>ERZ824600.2943-NODE-2943-length-17057-cov-3.484237_pt1 | contig 17057 bp, 12 predicted proteins | sample MGYA00519933_ERZ824600 | MGnify/ENA primary metagenome ERZ824600 (study PRJEB31778, sample SAMEA3449178) | human gut metagenome | biome: human gut; feature: human-associated habitat; material: faeces | place: United Kingdom | collected 2010/2012 ... | reverse complement strand
ATGTGGGGGGTATTTGGGCCAACAACACCTACCGGGCCGATTTCATATACGAAAACTTGCAGATACAGCAGAATGTCATCGGCGAGGCCTTCCGCCATCAGGTCAAGAAGATGCTCGTGCTGGGGTCGACCTGTATCTATCCGCGCGACTGTCCGCAGCCCATCAAGGAAGAGTATCTGCTGACCGGGCCGCTCGAATATACCAACGAGCCGTATGCCCTGTCGAAAATTGTCGGCTTGAAGATGTGCGAGAGTTTCAACCTGCAATACGGAACCAATTACCTGGCCGTGATGCCCACCAACCTATACGGGCCCAACGACAATTTCCATCTTGAAAACTCCCATGTCATGCCGGCCATGATACGCAAGATATTCCTGGCCCACTGCCTGCGCGAGGACAACTGGGAGGCTGTGCGGGCCGATATGGACTGCCGCCCTGTCGAGGGTGTAACCGGTGCTGCCGACAAGGATACAATCGTGTCCACGCTCCGACGCTACGGCATTGCTGCCGAAGCGGTAACCCTGTGGGGAACGGGCCGTCCGCTGAGAGAGTTCCTTTGGTCCGAGGAGATGGCCGATGCCAGCGTCTTCGTGATGGAGCAGGTCGATTTCAAGGATCTCGTCGGTACCACAAAGGAGGTGCGCAACTGCCACATCAACATCGGCACCGGCAAAGAGATATCCATCGGCGACCTGGCCCGGCTCATTGTCGACACGGTCGGTTACCGGGGCCGTCTGCAATTCGATGCCACCAAGCCCGACGGCACACCCCGCAAACTGTGCGATGTAACCCGTCTGCACAGTCTCGGCTGGCATCATAAAATAGAAATCGAGGAGGGCGTCGGACGCCTGTATCGCTGGTATGCTAACAGTATAAACCCATCGTTATGAGAATCATATTATTGTCGGGCGGCTCGGGAAAACGCCTCTGGCCGTTGTCGAACGACGCCCGCTCCAAGCAGTTCCTTAAATTGTTGAAAGCCCCCGACGGCTCCCGCGAGTCGATGTTGCAGCGTGTGGTGCGGCAAATCAAGGCCTCGGGTCTCGATGCCTCCATTACCGTCGCAACCAGCGTGTCGCAGAAAGATGCCATCACCACGCAGCTCGGTGCTCATGTCGATGTCGTTACCGAACCCGAACGCCGCAGCACTTTCCCGGCCATTGCCCTGGCCGTAACCCATCTTTTGAAGGAGAAGCAGTGCAGTCGCGACGAAGTGGTTGTGGTGATGCCCATCGACCCCTATACCGAGAGTGGCTACTTCGATGTCATCGCACAGATGGCGGAGGCCGCTGAGAAGGGTGTGGCCGACCTCGTGCTCATGGGCATACGTCCCACGCGGCCCTCGTCGAAGTTTGGCTATATCGTGCCCGACACGACCCGGCAGGGGGCTGCTTACTTCCCCGTGGCCCGTTTTGTGGAGAAGCCCGAGATACAATATGCCGAGAGACTGATACATGACGGAGCCTTGTGGAACGGTGGTGTCTTTGCCTTCAAGCTTGGTTTCCTCGACGATTATATTGCCCGCTATGTCAATGCCTCTACTTTCGACGAGTTGCGGGCACGTTACCTCGAACTGCCCAAAATCAGCTTCGACTACGAGGTGGCAGAGAAGTCCTCGTCGGTCGTGGTTGTCCCTTTCAGTGGAAAATGGAAAGACCTCGGCACCTGGAACAGCCTCACCGAGGAAATGCCCGACCGCACCATTGGCAATGCCGTCATGGGTGAAGGCTCCGACGGTACCCATGTGGTGAATGAGTTGGAGATACCGATTGTGTGCCTCGGCATGAAAAACGCCATCGTGGCAGCCAGTCCCGACGGAATCCTGGTGGGCGATAAGGACTCTTGCACCCGCCTCAAATCCTATGCCACCCGTTTTGCCAAACGACCCATGTATGAGGAGCGGCGCTGGGGTACCTACAAGGTGATGGGCTACAACGTGTTGCCCGACGGCTATCGTGCCCTGACCAAGCTCCTCTGCATCAAGGCCGGATGCAACATCAGCTACCAGTATCACAACCGTCGCGAGGAGGTGTGGACCTTTATCGACGGTCGGGGACAGTTGGCGCTCGACGGTCGTGTCGTCGAAGTGGGTCGGGGCGATGTCATACACATCAAGGTGGGACAGAAGCACGCCGTGCGGGCTGTCACCGACTTGCAGATCATCGAGGTGCAGATGGGCAGCGAACTTGTCGAGGAAGACATCGTGCGGCTGTCGTGGGAATGGAGAGAATGAATGAGGCTTCGCAGTATTGCATAAATAAGGCGAGATGGGTATAAAATCTTTGTAATGAAAAAAATCTTTGTAATATTCTTATTGGTATGTGGTAGCGCAGGTGGATATGCGCAGATTATCTATAAAATGCAATTACGGTATTTTAACCGTGCCGCACTCGATTCCTATCCGCAGGAGGTCGTATCTTTCCGGCAAGTTGATAGTATCTGTCATGTTACGATACGGAATTCAGCCGTAAAGGCCGATACGTCTCTTCTTAAAATAGTGAAGCAGACTGCCGTTGATCCGAGTTTGCCTTATCCTTCTGACGTGTTGCCGTTTTTGGAACCGACAACTCTTATCGATTATCGCCTGCCCGAGTTACAAGTGATTGCAGATACGTTGTTTGGAAATGAAAAAAATGTATGGTCGATTATAAGCAAGGGTTTGAAATTTGCATCGGCTTATATTGAGACCTTCGATGATTCCCTGGCTGTGGAAATAGACAAGGGCAATAGTATCACGGAAGATATTGCGACCATACTCCGACGCAGGAAAGGCACTTGTAGCGAGCATACCAATCTGTTTATTGCCTTGATGCGTTCGAGGTCTATTCCATGTCGCTTTATTACCGGGTATGTTTATTATCCGCCGCAGATAACCGGAGGTACTCATGCTTGGGCCGAGTGTTATGTGAATGATGTAGGCTGGATTCCAGTCGATCCGCAAGCCGGCCAGTTGGGCTTCCCGGTAGAAATAAAACTTTTCGCAGGAAAGGATTATCCCGATTGCGGAATAAAGGATCTGAGCGATATAGTGCCACTCTCTATCGAGATAGAAAATGATACCTATTCGAGATACAAAAAATAATTCCGACATCAATATGGAACAACCTCAACTCAACGAACACAACAAGCAGGAATATCCCCCCATGCACACGGCCGAGCATATCTTGAACCGCACGATGGTCGAGGTGTTCGGTTGCCCGCGTTCCCGCAACGCGCACATCGAGCGCAAGAAGAGCAAGTGCGACTATGAATTGCCCGATGAGCCTACGGCCGAGCAGTTGGCCGCCGTCGAGGCGAAAGTCAACGAGGTCATAGCCCGCGCCCTGCCGGTTACCGAGGAGTTTGTCGCGCGAGCCGAAGTTCCCGCCGAGGTCGATGTCTCGAAGTTGCCCGGCGATGTGAGCGAGACGTTGCGTCTGGTGCGGGTGGGCGATTACGACGTGTGCGCCTGCATCGGCGCGCATGTGGCCAATACGTCGGAGATAGGTGTTTTCAAAATCATCAGCCACGACTATGAGTCCGGACGTCTGCGCCTGCGTTTCAAATTGCAGGCTCCCGATGCGAAGTGAGCAGCGCGTTTCTCGCATACGTTCTTTCCCTTGCCGGCAGGTGAGGAGGTAGATAAAACGAAGAGCCGCAAGTCAATCGACCTGCGGCTCTTTGTTTCTGGAAGGACGGGCGCTGTGGCGCCGTCGCTGCTGTTATCGGTTGGCGCGTTTACGTTCGGTCTCGTCGAGAATGATTTTACGTATGCGCAGGTGGTGCGGGGTTACTTCGAGGTACTCGTCTTCCTTGATGTATTCGAGCGACTCTTCGAGGCTCATCACGATGGGCGGAATGATGCGCGCCTTTTCGTCGGCACCCGATGCACGCATGTTGGTGAGCTTTTTCGATTTGGTAACGTTGACTACGATGTCGCCCTCCTTGGCATTCTCGCCCACTACCTGTCCGGCATAAACCTCTTCTTGCGGGAAGATGAAGAAGCGGCCGCGGTCTTGCAGCTTGTCGAGTGCATAGGCGTATGCGGTACCGGCCTCCATGGCGATGAGCGAACCGTTGGTGCGGCGTTCGATGTCGCCTTTCCACGGCTGGTATTCGAGGAATCGGTGTGCCATGATGGCTTCGCCGGCCGAGGCGGTGAGTACGTTGTTGCGCAGGCCGATGATGCCGCGCGAGGGAATCGAAAATTCGAGGTGTATGCGGTCGCCCTGGGTGTCCATCGAGAGCAGATCGCCTTTACGACGGGTTACCATGTCGATCATTTTGCTGGCATACTCTTCGGGCACGTTGATGGTGAGCTGTTCTACCGGCTCGCATTTCACACCGTCGATTTCCTTGACGATAACCTGCGGCTGGCCCACTTGCAGCTCGTAGCCTTCGCGGCGCATCGTCTCGATGAGGATGGAGAGGTGCAGCACACCGCGTCCATAGACTGTCCATACACCATCTTCGGGGGCTTTTACGACGCGCAGGGCAAGGTTACGTTCCAGCTCTTTTTCGAGGCGTTCGGCAATGTGGCGTGAGGTAACATATTTGCCGTCGCGGCCGAAGAAGGGGGAGTCGTTGTTGGTGAAGGTCATCGACATGGTGGGCTCGTCGATGGCGATACGGGGCAAAGCTTCGGGGGCATTGACATCGGCAATGGTGTCGCCTATCTCAAAACCCTCTATGCCTACCAGGGCGCATATCTCACCCGAGGCGGCGCTTTCGACACGGGTGCGGCTCATACTTTCGAAGATGTGCAGTTCCTTGATGCGTTGTTTTACGGTTGAGCCGTCGCGCTTGCACAGCACGATGTCCTGGCCTTCGCGCAGTTCTCCGCGGTGTACACGGCCTATGGCGATACGGCCCACATACGACGAGAAGTCGAGCGAGGTGATGAGCATCTGCGAGGGGCCTTCGATGTATTCGGGGGCGGGTATGTGTTCGATGATGGTGTCGAGCAGCACCGATATGTTGTCGGTAGGTTTGCGCCAGTCGGTCGACATCCAGTTCTGCTTGGCCGAGCCGTAGATGGTGGGGAAGTCGAGTTGCTCTTCGGTGGCGTTGAGGTTGAACATCAGTTCGAAAACCATCTCCTGTACCTCATCGGGGCGACAGTTCTGCTTGTCGACCTTGTTGATGACCACGATGGGTTTCAATCCCATCTGAATGGCTTTTTGCAGCACGAATCGGGTTTGGGGCATGGGGCCCTCGAAGGCGTCGACCAGCAGCAGGCAGCCGTCGGCCATGTTGAGTACGCGTTCCACCTCGCCGCCGAAGTCGGCGTGGCCCGGGGTGTCGATGATGTTTATCTTACAATCCTTGTAACGTATCGAGACGTTTTTCGAGAGAATCGTTATACCGCGCTCCCGTTCGAGGTCGTTGTTGTCGAGAATGAGTTCTCCCGTACTCTGATTGTCGCGGAAGAGGCGGCCGGCCATCAGCATCTTGTCGACGAGGGTGGTTTTGCCGTGGTCGACGTGGGCAATGATGGCGATGTTCCGAATGTTTTGTCTTTGCATACCTTAAAAAATTTTCCGGCGCAAAGGTACGACAAAAAACGCGATAATTTATACGCCCGGGTGGGTTAATTGCTCTTTTTCAAAGCCGAAAGAGGCAAATTTTTTCATTTTCAGGGGTGAAATGAGGAAAAATACCGCCGAAACATTTGCCGGTCGGAAATATTTGTCTACCTTTGCGGTCTCAAAACATTTCATTCATATATAAAACAGTTAAAAAGATGTATTTAACGTCAGAGAAAAAAAAGGAAATCTTTGAGAAGTACGGAAAGAACAATACTGATACTGGTTCTCCCGAGTCCCAGATTGCATTATTTTCCTATCGTATCTCTCATTTGACTGAGCACCTCAAGTCAAATCACAAAGATTATACGACCGAAAGAGCCCTGAAAATGTTGGTAGGTAAACGTCGCCGCCTGCTCGATTATCTGCAGAAAGTCGACATCGAGCGTTACCGTGCCATCGTTAAGGAACTGGGCCTGAGAAAGTAAGTTCTCTTGCTTGTGCTATGCAGGGGGCATCTTCATCGAGAAGATGCCCCTTGTTTTTTGTGCGGTACCGCAGCGATGGCGGGCGAGGAGAGCGGCGTGGAAGAAAACGCCGGAAAAAATGAAACGGGTACCCCGCGAAGGAAAGTACCCGTTTCTCGTCTTATGAAATAGGTGTGCTTAAAAGCCGAAGAAGAAGATTTCGTTGCGGTCGGTGCGACCGTTGTTTTTCAGTTTCTGTCGGTAACGGCAGCCGGCCGGGACGGTGGCCTCGATGCCGAAATCGTCGTCGTTGACAACGCCGAGTGTCGAGTCGTTGATGAGTGCCATGCCTTCGGGCTTGTCGTGGTCATATCCGGGACACACCTGCAACAGGTCGGCAACCAGTGTCTTGGAGAGCAGGCATGGGGTGTCGGTGTCGGGCAGAGTGATGCGGTATATGCGTTTGCATACCTCGCCGTCGCCGGGAAATTTTCCGTCGCGTTCGAGAACGAGCAGGGTCGTGTCGTTGAGGTACACCAGGGCGCTCACACCACACTCCCGGCTGTCGGGCGTATAGGCATATTCACGGCAGGCGCCGCTTTCGGTGTCGATGACCAGAAGAGGAATATTCGTCTTGAATATTTCAGGACAGTCTCCGTCGAGAGGCGACTGCATGATGCCATAGAGCGTCTTTCCGTCGTTACCGATGCAGAGTCCCTCCATGCCGCGGTTGGGTTGCCGCAGGGCGTAATGGGCAGGAAGTTTTCCGTTGAACGGCGAATATTCCTCGATGAGTATCCCGTCGGCATTGAAGTGCAGGAGATAGGGTCCGTACTCGTCGCTCACCCAAAAGGTGCCGTCGGGCGACAGTGCAAGCCCTTCGGTGTCGATGCCCTTACGTTCGGCCGTGATGATTTCGCTGCCGCCCGGTGCATAGGCCTTCTCTCCGGTGATGCCCTCGCCGGTGGAGCGGGGCAGGCCGCAGAAACAGGTGCTGTCGTTTTCTTTCAATGAGATTTTGCGAATGAGGCTCAGAGTGTCGCCCTTCCATTTAAACACGCCGATGTGCGGTGTGTAGTCGGCCAGGGGAAATACTTTGCTGTGGGTCGTGGCTCCGTCGACATTGGGGCCCCGGTCGGTAAGCAGCCAGAATGTCGAGTCTTCCCGGTTGTAGGCCATGTCCGACCCGTACCCGCCGATGTATATAGGGGGGTATCCTTCTATATCTACCCGTTCCGACGGGACGGAAACCGTTGCGGGGAATCCCGCAACGGTCTTGGATTCTTGACAGGAAATCAAGAGTGGAAAAATGGAAAACAGGAGAGTATAATGTAAAATGGATATTCTCATGATGCGTGTTATTTGGTAGCCTTACCGTTGTTGCTGCTGTTCTTGGAAACTTCGGTAAAGACGACAATCTCGTCGCCGCCATCGGTGCGGCGTCCTACGCTGTAAACCTCGGAGTCTTCGAAAGCCGGTGCCTCGATTTCGGCGATGAGCCGGCCCGATGCGTCGTAGAGGAATACCCAGTCGCCCCCCTTGCCGAGTCCGAATACGGGACCGTCGGTGTTTTTCTTATCGACATCGAGGGTAAGGAAACTTTTGGCGGCGATGACCGAGCCTTCGGGGAAGAAGTATTGCTTTTCGGGGTCGAGGGCGTCGTCCATCAGGCTGAACCCGCTCAGGTCTATGGCATTGTCGCTGCTGTTATAGAGCTCGATAAAGTCTTTGGTGTCGTTCCACGGTTGGGTCTGCACGTCTTGATTGTTGGTGAAGACTTCGTTGATGCAGAGGCCCAGCGTGTTGGTTACCGGCTGGCGCTGCTCACCGCCGTTGGCGGTTCCCCGCGAATATTGGGCAAAGATGACCCACTGGTCGCTGCCGTCGCTCAGGCGTCCGTAGCTTTCGTTCTGTTTCAGGCTGGGGCAGTGTACTTCGTCGATGATGTTCAGGTCGGCATCGGCCAGGACAATGTATTCATCGGGACCTTTGCTCAGTCCCCAGGAAGGATAGTTGGTCGGGTCGTTGTAGTACCCCTCTTTGTCGCATTCGATGACGAGCCGTTCACCGGCGGCTATCTTTTTCCCTTCGGGGAAAGTCCAGGCCTCTTCCTGGCCTCCGCTTTCCCACATTTTCAGGCCCGAGAGGTCGATGGTTTTGCTGCCGGCGTTGTAGAGCTCGATAAAGTCGAGGTCGTCGATGCTTGACTGGTCGCTGAACGTGTATACCTCGTTGATGAACAGTTGGCCTGCGAGTCCGTTGCCTGTCGGGACTCCGTTCGACACGCCTTTGGTAGGAGTCTCGATGATGCTCCACAGGTTGCCGCCGTCGGTGGTGCGGCCGTAGGAGTATCCTTCCTGTCCGGCACTTTTGAAGTCGGGGGTCTCTACCTCGTCGATGAGTTTTCTATCCTTGTCGAGGAAGATAACCTTGTCGCCTCCCGAACTGAGTCCGAAGGTGAAGGAGTCGCCCTCGCCCGGCGATACCTGGCTGTAAACAACGAATCCTTTGGCGGCAATGACGGTACCTTCGGGAATGACAAACTCCTCGGCCTCCTTTTTGTCGTCTTGCAGTATGAAACCGCCGATGTTTACGGCCTGTTCTTCACCGTTGTAAATCTCGATGAAGTCGGCGTCGTCGCCGGCAGGTGAAGAGAGTACCTCGTTGATGTACAGTTTGAGCGAACTGGTTTCGGGGGTAGTGTCGTCGCCCTTCGACGTGTTGTCGCGTCCCGGTGTGCCGCTGGGAAGTACCACCCAGGTAGAGGCACCGTCGCTTTCGCGGGCGTAGGTCTGTCCGTCGTCCAGAGCGGGTACCAGTATGTTGTCGATGATGTGTCCCTGGTTGTCGATGAGGGTGACGGCATCGCCGCTGCCGCTAAGGCCGAAGGTGAAGTCGCTCTCCTTGTAGAGAACCAGGTACGATTTGGCTCCTATCTTGGCACCCGAGGCAAAGGTGTACTCTTCGTCGGCCCCTTTGCTGTCTTGTAGCAGAAAGCCGCCAAGGCTGATTTCCGAATCGGAGCCGTTATAGAGTTCGATCCAGTCGGTACCGCTGGTACATACTTCGTTGATATATAATCCCTTTATATCGGAAGACCCGGTTATGAGGTCGGTTTCGCTATCGTCTTTGCAGGCGGTTGAAACGGCGGTCAGGACGGTGAGCATCCCGATGAGATGTCTTTTTTTCATAGGTTTTCTGATTTTAGAAAGATACAAGTAGTCGTAATTGTATGATGTTGAAGTCTATGCCATTGGGGCAGACCTGGCTGAGTGCCAGTCCGTTCTGGGTAATGTGGCCTTTGTCGTCGGCGTATTTGTCGTTGTCGACAAACGTATAGTTCAGTCCCAGCAGGACGTTGCGTATGGGATACCAGTTGAGCGTGGCGTTGTAGGCGTAGGCTTTGCCGCCGGTGATGACCGACGAGGCGTCGTGGAAATCGTTGAGATTGACATGGCTGGCCCGGGCCGATATTTCAAGATTGCCCCCTTTGCGGCGCACTTCCATCGGGCCGAATTCGGCATCTTCGGGGGAGTAGCGGCGTTGTTTTCCCAGTATCATGTAAGAAGCGGTGGCATACCAGCCGTTGAACGTGGCGTTTTTCAGCGACTGTTTGGTACCGTCGGTGTTGCGTTTGTATCGGGAGAGGTCGGTGAAGATATATTCTCCGTAGACAAGCAGTTTGTCCCAGCGGACGGCGGCTTCGATACCATAGGTGGCGTAATGGTTTACGTTGGGTATCTCGGCACGGACGAAGCGGCGGCGGTCGGTGCGGCTTTCGGGAAAGGTACGGAACTCGACAAGTCGGTCTTCCTCTCCGGCGGCATCGGGGGTGCGATAGGTGGCATATCCGCCGAGGTGCAGTGTCAGCACGTCATTGACGATGGGCGATACCGCCACACGGCCGGTAAATCCGTAACCGTCGCTGCCACGGTTTTTCTCTTTCTGAATGATGTCGACCTGCTGTCCGAAGACACCACCGCTCACCCACCAGTGTTTGTCCCACGCCGTAGCGGCGACACCCAGGCGTCGGCCTCCGGCAAACATCTCCACCGGCATGGGGCGCTCGTTCGAAGAGAGATATTTCGAGCTGGTGAGACGTTCCATGCTCATGGGCTCCTTGAAGTGTCCCGCCTGTATCGAGATGTGGTCGTTGAATCGGTATCCCAGGAACATGTCTTTGATTTCGACTTCGTTGTAGGCAAAGTCGAGGTCAAACTCGGCAAACCAGTTATACAGTTCGGCTTTCATCGCAAAGCGGGCCCGGCGAATACTCACACCGTTGTTGAAACGGAAAATGCCGTCGTCTTCTTCTAGGTCTTTATTGGGCTTGGACGACAGCCCCGCGATGTCGCTTGTGGGAGAGTAATAGGAGGCGTCGATATATATGCGATTGTCGAACCAGAGGTGGAACTTTTCGTTCTTCGACGCAAAATGCAGTTTCCCGTCTTTGAAGTAGACCCGTGCCGGAACACTTGTGCCGTCTTTGTCGTAGGTCTCTGTTTCTTGTGCCGGAGCCAGTATCGGAAGCAGTCCGATGGCAGTGGCCAGCAATATCTTTTTCATCGTGATGATTTTTGCCGCAAAGAACACGTTTTGCTGTTTCACCACGATGACGGGTCTATGACATTTCTGTTTCAAACCCCACCGAGAGTAATGTCGCAAGAAGTTGTGGCGAGTATCCCCCGGGAGTAGGATAGAAATTTTGCAGGCTGCTGCATGAATGTAAAGGCCTCTTTTTGAAGTTTGTTTGTCAGTGCGACCAAACGATCAGGCGGGATAGATGAAGATTATGACGGGGCAAAGGGGCTGTGTCGTGTAATGTGTGATGCAGGCTATTATGATTGATAGTTTTGGTTCAATGTTGATTTACAAAGTGTTGTAGTTTAGCCTTGCTTCTGAACGGATATAAAAAAAAGAGTTGCACAGTAATATGCAACTCTTTGAAAATCAAATGTGACCCCGGAGGGGCTCGAACCCTCGACCCAATGATTAAGAGTCATTTGCTCTACCAGCTGAGCTACGGAGTCATTTGCGGGGACAAAAGTAATGCTTTTTGCTGAACTGGCAAAAGTTTTCGAGAATTTTTTATCGTAAAATTATTTTCTTCGTTGTGCCCCTCTTTGGCAGACCGAGAGTCTCCTGCTCAAAGAGTGGGTTTTAGATTTTTTTGCCGTAGGCCAGGTCTCCGGCATCGCCCAGTCCCGGGTCGATGTAGAGATTGGGGGTGAGGCGCTCGTCGAGGGCGCCGGTCCATAGCGATACCGGCTCGCCGGCAAGTTCTTTCTCGATGTGTTCGACACCCGGCCGGCTGGCAATCACCGAGGCTATGTGGGTGTGCGCAGGTGTGCCTCCTTGTGCTATCAGTTCGCGGTAGGCGACGGCCAGCGACGCACCGGTGGCCAGCATGGGGTCGACCAGGAAAAGTATCTTCCCTTCGAGCCGGGGGGTATAGATGGAGTCGAAACGCACCTCCATCGTCTCTTCGGCACGGTTATAGGCGCGGCGAGCCGATATGAAGGCGTTCTCGGCCCGGTCGAAGTAGTTGAGGAATCCATGGTGGAACGGCAGCCCGGCCCGCAAGATGGTGGCGATGACAATATCCTGTGCCGGTAACTGCACGTCGATGGGATTGATGGGGGTTTCTATGGTGTGGGGAGCGTAGGCAAAGGTTTTGCTTATTTCGTAAGCCATGATTTCGCCCACTCTTTCCAGGTTTCGGCGGAAACGCATGCGGTCGTGCTGTATCTCGATGTTGCGGATTTCGGAGAGAAAAACTTCCAGCAGAGAGTTTTCCCGGTTGAGAATGTGTAAGGTCATCGTGTGTCGGTCTATTTTTTGCAATATTGGCTAAAAAAATCGAGAACCCCAAATCCTTTGCTATCTTTGTAGGGAGAAGCCGTTGTTATTGGAGGCTTACATATTAAATATTATCTTTGTTCCCTGTCCGCATCTTTGTATGGTACCATGAAAAGAAAAGCATTCTCCTTGTTTTTATTCTCAGAAAAAGCGTGGCTTCCCGTCGTATGGCGTGGCACGCTGTTGTGGTGTCTGTTTCTCTCTTTGTCCCTGCCGGTCGGGGCGCAGGAGCCGTTGAAGTTGTGGTACGACAAGCCCGCCGGAGAGTGGGTCGAGGCCTTGCCGTTGGGTAACGGACATATAGGGGCGATGGTCTATGGCGGTGTGAGCGAAGAGCTGATACAGCTCAATGAGTCGTCGCTCTGGTCGGGTGGCCCTCGCAAGGACAGCCTGAATGTGGAGTCGCCCCAATACCTGCCGGCTGTGCGTGAAGCTCTGTTTACGGGCAACTTTTCGGCCGTGTCGCGATTGTGCAGGGCCATGCAGGGCCCGTATAGCGCCAGCTATCTGCCGTTGGGCGATTTGCGCATATCCTACAAGATGCCCCGCTCGGCTGCTGTCGACTATTATCGCGAACTGGATATTTCCGAGGCGATAACCTCTACCCGTTTTACGGTGGCCGGCGTTACCTACCGGCGGGAGGCTTTTGTCTCTTTCCCCGACAAGGCCCTGGTCTTGAAACTTACCGCATCGGAAAAGGGGGCGCTTTCGTTGCGTATTGCATTCTCCTCGCCGTTGCGGCATGAAATCGAGGCCCCCGCGCCCGACCGTCTGGTGGTGCAGGGGTGTGCGCCGGCCCGGCTCGACCCCAACTATTATCGGGTCGAGGGGCGTGAGCCAATAGCCTATGAGGAAGATGGCCATACCGGCATGCGTTTCCGTGCCGGCATACAGGTGCGGGTAAAAGACGGAACGGTCGGGGCCGATACCTCCGGCATATCGGTCGACCGCGCCACCGAGGTGGTGCTGCTGCTCACGGCCGCCACCAGTTTCAACGGCTACGATAAATATCCCGATACCGAGGGAAAAGATGAAAAAGCACTTGCCGACGGCGCGCTGCGAGAGGCGGCGGAACGCTCCTACAAGAAGTTGAAGGCACGTCATGTGGCCGACTACCGCACCTATTTCGACCGTTTCGCTCTGTCGCTGGGCCGGTCGGCCGACTCGTTGCGCGCCCTGCCTACCGACTGTCGGCTGATTGCCCACTCTCAGGGTCTGCCCGACACCGAGTTGGAAACGCTCTATTTCCAATACGGACGTTATCTGCTTATATCGGCCTCCCGCGAAGGCGGCTCTCCGGCCAACTTGCAGGGTATATGGAATCATCATCTGCGTGCCCCATGGAGCTCCAACTATACCATCAACATCAATACCGAGATGAATTACTGGCCGGCCGAGGTTACCTCTCTCCCAGAGATGCACATGCCGCTGCTCGACTGGATAGAGAACCTCTCGCACACCGGAGCGGCCACCGCCCGGGAGTATTATCGCTGTGCCGGCTGGGTAGCCCATCAGAACTCCGATATCTGGGGGTTGAGCAATGCCGTGGGCGACAGACGGGGCGACCCCAAGTGGGCCAACTGGTACATGGGGGGCAACTGGCTGTGCCGCCATCTCTACGAGCATTATGCCTTTACGCGCGATGAGAAGTTCCTGCGCGAGAAGGCCTACCCGGTCATGAAGGAGGCGGCACGCTTCTGCCTCGACTGGCTGGTCGAGAAAGACGGCTATCTGCTGACGGCTCCTTCGACATCGCCCGAGAACAACTACCGCATTTCGGGCAAGACCTATTCGGTAACGATGGGTGCGACGATGGATATGTCCATCATTTGGGATCTCTTCTCCCACCTCATCGAGACATCGGCCCGGCTGGGCATCGATGCCGCTTTCCGCGATACGCTGCTGTCAGCCCGCGACCGTCTCTACCCCTTGCGCATAGGCAGCCGGGGCCAGCTTCTTGAATGGTACGACGAATACGAAGAGGTCGACCCCCATCATCGCCATGTATCGCATCTTTACGGCCTGCAACCGGGCCATCAGATTTCGCCGCTCTTTACACCCCGGTATGCCGAGGCCTGCCGGCGCACGCTCGAAATCCGTGGCGATGAGGGAACCGGTTGGAGCAAGGCCTGGAAGATAAACTTCTGGGCCCGTCTGCTCGACGGCGACCACGCCTACAAGATGGTGCGCGACATCATGATGGCCGTAGGACCGGGCACATCGAACAAGGGCGGCGGTACCTATCCCAACCTTTTCGATGCCCATCCGCCTTTCCAAATCGACGGCAACTTCGGTGCAACGGCCGGGCTGGCCGAGATGCTTGTACAGAGCCACATGGGCGAGATACACCTCTTGCCGGCCTGCCCCGCAGCCTGGCCTTGCGGCGAGGTGCGCGGCTTGAAGGCCCGCGGCGGTTTCGACCTCTCTTTTTCATGGCGCGATGGCCGTCTGGTGAGCGGGGTTATCTGTTCCTCGGCGGGAGAGACCTGTGTCTTGCGGTCGGCGCAGCCCCTTACGGTCAAGGGGGCAAAGGCCTCGGTGCGGCGCGACGGGCGCTATTACCTCTATACCTTCTCTACCCGGCCCGGTGGCCGGTATGGCTTGACAGTTGCAAACCAATGAAACTCTACTATAAATGAAACGAACGATTTTTTTACCCTTCCTCTTTCTGGCGTTGGCTGTGGCGGCACAGTCCCGTCAGGAAATTTATCTGGAAAAAGGCTGGCGCTTTATCCGGGGCGATGTGGCCGGAGCCGCTGCCCCTGATTTCGACGACAGCCGTTGGGCTACGGTCGAAGTGCCGCACGACTGGGCCATCTACGGTCCGTTCGATAAAGATATCGACAAGCAGGTCGTCGCCATCGAGCAGAACGGCGAGACTGTTCCTACCGAAAAGACCGGGCGCACCGGTGCCCTGCCCTACATAGGCGTGGGCTGGTACCGCACCACCTTTACCGTGCCGCAGGGGCGTCGTGCCCTGCTGGTTTTCGATGGAGCGATGAGCCGGCCCTGTGTCTATGTCAACGGTCGTGAGGCCGGACGTTGGGCCTACGGATATACGCCGTTTTACATCGATGTAACACCCTATCTCACCGATGGAGAGAATCACCTTGCCGTGCGTCTCGAAAATCTGCCCGAGAGTTCGCGCTGGTATCCCGGTGCCGGACTGTATCGGCCCGTGCGTCTCGTTATTACGGGCGATGTGTCGGTGCGCATGTGGGGTACCCGTGTTACCACACCCGTCGTAACGGCAGAAAATGCTCTGGTGCAGGTCGATGCCGAGATAGAAAATGCCGACGGACACGATCTCGATATTTCGACCGTCATCTACGATGCTACGGGCAATCCGGTGGCGCGGAGCGAGGCTCAGGAGCTTTTCTTCGACGGTACGACGACAGCCCGGTTGACGATAAAGAGCCCCCGGTTGTGGTCGCCCGAGTCGCCCGAGCTCTATACGGCAGTTGTCTCGATAAGTGAATACGGAGAGTTGCTCGACGAATACACCACCCGTTTCGGGGTGCGTACGATTGAATATTTGCCCGAAAAAGGATTCCTTCTCAACGGAGTGCCCCGCAAGTTCAAGGGGGTGTGTCTGCATCACGACCTCGGCCCGTTGGGTGCGGCCGTCAACAAGGCCGCGTTGCGCCGGCAGCTGCTCATCATGAAGGAGATGGGGTGCGATGCCATTCGCACGGCCCATAACATACCGGCACCGTGGCAGATGGAGTTGTGCGACGAAATCGGTCTCATGGTCATGGCCGAGTCGTTCGACGAGTGGGCCATCGCCAAGTGCAAGAACGGGTACAACCTTTTCTTTGACGAATGGGCCGAGAAAGACCTGGTCAACCTCATTCGCTGCCATCGCAATCACCCCTCCATCATGATGTGGAGCATCGGCAACGAGGTGAACGAGCAGAGCCGTACAGGCGGGGGCAAGGTGGCCAAGTTCTTGCAGGATATCTGCCACCGTGAAGACCCTACCCGTCCCGTGACTTGCGGTATGGATCAAGTGTCTTGTGTGCTTGCCAACGGCTTTGCAGCCATGATTGACATTCCGGGACTTAATTATCGCACACAGCGTTATAAAGAATCTTACGACCAGCTTCCGCAGAACTTGATTCTTGGTAGCGAGACGGCTTCCACTGTCAGTTCACGCGGAGTCTACAAATTTCCGGTAGAAGAAAAGAAAGGTGCCAAATATGAAGACCACCAATGTTCTTCGTATGACGTGGAAGCATGTCCGTGGTCGAATATCCCAGATGAAGATTTCGCCTTAGCCGATGATAACCACTGGACTATCGGACAATTCGTATGGACAGGATTCGATTATTTGGGCGAACCTTCACCATATGATGTCAATTCATGGCCGAATCATAGTTCTATGTTTGGTATTATCGACCTTGCCAGTATCCCTAAGGACCGCTATTATCTCTACCGTAGCGTATGGAACAAAAATGCAGAAACGCTACATATCCTTCCTCATTGGACTTGGCCGGGACGCGAAGGTGAAGTGACCCCGGTATTCGTATATACCAACTATCCTACTGCCGAACTGTTTATCAACGGAAAAAGCTACGGTAAACAAAGCAAGAATAACAGTTCTTTAAAGAGCCGTTACCGCTTAATGTGGATGGATGCCGTATACGAACCGGGCGAAGTAAAAGTTGTAGCCTACAATAAGGACGGAAAAGCAGTAGCGGAAAAGACAGTACGCACTGCCGGAAAACCTCATCATATCGAACTGGTCAGCAACCGCAACGAACTGACAGCCGATGGAAAAGACCTCGCCTACGTCACTGTGAAAGTGGTAGACAAAGATGGTAACCTCTGTCCTACCGATAGCCGCCTGATTCACTTCTCCGTAAAAGGAGCCGGTAAGTTCCGGGCTGTTGCTAACGGCGACCCTACCAATCTGGAACAATTCCACCTTCCGAAGATGCACGCTTTCCATGGAATGTTGACAGCGATTGTACAGGCAGGAGAGATTGCCGGAGATCTTGTACTGACTGCCAAGGCAAGTGGAGTGAAAACCGGAACAGTCCATCTTCAGGCAAAATAAAAGGGTAGAATTATAAGAAATAGAGAAATCCATCCTACCCTATACTATTATTTAGGCACAGATTACCCTGTTGCTTTATGCAATCATAGTTCTAAAACCGTGTAATCTGTGCCTAAAATATTAAAGTCGATTATTTACAGATAAATGTCACTAGCAATCCCTTATGGT
>ERZ824600.2941-NODE-2941-length-17069-cov-8.426061_pt1 | contig 17069 bp, 10 predicted proteins | sample MGYA00519933_ERZ824600 | MGnify/ENA primary metagenome ERZ824600 (study PRJEB31778, sample SAMEA3449178) | human gut metagenome | biome: human gut; feature: human-associated habitat; material: faeces | place: United Kingdom | collected 2010/2012 ... | reverse complement strand
TTTGACAGATAGCCTGAATGTCTTGCTCCTTAATACACGGTGCCGCCATGAACTTTTTCGTTATATAAGGCTTTATATCTGCCAGCACCTGTGACATAGAGGCTTTCTTCTTGGTCATGACGATTCCCCCTCGTATACTTGTCCAAACTACTTTCACGACTCAATTAGCCACTGAATATAACCAAAAAATCATTTAACAATCCACATACTTTCGCGCAACAGAAATGTACTCTTGTCTCTTCACACACGATCCTGTGTGCCTTCCGCCATACTTCCTGTCATAATAATAAAATGATCCGTTAATTTTTCAAAAATTGCATTTTCCATTTTTGATTTCAAAATACGAATATTATCGTATCTCTCGGCATTTTTCAGGAACCACTCATGTATATCTGTGGTTTCGATATATACTCTTTCATCATCCTTCAAAGAAGCCATAATTGAATCATACCAATTATTCACGATTTTCTGCTTTTGCTCCACTGTTAAATCAGCATATTCGACACAGCACCCAATTCTTGAAAACATTGCTGGCCCTAATGCCTTCTTTATTTCATTTTCATTTGAGAAATTACATGTAAGAAGAAAAATTGCCTGCCCAAGTTCGACGCTATAATTCGTATCAACATACTTGCCTTCGTCAAACAATTCATAAAAGGCATTGTATAGCGCAGGATTCACTTTATCAAATTCATCAATCAAAATTACATTTGATTCTCGTCCCATCATATCGCGAGCAAAACTGCTTTTGGAATGCTCTGCACCAAAAACGTAATCATATGCTTCTGATGTCTGCATCATTGAAAACTGAATGCGCAATAACTCTCCACCCAGCGATTTACTTATGCTTTTTGCACTTTCCGTTTTTCCTACTCCTGACGGTCCATAGAGCATAAGTACAACTGGTTTATTAGTTGCACCAGTAGTCAAACGATACATTCCACTTAGAATCTGTTTTTTACACTCATCCTGCCCATAAACATCACTATTCAATGCTTTATATATCTTTGTTAATGCGTCTCTATCCAATTCAGGGTACTGACTTCCATAATATTCAATATCCCCATCAAGCCCTGCCTTTAACGATTCCAGCACACGTCTGGGCGGATTTTGAATATACAGTGTTCCCATATCATAGTTGAGGTTCACAATATTGGCAAAATTCGACAAAACATGCGGCATTACAGAGCCATAATCATCCGCCCTAACAACGCAATTGTCTACTTCTATGTTAGCTCTCAATGCATTCTCGCGAACTCCAGATTCATTTGGCCTAAGCCGTGCATTATAGTGCTGAATCAGTTCCATAAAAGGAATTGTTTCGGAGTCTTCCGGAATCTGTTTCTCAAGAAAAATTTCAAAATCCTTTTTCGAACCAGTAAACACAACAACTTTATCAATCAACAGCTTCTACCCCCGCAAGCAAAACATCGAATACATCTAATGTTTTTGATGAAGTCGACGTGTCTTCCACTTCATTACTTTCCTCGTATGACGGATTGTCCTTCGGTATTATAGAAACATCCATCTCCAATTCTTTACTTACATTTAGCATATCAATAGTTGTTCGTCCTACTTTGATTGCGTAGATGCTTAAATTCATTTTCAACAAATCACTAATTGTATACCCATTCTTAAACGAATTTATATTGAAGCGTAGTATGACCTTACTTTTTCCCTTAGTGCCGACAAATTCATAGTAACCTTTTGCATTTTTCAAGGCATTCTCAAGCTTATCAATTGCAATATTGAAATCGCCAGCCGGTATTGACGATCCTGAACGCAGCATTGATAAGTATGGCGAAACCATAACCATATAGGAAAGAGAATCTTTCTCTGCCGATATGACATATCCTTCAAACTTTTTTATAGCTCCTCTTGTTGTTTTTGAAGCACTTTTATTTTCGTTTTCATCAATGATGTGTAAAAAGTCTGTAAGAATCGTATTCTTCACTATGTTTTTTACCATTTTGTTGCGATTCAATGCTAAACCAGCAGAAACTTCGCCACTTGCCGACGCTTCCCAACCAAGTAAGGCCTTAAATACTCCGCCGATTCCCCCCTTGGCAGAAACATCTGCTTTTTGCTCTTCACTTAAATCACTTGAATTTAATAGCTCTGTTGTTTTCTCAAGCGTTCCTCCAGCAACAATCTGAACATAATCTGTCACCGAATCCTCATCAAAATAAACAATCTTGCAAATTTTACTTGCCATGTTACTCTACCCCCAACGCCTTAAACACCGCATCTTCCGCACTGCTGTAGAAAATCAGATTAAAACTGCCCACCAGCTCCGGCGGCACGGTGCCAAGGTCTGCTGCACTGGTAATCGGAAGCAGCACTTTCTTTGCTCCGCTATCGAGGCACACCTGCAAACTATTGGCAAGCTCGTCCACTTTCAGAATCGTGCCGCTAATACTGATTTCTCCCAGCACGGCAAGTGTACTGACCGTAGGCCGTCCAAGAGCGATGCTGCATAGTGCAATCAATGTAGGCAATGCCAGCTTTCCGGTCATGCCAATGCCCTGTAAATCCTGATAGTTGATGATGTAATCCCGCATCGTGGTGCTGATGCTGCCACTGATACGATTTCCGTTAGCTTTCAGGAAATTGAACGCCGTATTCGTGGATTCCTTGCAGTCACGGTCGCTGCCAAGGCCAGTACGTTCAAATTTTCCATTGCCGGGCAGCATCTGGCTTTCAAGGCGGAATACACCGATCATACCGGACTTGCCCTGACTTACGGTATATACCTGTCCCGGATTACAGATGCCATCGGGGATGAGCTTTCCACCGCCCTGCTCTGGCACGGAAACAAATTTTTCTTCAAAGGTATCAAGGTCGATATAGCTGAAGTTCACATCATAGAACTCCATTCCGCCCAACTTTTTCAACTGCTCCTTGACGCGACGGCGCATTTCCAGTGCAAATACAAGAATTTCTTCAATCTGTTCCTTCGTGAACTCTCCATCGGGATAAAGCAATTTCACATAGCCGCCTACAATCTTGCGGACAGCAATCGTATCGCGCTGGTTCAGGTTCTTTCCAAGGCGGAAATACTTATCCAACGCATCACCATACTGTTCTTTCCGCAGCTCTCGGATAAACTCCGCCAGATAATCCGTGATAAAGCCGTAGTCGTTGGTGAAGTGCTCCGGACGGAACTTCGGAATCTCCCAGCCTGGAATATAGCAATGCAGACGGTCAAGAAAGGCTGTGTCCGTTCCCATCTCCGGCGGGAACGGATCAAACAGAGAGGAAGTCTTGAGCAACACATCCACGCTCTGATTGATATTTCCTACAAAGACCATAGATGCCGATGCTGCCTTTTCCTCTTTGCCGCGGGCAAAGGAGCCGGAAGCCATATAGTCTTTCATAATCTGAATGCCGTCTTTGTCCTTAAACTTGATTCCGGCAACCTCATCAAAGGCAACGCAGTCCCATAAGCCTACCAAACCTACGGTTTTGCGCCCCATATTGTAAAACAGATTTGCAACGGTTGTCTGACCACCGGATACCAGGATACTGTTTGGGCTGATTTCTTTATAGATATGAGATTTACCGGTGCTGCGCGGCCCCAGTTCACAGAGATTGAAGTTGTTCTCCACCAGCGGTAACATACGCGCAAGCAGCAGCCACTTTTCCCGATTGTTCAACTGTTCCGGCTCATATCCGCAGGAACGCAGCATAACATCCATCCACTCTTCCTGTGTGAATGCCTTGCGTCCCTCTCGAACTTCTTCAATGTCGATATGGGGCATCTGAATCGGAGTCAGCTTATGGATGCTGATGGGAGAGATGTCCTTCTGCTTTTTCTGTTTAGAGGAAATCGGCTGTCCATCTATATCCGTGATTCCAAAGCTGCTGTCTCCCTCAGACTCATATTCCAGCTGCACGATGCACCAGATACCGCCGCAAAGAAGCCGGTCATATTTTTCCGGATAATCATCCGTAATCGGCACATTGGTGAGACCAAGGTTAGAGAACTCTGCAAAAAAGCAATCCTTTTTGATATCCAGATGCACTGTCACCATATCAATAATGGTATGGCTCCCGTTCTTGCGCAGCTGGGAGAGAATTTTCTGAGCCTCATCCGGGCGGACAAAATTATCTGCCAGAATGCGTTTCACATTCTGAACGCCCTGCTCAATGATTGTCTCATCGTCTGAACTACAATACTGACCCAGCAGGAACTCCAGCACATAGACCGGAACATTTGCTCCTTCTTTTATTTTCTTTGTCAGGTCTTTGCGGACGATCCGACCGTCAAAGTTGCTGCGCAGCTTCCGGCGCAGTTCTTCACGGGTATCGTCTGCCGCCATGTCCATCATTTCCATACGGAATTCCTGCCTCCTCTGTATCAGAATCCGAATCCGAAGTCATCTGCGAAGGCAATGTCCATGATGACAGGCTGCCTCCACTGCTCCAGACCGCTTTCTTCGTCATAAACCACAAGGTAATACTGCTTGTCCTTGTCGTATTTCTTATTCTTGAATGTGAAACGCATCCGGAAGATACGCTTCTGCGCATTTTCCTCACGACTGTCCGCCACATAACTGTTTTCGTTCGAGATTTTCTCATTGTCTTCCGAGAGGAAGAAAATGCGGTATTTTGCAGCTTTTACAGTATCGCTAACGGCATCCGACTGGATAAAGTCCATGGAAGTGATCAGGTTCGTAATCTTATGGACGATGCTGACCAGAGCAATTTCTGCATTCTTTGTTTCCATGTGACCGCGTTCCATCTTAAACTCCAGCACCGGCACCAGCATTTCCTGCGGTGAGGAACCGCCATGCACATAGTTAGCACCGCCTCCGGCCACCTTAAAGACATTACTGCTGACAGGATAGGACACCATCTTGCTGTCCTCGTTCCCCAGAATGCGTCCCATGCTCATATGGTCGATGCCATCATCTCCCAGTGCCGCCTTGGACACAATAAATCTGCGATTGGCAAATGCTTTGTCCGCGCTTTTCCCGGAGATTTTGTCACTTTCTGTCAGCTTATCACGCTTATAAATAAAGCCATGATCGGCAGTAACGATAAAATGATAGGTGTTGCCGCTAACGGAGATTCTATGAATCAGATCCACAATTTCCTGAACGGCTTCCTCACACGCATTAAACACCTCATCCTCGGTATTTGCCTTGTCTCCACGCGCGTCGATCTGATTATGGTATACATAGATGATCTGACGTTTTGTCAGCACATCTCGCAGCTCTGCCACTTTCAGATTTTTGATATCATCGAACTGTACACAGACACTATTCGGGTTATAGCTTTGCAGCACCTGCTGCCGACCTGCCAGATTATCGCAAAGGATACCATCTGCCAGTACCTGAAAATCATCCGTCATTTCCAGTGTCTTATGTGGCAAAAGTGCTGCCATACCGAGCCTCGTATAAGACGGAAGAACACTCAACTGTACAGAAAGTTTTGCCGTGCATTTCGGGTCATCCTGCATTCTGGCAAACAACTCCTGTCCGACCTCGTAACGCATGGCATCCGAAATGATGACCACGGTGCGTTCTTTGGTATATCGCAGATTGGCATTGTAAAAATCTCGCTGCAACGGAATTACCGAAAATGCGGCATCCTGCTGGATTCCAGCATTCCAGGCAGGGAGCAGGCAAGCCAGATATTCGTTCGTGTAGATATTTTCCACCAGTTCCCGAAGCGGCTCAAAGCTTTCCGTGCTCTCCAGCTGGTCGTAATAATAGTAGAATTTTCGATACTGCTGATCCATATTGTAATCCGCAGCAAGATATCGGTCGATGATTGGCTTTAAGCCATCTGTGGCATGGTAATCCGCTTCCTTCACCATGCTGTATGCACTGGAAAGCAGCTGATAGGTCTTCCCGGTCTTTCTGCCAAAGTGCATTTTAGCCCGCTTTTCACAGAGTTCCGGAATGGTAAATCCGTTTACGATTGCGCCGATATCTTCCGAAACAAGTCTGCCAATGAGCCACTTTACCAGCACCTGATCCACGGCAAGGAAAGTGTCGCACTCCACCAAATCGTCCACTTGCATTCCTGCAAATGCCGAAAAAACATTCAGCCCTTTGGCAACATGTGCCGACAAAGCGTCGTATTTATCCCGGTACAGGACGCTGTTCATCAGGCTATCGAGGAATGCGATGATATTGCCGGACTTGTAGGAAACAAAGCTCTTCCATGCTGCCGGAAGCTCTGCCTGCACATATCGCCCAGTATAAGTAACGAACAATGTTACCAAAAGCCGTTCCAAACTCGGTTTTGTATCGGTGTATCCGAAATGCTGCTCACAGAGCTGCCAGAATGCAGACAGCAGGTCGTATTTTTCAAACTCCTGCAAGAAAGCATTGTCCACCAGCTCGCCATCCGTCAACACGATGCGCACGACTTCCTCAAAAGAGCAGGTACGCGCCTTGCAGACTGCACTGAGCAGACCGACAAGGATATTTTCTTCATTGAAGTTTTCGATTTCCAAATCATAGAACCGCTGAGTGCGCTCTTTGTTGGCGAAAAACTTGATGTGCTTCTCAATAACCGGCTTGTACTTTTCCTCAATACCCAGGTCAACCGACAGCAAGGAGGCTCGGTCAGCAAAGAACCGTCTGGAATACAGCATTGTGTCTTCCAGATGGTTGTCCCTTACATCCGGCTTCGGAAACGGTGCATAGATCAGATAATTCGTGGTCTTATCCACACGCTCCAGAAAATACTTTGTATAGAACTGGTTATCCGGCTGGAGATAGTAGATCTTCGCATTCTGAAGCTCCACCGTCTCCATATCCTCGAAAAATTCTGCCTTGTCATCGTACCAGAAAACCAGTTTCCGGGTCTCCCCGGTAAATTCCGCATTCAGGCGGTCTATAATTTGTTTCAGGTTCAATTCTGCCATATCATTGTCCTTTTTCCTGTGATTGGTCTTTATCTCTTACAAGAGAACTCAGCAATAACTTCATCTTTTTCCGGTAGAACTTTGTTCTTTTGATGTACCGTGGAATCGTCATGTGATACGCCTGCATAAATTCCAGTATCCATGCCAGATCATAGGATTTCTCGGTTGACCAGTCACGATATTTTCTATGACAGACAAGCCAAACACCAATGATATTGTAATCCAACGCATCTTCATCGGTTTCATCTTGAATACAATGACCGCAGAGGAAGCGGTATGCCACCGGATCATGGGCATATGTACGTTCAAAACGCTGCCATGCCGCCGCGACATCATCCTTTGTCCAGTGATTTTGCATTTTCCCACTCCCTCCGGTCATTTTTCTTATTTCTTTTCTTTCACCATGATATTCTTACTGTCTGCCAGCACCTCATAGAACTTGCCGTCCTGGGCGGTCTGGAGCTTGCGGTAGTTGACCTTTACACCGTCATCGAGGTCAAGCTCGATACGGGAAAGTGCCAGATGGCTGATCTTCTCATCGTATTCCCGACATTCCTTCAACTGCTTGGCAAGTTTATCCTTGCGCTTCCCGGCTGTTGCCACTTCGCGGGCATTCTCGCTGTGATCCATCATATCCTGCATTCGGTTGATCTCGGATTCATATACACGCTGCATCTTGTGCAGGTAGTCGATACGCAGGTTGCCGATGGTATCCGGTGTGTAGCGATGCAGGTAAACCAGTGCCTTGAAGCCGTTCTGCTTGCCGCTGTCAAACAGCCAGTAGATCGGACGCTTGCCGGAACCGGTGACAGAGTATGTCTGGCAGTGATCCCTGAAGAAGTCGTTAAGGAAGTAGTTGCGGATAATCTCCCGGCTGGTGCTGCCCTTATTGCCAAGGGCTTTTGCGATATAATCGAGGTTTTCTTCCAGCGTATCTGCACCATAAACCGCTTTCAGCCATACACACAGGCGCGAAACGATATCATCGTCCAGATATTCTTCATCGGTGATAGGAATGACATTGTCTACATCTGGCTCATAGGAAAGCCATGTTGCCGTTTCCCAATCGTCGGTATCGTGGAACTTTGGATAATGGTACTCTGCCAGCGAAATACCAGCATACCCACCCTCAATTGGGCTATCATTTTCATCCAGTGCAGCCTGTCCCTTGTATTTCCAATAGACAGAATCAAAGTTTCCACCTGCAAAAATAAGACCGGGTTTATCCAGCGAGTAGCGGCCAAACATACAGCCCACCGCATAGCTGAGCAGGCTCTTGATATCACGCTGCAAGTCAGCCTTGCGCACGGTCACATCTTTATCCTCCACTTCCGGGGTCAACTCGTCCTGCAAGCCGTAAATGTCAATAAAAATGCGGTTCAACTCTTCTTCATTGGCTTTCAGCTGGTTAAAACGGTCATCGCATTCAGCCTGCCACTGGGTAAAGGCTTCGGAAATCGTGGAGACATTGCGAAGCAATGGGTGCTTCTTAAAGTCCCAAGAGGTTTCAAAGGAATCCCAGTCATACGCAGAATCTCGAATACACTCTTTACATGTTTCGATAGCATTATCTGGAACATCAACAAACGGAAGGTTATTTAATCCCCCTATATTGTAATCAAGTGTGGGGGAAAGAACCTCTAAAAACTTCTGAGCAACACAGCTATTTAAAAATGCCGTCAACGCATAGATATTCTGCCCGCCCTTAGCAAAACCCATTGAGCCCTTGCTGTCAAAGATACATCCTTTGGGAGAATATCTGATAGAAATAAGTCCAGATGCCAATGTCGACCATGTTATACCCTCGCAGAAGTATTTTTCTTCATTTCGCACTTCTTTAGTATAGCTACCACCGCCATAACATTTTACAACATTGTCTTTAAGTTCTTTTCCATCATCAAACCAATTTATCATGTAATCACGGTTTCCATACCATCTGCGAAAAGTGCCACCTTTATTATATGCAAACCATCTTTTTTTAGATTCTTTGCCCTCCGCCGCATCTATCGCCATAACACAGGCATTTTTCCAATTAACCTCTTCCCAGAGTCGAAGGAACCTTTCATTGTCCATAGTCGCAAGTCCCTTACAAAAATCCACAGAATTAGAAAGGGTTGGCAGTTTAGAAAATAGTTCAAAATAGATATTACTAAGCCAATATGCTACAGGCATTCCTGGAATTTTTACAAAATCGGCCTGCCGTGCAACATAACACTTGGTTCCGCTTAAGTATAAGTCCGCCTTACCTTGTTGAGTTGAAGGCTCTACCAAGCGACAATAAGTTCCATAGTAATCACTAATACTGCTATTTCTCCGAACAAATGCCGTCGTTTGTACAACCTCTCCGCCAATTTCTTCAAAAGCTCTTGCACCTAAATGCGCCATACTGATGGTATCGGTATGCATCATTTTTTCTCTCAACTTCTGAAAGCTCGTTAAAAACATCCAAGAGTGCTGTGTAATCATTGCCTGATATCCACCATGGACAATCATTTGAGCACAACGTTCAATGAATACTGAATATAAGTCTGCCTTGCTATCCTGATAATTCTTTTTAACAAAGGAATTCACTTTAGCCCCAAGACTACCTGTGTTTGCATACGGCGGATTCGTACAGGTAACCCAATACTTCCGTGCCATTGTCTCGCCAATATCAATGAGCCGATTCAGCTGTTCAGCGGTATCTTCCACGCCCACGCTGTCCATGCTGATCTGACCGTCGGTATCCTCCGCTGCCACAAACCGGCGCAGCAGCTCCCAGTTGTAGCTCTCCACATTCAGGATAGAGCCATACTCCTTGGCATCGGTCAGGGTGTCCAGCAGACCTTCCAGCTGCATTTTAGCGGCATTCTTCTCAATATCGTCCATCCCCGCGCCAAAATATTTCAGGTGCGCACGGTTGATGCTGTTGCTCTCCTGAATGGCATAGACATGGCAGGTGTTTTCACCGTTTAAGATACGCCTGTTGTACTGCCGTGCTTTCATCATCACGGCAAAATACGCCAACTGATAGGCACGGTCATCAATATCCAGACCGTAGATGTTGTTCTCCAAAATGCTTTTTGCAGCATCACGCTGGCTGTAACCGGCACTCTCGTAAATCTGCATCAGCACATCAAAGGCGTATACCAGGATATGACCGGAACCCATGCAGGGGTCGATGAGCTTGATATCCTCCGGGTTCAGGGCAGCGTACTCTTTACGAATTTCCGAAAGTTTTGCCTGTACCTCCGGCTCCTGCTGTGCCTCTTCCAGATAGTATTTCCAGTTTTCTTTCAGGCCGCAGTCCGGGTGTCCCTCCACCCACAGACGGCCCAGGCTATTCTCCACCATGTAGCGGACGATCCAGTCCGGGGTGAACAGCTGAGTCACGGCAGGGATTTCCTCTTTGGTAATCTTTCCGTTCTTGGCAAATGCAACGGCTTTCGGTTCGGTATTGTAATACTGGTACAGCCAGCCGATGATCTCCACCTGACCACCGCGCTCGATGTTGAAGTCATCCTCCGGGATATCGTGAATCAAATGATAGACTACGCCATCCTGGTCAATAACGGACAAGCTGAGCAGCAGCTCAGTGTAGTTCTTTGTCTTTTCAAACAGAGCAGGCAGAATCTCGTTCAGGGCATTGCACTGTTTCAGGAACAGGATGCGGAACACTTCGTCCAGCTTATTGTCCTGCTTCAGCTGGAAAATCAGAGCTTCTTCCTCCGCAGTAAAGGGCAGCTCTGCGTCAAACGGCGTTGTGACCAGATCCGGCTCCAGCTTTCCGCTCTCGGAAGAAAGCACCCTGATATGGGAAGGCAGATAGTCATTTACCTCCATGAAACGGATGGCGATCAGGCGGTTAAACCATGTATAGGCAACCTCCTCGATCACATACTGATATGCGGTTTTGTAGTCGGTATCCTTTTCCTTCTGCTGGATGACCTCTATCAGCTTGTCACGCTGGCGCACGGCCTCACCGGAAATCGAATACGGTTCTGCGGTGCCGATATCGAAGAACTGAGTGCCGCCGAAGCTCTGCGGCAGCGGCTTGGCAATGCCGTCCTCCGTAATACCGATCAGGCGGGCATCATAGCTAACATCTGCAATCAGCTTATTCCGCGCCCAAATCGCAAAATTCTTTATGGCTGTCTTGTTCATGGAGCCAATCCTCCTGTCATTTATAGTTCAATGTTGACGATTGTATCTTCGTCCATCTCTTTCAGCAGATTTTCACGCAATGCGGCAAGGTATTTATCAACGTCGTCCTTACTCTCCAACCGCCACGATGCAGTCTTGGCAACCGTCTTGATGGAAACATTCTTCGTGGTGCGCACCTTATATACCGGCTGCGGTTCTGCGACCTTTTCTGCCGGTTTCACGGTCTCGCCGCGTTTTTTCGCCTCTTCTTCCTGACGCTTGCGCTCTGCCTCGGCCTTTGCCGCAGCTTCCTGCACAAGACGGATATCCTCTGCGTTCATCTCATTGAGCAGGCGCAGCTTCAGTGCTTCCGCCTTATCTGCATAGCTACGCAGAGTGGAGACATTGTTGCAGTGCTCCGCACCGTCCATGATCTCCTTAAACAGTTCCAGATAACGGTTGAACTTCGCATCCTTATAGGACTTGGTGTTCAGCACTTCAAAGACACGGTTCCGATCCTGATTGATGGAATCCTTGACCGGCTCTGCCTGCTCTTCCAGAATGCGCATATAGCAGTTCATAAACTTCTCGCGCAGCTCCGGCAGCTTCGGAATCTCCTTATAGGGCTTCGCCATCCGGACGATGGTGCGCATCTTAGCCACCACGTCTTCCAGTTCTGCATCCACGATGTAGGTCTTGCTGTCCTCGTAGATATTCAGCATATCCAGCGCACGGGTGAAGATGGTCAGCTGCTCACTGCCAAAGAAATCACGGATAGGCTCATAGTCCTCGCCAAAATCCATCAGATCGTCCTGCTCGTCAAATACAGTCTTAAAGAATTCCAGCGGTGCCTGAATCTGCACCAGTGCGGAAAGCCGCTTCTTGCCCTTTTCCAGAAGTTCCTTTCCTGGATAGGCGTAATTCTCATATTTCGGTTCCAGCCGCTCAATCTCAGTGATTCGATTCTCGCAGTAATGCTGGAAGTTCTTCATGATGGTATCTTCGTCATCGGCAGGCGGTGCCACCTTGAACAGCTCTTTCATCACGGTGCGGACGGCCTTTTTCTGGTTTTCCGGCACACGGACGCGCACTTCCGTCAGCAGCTTATCCACGAACTGCTTCTTCGTGATGTAGCCGATGATTTCTTCTTCGGAGCGGTTGTTCAGATTGACGCTCTCACCGTTGACCGTAAAGGACAGGTCTCCACGCTTAAAGAGACGTGCCGCCAGCCAATGGATATCATCTTCCACAAAGCCATAGGGTGCTTTCATAAAGCGATCCTTGATGGTTTTCATAGAAGTTTTCATGTGCATCCGGGAGTTACCTGCCACGAATTGCAGCACATCATCCAGTGCGTGAACATTGGATTCTCCGGTATCTCCCAGTGCCAGTGACAGCTGGTTGCTGGTCTTGAACATCTTCCGGATGTCTGCTTCGCCCATCGCTGCGTCAATGTAGGACAGCTTGTGGTAAACCGTCTGCACCAATCTTCCGATAGCCTCGTTGATGCGGCTGGTCACTTCCTTGCCGGAGGTGTGCAGCACATCGCCATTGACATAGATGGTAGCCTCTTTCAGAGCTTCCGTCAGGTAAAGCTTGGCGTTACCGTTGCGTTCCCGCATCTCCACGCGCTTTGCTTCCTTAATGGTCTCATACTTGGCAAGCTGCACAGAAGTATTCTTACGCAGGAACCGCTCAATTTTTAAGTATGCCCGCATTTCCGTCAGGAACGCATCATCATTCGGCAGAACCACAAGAACTTCCTTGCCCTGGCCGGAGAGCAGGCGCAGCGTACCATCATCGGTGCCGCCCTCATACCACGGGGTCAACACACGGAGGCCGATATCGTAATTCTGGTTTGCCTTATAGGGGCGGTCATCCACTGCCTGATTGAAGGAGAACGCATACCGTCCACCAAAGCTGGGGTACTGATACTTCTTGCTGGAGAAAATGTCCTCATAGATCATCTCCGCAATCTTCGTGATGACCTCCGGCATCTCCACATTTTCTTTTTCGATTTCGTTGTTGATTTCCTGTTCTTCATCGGTCAGGAATACATAAACGGAGCCATTTTTCTGGATCAGCATCTGGCGCATCAGCACTTTCAGTGCATCCTCCACCTGTGCCTTCAAAGAAATACGATCATCGTCAATGCTGGTAATCATCAGGCTGACGATGTTGTCCACGTTGGCTTCGATCTCCAGAACATATTTAATCAGGAAAAGGGTCTTCAACACATTGATCGCAAAGACATCTTTTTCCTTCTTTTCCGGGTTGATGTAGCTGTTGTCATAAGCGCGGATGATCACGCTGCTGTGGCTGTGGTCGAGGAAGTTCTCCAATGCATCATAGAACCGATAGAACGGCACGATTGCCCCCATCTCATCGTCCATCAGCTGCATGGCAGACTCTTTGAACAGAGCCAGCATGGAACGTTCACCTTCGGACAGGTGCTTGCCGGATGCACCGTGGGTACGGATGCTGGTCAGCACGCTGGCAAGCAAATTAAACTGGTATGGAACAAAAGGATAAACCTCTGCAAAGTCTTCTGCGTTGGCGTACAGTTTTTTCTCCACGCCGTCGTTGAAGACAATCAGATTTTTGATGATGGTTGCTTTCTGGTCATAGAGCAGACGCAGGCTCTGTGCTGCTGTCTCGGTCTTATCCAGAATACGCTTTTTGATAACAGCGTCCACATTGGCAGAGGACAAAGAAAGACGTGTATCGAAACGTCCCTGAATCTTGGAGAAGTCGTTACCCTTCACCTTGGTAATGGAGTCGATATCCTGCTGGCTCGTTACGATTACCCAAGCCTTGCCCATGCATTCCTTGCCCAGTTCTTCCGTTACTGTCTGAAGGTTCAGCATCAGTTTGGAATCATCACCAATGTACTGGCCAATCTCATCTACAAGGAAAACCACATGGTGGTTGTTACCTTTTTTCTCAATATAGGACTTTACACGCTTGGCGAAATCCTCAATACTGATCTGGTAGCCCTCGGTTGCTTTCTCACACCAGTTACGAGCAGCCGATTCGCTCATGAAATCCATGTCAGAAAGAACATCGACAACGGAATCCTGAATGAAATCGAAGTCCTGGCGAGAGCTTTCCCACGGTTCTCCATACTCTTCTTCAAACTTTTCCTTAAACTCTTCAAAACGACCTTCCTCGGAAAGCCTGCGCTCCAGGTCAGCAAGGTGAGGCATGGAGCCGCAAAAGCCCTGCATCTCATTGAAGACCTTCAGGAATACGTTCACAATGGCATCTTTATTTTCTTTGCCATTAGAATCGCTTTTGGAATCAATGTTGAAAAGAATTACGTCCGATGGGGTGTTTGCCGCCAGCTGCATATCTGCCAGCACCATCTGATTGGTAATCTTCTGATCCTCAATGAAGTAGTCGATGGCATGTTTGTCTCCGACCTGTTTATTCTGAAGCAGATAGGACAAGATTTTCAGGAAATGAGATTTACCACTTCCAAAGAAGCCGGAAATCCAGACACCCATTTTCGGTGTAGTTCCCTGAATACCTTTTTTATATGCTGCAAAGAAATCCGCAAAATGACGCTGAAGCTCACGGGTCACAACGTACTCTTCCAGCTCCTGCGCTACATTTGTTTCTTCACCCTGACCGACAATGATAACGCCCTGTATCTCACGGTCAATTTTCTTTCGGAACATGTCCTTGATCTGCATAACTGTTTCCTCCATCCATTACTTTACCAGTCGGAATGCCCGGTAATAGTTATCGTCTTTAATCTCATTGAACAGAATCAGCTCCTGTTCATTATAGGTTCCCGGAAAGAACATCACGACCGGGCAGCGCACAAATGCCTGATGCAAGTTGTTAAGCACCTTGTGGGAGCGCAAAATCGGATAGCACTTGCCGATGCCGGTCAGGAACACGACTGCATTCTCCGGCGTATGTTCTTTGATATATTGCACGATCAGGCTGTCATCGTCATTTACCTTCATGGAGTTGGTCACTGCCTTGACGATACGCTCGATTCCTCGCTTTTTTTCAAAGTCATAGCACTTCTCCATGAAGTTCTTCTTTTCCAAAAAGTCAATGATGATATCATACAGGTCAAAGACCACAAGCTCAAAATCATCATCGCCCCGGTCGTTCTTATTTTTCAGATACTCTACGCGCTCCCGAACTTCCAGTTCCTTTTCCGGTGGATAATCAAACACCCAATAGTTGACCTCATTTGCGCGGCCTGTTCCTTTTCGGAAAGATGGCTTATGGATTGCAAGCTCCATCTCATCCAGTCTTTGGCTTAAATCCATTTCATCTTACCCCCGTCAGTGTTTTTACCATGATGCCAAGATCATGGTCATAAAGCCAATGCTCAAATGCAATATCAAGAATTGGCTTCAGTATTTTTCTTGTGCTGTTTGCCTGGTTGCTTTCTAAAAGTCCTGCTTCATAAAGCTGTGTCTTATAGCAGGAACCGAGACGGTGCAGCGTATAGTCTTGAAGAGAAGCCACTTTCTCACTCTGTTCCTGCTTATTTTTGAAAAATATCCGGATATCTGCATCCGTCAGCTCATCGGAACCAAGAATCATTTTTTCCCGCACTACTTCATACACAAAATCAAAGAACAGCGTGTCATGCAAAAGAGCCGCAGTCAGCACAAATAATTTTTGTGTAGCAAGATCACTGCTCAGAAAGATTGGATAAAAGCTTTCATCTAATGTCTTGATACGGGCTGTTACGGTAGAATAAATCTGCTGCGCTCGTAGTTTTGTCGGTGCACCATAGATGTTTGTCTCTTCATTCAACTTTTTAATATCTGCAAAGCTCTTACCCTCGCTCAAAAGCTGCACGGTTTTCCGAAATTCCATGAACCAGAACGAAAATTTCACGGCTCCAGCACTATACGGTTTTCTTTCCATCTTCGTTCTCTCCATTTCCGGATTTTGTTTTAATGTATCTGCCGCTTTTGATTCTGGCATCCTTCGGCTTTTCGGCGTTAATAGGAATGACCCACTGATGGCCTAAACGCTCGGCACCATCAATTCGCCCTTCTGTGCATAATGTCTGTACTCTCCTTGTGCAGATGCCCCATTTTTCAGAAGCCTGCTTAATCGTCATGAAATCCATACTGTACGGGGACAACGTAATTGAGAAACACGGGATAAACCGGGACAGGACGGGAGACCGCGAGAAAACCCGCTATTTGTGCGGGAAACAGGGCATTTTCACCCGGGACAGGGCATTGATCCGGCCCGGCTTTATCAGACAACTTGAGACGAGGGCGTCGACGCGGTCGGCGTCCTTTTTTCATGCCCTGGGGAGCCCTGGAAGGCCCCACAACGGCGGCGGCGCGGCTGGGGCATATCGTACCCGCAACGGGGCGAAACCCTTGAAACAAGGGCATTTGAGGGCAAAAAGAGGGCCGCTCGGCCCGTCCCGGAAGTCACAGCAGCAGACAAAGAGGACGGGCTTCGCGGCCCATGGTCACAGTATAGCAGAGACGGCCTCGGAAGGCAAGCGGGCGAGCCGTGCAAACGGGGCGTTAAACCGTGCAAAAATTAACGGCAGAGGTCAAAAACAGGGGTTCGGCGGCGTGGATCGGCGGCGCGGAGGCGTTACGAGCTGTTATTCCAGGCGTTACGACGACGGCGGCGACCGGGCCATAACCGGGGGAAAATGCGGAAAAGCAATTCTACATTTTCCACATTCTCGTGTAGAATTGTAGAATTGCCCGTAATACCGGGGTTTTCAAGGGTTCGAAGCCCCCTCCGCCCCCTATTCTCAATTCTACATGATTTTGATTTAGTTTTTAATCATGGCAGGACAAAAAAATTAGGCGGTTCCGTCGCGGGCCTCACGGCTCCCAGCGGGGCCGCTTTTTTCGTCCTCGCTCCCGTCGAAATATGTCGAGTAAATAGATTCTTTTTTCTCCTCAACTTCCCGCTTGTATTTGAAATGCACCAGCTCAAAAACCTCCTCGCGGTGCGACGGAGGAAGGAGCCTAAACATGGCGAGAAGGTCGGTCTCCATTTGGGACAGGGGGACGCCGTCACACATCAAGGGCGGCTCGTTACTCCGAGCGTT
>ERZ824600.2937-NODE-2937-length-17078-cov-4.961346_pt1 | contig 17078 bp, 14 predicted proteins | sample MGYA00519933_ERZ824600 | MGnify/ENA primary metagenome ERZ824600 (study PRJEB31778, sample SAMEA3449178) | human gut metagenome | biome: human gut; feature: human-associated habitat; material: faeces | place: United Kingdom | collected 2010/2012 ... | reverse complement strand
CGGCTGGAACTAACGCTGCAAAAATACAAATAATCATTGATAATACAAACTTTTTTGCAAGAAAAATCATACGAAAGTGGATTTCCTTGACATATTTATATTTAATAATGTTAAATCAGACCTTGAAATCATACTTTGCCAGCCAAACCAAGTGGTTTCCATGATAAAAGTGTTATCTTTGTAACGTCTATACCCATACCGAAAGCCCCAATGGGCAGAGGTTTGGGCAGACATATATACATATAAGGCGTAACTGTACGCTTTGGTTTTGACAGTGTAAGAATCTGGCAGTTCGAGCAAAAGTTGTCAAGAACAAAGCAACGGGAACGCCTCATGAGGTGTATTGTATACAGCCCTTATTGGCTTCGGACGATTTTGCCGTTCGTTGTTAAGAGTGCTTTCTATATACGTACACAGGCGTGGGGCTTTCGGCGTTGCTCGTTTCGACAACTTGGGCGATGCCAGAGCCTTTACACTGTGGAACGAGTGACAGGACTGGCTCCACGTTTTCATGTATATATACCAACCATTTGTTGTTAATCATGCCAATATGGTAGCCGTTGGCAAAAAAGAAGAATAGTTGGTATGAGTAGTATAAAAGTTCCAATCACAAAGACGGATAAGGAAGGATTTCAAGTTATAATAGACTTGAATTTATATAGCGAAAAGGCTATAACAGCTACGATTTACAAATACACAGACAAGTTCTTTGTTTATCAGAACACAATGCCTAATGATGATAAACAGGTCTGTGTTATCTTTGAATCAAAAGATGGTGGACTTGACGAGAATATCGTTAAGCAATTCTGCAATGACTTGATTGACCAGCAACTTCGTGAGATTACTACGGAAAAGTATGGTCATATTCGGGATTTAATCGTTGAGGAAGCATTTAAGCCAGTCAGCCGATGAGACATTTTTTTATTTTCTTCGTGACATTCCTGCTAACGTCAATCTCTTACGATGACAATTCTGATATAGTACAGATAGAGAAAAGCGAACAAGATATAATAGAAATGGCAAAACGCCCTTTGGTACTTCAAAAAGCCTCATTTTCTTTTGCGCCATTATTGAAGTCATGCCACTCTTCTCACTACTCTCATCGGTCGCATAGTTCACATGTGTCACACAGGTCTCACTATTCTTCAAGATAGAACAATGAATAATACTTATACAATACTTCCATTTCGCTTCGCTCGATTTAACGAAGAAGAATATCTTCTATCGAATGATGTAGGAGAATATATTTTCCTAAAGAATGACGACTTTCACAAATTCGTCAATGGAGAACTTGACCCTACAAGTGACTTATTCTATGATATAGAGTCAAAGCAAATAGCCACAACAGACAAGGTTGAAGATGTTGTAAAAATGTTAGCAACCAAATTCCGCACAAAGAAGAGTATCTTGGAAGATTTCACTTCTTTGCACATGGTTGTGCCAACTTTGCGTTGCAATTCAAGCTGCATTTATTGTCAGGTAAAAAGACATGAAAGTACTGACCATTCTGCAGATATGACGAAGAAAACAGCAAAGAATATTGTCAAAACTATCTTCATGTCCCCTTCTCCATGTATCAAAATAGAGTTTCAGGGCGGTGACCCATCTACCGATTTTGAAATGGTGAAGTATATCATAGAAGAAGCTGAATGGCAAAACTTATTCAAGAAACGTGAATTAGAATTTGTCATCTGCACCAATCTTACTTTGCTCAATGAGAAGATGGTCAAGTACCTAAAGAAGCATAATTGTATGATTTCTACATCTTTGGATGGTCCAAAAGATTTGCATGACACTAACAGACCTCTCCAGAATAAGAATCTTGACCACCATGTTATCTTTGAGAAAAATCTACAGATGATTCGTGGTATTTGGGGCGATGATGAATGTGCATCCGCTTTAATGACAACTTCAAAGTATAGCCTCGGAAGATTCAAGGACATCATAGACGAATACATCAGATTGGGATTCCATAATATTTTCCTAAGAGCTCTGAATCCTTACGGCTTTGCAAAACAGCATAAGGACAAGATTGCCTACCCGATAGAAGATTTCGTAAAGAACTACAAAGAGGGACTGGATTATATCATTGAACTAAACAAGAAGGGAATATTCTTTGTAGAAGGGTATGCAGCCTTGCTTCTGCGTAGGATTCTCACACCTTTCGCAACGGGGTTCGTAGACTTGCAATCTCCTGCAGGTGTTGGCATAGCTGGAGCTATATATGATTATGATGGCAGTGTGTATGTTGCCGATGAAGGAAGAATGATGGCTCGTTTCAAAAACTATTATTTCAGGCTTGGCAATGTGAACGAAGATTCGTATCAAACCATGTTCAATGGAGAAAAGTTGCATGAGATTATAAGCAATGCTTGCAATGAATGCTTGCCCGAATGCGCAGAATGTGTATTCCAACCTTACTGTGGTGCAGACCCTGTAAGAAACATGTCAGAGCAAGGAGATATGGTTGGTCATCGTCCTACAAACGAGATGTGCAAGAAGAACAAAGCTATTATGCATTATCTCTTTGAACTTCTTCAAAAGCATGACCCTGAGATAAATAGAATATTTTGGTCTTGGATAAAATAGTGAGATATGAAACAATTAAATTCATTATACAACTCTAACGCACAGGAGCTTCTTGGACGAATAACACTTAGCGGTAAAAATATATTAAACCGTTCAGCATATATCCTTGTTACCAATGAGCAGAATATGCCTAAAGGTTACAAGGCTATCATTTCAACACATGATTTCTCTGCCAATACATCTACACCATATATAAAAGTTGACAATATTTCAGACTTCAATGAAGGTGACGTGATAAACATATCCCCTAATGGAGAGGTGTGTTTTCTATATGAAATCAATTCTGCATCCAATGCAATCTTTGCTACTGCTCGTTGCAATCATCGCTGTATCATGTGTCCTCAACCTCCAGTGCAGCAAGAGAAGGACAGAACTGATTTTAATCTGAATTTGATTAAACTGTTCGATAAGAATACACAAGAAGTCGGAATTACTGGTGGTGAGCCAACTATGATTGGTGACAGATTATTTGAGATTATACGCCAAATTAAAAAATCATGTCCTAAAGCTGCCATAAGCATACTATCCAATGGAGTGAAATTTGCAGATATTGACTATGCTGCAAAGTTAGCGGCTTGCAACCATCATGATTTACAAATAGACATTCCTATCTTTTCAGATATAGCTTCTATCCATAACCATATAGTAGGAGCTAAGACGTTTTACAAAACGGTTCAAGGTTTGTATAATTTGGCACAATTCGGGCAACAGATAGGTTTGAGGGTGGTTATCCACAAACAGACCTATAAGAGATTGCCACAGTTGGCTGATTATATCTATCATAATTTCCCATTTGTCACCCAGGTAGCTTTTATGCAGATGGAAACTACAGGGTTGGCAGAGACGAATTTAAAAGACTTGTGGATAGATCCATATAGCTATAATAATGAGCTGAGAGAAGCTGTACTCCTTTTGAACGACAGAGGTATAACGACTTATATCTACAATGCTCAATTATGTGTGCTTCCACCAGAATTGCGTCCATTTGCAAAGCAATCAATTAGCGAATGGAAAGATGTCTATCTTCCAGTCTGCGACGGATGTGTTCTCAAAAATGAATGTGGAGGTTTTTTCTCGACAAATAAAAATAACATAAGTACACATATCCATAAAATAGAATGTACAAATTCATGTACAGAGTGAATTATTAACAATATTGTCAAATTTAAAAACGGAGGTATCAATGAAGAGACTAATGTTTTTGATTGTTTCGGCATTTATCGCTACAACGAGTTATTGCGCCAACGTTTCTGATAACATCATGAACGTATTGGGCAATAATGACGAAACAACACAAATTGAGAAGCAGAAGAACCAGCCTTTGGTTTTGCAGAAAGCCATTGACATGGTAAAGAGTTCTCTTGCGGGTCACTATTCGCATAGTTCTCATTCTTCACACAGTTCTCACAGCTCGCATAGCTCACACTCGTCTCACTATTCAAGTCGTTACTAAGGATAGTGATTCGCAAGATCATTGCGAGTTGTAAAATAATTTGGGAGGGGCGTATTCGAAATGCGCTCCTCCCTTAATATTTTATCTACTCAAGCCTTTTCTCTTCATTGGCTTCATCATCTTTGTCGCCTGTCGCAAGCATCGTCTTATCCATTCTATCTCATCTTCGTCCTTCTCACGTCCCCAGTCTTTAGTGTCGCTACCGCCACCACCTTGGCTTTCAGCAAAGTTGGTAGCCTCGTTGACGTAGCCGATGTAGAGGTACATTGCACAATAGATAATTTTGTCGCCATAATTAATGAAGTCCATTGCAAAGCTGTCGTCAAATAGGCTGCTGTCGTGAATGCTCGTCATACGAGGATAGATGTCTGCTATCTCTGCCAACGCCTTCATACCAGCCTGCGCCCATATTTTATTGATCATCTGTTGCTGGTATGAAACAGCTGTTTTTTCAAAATCGGCTTTAATCTCCCTGTTTCTTGCTTCGATGTGGGAGGTATTCTTCTGCAACTCATCAAGTTGCAACTTAGCCTGCGCAAGTTTCATCTTTTTGTCGTTCAATTTGTCACGAACATCCCAGAGTTCCTTTCTGGTGGCGGTAATCTTTGCCTTTATTTCAACTGCATCACCAAGATGATTCTTCATGTAATCTTCAAGTTCGGCTATGGTCGCTTGTTTCTCTGCTTCCGCTTTCTCCAAATTGCTGACCATAGTCTGCAGAGCCTTGATTTTTGTCTCTGCTTTTGTGATGCTGCGATTAAGACCAGAAAGAAGCGTCTTCTTCATGCCTACTTCATTTGACAAAGTGCGGCATTCATCAGCCAACTCCCTGCGATAAGTTTCTGTTGACTTGTGCTTAGCTCCAGTTATGGTGATGTCATCACCACGCTCCAGTCCATACTTTTCATTAACCTCTGCAAGTCGGCTATGAAGTTCTCGCATCCTTGTTCTTGCTTGATTCATGTCGTTTCCACCAAAAAGATCTTTTGCGCTTAGTCTGCCGTCCTTTGTGATGGGGACAATGACCGCATGTGCGTGAGGGTTGAGTTCGTCTAAATGAACAATGAACGAAACGACATTTTCTTCACCAAACTCCCGACAACAAAAGTCATATATGTCCTTTGCCCATCTGTCTATGCCGCTGCAACTGTCAACATCCCAGTTGTTGCCGTTCTCACTGATTGCCTGGTCGCCAAATGCAAGTTTACGCATCTGCTCGCGATTACCACCAAAGACAATGCTCACGGCACGGTTTGATGTGGCATTCACTCTGCCTGTCACTCTGTTCTTGATGGCTTGCTCAATTTTGTCTGTTATGGACTTGGTCTTATCTACAGGTCCAAGTTCTCCACCTTTCGACACCTGAAAGTTAAGTCGGGTACGACTACGGTCATAGTTGTACTTTGGATCATTCTCCTTCCTTGAAAAAAGGTCATCGCCCCAATTGCGCTGATGCTCATCGCTGACAGCAACGCTTAAAGACTTGACCTTTTGAATGTCCATCATCTGTTTCTTATTATCGCTCATAAAATTGCTTGTTTTAATTGATTGTACATATGAAATTCAGCTTGCTGTACACATATAATGGCTGTTTGCCCTAATTATTGAGCTTGCTCGGTGTATTAGGCTCCACCCAAGGGATATGTTCGCAAGCGAACTCGTTATAACTGCTGCCAGTAGTGCTATGGCTCTTCCACCAACACCAACCCAAGGCTGTCTATCAGATGTTGGAGTGGCGGATGTTGCTTTATCAGCCTTTGTAGCGCCATCTGCGGTGTTTCCGCCATCAGTAGGAAGTCTGCAATGTCAAGACCTTTGGTCTTTTGTTCATCGGTGGCATTGTCTTCCAAGATGTTGCTGACAAGAACTTGCTTGCATATTGATTGCAGCAACGGAAGTTTGCTTTTCCACTTATCCGTTGCCCCAAGGTCTGGAACCAAAACAACCTCCCGACCGCTTAGGACTTCGACAGCATCTTTATTGAAACATCCGTTCATGCCTCCAGTAGCCAACCACACGAAATAAGACATGAAGTGTGTGGCAATGATGGCTGTCTTTTCACTCTCCACGATGGCTATTGTCTTGGTCGTGGTTTTATCTGTCAATAGATGTTCGCCAAAGAAGCACTGCCGAAGTGTAAAGTCTGGCAGTTTCAGTTCCGAGTGTACCCAAGTCACCAGGCTGTGAGGTTCCTTGATGCGGTGTCCTGTCTTGTCATCATACTTCATTATCTTGCCAGTGCGCACATTCCCATTGACATCTATCTGCCAGAAGATAGTTGAACCGCCCCATTTCTTTGAAGTGCCGACCTTGTACAAGGCAAACAGCCGTTCTGTCTCCACTTTGCCAAAGACCGTTGAAATGTATCGGTACAAAGGATTGACAGAATAGCCATGCAGTGTTTGCTCCACCAGCTTGCTATCAATGAAAGTTGGAAGAGTTTTCTCTTTCCTGCACTCTTTGATTGGTGTTTTATATCTCCAATCATCATTGCAGTTGGCATCGGGATTGTCCTTGAAATAATCAGATGGAGAATAATGGTAGCCACAACTCTGTTCATGGTCACAACGCCCCACATTGTCAGGGAATACAATCTGTCCTTGCTCGTCAATATATCTTGCAAAGCAACGCTTACGCCCACATTGAGGGCAAGCATATCGGTTGCCCAGCTTGTATTTCTGTAGATGGAATCTATACTCACTCATAAGGCTCTGCACTTGTTGCACCTTGCACTTTCTGCACTTTTGCACTTGTTTGGCACAAAATGCAGCATCTTTTGTGCAAGAGTGCAAGAAGTGCAAAGTGCAAACGGTGCAAGGTGGTGATTCTACTTCTGTACTTTCTCATAATTGCCTTGCTTGTCTTTGATGATAAAGTTTCTCTGACAGAAGTCTTTGAGCATATACATGACAGTACGTCTTGCAAAACCGAAATCCGCTCCAGCCTTTACTGCTTCAGCAGTTACGAACTTGTTTCCCAACGAGTCAAGTACCTGTTTTTTCACAGGGTCGGTAGCCTCGGTTAAAACGAGGTCATCCATCCTTTTGTATGACTTCTCAAAGTAATCGCTCATCCGTATGGCTGCATTTACGGACTCCGCATCAACAAAATCCTTGTGAGACTCATCACAAGCCCATCGGAACAGTTGGAATATCAAGGCAAGTCGAGCAGTGTTCAAAGGAACTTTTGCAGCACGTGAGTCTATCATTTTTTCATCCGTAATGGCATTCTGCCGTTCTATGTCCTCATTCTGCCAATCATAGAATATGTCAATGGCTTCATCAGAGAAGTCAAGAACATTGAAGATGCCTTCCGTAAAAGGAAGAGCCACAGCCTTGTCTATGATCTCTTTCCATACACGGAATGGTCTTTCAATGATTGCAGCATCTTGTTTTGGAACCTTAACCCAAGGAGCAATCTTCAAACCTTTTGGGCATGTGATCAGAAAACGGTCAAGAAAACCATTCTTCTTGAATCCCATATCATAAAGTTCATGCACAATACCAGTCTGGATAGTTCCTACAATCTGTATGCAAGGATAGTCAATGCGTAAAGGACAATCAAGATTACAACGAGATACATCTACTGGCAAGCCATTGTGAGCCGACAGCATCTGTTGTACAAAAGAACTGTTGTTGTATCGGTTGATGGTGTTGAACAGCCCCATTATCTCATCCACCACAACTGCCACACCTCTGAGGTTGGCATCGTGATTGCGCATAAGAATCTCTGGCGTGAAGTCATTCATGATATTCTTATGCAGGACTGGTACAGGAGGTAACGATTCCCATTCCGTCCGTTTTTTGCCCTTGTTTCTCTCCACAATGGCTGCATACTCATTCTTTAGAGCCTTGAACTTATGGTGCTCCTCTGTATCAATGTCGTGCAACGGCTTGTAGGCAAAGTTCAATGGTGGCGTCTTGCCGGCTCCTGGTCTGCCAACAAGAATGACATATAGGATAGGTGAAGTAATCCAATTGCCTTTAATCCGGATATAGCAGGAGTTGCCGACGGCTGCTGCCATAGCGGATATAAGGGAAGTAGCGGTAAACTCAATGGAATAGTTTTCCGTCCTTGCCAAATCAAGAATCATCTGCTGCATCTTCTGGGGGAACACGTCAAGCGGAATGCCAGAAGTGGCTACGCCCGAAGCCTCCGAGCGTAGCTTGTTACAAATTTCAAGCGCATCCATGACATTACCAGTTTTGGGGTTTCGGCTTGCGCTTGTTTCCTGCAAGAATGGCTGCGTTCTCTTCCTCTGCCGTGAGAGGTACAGGATTCTTGCGGTTAGTCTCCAGCCACTTGTCAAGTTCATCCTGATAGAGGCAGTAACGTTTGCCTGGCTTGGTGGCAGGAATGCTGCCGTTACCAAGTTTCATGTAGAGAGTTGCCATCGGCATTTTCAGGTATGCCGATGCTTCCTCCACACTCATAGGTATGTGCGTATTAGCCTTGTGTGGCTTGTTCTGTGATTGCAGACTGACGATCATCTGCTTCATACCCACCACTTCATCCCGAAGCTGGGCAACGACCATTGGAAGGTCGTTGAAAGTTAATTCCTTATTCATTCTGATACTTTGTTAATAACTGGTGCAAAGGAACAGAATGATGCTTCCGTTACTGAGGTTCGTGACAGTCATTTGTCATTCACGAAGGAATAACTCTAACAATGGGGATTATTTGGGATTTTCCTCCGTCACATCATGGAAATCATATCCACCATTGGCAGGCTCGTCAATAGGAATGACATCATTGGAGCATGGTGCTTTCAGGTTCTTCAATGTACTGTAGTCCAAACCTTCAAACGGCTTTGGAAATAATGCCTTGACAAAGGCTATTCGCATGGCCATTGTGTAATCACGTTTACCCAAACGCTCTGCGATATTCCACACGAAGTGCCTTAAAGGGATATTCTCAACATTTTCCTTGAAACGGTTTATTGCTGTCGGGGTATAGTTGGTGTCGTTGCTCCATTCCTTGACAGCCTCAATTACCTTGTACAAATCTTCCTCATACAGAAACCTTGACATGGTACGATGCACATAGTCAAGTACGGCTCTCGTTCGTTTTTCCTTTTTCTCCTGTGCTTCTTTTTCTTGTGCCTCTACACACTTGGCATAGTCCTCATGACTGTATTGTGCTGACTCTGTTTGTGGTAATGTTTGCATTGGCTGTTCTTGTTCTGTTGCTGGCTCTGCTTCTACAACGTTTTTCTTTGTCTTGCTGTTGCTACCAATGGTCATCAGTTCATAGGGATAATTCACCATGGAAATGAATATCGCCCAAAGCAGGATGTTGCTCCCTACAAAGATGATTGACTCGACAAACAGACTTTGGTGAAAGTCATTGCCTACATACATAGCCACGACAAGAGAGATGGCGAGAATTGCAGTACCAACAAAAGCGTAGATGGTACAATCTGAAGTTGTCTTGTTTTCTATCATTATCGTATTCGTTTTATTGTTATTCGTTCAAAAACTTCCACAAAGTTAGATGCAGAAGCATGTAAAAACCGCATTTACGTTCTCTGGCACTCTTTCTTTTACGCTTTATTAGCGTTCTAATATGATTTCATACTCTGAATCATACTTGAAACAGCTCGTTAGTGTCAGTTGCTGCTTATTACTGGCTACAAAGGTAAGGGCAAAGAAAAGGGATATTTGCAGTTCCTCCTCAATGTCAACAGAAATTGGAATGTATTTGTCGAATTGGTTCTATCCACGACAGCAAATAGAACCAACAAAACGAGAAAAGGACTATTGGAACACTATCATTCCAACAGTCCTTTTCTGCGTATTATTGTCAAATGGTTACTTCTTCAAGGTGATACAGCCAACCGAAGCACGCTTCTGAGCATCGGAAATCTTGGCATACACTTCTGTTGTTGCCACATTCTTGTGACCGAGATAACGCTGTACTACGGCAATACTTGTTCCTGCGTCCAACTGGAGACAGGCAAAGCTGTGGCGTGAACAATGATAGGAGATATGCTTGGTAATACCTGCTTCTCTCAGCCAGTTCTTCAGTGGAGCCTGTGTCATGGAGTCTTTGAAATCGGGGAACACCTTGCCTCGTTTATCCGGTGAATAGCCAATCAGTTCCAAGGCTTCCTCACTGATTGGGTTATGCACGATGTCTTTTGTTTTCTGCATTCGTGTGGTGACATACATCACACCATCGCTGCCATATGGCTGTATTTCTTCCCAAGTGAGCTTCTTAATGTCGCTCTTTCTCAAAGCCGTTAGACAAGAGAACAGAAAGGCTCGCTTCAATGCTGGGGCGGAGCAAGGCGTGGATGCCAAGCGGATAACCTCGTCCTGTGAAAGATGCTCCTTGTCAGTCGGGATTGTCTCGATACGCTCCAAGAAACCGTTCGGGTTCTCCTTTATCTTGCGGTCACGATAGGCTGTGTGGATTGAAGCACGGAAAGTTGACCAGTAGTTGGCTGCTGAGTTTATATGCAGCTTTCTGTTCTTATGCAGTCCCTGTGGTGCTGTAAGCAGATACTCACGAAATCTGTTGCACAAGTCCACGTTTATCTCACCAAAGGTACACTTGCCTTGTGTAAAGGTGCGAAAGTGCATATAGACGTGCTGCCACTTGGAGTTCTTCTTGTCTGCCAGTTTCTTGAAGTAGGCGAGGAAATCGCCTTTCATCTTCTCCTTGTCGAAGAAATCGTAACGCTCGTTGACGATAGCCTCGAAGCGACGGCAGCGTATCGCCTCGGCTCTTGCCGTAAGGTTGAGGTTGTACTTCTGTTCCGTCTGGTTCTTCGGCTTGGCATAGATATAGATGCCAAGCGACTCATGGCGGATGACTTTCATCGTGCTCTCATCACGATAGCCAGGATAATAGTCAAGATAATAGGACAGCATGCGTCCGTCCTTGATTTTGCGTGTACGCAATGATACGGTCTTGCAGATATTACTCATAGTTGTATTAATTTATTGATGAATATTCATGGTGAAGTGTCTCTTCACGGCTGCAAAATAACTGAATGATGCTTCCGTGACTCCCATTATTTGCAGTCATTGATGGATAATGATGAAATCATTTGAAATCACAGTCCTTTTGCTGCTCTTTCTGCCATTGCCCGCTCCACATCCACCTTCAAAAGCAGATTCTTTACACCCACTTTTACCTTACTGATATGGTGAACTCTCACGATATGGCAGATGTTGGCACTTGTCAGACCATACAACTGCTGTACTTGTTCTGTGGTATAATAGCTATCATTGCTCATGAGGTCAGTCCTGCGCAATTCTTCAAGATGTTCCTTGGAATAATAGGTACGACCATACACGCGTTTGGTCGGTATCTTATGACGGTAGGTGTATGCCCTAAGTGCTGATTTGCTCATGCTAAAGGCTTCCTCTACATCATCAGCAGTCACCCATTCCGTGATGCTGTGGATGTCAACGGCAGTACCGAAAAACTCATCAATATGCCGTTTGCTGTAATAGTTCTTGCCAGCGATACGGCACATCGGTATCTGGTTGCGCTTGGCGGATGTATAGAGCCAAGACTTCTTGACCTTATAAATGGACATCACTTCCTCGCCCGAATAATAGTCAAGCACCTCATTCTCCTCTTTCCCTTTTGTTGGTTCCTGGTTTTGTGTTGGCTTTTCTGCTTTTGGCTTTTTACAGGGCTTGCTCTTGCTGACAGGAACCACACGCTTGTAGGGATTACCCTCAAACATCTTCTCTATATCAGCTTTTCTTACGAATGCCATTCGGCTACTCAATCTTGATGCCTTCAACTTGCCGTTAGCCACAAGTTTGTAGATATACTGTCGGGTGCATCCCATCAGAATGGCAGCCTTGGAGAAGGTAAGATACTCCTGATGTTGCAGTTCCATGATAGGCTCAATACCGTTAATCAAGTCCTGCTGTCTTTTCTTCCTAAGACGTTTTGCCTCTGCCTGACATTCCTCGGAACAGTATTTCTGCATACCGCTTCTTGGCACGAATGTCTTGCCACAAAATTCACATTTTCTTGTCGGTCTCATACTCTTTGATATTGCTATGTTCTACATACTTTGAGTATTCCACCGATGGAGTAAACGGAAGTGAACCATTGACAACTTTTGTCAACCCAGTCCACGATATAACGCTTTTTGCCTATCAGCTTCAAATCTGTCCTCCATTGTAACCACTCGTAAACCCTTGTCAACTACGTTCACGATATGACAAAATAAAAGCTCCGCAAATTCTCCACGGTAGAAATACGCTGCAAAAATATGTGGAAAATCGGGAACTGCCAAAAAGCACTCAGAAAGTGTTAAAAATCAAAGAGTATTGAAAATCAAGGTTTTATGTTTGGTTAGTCATAGTAAGTTATGGTTAGTTATAATGCTCTAAATACAGTCATAGAATGCGTAGCTTCCTATGCTTGTCGCTGCTTTCGGTATGTTGATTTCCTTCAGACTTCCACAGTAGTTGAATGCGCTTTGGCCTATCTCTGTCACTGTCTCCGGCAGTTGGATGCTCGTCAGATTCGCGCAGCTTTGGAATGTCCTCTCTCCTATCTTCGTTACTCCCGTGGGGATGCTGATTTCTGTCAGGCTGCTACAGTCGACGAATGCGTATTCTCCTATTTCTGTCACTCCGTCCGGCAGTTGGATGTTTGTTAGCTGGCGGCAATTAATGAATGCGTACTTTCCTATCTTTGTCACTTTCTTTGGCAGTTGAATGCTCTTTAGTGTCGTGCAGCTTTGGAATGCGCGCTCTCCTATACTTGTTATCCCTTCGGGGAGTATCACCTCTTGAAGTGCGGTATTTGTGTTATCCCCCGTTTTGCAAAATCCCTCCGGTATGGTTGTCGCCCCGCTTGCGGTGATGTAGAGGTGGCTGACCTTGAAGTATTTATTACCATTACTACCACCGATCATCTGCTCTTTCAAATTCGCCAAGTCCTGGTCGCTAATCTCCCCCGTAATCATTACCTTGATGGGGCTGTCTTGGCCGGCGCTTGCCAGTGCAGTCTTCAGTGCAGACCCATCTGCCAGCAGGCTTCCCGCTGTTTCGTTCTCCACTGTTACGAAGCTTTCTGCTTCCGTCGCCTCCACCAGTGTCGGGCTTTGCCATCCGGTGGACGTTACGCTCAATGCGCTCACCCCTGCTTTGTTTACTTTCAGTTTCAGCTCGTGGCAGGTATTGGCTTGGGTGGTGATGTCGTTGGTGGGGAGGTACTTATAGATGTCGTTTCCGATGTGGATGCTTATCATCAGTCGGTCTGCGGCAAAGGTCTGCCCCGGCAGCATCAGGGCGTAGTATGCCGACGAGGTATTGCCGTTCTTCAGCAGGCGGACATCGGTAGGGGTGGAGGCTTCGCCGTCGTGATTATGGATGACGGGCTCTCCGTCGGTATTCATGGTGAAGTAGGTTTTCGCTTGCTTGAGGTGTACGGTGGCCTTCTGCAGCTGTTCGGCGGTGATGCCGTCGCCCGGCAGCAGGTTGACGCATAGCTGCGCCATGCTGTGCTTCAGCAGCAGATTGATGGAAGAGGATGTGGCGGAATGTGTACCGCTGTAGTGCAGCAGGTCGGTGATGTGCCATTTATCGGCGGCAGCGGTATATTGCTTGCCGTCCCAGGCATTCAGGGTGCTCCCTGCGGCGGTGTTGGTTTCGTAGTCGGAGGGCATGTCGTAAACGGCAGGGGAGGAGGAAGAATAAGCGGGTCCCCACCAGGCGGTGAGGGTGTGGTTGCCGCTCCCTTGCCAGTAGGCGCGCTCGGTCTTGGTGGAACTCCAGCTGCTGTTGTTGCCGTCGTATAGGTAGGTGCCGGCAGATTGGGCGCTTCCGGCGGTGAGGGCTACGTGCAGCTTTTCGTCGTCTCTGAAGCTATGGCCGGATGCCACGCCGGGCACGGCATTGGCGGCACGGGTGTTTCCTCCTTCTATGCTTACGGTTCCCAGCGTCAGCGCTTGTCCGTTTCCCCGGTTTTCGTCCTGCCCGGTCAGTTCGTTGGTGCATCCTGCCAGTATCAGCAGGCATATCATGGTACCTATGGCTGCCGTGATGGCGGTCAGTGTGCGCAGCGTTTCCCATCCCTGTGAGGTCAGTCGTTTCATGATGCAGTTCTCCATTTGGGTTGTTATAGGTTTTATTAATGTTCCTTTGCAAATGTGTCTGCAAAGTTGTTAATAATGGTATAAACTGCCTAATTTTACCCCTCGGTGCTTGTCCCGCATTGTCGCCTTGTTGTCCTGAATTGTCGCACCCCCTCTCAGAAGTGCTTCCGGAGGGGGTGCGAAGGGAAGTGCGGAGGATGAAAATCCGTCCTTATGGGGAGGAAGTCATGCTTTTATCAGCCACCTTTCTATGTTGCGCGTCCGGGCGCTGAAGTTCACGCCTATCCTGAACAGTGGGCGACCGTCGGCTTCGAAGGGTTGCGCGTAGTGCTTTTCGTCAATCTGCCGCAGCGCTTCTTCGGCAGTGCCTTCGAACTTGAACTCCATGATGTAGATGTAGCGGTCTGTCTTCAGCACGAGGTCCACACGTCCCTCGGAGGTGTGATATTCCACTTGGGTATAGAATCCCACCAGCTTGAAGACAATGAAAAGCACGTTCTGGTAGTGCAGTTCGCGGTCGCCGACAAGTTCGTAGGGGGTGTCGGCAAAGAAACTTTGCAGGCGGCGGAAGAAGGCATCGGGCTGTCCGGATTCTATCTCACGTACAAACTTCTGTATCTCGAACGGTGCCTCTATCTTGTTGAAGCGGGTGTAGAACGGCATCAGGAACTTGACGAACCCTTCTTCCACTTCCCGGTTGGGGAAGCCGAGGCGGTAGAGTCCGAACCTTGGGTCGTACTCCTTAATCGTGAGGTATCCGCTTTGGAAGATGACGGGCAGTGGGTCTTCGTCGCCATAGATGCTGTTCAGCACGTCGGCGTAGGTTTCTGCATGGGCCATCTCCTCCAGGTTGTAGTGGTTGCGTTTCAGCAGTTCCACCAGATAGGTGGGGGTGCCCGTCTCGAACCAATAGCTGCCGAACTCCTGCTTGTCGAAGGTGTTGAGCAGGCTGAAAGGGTTGTAGATTCCGATGGAGTTGTGTGTGAAGTGGTAACCGTCGTAATCTTTCTGCAAGCGTTGGCAGGTTTCCTCGTAGGTCATGTTTTGCGCCTGCGCCAGCAGCCGGATGCTTGGGGCGAATTCTTGGCGCAGCTCTTCGTCGGTGACACCGCAAAGGGCAAGGTATCGCCGGTCCATGGAGATGTCGTTCAGGTTGTTGAGGTCGCTGAACACGCTGAGGTGACCGAGTTTGCCCACCCCTGTGAGCAGGACGAAGCGGAGCTTTGCATCCATCGACTTCATGACTCCGTAGAAGTCCTTTAACTCAGTGCGATTATGCTTTTCAAGTTCTGGCTTATCCAAGCTGTTTATGATGGGAATATCGTATTCGTCGATTAGCACCACCACCTGCCGGCCGGTCTTCTTGTAAGCCCTGTCGATTAAGCCGATAAATTTGAACTTTGGATAAATCTCATCCTCATCTCTTCCATATTTCTCTTCAAGAGGTTTGAGCATCAGGTTGAGGGATTCGGCAAGCTCCCCTGTCTTGCTATATTTGACTTTGCTCATGTCGAAATGAAACACAGGATGTTCCAGCCATTCATCGGGCTGGAGGCTTTCAATGGCAAGACCCTTGAAAAGCTCCTTATGTCCCAGAAAATACTCCTCAAGAGTCGACACAAGCAGACTCTTCCCAAACCGCCGGGGCCTGCTCAGAAAATAATAGGAAGAGGTTGAGACGAGGCGGTGGACCAGATTTGTCTTATCCACATATATTTTGCCGGAATTCCTGATTTTGGCAAAGCTCTGTATACCCACCGGATAGCGATTTTCATCCATAGCGTGTTCCTCTTTTTTATGATCCGAGCACAAAGATAATAAATTTCTCGCAACAACCCACATATCATGGAAAACCCCGGCAGCCGTTGCGCGACGGCTGCCGGGGATTGCAATATCGTGACCGATGGTTTTTATTTGCCCATGTCGATTTTCCATTTGCCGTCGACATTGATGAGCTTGAGCTCACTGTCTTGTGTCTTGCCGTCGTTATATTCCACTTTCATTTTCACCACGGCAGTCTCCGGTTTACCCTCGGCGGCAGCCTGCACTTCCTCTGATTCCACGGCATAGCTTTTGAGTCCCTGGTGCTCTTTCACCTGGGCTGTGAGCATGGGGAAGATTGTGGGCCAGAACTCCTTGTCGAATTTCTCCTTATCCTCTATTTTCTCTTCGGGGATGTAGACGAGTTTGGCGAAGCCGTTCATGTCGTCGTTTTCGATGCATTTGTAAGATTTCATCGCGACGTCGGAGGGAGTGTTGCCGCCGCAAGATGAGAGCGACAGCATGGCGATGAAAGCAGTGAGAAGCACTAAAATTTGTTTCATAGGCTTGGTTGTTGTTTTTTATTAGAATTGAATTATTTCGGTGAGTGAGGCAACATTTCGATAGTCGCCGGGCATCACCACATTTCTCAGGTGGAGAGAGGGATAATCGATGTTGTGGCGTCGGGTGCCGACGAGCGAGGCTCCGGCTTGGAGGTAAGCCCGTTCTACGAGCTCACAGCAATAAAGCTTGGAGGAGTCTGCGCTGTCGTATGCATGGTCGAACGGGATGCTGTCGGCCAACATTCGCAGGGCCTTCCCAGCGGCTCTTCGGGCGACCTCCACATCGGCATAACGCAACACCTTACCGGCTGCAGCGCGGCTTATGGCGAAGAATTTGTCGATGCCCTCAGCCTTCACGCGGTCGATGTCGCCCGGGAAATCTGGCTCGTCGGGCACTGCGTGCACCACCATCCATTGCCCATGCCGCTTTGCCACAATGCCTACATGGGAAAAGAGGCCCTCTTCGTCAGCATATAGCACAGCCTGGGCTGTGAGGCCCGTGCCTCGGCGGAAGACGATGTCGCCTTCTTGGAGCGTCACGCCAGGAGGGAAGATGGAGGAATCGTCACCGGCCTTATTGCGGCAGCCCCAAACCGGGAGGAGTGTCAGAGCAATCAAGAATGAGGCATAGAGGGTT
>ERZ824600.2923-NODE-2923-length-17125-cov-4.342238_pt1 | contig 17125 bp, 20 predicted proteins | sample MGYA00519933_ERZ824600 | MGnify/ENA primary metagenome ERZ824600 (study PRJEB31778, sample SAMEA3449178) | human gut metagenome | biome: human gut; feature: human-associated habitat; material: faeces | place: United Kingdom | collected 2010/2012 ... | reverse complement strand
ATGTATGTATTTTTATTTATAGACTTATCAACAATATTCATATATACACACCTTATCCTTCTATATCAATTATACATTTTTTTTAAATTGAAAACAATAGATTAACCAAAAATAATTAAAAATTTATACTTACAAATAAAAAATGGTAATTAAACCATTATTTTATATCACTAATTACGCATTTAGAAGTATCAGAACCAACATATTTATTAAGTAAATCAATAATACCTAAAACAAGTACTGGTAAAATTAACAATACAACTAACGCTATTATCCTTTTAGTAATCATTGAAAACATTTTGCTTTTTACCTTCTCATCACCAGCAGTTAAAGCCTTATATACCTCAACAATTGATAACAAAATAACTAAAATTGTTCCAACTATTCTTACAATATCAAGTAATTCCTTTATTATATTCCTTAAATAATCAGGAATTAAATTACAAGCATCACTCTTAACATCAACACCAAAATTCATACTTGTTAATAAACCATAAGCTTTCATATAGTTTGTTTCCAAATTCAAAAATATAATTGTATTTTGAATATTAGACTGAAAACCATAAGCATTTATAACCCTATTAACATTATTAACAGAATTATAAAGTTTATCAGCAGCACTAGCACAATCAGAAGAAAAAGAATCAAATAACATTTTTATTTCATTATCAAGATATCCAGAAACACCATGCTTATCATAAAAATTAGCAACTGAACCACCAGAATATAACTGAATAGCTCGTTTTTCTCTTTCTGTACATTTAGAAGAAAAATCACTAATAACTTGTTTTATATAATTATTTTTTTCAGAAAGACAATTTAAAATCTTATCTGTTTCATTAAAATCATTAACAGTTGGACACGTAGAATACTCACTATTAGTATATACCTCTCCTGGTACAATTTCTTCATTGTAATGCATAAAATAATCTTTTAAAACCCAATCAGGAACCATACCACCATTACCATTAATAAAATCTTCACAACCTGCTACAAAATCTTCATGATCAGGATTTTCATACATATAAGTTAAAAGAGGTACCGTTTCAGCAATAAATGTTCTATTACCTTTAAAATAATTACAAACATCAGCAAAAGTATATCTTTTAGTAACACCATCTATTCCCGTTGCCCTTATAACATCATCATTACAATCAGAACAATCAATACTAACATCACGAGAAAAATAAGTTGTATAAACTCTATATGGCATTAATGTATACTGATCTCCACCAATGGAAACTAAAACTGGACAAACACCCTCATCAGCAACACTTCCAATCATTGAAGCATATCTATTAAATTTTGTCAAATTAGGTGCGATTACTTTACCACTTGTTCCTAAATTTTTGTCATCATTTAAATTACCATATAAACTACCACCAAAAGTATATGCTCTTATCCATGGTACATTCATATTAACATTAACATCTAAACTTACGCCAACATTACTGTAAGTACATGTCATAGCATTTACATTAAGTGCAATTAAAAAAGTAATTAAAAATATAAATATTTTTTTCACGTTATCCTCCTGTTATAGCTTTAACACATTCTCCATTAACATTAATATAAGAATTACCAAAATATTCATTTATTAAATCTAAAATAAAATTTATTAAAAATGGTAACAATAGCATTAATACTAAAGCAATTACTCTTTTTATACTTCGATTAATCATTTTTTTAATTTCAGAATCATCTTTTTTACTTAATGTTTGCATTAGATCAAGATTTATTAAAAAGACAACTAATATAACACATATAAGTCTTAATGTATTAAAAAGTTCATTTAATATTTTTCTTATATCAGCGCTTATAACATCACATACATCTGAAGATGTTGAATTATCATACCAAGGTGTTGTAAGTGCATTATACCCAGAATAATAACTACCTTCTAAAGACAAATAATTAATTGAATTAACATCGCCACCACCATCAACATAATCTGATAACATATTTCTTATATACAAAATAGAATTATATAAATTTTTAGCATCATTTGCACATGTACTACTTAATGTTATATATTCATTTTTATACATAAATGTATTAGAACTACTAAAATTACTAACAGAATAAAAATCATTTGCAAAAAAATATTCTGCTATTGCTGTTTTTTCAATATAAGTACAATCATTACTACTATATGATTTAATATTATTTATCATTTGTTTTCTTGTTTCACTACTAACAGAACCATTTATTTCTTTAGAATCATAATGAGTATAATTAGTAGAATTATTATTAGTTGATCTATAATATTTTTCTACTTGTCCAATAACATCACCATTAGCATCATATACAATATCACCTTGCGCTATTAAAGAGCGAAAATCATCATCTGTTTTAGTGATATAAAAATTAATATCATCATTACCATAATATTTAATTGAATTTAATTTAGGGCATTCTAAAGTAAGATCACCATTTAATAAATTATTATAATTATTATATTTTTTACCATCTATTATAAAATTTGTAATATTTCCTGTACCATTTTCATCAATATAATAGCCAAAATTAACTACTTTACCTTCGGTTTTATATGAACATGATATAGCATCGTTTTTAGCACTTACACTAGGTATAAATAAAAATATAAATATTAAAATATATTTCACTTGTATCACCTCTATCTAATGCCACATATAGGATCAGTTATTCCTATTGAACTTATTAGTTCAAATATAAATTCTACTAAAACTGGTGTTAGGCAAAGTAAAAGTATTGCAATTATTCTTTTAAATAATGTACTAAATTGTTTTTTTCCACTATCATCTTTTTGAACAACAGCTTTAAATATATCTACTATTCCAAGTAGTGTTCCTAATATTAAACCAATATATTTAAGTATATTAAATGCATTTTGTAACAAATCATAAGTTTCATTGCCAAAAATACTACATTTGGTTACTTCTTTAATTTCTTTTTGCATACTTTCGCCAGTTAAAAAGCCATATCCTTGTAAATAATAAGATTTAAAAAATAAATATGCCATTTTATATTCATTATCTTTATCATCTATTTGGGCTCCTTTTTCACTACCAAAAGCATATCCTTGTTTAACTAAATCATATATACCATTACTTTTAAACATAACTGAATAACAAGAAGTACTGATACTAGCGTCAAATTCTTGTCCTAATTTAGAAAATGGTATATTTCTTTGTGATCTTATAGCATTTAGATCATCTTCAGTACAAACTCTAATATCTGATGCTTCATTTAGTAAAATATATAATTCATTGGCAAGTCTATAATATTCATCTGATGGTAAATTTCTTGAATTTACTTGTTCTTTATCTTTATAGGTAATATCACTACTTCCATTATTTTCAGCAAATGATTGTCTATATATTTGCATTCCACTTTGATCAGTTTGTTGTTTTTTAACAAATTCTGAATATTGATTATAAAATTCTTCTTTTTGATCATTTGTATATTCTGAATCATTACTAACAAATGCAACAAATTCAGTATAATCACCCATAATATTTTTTTTAGAATCAAATTTCATGAATTTTGGTAAATAATTTTTCATAAATTCAGAATTATTTATTTCGTCATAAGAAAAATCAGTTCTAGATCCACATGCATATTCAATATTTGTGTTGCTTAAACAAAATCCTCCTAATCCACTGATTGTATTTTCTATATCGCCATATATGTATCTTTTTCCTTCTTCATCTGTTAAAATTAGACTATCCCAATCAATTGAAAATCTATCTTTAGCATCTTCTTTTGTAACATTACTTTTATATAGATCCCAATATTTAACAGATGCTGTATATGCTTGTCCATTAATGTTAATTGTATATGTAAACATTTTGTAATCATATTCTTTTGCGTATACATTAAATGTTAAAATAATTGTTAAAAATAATAATATTTTTTTCATAAATCACCTACTTATTTAAGATATCAGCACATTTTATATAATTTTCTTGTAAATATCTTTCGTTGAGTAAATCAGTAATAATGTTAACAATAACTGGTGTTAGAAAAACGAATACTAGTGCGATTATTCTTTTAACTAATATATTTTTAAATTTTGAACCATCATTTTCTTTAGTTATAACTATTTTATATATATCAATAATACATAAAAATATACATATACATGTAGAAATTATTTTTATGATATCAAATAAATCATTTATAAAATTTAATGTTTTTTCATCAATTAATTCACAACTTGATTTATCTATTTTTATTGTAGATGTATAATTTGTTAGTATTGATAATCCTTCTAAATATTCTGTTTGCATTGTTAAACATGATAGATCTTTTACAGATTCTAAATTTTCATAATATAATTTTGCTTCATTTATTGTATTTATATATCCTGAATTTCCATATATATATTCTTTACATTCTGGTTCTAATGTATTTGTATCAAATTTATATTTTAAATCATATATACTATTTAAATATTGCATTTTTTTTAATGATTCTTCTGAACAGACATTATTTACTTTTTCTTTTAAATTTTTTAAAGTCCAACTATATTTATTACATGTTCCTCCAGTATAACTTTCATTGTTTTTTTTATCTGAAGAATCTATTTCATCAAGTTTAGTTTTAGTATATTCTGGTTTATCGTTTTTCTTAATTTTTAGTTTATCATATACATTAATTGGGTCATTTCCAAAATTCTTAACTTCTGGTACAAATGTTAAACTTCCGTTTAATAATTTTTCTATATATTCAGGATTATCATTTAAATTATAAGATTCTAAATTTTTTAGTTTCTTCATAATAATTTTTATTAAAATAGCTTCCTATTAATACAGCATCACCATTTTCATCTATTAATAATATTGGTTTATATTTTTCAGGATTATTTACTAAATCTTTATAAAATTCGTCATCATCTAATGCATTTGAATAATTTTCAAATGATTGTTTTAAATCGTTAAGTCCATAATTTCTAGTATATTCTAATCCTCCAAAAAGTTTTGACAATGATGTTACTTGTACGAGTTCACTCGTATTTGGATTTTCTGATGATAGTTTTGATATTTTTATATTTTTTACATAACTAGTACTTTTTTCATCAACTGTTATTACAAGTGAATATTCTGCTTCATTTGCTTTATATGTATATTGTATAACACTATCAGCTGCATAAATATTACTTATTAATAAAAAAGGAAGTAAAAATATTATTGTTTTTTTTACTATATTTTTTACCATATTTATCATCCTTTTATTGTTCCCAATATTTTCCATTTGTTTCATTGTGATCATATTTATTATCATATCCATTAGTATTAGCGCCATTTTTTATGCAACATACACCATTAGATTTTTTAACAAAGAAAGATTTAGTACAACTTAATATTGTATTTTTACCACTGCTAGATGGTAATAAACTTATAATTAATTGTATTAAGAAAAAAACAAAAAATACTGCTACTGCATAAATAGATCTTCTTATTAATGTACTCCATCCTTTTTTTATTTCATCTTCTTTTTGACTTGCTACTGCTTTTAACATATCAATCATTCCCAAAATTATTAGTGTAATTGGTACTGCTATTTTTATTAAATTATAGGCATCATTTATCATATCAGCTAATCCAGCTGGTATTCCACATTTAGTTGCAATTCCTCCGTTATTAGTACATGCACTTATTGATACCATATACTCTTCATCTGCTCCGTTACAAATTGTAGTGTCAGCAAATACTGGAAAGATTGTAAACATAAGTGTTAATAAAACTAAAATTTTTTTCTTCATATTTCCTCCTATAAACTTTGTAAATTGTTAGATGTTTCAACATTAGTACTACATCCACCAACAAATTTACATACGCAATCCCAAACACTATCACCTGTTACATTGTTTAAAATATTCATAATTAATTGTACTATTGCGATTATAAAAAATACAATTCCAGCATTTAAACATCTTGATAATAATGTTTTTTGGCCTTTTTTTATGTCATCTTCTTTTTGACTTGCTACTGCTTTACCCATATCAATCATTCCTAAAACAATTAATATAATTGGGACACCTATTTTAATTGCGTTAATAATTATACTTACTATTTGAATAAATGGTATTAAATTTTCATTGTTACAAAATTCACCTACTGTATCAGCTGATACATTATTAATTCCAAATAAACAAACAAATAATAATAAATAAATATATTTCATAAAATAACCTCAATTTTCTATATTTATTATACCATTATAAAAAAAAAACTGCAATAATAAATGATTGTACAAAATATATTGATTTTATTTAATAAATTACATAATAAAAGAGCGATAAAATCACTCTCTAATTATCAATAAGGTTCAAATGTTTTATTTCCTCCTGGTCTGCCTGTACCAGTTCCTCCACCAGAGCCTCCGGTACCATTAACAAACTGATCAATACAACTCCATGTCGAATCTCCTTCAGTACCACCATTTATGATACTAAATAATAACTGAACTATTGCAACAACAAAGAAAGTTATACCTGCAGCAATACATCTTGATAATAATATTTTTTGACCTTTTTTAATTTCATCTTCTTTTTGACTTGCTACTGCTTTACCCATATCAATCATACCTAAAACAATTAATATAATTGGGACACCTATTTTAATAAGTGTTACAATTGTTGATACAATATTAACAAGAGATATTGGAACTTGAAAATTTCCACATGATACTGATTCTTCCAAAAACCACATAATTAATCCTCCTTTCTAAAATAATCCTAATATTTTTTTTCTATTCTCAACTTCAGTATCTTGTTGTCTATCAAATCCTAATCTAACAAGAAAAGCATTTAACGGAATATTATGTGCATCCCTTTCATCAAGAGGAGGAAGATTATAAAAAACCTTTACCCTTGCTTCATATTCAAAATCCAAGATATCCTTAGAGTTGATCAAACTTTGATTTAAGACAATCTTCTTATCTTTCAATCTTCTAATTGCCATATTATCCATCATCATTAATCTATTTAATTTAATAACTGATGGTTCAATTAAATAAATAACATCATCACACAAATCAATTGCACCCTGACTACCATTTACATCTACAATAATTACTTCTTTACCACTATATTTAGCGATCGTATTGCCTATTTCTGGATTTCTAACACTAATTAAATCCTTATCTTGGAAATAAACAAAATCTGATTTATCAACCTCAATAGCAATAACATCATAATTTTTTTCAAGCTGTTTTTTTATCATATAAACTAAACTAGTAGAACCAGCTTGTTTATTAACATTTTTAACACCAAGAACATAAGCTTTCTTTGCACCTTCAGTATTAATTACATTTTGTACAACAACAGTATTATCAGCTTTTTGAATATCTAATTGATGAATATGTGCAACATCTCTATATGTATTTGGATGATTATATAAATACATTATACCATCAACATTTTTAGTAAAATTATATATACCAATTGATACTAATTGACTCAAAAATTCACTTGAAGTAGTTTCTTCTGAATCATCTAATAACAAAATAACCTTGTCCATATCAAGAAGTATTGATAATTTTTGTAATGTTTTTATATCTTTATAATTTTTTAAAGCCGTGATATCTAAAATCATTCTTTGAAAAAAGAAATTTTTAAACATACCACCAAGTTCATCTGCATCAAATTCACCATCTAATCTTTTAATAACATCAATTGGTAAATCTGTAAGCATTGATTGATATTTATTTGAAACAATAACATTCATATTTTTACCCTCTTTCTACCTATCAATATAATTATACATTGTCTTTGTTTGACCCCTTATTGGGAAACTAAATGACAACATTGGAGTATCAAAATACATATATGTAACTACTGTATAATAATAACCAATACCTTTATCTTCATTTGATTCTTTAGTTCTGTAAATACAATAATTATAATTAGAAATTTGATTAACTAATTCATATTTTTCTGAATCATCTTCCAAAGTAGGACAAGAATTATTACCATATTCAGTTAAACGATAACCAATTTTCGCAACTTCAGAATCAATTTTATCTTTAACAGTTTCATTATAACCCGCTTCTTCTTCTATTATATCAACTATTCTACTTTTAATTTTAAAAGCTCTTGAATAAGCAAAAGATGCAAATAAAACTAATTCTATCAAACCAATAATTGTTATAATTATACCAACAATTATAGCAGTATTAATTGACTCCTTCATTCTTGACCTCCATTTTTACTAAAATTATATATTGCTGATGTTTTTGATTTAACAGAAAATCTTATTTCATCAACAAAAGGAAGATCTATATAAATATAAGTAATAATTAAATATTGATCATGAGTATCATGTCTAGTTCTGTAAACACAATAATCATATTTTGGTGAATCAACAGTTATTAACTCATATCCATCCATTTCTTTACATTTTTTCCCGCTATTTGCTTTATAACCCAAACCATTTAAGTTATGATCAATTTGTGTTATCGAAATATCATTATAACCTTCTGCTTCTTCTAAAGCAAGTGCTATTTTGGAATTTACTTTATATGCTTTTTGATAAGTAATAATCGCACCAGCAAAACCAAATACAATAAATAAGAATATTATAATTATATTATATAGGAAAATACTTCCAATAGATTCCCTCATTTTCTCACCTTCCAATTTATTAACTTGTTCTAGCCCACATAAATATATGGACTATATACAAGTTAGTAAAAAATTATTGACCATTCATACAATTATTGTATTCAGTATCATTTCCACCAACCCAATTACCACTACTATCTTGATAAAAACCAGCATCTGTACGACATGCTTTTTCTTTAGCATTTTTCATCAAACTATTTACTAATGGTGTAGCAACAGCAACAACAACTGCAATCAAAATAATTGCTACAACTGTTAAGTTAGCCTCTCCAGCAGCTTCCTTCATTATCTCACCACCTTCTATATCAATATTAACATATTAATAATTATTTTTCAATTATAAATTCATTAACATCATCATCGCAAATAACATAATAGCCATAATACCGCCACCAGTAGCAGCAAGCATTATCATTGTACGTTTTTCCATGTTATCTAAACGTTCTTTATACTTATATTCTCTAGCCTTATTTTGTAAAGAAGAAACTGTTCTACCAAAAGCAAGTAATTGCTCTTGTTTATTTTCTTGAGCACCTAAACTAAGTCTATATAAAAGTCTCATCATTCTCATAGAATCACGAACAGGATATTCTGTTGCAAAATCCATATAAGGTTGTACAGAAGAATCACCATCTTCAATACGAGCAATTAACCTTCTTAACCCTGGTTTAAAAATTTCTGGTGCTGAATCTATTGATTTTGCCATAGCAACAGGAACAGTATAATGTTGAATCAATATTTCCAAACTTTTTAAATAATAAGGTAATAAAGTATTAATTTTTGTTAAATTTCTTTTGTAATAATTTTTTAAACTCATATATTGGGATTTAAAAGCTAAATAACCAACAATAACTATTACAATAACATATATATATGATATTTTTGACCAAAAAACAATAGTAAGTGCAGCCATACAAATTATAGCATCTCTAACTCTTTTTTCAAACAAATCATAAACATTTGCTTTCTCGCCATATTTCATCATTACATAAAACTTATAATCATCTTCCATAAGAAACATGAATAGTCCTCTAGCATCTTTAAAAAATTTATTAACATCAATTATTTGATTATACCAGAAAACAAAGAATACAATAACTGAAATAATAACAAATAATAATCCTGTACTCATTATTCAGCCCCCACATCTTCATTATAATATTTTTCTCCTCTTAATAAGAAGAATGAATTAATTAAAACAACTAAATGAAGCAAAATCATAACCATTGGATCACCCAATAGTTTAATGTATGAATCATGTCCAAGTAAAAATTGAACTAACATAATCATTAAATAAAGAACAATACCAAACTGTAAAAATTTCTTATGAAAAGCTGCTCTATCAAGACGATCACGATATACATTTTCAACTAGCATATCAATATCATTTGACATATTATCAAGTGTTTCACCAGCATCTCTAGCACCTTCATTAGTGATTTGATAAAACAATTGATGCATATTTCTTACTATATTAAAATCATATTTATTGTTAAAAAACTTAATAGATTCATCAATAGTACCATTATCATAAGCCATTTCAATCATCATTTTAACATCTGTTTTAACAGGATCTTCAAGTATATTTGATTCATATACACCTTCTAATGACTTAACAAAAGCTTGCGTAGTTGCAAATTCCATTATAGTATTAGTTGTATAAACTTGAATTTGTTCAAATATAAATTCACTATAAATTCTTTTACATCTTAAATAATTTAAATAAGGTATAAACATTATAGTAATTAAAATATAAATAGCTGAAATAATTAAATTATAAAAATATAAATATGATATAATACCAGAAAATGCTGCAAATCCCAATACTTGAGTAACATATTGTCTAGTAGTATAATCTTGTCCCATCTCTTTTACTTTTTCTTTAACAACTTTATAAGAATATGGAGCATATTTATTGTAAACATCTGAAACAGAATTAATAATATATTTATATACATTTTCTCCATTCTGTTTTCTATAAATTGCTATAAATAATAATATTATACCAATAAGAATAAATATAAATAAAGTCACTCTAGCACCTCCTATACTGCAAGTTCTTCGACATTATCAACAATAACATCAGGTAAAACTATACCTTGACTATCTAAATAATCAATTAAATATTTTGATGGTTTATTTTTTGTTATAACACCATCTTCTGTTTTTCTATAAATTGTATTATGTCCCGCTTCGTTATTATCATCTACAAAGAATTCTGTAACTTCAGCGATATCTCTTTTAAATCTTTTGGTAACTTTATCTTGCCTACCTCTTATATGAACACCAAGTTGAACATATCTGTGAATAGATTTTAAAAATTGTTCAATATCTTGATTAGTTTCTAATAAACTATACATACGGCTTGGAATACTAGCAGCTTTATCAGAGTGAATAGTAGATAAAATATAATGTCCTGATGAAATTGAATTTCGAACAGCAAGAACAGCTTCAGCACTTCTTACTTCCGATAGTAAAATCCATTTAGGGTTTTGACGCATACATGTTACTAAAACATCAGAATAAGATGCAATATTATTAGTTTTCATTGCTACAATATCTCGATGAGGAAATATCCTATCTAAATGTAATTCCAAAGTATCTTCAATTGTAATTAATTTTTCATCTTCTCTTGTATGTGATGCTAAATATTTAAGGAATTCTGTTTTACCAGAACCAGTTTCACCACTAATAATAATATTGCAATGACCTTGAACACATGTAATCAAAAAATCATGTATATCAAGTGTAATATAATCTTCATCTAATAATTTTTGTTTTTCAAGTCTTATTTTTGCTGGTGTTTTACGAATAACACAAGCAATACCATTTCGAGCAATTGAATCATGGACAAAGTTAAGACGAAGTTCAGCACTTTCAACGTCAAGAAATGGATGAGCCATATTAAATGATTTACCCATCATATTTGCACATTGAAAGGCTAACTTTTCCATAAAAGTATTATTTATATTAGGATTTTCATCTCTATAAATACCTTTGGATAATGTCTTAACATGTACTTGACCATTATTACTATAAGAAATATCAGTGATATCATCATTTTGTAAATAAGGATTTAGCGGACCAAAATCAATTTGGGAAAAGGCTGTATCCATTTATATCACCCTTCTTCTGGAACATCATTTTCTGGTATTTCAACAGTTTTAGAATTAATAAAATCTCTTAAATATTCAGATGAAACCTTTTTATCACCAACTATTTGTGAATCAGCACCATGTGGTACAGGTATAATTTCAACACTATATTGTGTTAAATAGCTAGCTTTATTTAAAAGAATATTAATATCAGATTGTAAACCAAATAACATCATGGCAGGTGTTTTTTTATCCTCACTGTTAGCAAATACATCATTACCACTAGCATCTTTTACAGCAAGTACTTTTATATTTTCAATAAACTTACCATAAATAATTTCTTTTTCATTTGTAGTGCTATTTGTTTCAGTAGCTTTTAAATAAATATCAATATAAGAATCTGGCATTATAATATTACCAAATGTAGTTCTAATATTTACAGGTAAATTATATAATACTTCACCACTATTTAAGCCAATTAAAGCTGAATTAGGCAATTGATCTTCAGTAATAACAGCACTCTTATAGAACATACTTCCTTTTGGAATAGCAGTATCATAATTTGAATACATTTTTTTATTACTTCCAACTATTTGAGCTTTACTAGTATAAATATCACCTTTTTGTAATACAACTGGTGCAACAGAAATTACATCAATCATATCACTTGTAATTAATGTACCTGGTAAAATTTTCTCTTTAGCAACTGGGATACCTGATACAGGTGAAACCTGTGTTTGTATTGCTTTATTATATCCCCAATAAAGCAAGAAAATAATTAAGACTATACCAATAACAGTAACAACATTTTTATTGGTAAAGAATCTTTTGATTGAAACTAAAATATTCATAAAAATCCTCCTTTTTAATATGGCGTTTCAAAAATCGCATCTAATTTATTCACAATGTCAAAATTATACACATCATTTATAACTGTTCCTGATTCTACACTAGAAACTTTAATACTTACCTTTGGTGGTACTTCATTGACATCATAAATCTGTATTAAATATTTTCTTGAAAGATTAGCTGTTTGAGCGAATCTTCTTACAAAACTATCAACAAATTTTTCTTCTATTATTTTTACTTTTCCATCATTTTTTCGATAATAACCTAAATCGATAGAGTCCCACATAGCTGCTTCTGTAACTTCTTTTAATACATAATAGTTGTGTTCTGATGTATTAACTATTCTTTGGAAAAAGAATACAGCAGTTAAACAAACAATTCCAACAACAAGAACAAACCATGCCCACATCGTTTCTTTCATATTAATCTCCTTTGTCTATTGTTAAATAGCCTTTTCCAACAAGTTCAGCTACATAAGCACTTTTACAATTTTCTCCATTTGTACAAGTCAAATTTTCAAATGATCCATAATCAATATTTTTATTATCTCTTCTTATTTCTTTTATTTTTGCTGGATCTAGTTCTATTGTGTAATAAGGTGTAAGATTATAAACACTTTCTGCTTCAACTCCCCTATTATTAGTTATTAAACTTTCACTACCAGTCCAGTTATCACCTGATGCTCTATTTGGAAATGGATCATTTAAATCAACAACACGATAAATTACTTCAATACCACCATTGTTACCATTATTACCATTGTTATTTCCGCCGTTTTCATCTTTAGGAACACATACGCCTTCTTTACATCCTTCGACATTATATATACATGAATCAGCATCTTCAGCATCAATATCACTATTTGTGCCATTACATTTGTATTCGATTTTAATTTCATGTGGACCAATAGCAGAATTAAAACTAACAGGGAAATTTTTACCAATTGTTAAATAACGATTTGGTGCTTTTGCTTCAGCAGTTGAACATCTTAAATAAGATTTTCCATTAATATTGACACAACTAAAGAAGTCTTCAACAGTATCCCAATGGTATTCACTATAAAATTTCATTCTTCTAAATTTCAAAAAATTATTTACATATTTTGATGAAGTAGAACATCCAGAATCACTATCTGGACAGTTATAAATAACCGTTGGATTTGATAATGATGTATTTCTTTCAAGATAATTTTCTCTTGTTTCAGTATGTCCACTAGAAACAAGTTTTTTATATTCTTTATCATTTTCAACTTCATTGCCATAAATTTCATCATCATATTTTATATAAACTTCATCGCATTTTTCAGCAGGTTTACTCATATGATTGTAGCAAGCTTCAGCAGCTGGTATTAAATTACTTTCAATATCATTTGCTGCATTTTTTCTTTCATTGATTAATTGTTGTTTATAACTTTCAGTCATTCTACAAGTGCTACCACTTAATTCGAACCCATAACCACAAGTAGCTGGGTTTTTTGATGAAACTTCATATTTTTTTGTTTTCTTGTTGTAGCGATAATTAACACAAAATCCATTAACATATCTTGATCCACTACATGCTGAATATGATTGTTGTTGTAATTCTGATGTTTTATTATTAATAGTGCTAACATCATTATTATAAGCTGATTTCCAGCTATCTGAATCAAAGAAAGTATAACATGTACGAACATCATCAATAAATGTTAAAATATGACCAAATCTATTTTCAAAAGTAAATTTTTGTCCTTGTTTAACTGTAATAGTATCTGATTCAGGTGCGACAAATTTCTTTTTGTCAACACATACTTCCATACAGTAAGCACCAACACTTTTACCAACACCATTAAAGGCATTAAACAAATCAGATGTTGTTGCATTTTGGTAATCAACCGTGATATGGTTTGTTGCAGCATTAATTGCGCCTTCCAAACATCCAAATGAACAAGCGAGCTTATTTGCTGCTTTAGGAGCACATCCTTCGCTATCACTAGTATCACCAAAGCCACCAGATTCTTCATCGTTCTTATATCCTGGAATACTGCTTAAATCGAAATCGGCTGGTAATTCAAAACGGTATTCTTTACCAGTTACAATTGAACCATTGGCATTAGTACTTGTTGCATTTTTCATTAAGATTCTATAAGCATTTTCCGAACTTTCGCATCCAACGATAAATCTAACTGTAATAATTTTATTTTTCTTTTCAGCAGCTTTTACATTAACACTAAATAATAAACAAATAGATAGTATTATGTAAAAAAGTCTTTTTTTCATTATATCAACTCCTTAAAAACCAATATTTTTTCTTTTCATAACTATAATAGATGTTCCAAGTATAATAGTAATGCTTCCTACAATTAAACCCATATATTTAGCAATACCATTTTTTTTAACTGGTGTCTCGGGAACAATTGGTTTAGCTACTTCTAAAGAAGCTATTTTTTTCTTAAATTCATCATAAGTCATATTAACGTTATTCCATCTATAACATATATTATCATTTTTATGTTTTTCACATAATTCATCTTGATAGTATTTGTTATAATATGGAGTACTGATAATTTTAGTATTTAAATCACCATACCCACAGAAATCATAAACTCTACCTCTTACATAAAATTTATATTTCATTCCTTCTGATAAATTTTCGATAACAGTGTCTTTATAATATTTATTACCATTTTCATCTATTACATATACTTTTTCGTTTATTCCTGTAATAGAAATTTTAAAAGAAGCTTTTTCATCAACTATTTGATAATTTAAATCAAAATTAACGTTATTTGCTAAACTTTTAAGTTCCGATTTTATGGAATAATCACAAGCATATACATTAGGTAAGAAAATTAGGCTAAATAGAATAAATAAATACTTTTTCATCCCATTTCCTCCTCATAATTATAACATAATATTTAAAATAATAAAATACTATTTTAAATAATATTTATATACATTTCCTCTAACAGATAGTTTTAAATAAATACTTGTTGCATCAAGTGCATTTTTATCTGTTTCAAAATAGCAGTAATCACTATTTTTTAAAGGATCAATTTTTTTCATTGGTACAGATGATTTTTGTTCATCGTAATATATACTACCATATTTTTCAATAAAACTACAATCGTTACTTATAATTCTTATAACACTTTTATCATAATTACCTGATATACTAGGACTAACATAATAATTACTTGTGTAATATGTTTTATATGCTTTAAAAATATAAGGAACTTTAAATTTTTCTTTTATACTAAATTCATCTATTTTTAAATAAATATCACCCATAAAAGATGTTTTTACTAAAGCATTTTCATTTATTGTGTATGATCCCATAAAATGTTCATTTCTTAAGTCAACATAATCAAGTTTTTTTTCATAGTTTTTAGATATATCAGTATATACTAATTTTATATCATCTAAATAGACATTAGATGGTATTTGATAAACAAAGTAATAATCACCACTTTCTTCAATTATTTGATCTTCATAACCTGTTCCAAAATCAGTAAAGTATTGGTTATACTGTTTTAAAGGTGTATAACTACTTTGATTAATAAATAATAGTAAATTAGATGTATTAAATGTATTTTTTTTCATACCTTTTATTTTTATATTAGCTTTTAAAATTATGAAATTAGAGCCATTTATTAGATTATTATTTATATCTTTATTTTCTAAATATGCATCACCAAATGTAAGATTATATTTAGTTGCATTTACATTATTATTTTTAACATTAACATATTGATTAGTTTTAACATAGGCATAGGTTGTCCCAAAAATTAAGCCACCTATAGAAATAACTATTATAAAACATAATATTTTATTTTCTAAATAAAAGTATTTTGTATATCTAAATATTTTATTTAATTTAGTTTTTAAAATGTTATAATCTAATTCTAAATTTAGCTCTACTTCTTCTCTATCTGTTTCTTCAGTTTGTAATTTAGCATAATCACTAGCAAAATCAAATCTTTTTATATCAAATCCTGTTGCTCTTGTAAAAAGTAAAGCCATCATTATTGGTTGAACTAAACATAGTGCGAATAAAATATCATGGATTGCTTTTATTTTTCTGATATCAACTATATATTTAGTCATTTGAACCATTAAATTATTTGAATAAATAAATAAGACTAAAATTAATGAATATGTAACTATTTCTGCAATATATAATTTAATACTCTTTTTTTTATATATTAATACTCCCATTACAATTAGTAAACCAATTAATAATAATACAGGCCACAAAATATTTACATGCGCTGATTCTGTAATATATGAGCTAACTATGGTTGGTGTAGCATTTATATAATCATCAAAGAATTCAAATAGTCCTATATTATTAACAATAATTACAAAAGATAGTATTAAAAAAAGTATATGAAAAAATCTAAAATGTTTAATAAAAAATGCATATGGCTTTCTAACAATCACATTAATCACCTATTCTCTAAATTTATTATACAACAAAATAAAAAAAAAGAAAAGAAAAATATTGATAAAATTATATTGCTGGTATTCCTATAAATGAATCTTGTTTTTTTTGAAAATATAACAAACATATAGCACCTACTATTATTAAAATA
>ERZ824600.2922-NODE-2922-length-17139-cov-4.397565_pt1 | contig 17139 bp, 16 predicted proteins | sample MGYA00519933_ERZ824600 | MGnify/ENA primary metagenome ERZ824600 (study PRJEB31778, sample SAMEA3449178) | human gut metagenome | biome: human gut; feature: human-associated habitat; material: faeces | place: United Kingdom | collected 2010/2012 ... | reverse complement strand
GCATCTTCCTGCACTGCCTGCCCTCCTTCCACGACTTCGACACCACCATGGCCGCTTCCCAGAAGGAGCTCGGCTACGATATCCGCGAGGTCACGGACGAGGTCTTCCTCTCCCCGAACTCCAAGGTCTTCGACGAGGCGGAGAACCGCATGCACACCATCAAGGCCGTCATGGTCGCCACCATCGGCAACGTCTGATCGGTCCAGACCGCTTCAAAAAAACATAAAAGGACGGGAGCACTTCGTGCTCCCGTCCTTTTCTCATGTGTTCACTTGCAGTACCGGCGCAGCTCCCCGCAGAGACGGCTTGCGTCCTGCTCGTTGCGGGCGATAACGGCGACCGAGTCGTTGCCGGAGATGCAGCCCATCATATCGGGCAGACGCATCGCGTCGAGCGCCGCGCCCGCCGCGTCGGCAAGGCCGGGCAGCGTTTTGAGCACCACCACGATGCCCGCGCAGTCTGCGCTCACACAGCATTCGTTCAGGATCAGCTTGAGCCGCTTCGTGTTGTCGATGTGGTCGGCCTTGTTCGAAACAGCATAGCGGCTGCGTCCGCCGCCGAGCGGCTCTTTGTAAAGATACAGCTCCTTGATGTCACGCGAGACAGTCGTCTGCTTGCTCTCGATGCCGCATTCGGCCAGGTGAGCAATCAGCTCCTCCTGTGTCTCAATGTCGTACTTGGCGATCAGCTCAAGTATTTTCTCCTGCCGCTTGCTCTTCATGATCTTCTCTCCCATTTCCCCCGCCCGGACGCTCGCCGAAGCGGGTTTCTTCTCTTCTTCCCTCTTTCTTTATCCGGACTCTTTTCAGCTCGTCCGGGATCTTACAGATCGTCGCGGTTGACGGGGCAGGACATGCAGCGCGGGCCGCCGCGGCCGCGGGAAAGCTCCGCGGACGGGATGGTGATGACGTCGATGCCCTTCTTGTCGAGCAGCTCGTTGGTCACATAGTTGCGGTCGTAGGTGATGACGCGGCCCGGCGCGATGCACAGCGTGTTGGAGCCGTCGTTCCACTGCTCGCGCTGCGCGGCCAGCAGGTCGCCGCCGCCGCAGCGGATCAGGTCGACCGCGGGCAGCTTGAGCTCGAGGGCCAGAATATCCTTCAGTTCGTCCTTGAGGGCGGCGAACTTCAGCTCACTGTGCTCGTCGAGCATCATCTCGTAGACGCTCAGCGGGCCCTCGATCTCGGGATGGATGGTGAACTTGTCGTAATCGACCATCGTAAAGACGGTATCGAGGTGCATGAACGCGCGGGTCTCGGGGATATCGAAGGCAAGGACCTTCTTGAAGCCGGAGTTCTGCAGCAGGTTGCGGGCAAAGGTCTCCGCGCCGGAGACGGTGGTGCGCTGGGACAGGCCGACCGCCACGATGTCTTTGGAGAGCACGAGCACGTCGCCGCCCTCGATGGAGTAGCTGTCGGAAAGGTCGTACCACTGCTTGTTCTCCTCCGTGGCAAAGTCACGGTTGTAGAGGTACATATACTTGAGCAGCAGGCTCTCGCGCTTGCGGGCGGGCGTGTGCATCCGGTGGATGTTGATGCCGTTGCCGACGCAGGCGCCGGGGTCGCGGGTGAAGTAGAGGTTGGGCATCGGGTCGGAGACGAAGGGATAGTCGTCCTCAACGAGGTCCATGAGGGAGGTGGCCTCCTTGGTGGCGACCTCGCTGCGCTTGATGCCGGCGATCAGCTCGGCGACCATCTGCTTGGGGGGCATATTCAGAAGATAGCTCGTCATGGACGCGCGCAGGCCCTTGGCATGGATCTTGCTGATGTTCAGGAAGTCGTTCACCAGCTGGATCTGGCGGGCGGGATCGGCGATGGCCTTGGCGACCTCGTCGACATAGTAGACGACCTCGACGCCGTTCTCACGCAGAACGCGGGCGAAGTTGTCATGCTCCTCCTGCGCGATCTTGAGGTAGGGCACGTCGTCGAACAGCAGACGCTCGAGCGTAGCGGGCGTCAGCGCCTCCAGCTCCTTGCCGGGGCGATGCAGCAGGACCTTATTGAGCTTTCCGATCTCGGAAAAATTATGGATACCGGGGTACATAGTTGCTCCTTTCCCGGGACGGCGGCGCAATGCGCAGCCCTCCCAACGGTCTGAACAGCAGCCGGAAATTCGTCGGCTTGCTTATTCAGGTTCAACAATTTTTATCTGGATGCTCGCGCGTTTCTCATAGTTTTTCACTAAAACCAGTATACTCGGCCGCGCGAAAAATGGTAGTATCAGTGTTTTGCGTTTTTCATGTGCCAGTCAGCCTTCAAGCGACTCCAGCAGCGCCGCCTGGAAGACCTCCATGCCGGCGAGCAGGCGCTCGTCCGACTCATAGGAGTAGTTGATGCGGACATAGTTCCGCCCGCCGTTCTTGAACGGGTAGAACACATAGCCCGGAATGAGGATCAGGCCCATGTTGTAGGCCCGGTTGATGAACCGCTTGCTGTCCACCCCGTCGGGCAGGCGGCACCAGATGTACACGCCGCCGCGCGGTCGCTCATAGGACACGCCGAGGGCAGCCATCTCGTCGAGCTTCTCACACACGAGCCGCTGCTTGCGGCTGTAGCTGGCGCGGAACTCATCGAGCGCCTTATAGTAGGTGCCGTCGTCGAGATAGCGGCCCAGCAGCTTCTGCGTCATCCAGTCCGACGCCATCAGGCGCACGGAGACCAGATAGCTCAGGCTGCGGATGACGTCGGCGTTCGCCGCGACGACCGCGATGCTCAGGCCCGTGACGAAGGTCAGCGAGAAGGAATAGATGTAAATGACGTTTTCCAGCGTGTCGAACGCCTTGATGGGCGGCAGCTTCTCGCCCTCGTAAACGAGCTCGCTCGCGGCGTCCTCCTCCACGATGGGAACACGGTAGGTGTTGGAGATCTCGATGATCTTCTTCCGACGCTCCAGCGAGAGGATGTGGCCGGTGGGATCGTGAAAGCTCGAGTTGACGAAAATGAAGCGTGGATGCTTGTGAAGGATGAGCTTTTCAAGCAGGTCCACGCGCATCCCGTCCTGATCCACCGGCACGGTGAGGATCTTCGCGCCGGCCAGCTCCATCGCGCGGGACATATCCGGGTGGACCGGCTCCTCCATGACCACGGTGTCGCCGGGCTGGACGAGGAGCGTCACGATGAAGTCCACCGCCTGATTCGTCTCGGACAGAATCTGGATCTCGCCGGTGGACGCCTTGACGCCCTTGGTGCTGAGGAAGGAGACGAGCTTCTGCCGCAGGAACTTGTCGCCCTTATAGGGGCTGTAGAAATACTGGCAGCAGCCCGCGCTCGTCATCAGCGGCGCGATGTCGTGCGCGACGCGCTCGGGACGGAACACCTCGTTGGTGGAGATGCCGCTGCCGAGGGAGTATTTGCTCTCGTCGGTAAAGCGCTGGAAAAGATCGTCAAAGGTCTTTTCCATGTCGAGGTGGCGATCCTTGATCTCATTGATCCAGTTCACGCGGCGGCTCGGCTTGTCGGAGGCTCCCGCCTCCCCTTCCCCGCCGTCCTCCGCCGCGGGCGGGACGGCGACGACGTAGCCGATGCCCTGCCGGGACTCGATCCATGCGTCGCTCTTGAGCTCGCCATACGCCTTGACGACCGTGTTGCGGTGGACCTCAAGCATTTGAGCCAGGCCGCGCTCCGAGGGCAGCACGCTGCCGGACGGCAGAGCACCGCACATGATCTGCGCGCGAAGCTGATCCACGATCTGCAGATAGACCGGTATTTTGCTTTGTTTATCCAGCTTGACGTCCATGCTTTCTCCTTCCGTGCGCAGCGCCTGGTGAAATAAGAGCCGGAGAACCTCTACGGTGCTCCGGCTCTCGTTTGCTATGTAACGATGATCCTGCCCGTCTTACTTAAAACATCAAATGCGCGATGGGGCAGACGATCAGCAGGCTGATGATAGTACGCTCAAGGAAGATCACGAACAGCTCCCAAATGTTGAGGGGCAGCTTGGAGCCGAGGATCAAACCGCCGACCTCGGAGAGGTAGAGCACCTGCGTGACGGAGACGACCGCGACGATGAAGCGGGCCATATCGCTGGCACACTCCGCGATCAGAATGGCGGGCGTGAGCATATCGGTGAAGCCGACGATCATCGTGGAGGCAACCGCACCGGCCTCGGGCACACCGAGCAGCTCCAGCAGGGGCTTGAAGGGCAGACCCAGCCAGGCGAAGATCGGGGTGTGGTTGGCAAGGATCAGAGCAACGGTACCGACCGCCATAACGGTGGGCAGAACGCCGAACCACATGCTGCAGGCGTTCTTGGCGCCGCTGGCGAAGAACTCGCCGATGCCCTTGTGCTGCGCGACGCGCTTGAGCGCGAGGTCCATGCCGTACTCAGTGGAGTTCTTGTAGCCCTCGGGCAGGGTGTCGGGAGCGGCCTTGCCGGGAACCAGATAGGTGTCGGGCTTGTTGCGCAGCGGGTAGAGATAGGGGCAGATGATGGCGCAGACGATGCCGACGAGGCAGACGATCAGGTAGTAGATGCCGAACTTGTCGAGCATACCGACCGTATCGAGAACGACGAGGGTGAAGGTGATGGAAACAGCGGAGAAGAGCGTCGCGATGATGCTCGCTTCCTTGGCGGTGTAGTAGCCGCCCTCGTACTGGTTGCAGGTGAGCATAACGCCGAGGGTGCCGTCGCCGATCCATGAGGTGATGCAGTCGACCGCGGCACGACCGGGGACCTTGAAGAGCGGGCGCATGACCTTGGTGAGCTTTGCGCCGACGAACTCGAGCAGGCCGAAGTCAAGCAGCAGAGGCAACAGGAGGGCTGCAATAACGAAGATGATGACGAGGGTGGTAAGCAGGTCGTAGAGCACGAAGCCGCCCTGATCGCCGCTGGTGATGAGGCTCACAAGGCCGGTACCCTCAGAGCCCACACCGAGGTAGGTCAGCCACACGAAGATGGCGGCCAGCACACGGATGACGACCCAGATGGGGCCGCAGGAAAAGCATTCCTTGAGGATGGGGCTATCCATGATGAACTTGGGCTTTCCCAACGCAACAAGGCACATGACGGCGGAGACCGTCAGGATGATGACGCACAGCAGGGGCAGGAAGCCGCCGATGGCGCCGGAGATGATGTCCGCGATGATCTTGACGACGACCGTCCAATCACCGTCCGCATTCTTGACGGGGATCATGAACAGGATAACGCCGATGATCGAGGGGATGAGGAACAGAGCCTTCAGGCTGCCTCTGCTTTTCGTGGTGTTATTTTCCACTTTCTTCTCTCTCCTTAAAAGATAGATTGACGCGAGAACCAAAAACCGATCTTCCTTCCCGTCTTTTTTTGGTCAATTCGCTGTCATTTACTACTTTATACTAAATTAACAGGTTCGCAAGTACCAGTTGGAGTTGCAGATTATATACCAGTCATAGATTCAGCAGCATTTCCGCCGCTTTTTATGTGCATTTGGTTTAAATTCAAGCGCCGCTTTTTGGCATTTCCGCCCGTTTTTTTCGTTTGTCACAGCAAAATGACCACATCGGTGCTCTCTGATTTGGTCCTTTGGCAGAATCGGCCTGAATGCAGCGTTTTCCGCTCAGCGCGGAGCCAGCGTGACCGTGAGCCGGTTCTCGCTCACCGTTTCGTCCCGCACCGTCAGGCGGTAGCATAGCTCCAGCTTGCCGCACGCTCCGTCAAAGGACGCGCAAGCGCTGTCCGTGTGAAGCTCCATTGTCAAGCGTCCGAGGGGAAGCTCATAGAATATGGTATGGCACTCTCCCGCCGCGAAGGTCATCTCGCTGCGCACCGCGCCGCGGCGCGTGAGCGTGACTCGGCCGTCCGCGAAGCGGAGCAGTGTTTTGACGGTGCCGGCCTCCGACGGCTCTTCGTAGGCGAGCAGCCAGCCGTCCGCCGTATGCTTGAAGACGCCCTCGCACACCAGCTCGCTTACATCCTCCTCCGCGCCGGGGCAGCGCTGCACGCCGCACACGCGGACGGAAACGTCCTCTTTCACAAGCGATCCCCCTTTCTTTTTTCACATTCTGCCTGTTTTTGCTATGGCATTTTGACGCAGAGTGTGCTATCATCATGGAAACTGAAATCTGCATCACAGGAGGCGCAGCATGAAAATCGAATTGACGGAAAAGCAATTCCGCCGTCTTCTTGATCTGGTCTATATCGGCAACTGGGTGCTCAACTCCACGCGCGGCGACGACCGCATCCGCGAGTACGACGAGGTGGAGAGCACCGTTTTCTCCAACTGCATCAACCACGGCATGGTGCCGCTGGTCGAGTCCTATCAGGGCGAGCTGATCCCCTCGCGCGCCTTCGCCGAGGGCGGCATCCATGAGGCTATTCTCGCTTATGAGGACACGATGTTCTTCGAGATCCTCGCGCAGGAGCTCGCCCTGCGCGACATGGACTCCGACGCGCCCACGCCGGAAAATTACGACGAGCTGCGCGAGCGCATGGACGTGTACTTAGGCGAATTCGAGCAGCACGGGACCGACAACATCACCGTGGAAATGTAAGACCGGAAAAAAGAAACGCCGTGACCGCGCGGCTTTTCTTTTTTGCACTTTCGCTATGATCGGATCGCCATGCGCTCCCATTTTCCGCTGCGGTAGCGGGCGTAGAAAATGACGCTGCGCGTCGCCCAGTCGAGGATCGCGTGGGCGAACCACACGCCAACTACGCCATAGCCGAGATAGCGGCCGATGACATAGGCTCCCAGCACACGCACGAGCCACATGGTGATCATGCTCACGACCATCGTGAAGGTCGCGTCTCCCGCGGCGCGCAGGAAGTACGGAATCATGAACGAGGGCATCCACAGCACGATGGCGCTGCTGCCGTGGAGCAGCATGATCTTGCGCGCCAGCACGGCAGCCTCGGGCGCAACATCGTACACGCGCAGGATCAGCGGGATGCAGAGGATGAGCGTGAGGTTGACTATGCCCATGACCGTGTAGGCGACAACGGTCAGCTTTTTCATGTAGTAACGCGCGCGGTCATAGGCGCCCGCGCCGACGCATTGGCTCACCACGGTCGTCAGGCCCATGCAGATGGCCTGCCCGGCAAACACATGGAAATTGCCCATCGTATTGCCGATGGCGTTGGCCGTGATGCTCGCCGTGCCAAAGGTGGAGATGAGGCTGAAGAGGATGAGCCGTCCGAAGTGGAACATCCCGTTCTCCACGCCGCTGGGGATGGCAATGCGGAAGATGTTGCGCATGACGCGCTTTTCAAAGCGGAACGCGCGGATGTCGGAAAGATGCAGCTCGAGCTTTTCGTTGAAGAGCAGCCACACGATCACGACCGCCGCCACCGTGCGCGAGACGAGCGTGGGAATGGCGACGCCCGCCACATCGAAGCCGAGGCCAAAGATCAAAATGGCGTTGCCCGCCACGTTGATGCCGTTCATCAGCAGCGAGACCTTGAGCGACACGCCGGAGCGCGACATCGTGCGGAAGAGCGCCGCGCCGCCGTTGTAGAGCGCGATGCCCGGAATGGAGGCCATGACGTAGCTGTAATAGATGTTTGTCGCCTCCATGACGTCCGCGTCGATGTGTCCGAAAAGGCGGGTGACGATCAGGTCCCGGAACAGGTATAAAAGCGCCGTCACCGCCAGCGACACCACGCCGAGCAGCACCATGAGCTGCTGCGCGCTGCGGCAGGCCTCCTCCCGCTCGCGCCGGCCGAGGTACTGACCGGCCACGACCGCGCCGCCGGTCGCCATGGCGGAGAAAATGTAGATCATCAGCGCGCTGACGCTGTCCACGAGCGACACCGCCGAGATCGACGCATCGCCCACGGTCGCGACCATCAGCGAGTCCGCAAGACCCACCGTGATGCCGAGCAGCTGCTCGGCCAGCATCGGCAAAATCAGGCTCACGAGCTGACGGTTGGTAAATTCAATATTTTGTCTCCCCGCGAGCGGGGACATCTGCTCATCCATTCCGAAATCATCGGCGAGCTCCGCCGAAGCCTCCCTTTCTTTGTCCGGCACCGCCGCGCGGCAGATAACCATAATGAGTATAGCGGTTTTCGCCCACTGCGTCAAGGACGGCCGGGCGGTTTTTGTATCGCGTGGGATAAAATGACGCCGAAATCCATACAATGGACAAAGCAAATAAACGGAGGTGTCCTTATGCAAAAAAGGCTGCTGCGTTGGGAGCTGATCGGCTTCGCATTCACCGGCGCGGTCGGTACGCTGCTGCATTTCGTGTACGAGTGGACCGGAGACAATCCGCTCATCGCGGCGTTCTGTGCCGTCAACGAGTCCACCTGGGAGCACATGAAGCTGCTGTTCGTGCCGTTCTTTCTCTTCACCATGGTTGAATTCATCGTTTTTGCCGAGCCGCTGCGGAGTTTCTTTGCCGCCAAGGCCGCGTCCATTCTGCTCGGTCTGCTCGCGATCCCCGTGCTCTTCTACTCGCTCGGCGGGATGTTCGGCAAAACGCCGGACTGGGTGAATATCGCCATTTTCTTTCTCGCGGACGCGCTGCTCTACCTTATGAGCTTCCGTCTGCTCACGCGCGGCGCGCTGCGCGGCGGCGCGTGGCAGCTCGCCGGCTTTCTCCTGCTGTGGGCGCTGGCCTTCGCGTTCGTGTTCTTCACCTACCGCCCCATCCGCCTCCCGCTCTGGCAGGACCCGACGAATGGGCTCTACGGGCTCGCCGCGGCAAGGGCCGCAGGATAAATCTCATCATCTGGTGCAGCAAGGAGGGCAGCCGCCGCAGCGGCTGCCCTCCTTACCATAGCCTCGTTTTTTCCCTCAGCTCTGCTTCGCCAGCAGCGCCGCACCGATGACGCCTGCGCGGTAGCCGAGCGTACAGAGCTCAATGCGCGTGTGGCGCACGGCATAGCGTGAGCCATAGCTCAGCGCCCGCACCCTCTCCCGCAGCGGGACAAGCAGCGCGTCGCCCTGATTGGCCACACCGCCGGAGAGCGCGATGACCTCCGGGAAAAAGATGTTGACGATGTTGGCAACGCCGCAGGCGAGGTCGTCCAGATAGCGATCCACCACCGCCTGCGCGGCGGCGTCGCCGCGCTGCGCCGCGATGAACGCCGTGCGTCCGTCCACCGCACCGTTCTCCTCGGCTGCGGCGTGCATCCGGCTCTCGGGATGCGCGGCCATCGCGCGCTTTGTCTCGCGGATGAGCGCAGTCGCGCTGGCATAAGCCTCAAAGCAGCCGCGCCGTCCGCAGGTGCATTCCTCGCCGCCCGCGCGGATGACCATGTGGCCCAGCTCGCTCGCCGCGCCGGTGTAGCCCGTGAGCATTTTGCCGTCCAGCACCACGCCGCCGCCGACGCCTGTGCCGAGCGTGACGATCACGGCGCTCTGCGCACCTTTGGCACAGCCGACCAGTGCCTCCGCCAGCGCGGCCACGTTCGCGTCGTTGCCGATGCGCAGGTCAAAGTCCGTGCGCGACTTGACCGCCGCGCGCAGGTCAAAGTTCTTCCAGCCGAGGTTGTTCGCGTAGAGCACGCGGCCGGTCTCGTCGTCCACCGTTCCCGGGCAGCCGAGCCCGACGCCGCCGAGCGAGGTCCGGTCCACGCCGGACGAAAGCTCTGTGATGACCGCGGCGATGCCGTCGCAGACCGCCTCCGCGCCCAGCTCGACGCGCGTGGGACGGCTCACCTCCCGCGCGATCTCACCCGTCTCGCTCACAAGCGCGCCCTTGATGTTTGTTCCGCCAAGGTCAATGCCGATATAGTACATGGAACAGTCCTCCCCACCGGCAAAATTTTCAGTCGTATTATACCCGCTGCGGCGCGGAATTGCAAGAGGTCAGTCGTGCTCGCCGATGGCTTCTTCGAGCTTTTCCAGCGCCCGCTTTTCGATGCGGGAGACATAGCGCCGCCGCTAATGTAAACGACGCCCGGACAAACCTGAATCTTCAAAGCTTGTCTGGGCATCGATCATGTTAGGATAGCGTTTTCGTTATTGTAAGCAGCAGAAAATTTAGGATAAGCGGCCATTTATCTTATAATGGCAAAAAACATATCATATGTGCAGAAGCAATCATGCTTAGCAAAGGAGGCCACCTATGCGAATGCCGTTAATAGCTACCAGATGGTCAACCGCGCGGATGTTGGGCGGTAAGTATCATGGGACGTGGCAGACTACACAGGCAAGCTGGGTGACGATCGTCCGCAGCCTATGGGGTATCCCCACCCTCCCGAAGGCCGGCTATTAAAGGATAAATAAACGTCTCCCCCTGTCCTATAAAAAGCATCCACCCGCCAAGCGGGTGGTTTTACTTATGCGGGCAAAGCCCTATGTTCCTCGCGCACGCGTCAAACGCGTAAGTACGGTCTGCCAGCTGCGCAGGATCGTTGCTTGCCGCCCGTAAACGAGCCGTACTGGCTCATGGTAAGCTGCTCGCCCATTTCGTCCTCTTTTAGCCGGTTCTCGATATACTCCGCAATTCGGTTCTCATTCTTTCCTACCGTATCCACATATGGGCCATATTTATTAGGAAAACTCACAAACCGTTGTCCTGCTGTGGGGGTTAGCCCACAGCCAGTTGGGAATTAAGTTCGATATACTCGGCCATACGGCGAAATTCATCGGCGTATTTGAATTTCACGCTGATGTTCCCGCCCTCGTAAACCTTGATATGGTCGATCAGCTCAATGAGTATATCCCGTGTCAGCTTTTCGATGTTCTGATATTTGAGAAACGCCGTCAAAAAGGGGCTTTCCGCATCCATTCCATTTTCAAGCTGATCCCGTTCTTCCCGCAGAGTGCGGAGAACGGTATTGATGGACTCGGCCTGCTGTTCATAGTCCTCGCTCATGTGCCGGTAGTCGTTGTGTGTAATTTCGCCGTCTTTCCAGTCTTGATAAAGGGCTTGCTTGTACCGCATGATTTTGGATAGCTCTTTTTCCTTAACCGCTATCATATCCTCCAGACGGTGGGACTTGCTCTTTTTCAGCGGGGCGGCGTTGATACGAGAAACAAGCTCCGAATAGGTAACTGCCAGATGTACCTGCTGTTGGATGGCGAACAACACGCCAACCTCCAGACGGGTATTTTTTATAGAGTGCATCGTGCAGGCAGTCTTGGAAAGGCTCTTGTAAGTCCCGCATTGATAATAGACATATACCCCTTTGGATGCGATCCGGGACATGGCCCTGCCGCAGTCGGCGCATTTCAGAAAACCGCTGAACAGATAAAGCTGTTTCTGTTTGGGGGCTGTGCGGGTGTCCCGCTTTAACAAGCCCTGCACCTTATTAAAGGTTTCCCGGTCTATGATGGCCTCGTGGGTGTTTTCCACGATAAACCATTCTTCCTCCGGCACACGCTCTTGAATGTGTATCTTGTAGCTTTTCACACGCTGGCGGCCCTGCACCATATCCCCCACATAAACACGGTTTTTCAAAATGGTATCGATGGTGATGGTACTCCACATAGGATTGCCCTGTGCGTTGGGGGCGTTGTATTTGAGGCCCTGGCTCTGCTTGTAAGCGGTGGGACAGGGTACGCCGTGGTCGTTGAGGTAGAGGGTGATCCCTCGCTTGTTCTTTCCCGAGAGAAACATGGAAAAGATACTTTTCACAACCTCGGCGGCCTCCGGGTCAACCAGTAAAGCGTGTTTGTCCTGCGGGTCTTTGATGTAACCGTAGGGAGCGTATGAGCCGATAAACTCACCGTTGCGCCGTTTCATATCAAATACCTGCCGAATTTTCTTTGAGGTCTGATAGCAGTATTGATCGTTCATAACATTGGTGATCGGCACGATGATATTGGAAACGCTGTCCGGGTTGCGGTAGCTGTCCACGCCTTCGGCCAGACTGATAAAGCGAATGTTGAGTCGAACAAACAGGTTTTCTATCAGATTTCCCGCATCGGTATAGTTGCGGGAGAGCCGGGAAAGGTCTTTCACGATGACGCAGTTGATTTTCCCGCTGTACACATCGGCCAGCAATCTTTGAAAATCCTCACGGTCGGTATCCGTCCCGGTTTTGCCGTCATCGACATACACATCGCTTTCGTCCCCCTCATAGAACTCGTCCATGTGGGTCTGGTGGTACTGCTCCAGCAAAAGCCGCTGATTGATTACGCTGTTGCTTTCATCCCGGCCACGGAGCAAATCCTCTTTGGAAAGGCGGATATATTTCCCCAGCCGCCAGCGCATCATTTTATTAGAAGTAGGGGAACTGGCGAAATTCATTCCCCGGTTTTTTGTCCTTGCCATTTGTCCTCCTTCCCTATCACATTACATCTATATTATACCTCTGTTCCCGTGGGACAACAAGGATGCCTTTGAAAGCCCCGGCCTCGGGACATTTTGTCTCGAAGTCGAAAACGGAGCCGTGATGCATCACAGCCCCGATTTCATGCGGAGGAAAAAAGAGGTCAACAGGTCTTGCAGGGGCGGGCCATCGTCAGCAAACTCCAGCTTGATGACCATATCCCCATGACGGAAACAATACGGATTTTTCATAACGGCCAGCATATTCGCTGCCCGCTGCTCCTTCGGGAGCGTGTTATCAAAGGTCATTCCGCTTACATCCACAAGAGCGTCCTTGTCGATGGCGGCAATATCAATACGGCGCATAGACTCAAGCTGCGCTGTTGTCAATCTCATATAGCACCCTCCTTGTCATTGAATTTTGATTGCTGCGGTTCCCCGGTGTTCGTGGGGAAACAGGAAAGGCCAGCACCCGGAAAGTGCTGGCCCTTCGTCTTTCTCCACCTCGGGACAATCTGTCTCGAAGTCGGTTTATAGAATTGGGAGCGCCTCGCTCATTTTCTTGCCCCGTCATAAGACAGCTTTACTCGGCTTGGCGCTCCCACATAACGGAAAGCGGCGGCCCGGAGGGACAGGCGGCCAGCCTGTCCTCCGGCGGATCGTGGCCGTGGGTCGGCCAGTCCCATTTGCGGCGCTGGTGTTGGTCGCTCTTTCCCGTGGAGGAAGTCACAGCGCACCCGCCGCTTGGCTCCCCGCACTATGCTCGGGGCCGCCCGCTGTTCCATTATGGAGAGAGAAAACCTCCTCTCATATACCACCAGAAAAAAGGGGGCAAATGGAGATGCTGATTACAGATTTTTTCTCAAATATTTTTTCATGGCCTCAATTCCGCGCAAAACAGAATGACGGACGGCGCTTTTATCCACGCCTTCAGCCCGAGCAATCTCCCGATAGCTCTTGCCGAGGATGAGATGGGCGTCCACCCGGCGGCCCTGGATCTCCGGCAGGGAGTTGAGGGCGTTCCACAGGTGATAGAAACGCTCCATGCGTTCCACCAGCTCCTGCGGGGAGGGCTCATGCACACAGGCGGAATACTCGATCCCATCGTCACAGTCGAGGGAATAGTACGCCTTGTTATAGCGGACACGCTCAGCATAGGCGGCCTCGGCCAGCTTGCTGGCCCGGAGCTCGGCGGCCACTTCATCGGAAACTTCGATATATTCATCGGTCATGTACCAAGGGTAAAAGTCTTTCAAATTGATGGTAGTCATTATATTTTCCTCCGTTCAGATTTTTGTGATGGGTAGCGATCTGAACGGGGGATGGCGGGGATCGGCAGCCGGGGCCGCCCCTGCCTACCTCGGGACAAAGTGTCTCGAAGTCCGGGCATATAAAAACGCCCGCACAGCATGAAACTGTACGGACGCACGAAACATTATTGCGGTTGATGTACTGGCAAATTTCATATCCGAGGCCAGACGATCCCGGAGGGGGAGCTACGCTTTTTTTAGCTGGTGAAGATCATGGATGCTATGAAAAAGCAAAATGAACACGACAATACCCTCCCGAATACCGCCGTGTCCTTAAAAATGGGCGACTTTAATACACCCCCCGTATTCTAATTTTTCAAAAAGAAAACGGCGGCTTGAAATTTGTTATTTCAAAACCGCCGTAAGGCTACTGTGTTTTGTTTTGGTGCGTGACAATTCAGCCGCCGAAATAACGGTTTTTTTTATTTCCGTTGCGGCTAAATGGCTTTTAATGTTCTAAATTAAAAAGGATCTCGTTATACCGTTTCGTTGCAAGTATGCTTGTCTTACCCTTTTTACAAAAAGATAGTTTTCCCAATTTAGGAACAACACGCTCTACAACAATTTGATTATCTTGTGTTTTGGCTTTTAGTGTATTAAATGCCTCCAGAAACCGATTATCATTTTTGGCTCGATTGTAGAAAGACAAAACATAAACATATTGAAAAAGGTTATAATTGCGGAATGGATACTCAACTTGCATAAACAGCGTTCCAATTCCATAATGGCAAGGCCCGATAGGTTTCCGTATTATCCAATGGTTAAGCAAAAACTCTACTGCATGATCCAGAGCTGGCTCCCTGTTAAGATAATGGCTAAAGCGAAAGGCGTCAAGCGCAATAAGTGTAGGATGAGGATTTGAATATTCTGTTTCGGGCCCACGCCCAAAAGAAAATTTATTGCAACGCCACCCGCCGTCTGTGTATTGTGTATTTAATAAATATTGAAAAGTTGTTTCTATTCTACTGTCATTGACATATCCCATATAGCACAGTGTCCGGGCCGCCTCTGCAGTTTGACAAGGATAAACACTACCAGTAGGGAAAATCTTAAAACGCCCGTCCTCTTTCCATGTACTAAAAATAAGGTTAGCTGTCCCTCTCATAACTGGATCATCAGCAGAGACTCCTAATTCTAATAGGTAAAGGGGACTTTCAATCGTCGTGAACGGAGCACCTTTTAATAGACGCTTGTCAAGTGTTGCCCAATAATCACCGCCATTATCATAGCGATGTGACAGTATTTCTTCTATATCAGAAATGTAGTTATTTTCTAAAGACATAGCGCATCCTCCTTCCAAATCATATTGTAAAACCTAAATATGACAACAGCGCGTCATATTTCATATTGGCTCAACGCATTTTTCAAAAAGTCTTTTAATTCTGTTCGTAGACTATCTGGGGAAATTATCTCTGCCTTTTCTCCCAAACTGGCAAATGTAGTAATTACCCAACTGGGATACTCAGAATGAAATGTAATATATAGATTATCAGTAGTTTTTTTGATGTTTTCTTCTCCAAAAAAATCAAGAGCAAGAAATTCAAGGGATTTATCCATGCGAACAGTTATTTCAATACCTTGACTATTTGAAAAATCTGATTTTAGTAACGGAGTTTCGTAATCTTCCCGTTCTTCAAAAGTTTCCTTAGTAATCTGTAAATCAGTAATACGCTCGACCTTGAAAATACGGAAATCGTTTCTGTAATGGCAGTATGCAAGCAGATACCAGCTCTCTTGTTTGAAAAGTAGCTTATATGGTTCTACAATGCGCTCACGATAGCCATTAGAACTATAATATTTCAAGTTAAGTAATTTATGGTTAGCAATAGCAACACGGATACGCCGTATTTTATCTATTATCGTGCTATTGTGGTTCCATGAAGAAAAATCAATAACAATGTCATTTTCTAACAACATTTTGTTGCTATTGCTAAATCTGAGTTTTGCAAGTAAAGTCTTAATTTTTGCACTATCATCAATACTTGAAAGCCCCTGTATTCCAGCAAGGATAATATCCATATCATCTTTGTTTAACACAGACTTGTTATACTTAAAGTTGGGCATAAGTGATATGCCCCCACCGATCCCCTGTTGAGTAGTAATCGGAAATCCAGCACTTGATAAATCCAGTAAATCACGGTGTATTGTACGAACTGAAACCTCAAAATACTCCGCTAATTCTTTTGCAGTTACTTGCTTTCTATCCAAGAGAATACTTAATATTCCAAACATACGATTACTTTTCATCTACTTACACCACCTTATAACAAAAGCATATTAAATAAGACGGTTGGTGTCAAGTTTCGAGAACATATATATTATCATTTTACCACGGTTGAAAGCGAAAATAAATAGTCAGTAGTATGAAATTCAGCACCGTTCAAATACTATCACCCGAAATATAAAATTACATGGGGTGATGTTATGAAGATAGAAAAAGATGAACGGCGATTAGATTTCCACGATATAGGGACGGCCATCAAGCGGGCTCGGGAGAGCAGGGGCATGACACAGGAGCAACTGGCCTTTATCATTGACCGTGATCCCCGTACCGTCATGTACCACGAAAACGATGGCCAGCATCCAAGCCTAAATGTTTTCTATCAGTTGATGACGATGTTCGATCTATCGGTGGATCAGTTCTTCCATCCAGATATGGGCGCAGACGACGCCTGCAAAAAGCGCATCAATGTCATGCTCAATTCGATGGACGAAAAGGAATTGCATCTTGTGGAAAATCTAATCCGGGCAGTCAAAGACGCCAGAGAAACGGAGGGAGCGTAAAAAGCGTGACCTCCGTTTTTTGCGCCATTTTCGGGCTTGCACGAAACGGCAAGCAGGGTGAGTGTATTGACACTCACTATTTTTGCGCCCCGAGAGGGCCGCAAAAATACTTGTTGGGGAGCCTCCCCAAACCCGGCTTACTTCGGGACAAAGTGTCCCGAAGTGGCGGCGCTTTGCGCCTTTTGTCTGCGGCCCGGTGCTAACGCTCCTGCGCCTTATTTTCACGCCCACCCGTCACGCCGAGCAGGTGGTCGATGTTGGTCTTGACGGCCACGGCCTCCCGCATTTCCCGCTGGGCCTTGCGGTATTCGCCGTAAAGGGCCTTTTTCTTTTCAGCCAGCTCCCGGCGGGACTTTTTGAGGGCCTCCATCTTGGGGAGCTTGCCCCCAGCCAGCAGGTCATTCATGGCCGCCTTCGCCGCCCGGTAGGTGGCAAGCTCGGACTCGTGCTGGGCAAGATACTTTTTACTGTACCGGGCCGCCTTATAGCCATCGAACACGGGGCGGGTCTTGGCATAGTCCACCACGGCGGCCATGAGCTCGGTGGACTTGGCAAGGGCCGCCTCGGTTTCCCGGAGCTCCCCGGCCAGCGCATGAAAGCGATCCACAGCCCCGGTAGTGGCGGCCTCCAGCGTGGCATAGTCCTCCAGCTCATGCTCCCGGAGATATTGCAGGGCGGCGGCCATCTGTTTGAGGTTATAGACCTTGGCCCAGCGTTCATATCCGGGGCCTTTGCCAGAGCGCAGACGCTCCTGTATATCAATAATGAGGTTGATGCGCTGGAGCGGCAGAGCCTCCTCCCGGAGCGCAGGGACGGGGCGTTCCCCGGCAATCACGGCCCGGATGTCGGCGGGATCGTAGCCTTCCCCCAGCGTGGATGCCCGGAGCCGGGGGGGCCTGTCCTGC
>ERZ824600.2918-NODE-2918-length-17178-cov-3.701980_pt1 | contig 17178 bp, 13 predicted proteins | sample MGYA00519933_ERZ824600 | MGnify/ENA primary metagenome ERZ824600 (study PRJEB31778, sample SAMEA3449178) | human gut metagenome | biome: human gut; feature: human-associated habitat; material: faeces | place: United Kingdom | collected 2010/2012 ... | reverse complement strand
ATGTAAGGTCTGGTTGCCATTCCCTTATATCTGGTTCAACTACAATTTCAAGCCCTGTTTCCCTAGATATTATGCATGCTGTTTGCAATGCTCTTGTGTATGGAGAAGATACAATAATCTGTGCATTTTTTAATCTAGCGTCTTTTGACGTTTTTATAACGTCTTTTATTTTACCTTGTTTCAATGGTGCTAAATCATGTCCGTGTCCTATAAATCCGTGAGCATCTCCATATGTATAATCTGGTTCACCGTGTCTAATTAAATAAAATTTTGCCATATTCATCCCTCCAATTAATATAATTAAAATTTAAGTGTTTTTTTGTATTTTATTATATTTGTCTGCTTTTTTCAATGTTTTTTTATGTTTTAGTGATATAGAACAAAAATTTGTATTTTTTATGATTTGAACTTGATTTTTATCTAATAATAAAGTACAATTCTAGTAAAAAATACATCTATGTTAGAGATGTATTCTTTATAAGAAATTGTATGATTTGGGTTGGAATAACTATGATAGAGAATTTGCATATATCCATCCTGCTGTAGTTATTAAAGAAACTGCTACAAAGATTTTTATAGTTCCTTGTTCAAGTGGTACACCTAGAAAAGATAAAAACGGGATGTTAATTTTGCATATACCTTATGGTTTAGATGAAAAGTTAAATAGCTTACTATTTGCTTTTCTTATGATATCAACAATTATACTATATGCATCATATATTTGACCTTCAAAAAATATTTTCTGTCTTATATTTTCTTCTTGTTGTAGTTGATTAAAAACCTCATCAAATTTTTTATCATGTTCTAATAATTTATTTTCTTTCATAATTTCACATCCTTTTTAAACTACATATAGATTAAAATATTTGTTTGTAATTGCCAAGAGTTTCGTCAATATTTATATATTTTTATCTTGTTAATTTGGTACCGTTGGTGGGACCACTCGCACCCGCGTCACAAAAATAGTCCATAGGACTATTTTTACCTACGTTTCGGCTGGCCCCAGACCATCACGAAACTTGGCACGTTCCTTTTCGAGTCCCACTTTTTAAATTTTACAAAAAAAATGTAACCGAAGTTACATTTTTTACTTTGGTACCGTTGGTGGGACTCGAACCCACATGGTTTCCCGCTGGATTTTGAGTCCAGTGCGTCTGCCAATTCCGCCACAACGGCATATATATTATATGTAAAAATTTCAAAATGTTTTTACATATTAAACATATTATCATAAAAAGAAAATTTTGTCTAGTCCCAAAATGCATTTTCTATTGACTATTTGGAAAAATTAATGTATTATATATAATATTAGATAAAAGAAAAGAGGAAAATTAATATATGTTATGTTCAGATTGCAATAAAAACAATGCAGAAATATTTATAAATAAAATCGAAAATGGCGTATCATCTATGGAAGGATTGTGTAAAGAATGTGCGAAAAAAAGAGGAATAGATGTTCCTAATATACCAAACGAAAATAATCATAAAAAAGATAATCAAAAAAATAATAAAGAAACAGAGCAAGCAAAGAAAAACGATAATAAAAGCAATAATCAAGGAAATAACTACAACAATATACCACCAATAAATGGTATAGATATGTCAAACATGTCAAAACAATTAGAAACCTTATTTAAAGATTTATCAGCAAATCTAAAGATGGAGAATATTGAAGGGATGGAAGACTTTGAACCAGAAGATTTTGATCCAGAAGACTTCGGAAGTGATGATGAAAGTGAAGGAACTGGAGGTAATCCTTTAGGTATTCCAATCGGTTCAATTTTTGCAAGCATAGTTCCTAAAAAGCCATCAAAGAGCGAAGAAGAAGTAAATGGTAGACAAAAGGTAAAAGTGGAAAAAAAGAAGTCAAAAAAGAAGAAAAAGTATCTTGATGTGTATGGAACAAATCTTACAGTAAAAGCAAAAAACAATGAATTAGACATGGTAATTGGACGTGATAAAGAAATACAAAGAGTAATTCAAATTTTAAATAGACGTACAAAGAATAATCCTTGCTTAATAGGAGAGCCTGGAGTTGGTAAAACTGCAATAGCTCAAGGATTGGCTATCAAAATTGCTAATAATAATGTGCCAGCAAAACTTTTAAATAAAGAAGTATACTTATTAGACATGACAGCTGTTATAGCGGGAACACAATTTAGAGGACAATTTGAAGCTAGAATGAAAGGCATTATTGACGAATGTAGAGAATATGGAAATATTATACTTGTAATTGATGAAATCCACAATATAATAGGAGCTGGTGACGGAGAACATTCAATGAATGCAGCAAACATTTTAAAGCCATCATTATCTAATGGAGAGATACAATTAATAGGTACAACAACATTAAAAGAATATAGAAAATATATAGAAAAAGATTCTGCATTAGAAAGAAGGTTCCAACAAGTAATAGTTGAAGAGCCTAATATTGATGAATCTATTACTATTCTTGAAGGAATAAAAAAATATTATGAAGAATATCATAAAGTAAAAATTTCTAATGATGTAATAAAACAGACTGTTATAATGTCAGAAAAATATATTCATGATAGATTTTTACCTGATAAAGCTATTGATATACTTGATGAAGCGTGTTCAAGAATTAATTTAGAAAATAAAGAATTATTTAGACTTGAAATGTTAAAACAAGAATTGGCTGATGTTCAAGCACAAAAAGAGGATGCAGCACAAGCAGATTCTACAGAAGATTATCAAAAAGCAGCAGATTTAAAGACTCAAGAATGTAGATTAATTGAAGAAATAGATCAATTAAATAGTACAATTCAATTAAAAAATCTTACAACACAAGATATAGCACAAGTAATTGAAAGCTGGACTAAAATTCCAGTTAAAAAAATCACAGAAGCAGAAACACAAAAATTATTAAATTTAGAAACAAATCTTCATACAAGAGTAATTGGCCAAGACAAAGCGGTAAGTGCAGTTTCTCGAGCAATAAGGAGAAATCGTGCAGGATTACAAAGCACAAAGCGTCCACCATCATTCATATTTGTGGGACCAACAGGTGTTGGAAAAACAGAGCTTGCTAAAAGCTTAGCATATGAAATGTTTGGCTCAGAAGATTCAATAATTCGTATAGACATGTCTGAATACATGGAAAGCCATTCAACATCAAAGTTGATAGGTGCACCTCCAGGATATGTTGGATATGATGATGCTGGTCAGCTTACAGAAAAAGTTAAAAGAAAACCATATTCAATAATACTTTTAGATGAAATAGAAAAAGCTCATCCAGATGTATTTAATATACTTCTTCAAGTACTTGATGATGGCAAACTTACAGATTCTCAAGGAAATACAGTAAGTTTTCAAAATACAATAATAATTATGACTTCAAATGCTGGCTCAAATTTAAACAATAATTCAATAGGTTTTGCTAAACAAACAGTTGATACAGGAAAGATTGAAGAAAATTTAAAACAAATATTTAGACCTGAATTTTTAAATAGAATTGACGAAATAATTGTATTTGATTCATTGACAAGACCTGAATTAATACAAATTGTTGACTTAATGCTTAAAGATACAAAAAAAGCTTTAGCTGAAAAAGATATAAATTTGACGTTTTCAGATGAAGCAAAGAATTATATACTAGACAAAGGTACAAATTTAAAGTTCGGTGCACGTCCTTTAAGAAGAGCTATCCAGAGATATGTAGAAGATGAGATTTCTGAAATGATTTTAAGAGACGAGGTACATGAGGGACAAAATATTAATGTGACTTTTGAAAATGATAATTTGAAGTTTGAGGTAAATTAGGTTAAGGGCAATTTGGGGTCGGTTCCATTTTTGCCCTTGCAGTAATAGGGGCGATTGTACTTTTGTGATAAAAATTATTAGGAGCCCTTTTTTGCTATGTAAGTTTTTGAAAGGAAAATAATTAAATGAAAAAAGAAAATATACCCAATATTCTAACAATTATACGTTTTATTTTAATACCAGTTATTTTTATATTTGTAGTAAATAAAAATTTTTTGATTGCATTAATAATATTTACAATTTCTGCAATAACAGATATATTAGATGGATTTATTGCACGTAAATTTAATTATATAACTGATATTGGAAAATTGATTGATCCGCTTGCTGACAAATTAACTCAAATGTCGTTACTATTATCACTTGCAATTTTAAAGATTTTACCATGGTGGATTTTTGTGATTGTTTTTATAAAAGAATGTGTTATGATAATATCTGCATCATTTCTTTATAAGAAAAATGATGTTGTTGTCTACAGCAAATGGTATGGAAAATTTGCAACAGTATTGTTTTATTTAGCTATAGTGAGTTCACTACTTATTAATCAATTCCATTTTTCAATTTCTTTTAGAATTGATTTGTATTTATATTACTTAGCAATACTTGCTACTATATTTTCTTTAATAATGTATTCAATACAATTTAAGTTTAAGAAGGAGAAATAAATCTTGTGGCAGTAGTGAGTTTAAAAGAATGTGAAAGTTTTGTGAATTTTAGCAATCAACTATTGACACTGCTAAAAATAAAATATATAATAAGCATGTAAATAGAAATTAACCAAAAGGTTAATAATATATATGTGCAACCGAAAGGTGTCAACACATAAAATTATAAGGAGGTAATGTGTTATGATGATGATACCAAGAAGAAATGGAAATGGATTAGATGTTTTTGATGAGGTTTTCATGGATCCATTTTTCAGTGAAAAAGAAAACAAAATAATGAAAACTGATATAAAAGAAAAAGATGGAAATTATGTATTAGAAGTAGATGTACCAGGGTATAACAAAGAAAATATTCAAATAGAATTGCATGAAGGATATATTACAGTAACAGCAACACATAATGAAGAGAAAGAAGACAAAAATTCAAAATATCTAAAAAGAGAAAGATTTACAGGAATGTGTTCAAGAAATTATTATGTAGGAGAAAATGTAAAAGAAGAAGATGTTAAAGCTAATTTCAAAAATGGAATTTTGACTATTACATTTCCAAAGGAACCAGAAAAAAAGGTAGAACAAAAAAAATACATTCAAATAGGAGAATAAAAGTAGACCACCAATGTGAAAAACATGAGGTGGTTTTTTTATATAATAAATTGTATAAAAAAAGAAAATGTGATATAACAAAAAGGGCAAAAACGGAACCGACCCCGAATTGCCCTAGGGCAAAAATGGAACCGACCCCAAATGTCCCAAACTACAATAAAAGGAGGACGATATGGCAAATGAAGTAAAATGGACAGAAGAGCAAAAACAAGCAATTTACGAAAAAGGAAGCAATATATTAGTAGCGGCTGCTGCTGGCAGTGGAAAAACAGCAGTATTAGTAGAAAGAATAATAAACAAGATAATAAATGAAAATATTGATATAGACAAGCTATTAGTAGTAACATTTACAAATGCTGCAGCATCAGAAATGAGAGAAAGAGTATTAAATGCTATATATAAAAAAATAGATGAGAACCCAGAAGATGAGAGGTTACAAAGACAAGTAACACTATTAAATAAAGCAAGTATATGTACAATAGATTCATTTTGTTTGGATATTGTAAGAAATAACTTTTTTGAAATAGATATTTCTCAAAATTTTAGGATTGGAGATACAACAGAAATAGAAATTTTGAAACAAGATGTATTAGAAGATTTATTTGAAGAAAAATATGAGGCAGAAGATAAAGATTTCGAAAAATTAATAAATACATACACAAGCTATAAAGATGATACACCATTAAAAGAATTAATTTTAAAGATTTTCACATATATTCAAAGTAATCCATTTCCAGAAAAATGGTTACATGAAAAAATTGAAATGTTTAATTTATCAGATGAATTGGATCAAGATTTTGCAAAAACGATTTGGGGCCAATTATTATTAAAACAAGTAGATGAAATTTTGCAAGAAGGAATTATCAAATTAGAAACTGAAAAGTCTAATTTAGCAAAATATGACGAACTACAAAAATATTTTTTAATAATAAATGATGATATAGAACAACTAGAGATGTTAAAATCTAATTTAGATTCATGGGACAAAGCTTATACAATAGCTTCAAATATCAAGTTTAAAACATGGACAGCAGATAAGAAAATAACACTTGAAGCAAAAGATATTGCAAAAGTGACAAGAGATTTAGTTAAAGAAAGCTTAAAAAAAGTGCTAAACAAAATATTGATATTTGATTCCAAAGAAGCAAATGAAGATATAAATGATATGTATGAGGTTTTAACTAAATTAGAAAAAATAATAATAGAATTTGGAGAGAAATTTGCAAAAAGAAAAAAAGATAAAAATGTTGTAGACTTTAGTGATGTAGAACATTTTGCATTAAAAATATTATTAAAAGAAGAAAATGAAGAGGTAAAACCATCAGAAATAGCCAAAAAGTATCAAGAGAAATTTGAAGAAATTGCAATAGATGAATATCAAGATAGTAATTTGGTGCAAGAATATATATTAACGTCAATATCAAGAGGAAATAACATTTTTATGGTAGGAGATGTAAAACAAAGTATATATAAATTTAGACAAGCAAGACCAGATTTATTTTTAGGAAAATATAAAACATATAAAACAAAATATTATAAAACAGGAAAAGATGATTTAAAAATTCAATTATTTAAAAACTTTAGAAGTAGAAGAGAAGTGTTGGATTTTTCAAACATGATTTTTGCAAGCATCATGACTGAGGAACTTGGAGAGTTAAATTATACAATAGAAGAATATTTGAATTTGGGTGCAAGCTATGAAGACACAAATCAAGATTTGAGAGCTGAAATTGATATATTAAATGTAGACAAAATTTTGGAAGACGATATTGCAAATAATTCAGAAGATAGTGACAAAGATGACCTTGAAGAAAAGGAAAGAATTGAAAACATCGAATTAGAAGCAAAATTTGTAGCAAAAAGGATACAGCAATTAATAACTAATAAGTTTCAAGTGTATGATGCTAAAAAGCAGGAAAAAAGAGACATCAAATATAAAGACATTGTAGTTTTACTAAGGTCAACAAAAGAGCCAGCACCTATATTTGAAAAAGAAATTTTAAATTTAGGAATGTCAGTATTTAGTGATTCATCATCAGAATATTTAGAAAGCATAGAAATTCAAACTATAATGAGTTTATTAAAAATAATAGATAACCCAATGCAAGAAATACCTCTTGTAGCAGTTATGAGGTCAATGATAGGTGGATTTACAGATAATGAATTAGTTGAAATACGATTAAGTGACAAATATGATAATTTTTATAATACAATTTTGAAAGCTAAAAAAGATGTTAATAATAATTTACGAAAAAAGATAGAAATGTTTTTAAATAATCTTGAAAAATGGAGAAAAGAGCAAGAATATTTGAGTTTAGATGAATTAATATGGAAAATCTACAATGACACAGGATATTATAATTATGTTGGCCTTATGACAAATGGAGAATTAAGACAGGCAAATTTAAAAATGCTATTTGAGAGAGCAAAACAATGTGAAACTATCAGTTTTAAAGGACTATTTAACTTTATAAATTACATAGACAAAATTAAAACAAGTAGTAAAGACATGGATTCTGCCAAAGTAATTGGGGAAAACGAAAATGTAATTAGAATAATGAGTATTCATAAGAGTAAAGGCCTTGAATTTCCAGTAGTATTTTTATCAGGAACAGGAAAACAGTTCAATATGCAAGATTTGAATAACAAAATTTTGTTACATCCTGAAATTGGAATTGGAGTGAAATACATAGATTATGATAGACAAATTGAATATGATACACTTTCGAAACAAGCTATGAAAAATCAAATAATGTTAGAAACTTTGTCAGAAGAAATGAGAGTACTATATGTTGCATTAACAAGAGCAAAGGAAAAGCTGATAATAACAGGTTATTCAACAAGTGATAAGCAAAAAGAAATAGATGAAATTATATATAAGTATGATAAGCTAAATCCAATTATATTGAAAAAATATAAGTCTTATTTGGATTGGATAAAATTGGTTTATGTATACCATCAAAAAGAGATGGAAAAGCTCGCAATAATACAAACATATAATAAAGATGAAGTATTTAAAATGTGTGAGGCAAAAGAGGAACCAGAAATAGAATTTCAAAATAATGGTATAGATATGAAAGATGTGATGGCTGAACAAATAATTAGAAAGATGTCAGAATTCAAAATAGATAAAGAAGAACAAAATAGGATTTCTAAACTTTTGGAATATAGGTATAAATATCAAAATGCAACAACTATTCCAACTAAAACATCTGTAACAGAAATAAAGCTCTGGTCCCAAATGTCCCAAGGGCAAAAACGGAACCGACCCCAAATGTCCCGAGGGCAAAAATGGAACCGACCCCAAATTGCCCAAGTTTTTACAAAATGATGAGGAGACTAAAATAACAAATGCACAAAAAGGGACATTAATACATCTTTGCATGCAGAAACTTGATTTAAACCAAAAGAATTATAGTTTTAATGAAATAAAAGAATTGGTTAATGAGCTTGAAGCAAGAAAAATTATTACATTAAAAGAAGCGGAAGCAATAAATATTAATAAGATATATCAATTTACAAAGTCAATAATATGGAATGAAATGTTAGAGGCTAAGGAAGTGCAAAGAGAGAAGCCTTTTTATATTAATATTCCAGCTAAAGAGATATTTAAGGAAGAGTTAGATGAAAATGTATTAGTTCAAGGTGTTATAGATTTGTATTATATAAATTCTAAAGGAGAACTTGTATTAGTTGATTTTAAGACTGATTATGTTGAAAATAGAAATGAAAATATTTTGATTGATAAATATAAAGTACAGTTGGATTTATATAAAAGGGCATTAAGTTATGCCTTAAATAGAAAAGTTGATAGAGTTTATATTTATTCTACTTGCTTTAATAAAGAAATAGAGGTAAAATAGGTTAACGAGAGATTGTGATTTGAAGGGTGTTGATTAATGAAAAAGAAAAAAATATTTATAATGTTATTGATTTTTATATTATTTGTGACTTTTATAGTAATTTATGTTATAAAGAGTAATAACAACTTAAATACAAATGAATTGTTTATAGAATATCATGCTGATATTTTAGCTTCTTCCTTTGGAACAAGTGATATTAATGTTTATGCTGATGGAAATATTTGGGCTAAATCCGTGGAAAGGGGAAAGGTTAAGAAACAGATATCAGCAGAAGAAGTGGAAAAGCTGAAAGAGAAGTTGGTAGAGATTGATTATATGAATTTGAAAAAAGAGTATAATGTATATGGAGATGGAGCTTATGAAGAGATTATTATAAAAATTGATGGCCAAGAAAAAAAGATTAGATTGAATTATATTATGTCAAGATATGATTCTACTAATCTGCCTAAAGAATTAAGTGAATTTATGAAGATTTTTAAACAGACTATATATGAATAGAAGTTTATGCTGTGCATAGAAATCCTTCTGTGATAGAACAAAAAATATCAGGGAGGGATTTTTTATTGCTCCTTAGCATTTACATAATCTATTGACTTTTGGACAAGGATTTGATATAATATCGCAAAAATAAATTTTACATAATTGTAATAAAAAGGAGAAGATTATGAGTGGTTTTACTTTTTTAACTAAAGAGCAATGTTTTGAAAGTGATAAATTAGATATTTTAGAAAAAAGAGGAACAAAAGCAGCGATAACAGATTTTTCTATATTACTAGGAGGAAGTTTTGATAGAGCTCAGTCATTAGAGGGAAGAGCTGGAAAGTATTGGCTTAAATCAGAGGATGGAAGGAATGGTGCGCGCACGGTTGACAGTGCTGGTTACAGGAAGTGTGGCTCTGTTAAGCTACGTTTATACGGGGCTCGCCCAGCTTTACTGTTATCATCAATCTCTAGCATCCCCACGAACGGAGAGAGTGGGAAAAGAGCAAGAGATGGTGTTTTAGAGGTAGAGTATGGATACTATCCACAAAAAGCTGTATCAAGAGATATGCAAGAAAAACTAGAAAGAGCTTTTCAAGGAAAAAGTTTATCAAGAACAGGAAATAAATATACAACAGATTCAAGAAAACATGAATATGAGAAATTTGGGGCAAAACAACACGAGGAATTTCAATTAGATGGAAAGAGATATGTGAGAGTAAAAGCAAATTCTTGCTTTAGCGTAAATGAATGGTGGTCTAGCTATGGTGGTGAATTCAAACTTTCAAATGGAAAGAGTTATATAAATGGCGATCCTGTATGGGTAGAAGTTGCTCCAGTAAAATGGTTAGTTGATGAAAGAGCAAAAATGATGCTTACAGATAAGGTGATTTTTTCTGGAGTTCAATTTAATAGAGAAGAAAATTATCATACAGGAGATTTTTATAAGATAGATATAAAAAAATTTATGGATACATATTTTGCAAGGGAGTTAGTTCAATCAAGAGGAATAGGGCAACAATCACAAACAATAGCAACAAGCACAACAATAAAAAATGATTCAGTAGAAATAAATGAGAGAGAAAAAGAACAACAAACAAGAAGTGATTTAGCTGAAGAAAATAAACAAGAAGAGTTACAACATACAATAACAGCAAGAGAAGATAGAAGTCCGTATGATTTAAAATTTGATGAAGTAAGTGAGTCAGATATAATAAAAGGAGCTATTGAGAGCAATGTATCTATATTTTTACATGGAAAACCAGGATGTGGAAAAAGTGACAGAGTAAAACAATTAGACCCAGATTTTATAGAATTAAACTTAAGCCATTTAGACCCAGAATTATTAGATGGACTAGCAGGAGAAAAAGATGGAAAAGCAGTGCATATAAGACCACCATGGTTAGAAGAACTAGAGGCAAAATGCCAAGAAGAACCAGATAAAATACATATATTATTTTTAGAAGAGCTTACAAATGCATCACAAATGATGCAATCAAAAGCATATGGAATAGCATTAGATAAGAAAGTGGCAGGAAGGTGGAAATTACCAGAGAATGTAAGAGTAGTTGCAGCAGGAAATGAATTAGAAGATTCATTAGTAGCAAATGAAATTGCAGAGCCATTATATGATAGGTTTGCACATGTAAATATAGAAACATCAGTAGATGATTGGCTAGAGTGGGCTGTAACGCCAGAAAATTTTTATGAAAGATTAGATTATAAAAAGCAAGACGAATCAAAACAAAAGATACACCCAGCAATATATGCATATATAGCATATAAAGGAGAGGATGTGTTAAGAACACCATATAATAGAGAAAAGCCTGAACCACATGCAGATCCAAGAAGATGGAAGATGGCATCAGATATGTTATACGCTAGTAATAACCCACATACACTAAGAGCAATAATAGGAGAGGATTTAACAGAAGATTTTGTGGCATTTTGTAAAACACGAACAATAACAGTACAAGATGTAATAAATGGAAATTATACAGAACAAGATTTGATAATGGATTTAGGAAGACAGTTAGCGACAGTATCAGGATTAGTAAGAGTAGATGATGAGAATATGCCGAAAGTTAGAGAATTTGTAAAAAAATTAGGGCCAGAAATGTGCAAAAAGTTTGAAGTACAATGGGCAGGTGGAAATGAAGAAAGATTAGAACAAATACAAGAGTTAAGGCTAATAGAGCAAGAAGCAGTAAAAGAAAATGTTAGGTAGTATAGTACCGAAGTGAAAAATAGATAATTTAGAGATTGGAGATGTAAATATGAACAAAGAACAAGTAGATTTATTAGGAGAATATATAAAAGTAGGAACACAATCAGTAATTTTAATGGAAAAAATGCCAGAGAATGTAATAAAAAGGGGGGCTGTTGTGTTAGAATCTGATTGCTCTAAAGCAGAATTGATGGGGCATTATGAAAATTTAGAGTTTATAGCACCAGACTGGTACAATAAATTAGTGGAAAGTAGCAAATTACACATTCCTGTTTTAATAATAAAAGATATAAATAAAATATCTGAAGAAGAACAAAGAAAATTTATAGAACTTTTCAAATATAGAAAAGTATATGTTCACAAGTTGCCTGAAAATTGCATGATTTTTGCAACATATTCAGATTTAGAAAAAAGACCAATACAAAAAGAATTATATTCGTTTATGATTCATATTTAAGGAGGAAATTATGAGCAGTTTTACTTTTTTAACTGATGCTCAATGCTTTGGTGAGGACAAATTAGATATAATAAAAAAAAGAGAAATAAAAGCAGCAATAACCGATTTTTCTATATTACTAGGAGGATGGGTTACTAGAGATATAAGTTATTGGCATATAGATGGTGATTCATCATTAGAGGGAAGATCTGGATATTATTGGACTAAAACAGATGATGGACGTGGACGTAATAACGTGTATGTGGTTCGCCCTGATGGTCTTAGGTCTTATGACTCTGTTAATGTACGTTCTTACGGGGTTCGCCCAGCTTTACTGTTATCATCAATCAGCTCAATCCCCACGAACGGAGTGAGTGGGGCACCAAAAATGGAGAGAGATGGTGTTTTAGAGGTAGAGTATGGATACTATCCACAAAAAGCTGTATCAAGAGATATGCAAGAAAAACTAGAAAGAGCTTTTCAAGGAAAAAGTTTATCAAGAACAGGAAATAAATATACAACAGATTCAAGAAAACATGAATATGAGAAATTTGGGGCAAAACAACACGAGGAATTTCAATTAGATGGAAAGAGATATGTGAGAGTAAAAGCAAATTCTTGCTTTAGCGTAAATGAATGGTGGTCTAGCTATGGTGGTGAATTCAAACTTTCAAATGGAAAGAGTTATATAAATGGCGATCCTGTATGGGTAGAAGTTGCTCCAGTAAAATGGTTAGTTGATGAAAGAGCAAAAATGATGCTTACAGATAAGGTGATTTTTTCTGGAGTTCAATTTAATAGAGAAGAAAATTATCATACAGGAGATTTTTATAAGATAGATATAAAAAAATTTATGGATACATATTTTGCAAGGGAGTTAGTTCAATCAAGAGGAATAGGGCAACAATCACAAACAATAGCAACAAGCACAACAATAAAAAATGATTCAGTAGAAATAAATGAGAGAGAAAAAGAACAACAAACAAGAAGTGATTTAGCTGAAGAAAATAAACAAGAAGAGTTACAACATACAATAACAGCAAGAGAAGATAGAAGTCCGTATGATTTAAAATTTGATGAAGTAAGTGAGTCAGATATAATAAAAGGAGCTATTGAGAGCAATGTATCTATATTTTTACATGGAAAACCAGGATGTGGAAAAAGTGACAGAGTAAAACAATTAGACCCAGATTTTATAGAATTAAACTTAAGCCATTTAGACCCAGAATTATTAGATGGACTAGCAGGAGAAAAAGATGGAAAAGCAGTGCATATAAGACCACCATGGTTAGAAGAACTAGAGGCAAAATGCCAAGAAGAACCAGATAAAATACATATATTATTTTTAGAAGAGCTTACAAATGCATCACAAATGATGCAATCAAAAGCATATGGAATAGCATTAGATAAGAAAGTGGCAGGAAGGTGGAAATTACCAGAGAATGTAAGAGTAGTTGCAGCAGGAAATGAATTAGAAGATTCATTAGTAGCAAATGAAATTGCAGAGCCATTATATGATAGGTTTGCACATGTAAATATAGAAACATCAGTAGATGATTGGCTAGAGTGGGCTGTAACGCCAGAAAATTTTTATGAAAGATTAGATTATAAAAAGCAAGACGAATCAAAACAAAAGATACACCCAGCAATATATGCATATATAGCATATAAAGGAGAGGATGTGTTAAGAACACCATATAATAGAGAAAAGCCTGAACCACATGCAGATCCAAGAAGATGGAAGATGGCATCAGATATGTTATATGCTAGTAATAATCCCAATACACTAAAAGCAATAATAGGAGAGAATTTGACAGAAGATTTTGTAGCATTTTGCATAAATCAAAAAAGAAATAAAAAGTATGGAGGATACGACAGATAATAATTAAAATATGATTTAAAATTAAGGAGCAAAAATATGAGTGGAGATATAGATAGTGTAAAAAGAAAACTTCTTATTAAATATCCGTCTTTTGGCAGTATAATAGCAAATCTTGAGTTTCAAGAAAGTAAGAAAGTAGCAAGTGCAGGAACGGATGGAAAAGTAGTACTATATAATCCTGAATTTGTAAATGGTTTGACCGATAAAGAAATGATTTTTTTATTTATTCATGAAATATGCCATGTGGCTTTTGAACATATTTCCAGAAGTGAAGGGAAAGATAAAAGAATTTGGAACATTGCAACAGATTCAGTAATAAATGCTTTATTGAAGCGTGATGGTTTGCAAATGATTGATGGTGTGGTAGATATTCCAGAAGCAGTAAATTATGATGTGGAAGAAATGTATAATAAATTATTGAAAGAACAGCAGAATTCACAAGATAATCAAGAAGAACAGAGTTCACAGGATAATCAAGAAGGACAGAGTTCAGAAGGTAGTCAAGAAGGACAGAGTTCAGAAGGTAGTCAAGAAGGACAGAATTCACAAGATAATCAAGAAGGACAGAGTTCACAAGGTAGTCAAGAACAACAAGGTTCACAAGGAAACGAAGAGCAACAAGCTGATGTTGGACATGATACTCATAGTTTATGGGAAAAGGCAATAGAAGAAAGAAAAAAAGAAAGAGAAAATAAAAAAACAAGAAAATCTAATGAAAAAAAGGACTACATAGAACAACTGACTGAAGAGTTTGTACAAAAAGGAGAGAAGGAAATTTTTAAACAAAACAAGATAGAAAAAAGAAAGCAACTACAGGAATTGAGTAGAGAGCTGGCTAAACAATCCTCACATGAAGCAGGAACAGGAATTCAAAGACAAGGAAAAAAACTGGATGATATAGGTATTGCTACACCTTTAATAGATTGGAGAAAACTTCTAAGGCAAGCAGTAAAGTTTGATGAAGAATGGACTAGAAAAAATGCCAGAATGAGAAATGGTTATTTTAGACATAGAGTAGAGGAAATTTCTATACCAGAAACAGAAATTCTATTAGATACAAGTGGTTCTGTAAGTGAAACGTTATTACGAAATTTTTTGAGGGAATGTAAAAATATATTAGCTAATTCAAAAGTAAAAGTAGGATGCTTTAATACAGAATTCCATGGTTTTACCGAATTAAGAAGGGTAGAAGATATTGATAATATGGAGTTCCCAATCGGTGGGGGAACAGACTTTAATGCAGCAGTAGAAGCTTTTTCAAGAAGAGTACCTAATAAAATTATATTTACTGATGGAGAAGCATCAATGCCAGAAAAAACTGTAAAAAATGTGATTTGGGTTGTGTTTGGAAATGAAAAAATAAATCCAAAAGGTGGAAAAGTAATCAACATTAATGGAGAACAATTAGAGAGATTATACCGTTTTATGCAAGATGATAAATCAGAAGATATGAGTAGATAAATTAAATATGCGAAAAAATATTTACTTTTTAAATTTTGAATGTTATAATAATATAAAATAAGCATGGAGGATACAAATGATAAATTTTTCGGATAAAGAAAACATTACAGAATTAATAGAATTAGAAAAAATTTCTTTAAATTCTACGTTAGATATACAGAAAAATTTGAATAAGCAAATATTAATGTTTATAAAAAGAATTATGGCAAATGTTACTTTTACAACAGATATTAATCCAGAAGACACAGCATTTTTTTATTTAAACGAATCGACAAATGCTTTAAGCAAATCTAATTCAAATATCACTATTTTAAAAAGTTTAATAGATTCTTTAGAAAAAATGTACACCTCTGGTGGAAACCTTAGAGAGTGTGTAGAGAGTTATAATGAAAATTTTATGAACAATATTAATACTGTTTATAGTAATACAGAAGTAATTGAAAAATTTGTATATGAAATTACCATTACAGACTTTTCAGAAATACTAAAAACAACCACTATAGAAAAAGAGAAGGAATATTCTAATATTGTTGATAGTACTGAATTATCAAGTAGATTTATCGAAAATACACTTGTGATATCAGAAGTACAACAAAGAATAATACTTCCATATAATATAAATACAGTTAAAGAAATATTATTAAATGATCCTCAAGGATATAGTTCATTACAGGGGGTTGTTAATAAAATTTATACTAGATCGATTGATTACTACAAATTTTCTGCCATTTCAAGATTTAAAGAGGCATATAAGCTAGTTAGAGAAAGAGAAAAAGGTTCAAAAGCTAAGGCTTTTGGTCTAGCTTTTGAATTATTACTAAATTATAACTTACATCCAGCAATTATTACTGCTTGTAAGACTTTGGATGAACTAGATGTCTACTTAGCCTGTTTAGCAGATAATACGTTAGAGGATTTTAACTTTTTTGAAATAAAATAGTGTTGGCATTGTAACTTTCTTGTCTCGCTTTTGTAAATCCGCTCTGATACTTTTGCAGCCGTAAATCAGGATTTATTTATTAATATAATTAAATGAAAACAATGTTTAAGGTAAAAGTTTGTTTGTTGATGCTGTTGTGCAGTGTGGCTGCTGCAATGGCAAATCCCCCTGTGCCTGTTGAAAAGGTGAAAGGTACGATTAAAACGCCGAACGGAGAACCCGTTATCGGAGCTACTATTATTGAGAAAGGAACAACTAATGGTACCATAACGGATGTCAATGGTAACTTCGTATTGAAGATTATGAACAAGATAGGCGAACTGGAGGCTGCTTGTGTAGGGTTCAAAAAGGTTGTGTTTAAACCGGAAAAAGAGATTGTCAGTCTGATAATGGAAGAGGATACCAAAGTGCTTGGGGAAGTCGTGGTTACTGCCCTGGGTATCACCCGCGAGGCTAAATCATTGGGATATTCGGTACAGAAGTTGGGAGGTGACGGAGTGGTGCAAGCGCACGAATCCAATTTTGTGAACGCGTTGAGCAACCGTATTGCAGGTGTGCAGATTACGAATTCTTCTGGTGGCATCGGAGCTTCTTCGAGTATTCAGATACGTGGTCAAAACTTCGTGGGCGGATACAACTATAACAACTCTCCTTTATTTGTGGTAGACGGTGTGCCTATTAGTAATAACAATGAGCAGTCTACTCGAAGTTTCACCGGACGCCAGGACTACAATAATCCTAATTTTACATCAGGTGAAGCTGAAGTAGACTACGGAAACGCTGCCGGAGAGATAAATCAGGAAGATATTGAGAGTGTTTCTATTCTGAAAGGTCCGAA
>ERZ824600.2915-NODE-2915-length-17186-cov-7.835912_pt1 | contig 17186 bp, 15 predicted proteins | sample MGYA00519933_ERZ824600 | MGnify/ENA primary metagenome ERZ824600 (study PRJEB31778, sample SAMEA3449178) | human gut metagenome | biome: human gut; feature: human-associated habitat; material: faeces | place: United Kingdom | collected 2010/2012 ... | reverse complement strand
AACTGTTAATCAGTCAGACTATAAAATTTGCCCAATTTGTCATTCTAAAATGAAGCATTTATCTACTGATTTACGACCAGTGTTTCCGGAAGAAAGACTCTTAGTAGAGCTTTTAATCGGGAAAAAACCGTATGAATGGATACAAAAATCAGTGTGGGCATCTAATAGCCGATATTATGTTGATGGCAAATCTATACCTGTTGCGAGTAAGGTTTTTCAAGCAGCTGATGCTGACGATTTGATAAAAAAACTTGCTGAGTATCAAGAAGGCAATACATATCAGTATTTTGATATGTATATAACGAAATTTGTGCAAGCAAATAAAAATAGATTAAATTGGCTTAAAGATGAGGCTTTTTCTTTTATTAAGAATACAGCAAGCAAGTTTGAAGAAGAACAAATAGTGCTATCTTTTTCAGGCGGAAAAGATTCGACTGTAACGGCAGATATAGTTATTAAAGCTTTGAGTAATCCCAGCTTAGTGCATATTTTTGGCGATACTACTTTAGAATTTCCTTTGACTATTGAGTATGCACATAGATATAGGGAAAACAATCCGCAAGCGATTTTTCAAATAGCGAAAAATCGCGAGCAAATTTTTTATGATGTATGTTCCGATATAGGTCCTCCGGCGCGTATGATGCGTTGGTGCTGCTCTATGTTTAAAACAGGTCCGATTACGCGTGTTTTGAATAACTTATATCGTAATCAACAGATATTGACTTTTTATGGCATCAGAAAGGCGGAATCTGTAAGCCGTAGTAAATATAATAGAGTTGAAGGTAATTCAGAATCTGTAAAGATTCAAAAGCAAACAGTGGCTTCACCAATATTCTTTTGGAGAGATATTGACGTTTGGCTTTATATGTTAGCAGAAAAAATTGATTTTAATGATGCTTACAGACTAGGTTATGATCGAGTAGGCTGTTGGTGCTGTCCTAATAACAATCAGCGCGCTCAATTTCTGTCAAGAATTTATATGCCAGAACAATCTAAGAAATGGCGTGATTTTCTTATAGAGTTTGCCGCCGAGGATCTGCAGGTCGAGTGCGTTTGGCCGGGCGCCCGTGCCGGCGGCGACGATCCGGGTTTTGCCGTTGAATATTTCGGCGAAAGTTCCCGCTTTGCCGTCAAATTTCTGTTTGCGGACGGCGGCCCTGAGCGCGGCCGCTTCTTCTTCGGAAATAAACTTTCCGGCGTTGATGCCGCTGCCCGACGTTAAGATGACTTTGACGCCGGCGGCGCTTTTGGCACCGGTTGAAAATGTAAATTCGGTCATTTTTTCTCCTCCTGCCGATAATTTGCCTTTCGCCGGCGAAAACTGCAGCCGGCCGAATTGTTGTCGATAAGATGCAATATAGCGGTTAAATGATAAAAAACTCCTAATATTGTTAGACTTTTTGAAAAAAAGAGGTTATAATGTGACAAAATTCAACAAAAGGAGAGCGGCGTGGCCAGCAAATCCCGCAGGGAAGCGGTGGAATATCTGAAATATCTTGCCTTTGCCAACGAAACGGTAAACAAGGCGATGAACGTTTTCCGGCAGCTGCCCGAAGGCGAGCCGAAACGGCAGATGCGCGAACTGCTGCGCCATTATCTTTACAACAACAATTATGCCTGCACGATTACGCCCGAGCGGCCGATTGAGCCGGAGTATAAAATGCTGATCCGCGACGACTGCAACGGCGACATCTATGCGGTAGACAAGAACTTTCTTTCCTTTCATTACCGTTATGCGTTGAAAAACGCTGGGTTGGAGAAGCATGCTTCGGAAGAGTACGTCAAAGCGCTGGACAGAAACAAAGCGTGGAGCGACATGTGCGAGTTTCCCACTTACCGTTCGGTGGAAGGAGCGGTGTTGGCGCGGCTGATTGAAATGCAGCTGCCGCCCAATCTGATCAAAGCCATGAAGGTGAACGACTTCCGCGATTTTGTCCGCAACAACTGCGGCGAAGAGTTTGCCCGCTACCGTGAGCGCAAATCGTTTATCAAAACTTTTATCAATGCCCGGGAAACCGAGTTTCGGGAAATGCTGAACCGGGGGGGGGTGGATCCGCGTTATACCGACGCTTTGGTTGAAAAAATGCGCAAGACGGGCGAAGCCTGGGACGTCGTGGTTTTGGACGAGAACGGCAAGAGAATCGAAGGGCCGGAATTTGACCGTCATCATACCATCCCCGTCTATTCGCCGAACAATGTGGCCAGTTTGAGCGAAGTCAACAGTTTCAACAAATTGTGTCTGATCGAAAAGAAATTTCACCGCTGGCTGCATAAGCTGGAACAGGCCAAAGTGAGCGATGACATGCTTTATTTTGAAAAAATCATGGTACCTGAGCATGCCGCCTGTATTTTGAACTTTGAAACCTACATTGCGCACGATTTTTCCAACCCGGAACGGCGGCTCTTTCCGATGCGGCCGTCGGGCGAAAATCTGATTTATCTTAACAAGTTGGCGGAGATGACCTATAAGTTCAGTAGTCTGGTGCCCAATGCGAAAAGGGAAAAGACGCCCGACAGGTTCGTTCACCGCGGCGGCAAAGGCAGCCGCTGACAAACGCGGCCGGCAAACGGCTTCTTATGACCGATCATAATATTTTTTGCGAGAAGAAAGTTGATGAGCAACATATATCAGGCAAACGAAGAAAATATTGCCAAAGCGGCAGAAGTGATTAAAAACGGCGGTTTGGCCGCCATGCCGACCGAAACCGTGTACGGTCTCGGCGCCAACGTGTATGACGCCAAAGCGGTGGCAAAGATTTTTGCGGTTAAAAGACGTCCGACTTTTGATCCGCTGATTTCCCACATCGCCGATTTTGACGCGCTGCCGGACTATGCCCTGGCCGACGAGCGGGCGCTGGCGCTGGCACGGCGTTTCTGGCCGGGACCGTTTACCATGGTTTTGAAGCGCAGGGGGCAAAATCCGGGCGTGGATCTAGCCTGTTCGGGGCTGCCGACAACCACGGTCAGAATGCCGAAACATCCGGTGGCGGCGGCTTTGATCCGGCAGAGCGGAGTGCCGATCGTGGCGCCTTCTGCCAATTTGTTCAAATCTGTGAGCCCGACCACCGCGCAACATGTTTATGACGGTTTGGGCGAAGCCGTCGACATGATTTTGGACGGCGGTTCCTGTGCTGTGGGTGTGGAATCGACTATTCTTGATGTTACCGGCAAAAATACGGTTCTGCTCCGGGCCGGCGGCACCACGCTGGAAGAGATTGAGGACTTTTTAAATGAAAAAGTGCTGGTTTCTCACGGCGAGCCGGATCGGCCGAGTGCGCCGGGACAACTGCTGCGCCATTATGCGCCGGGGCATAAGCTTCGTATCAATGCGGAAAAGGCGGAAGACGATGAGTTTTATATCGGCTTCGGCGGCCGCGACGGCGATTTGAATCTAAGCCCTTCCGGCGATCTGTGCGAAGCTGCGGCCAACCTGTTTGCCTTTTTGCGCCGGGCCGACGCTCTGGCCGGCAGCCGCACGCTGGCAATGGCGCCGATCCCGGAAAACGGCATCGGCCTGGCGATCAACGACCGCATCAGGCGGGCGTCTCACGATTGACGTCGGTAAATTCAATGTCTTTCTGTTCCGGGTTGTAGCGGATGGAGAGTTCGCCGTTGCGCAGTTTGAGGGCTTCGCTGCCGAAAATCTCATACCGCCAGCCGCAAAGTGCCGGGTTGTCTTTGTCCTTGTAAGCCGCCAGTTTCTGCAGAGCGGTATCGCCGGCGATCAGGCGGGAAACCACGCCTTCCCGCTGGGAGACGATTTTCAGCAGCATTTTTAACAGTTCGTAAAGCGCGGGTACGGCGTTGATGTTTTCGTTTTTGAGCTGTTTGGCCAGCTTGCCGTCGACGTTCATATGCTCCAGCACGTCAAGCATTTCGTCGGCCAGCCGTCCGGAGGCGACGTCTTTGCGCATGCCGCGGATCTGCATCAGTTCTTCTTTGTTCTTCGGGCAGGCGGTGGCAATCATGACCAGAAAGTCGTCTTTAAGGATGCTTTGCCGGGGAACGTTTTTTTCTCTTGCCCGGCATTCGCGCCAGGCGGCAAGCGCTTTTAAGGCCGAGAGCACTCTGGCGTTGTGCGAGCGGTGGCGAATTTTCAGCCAGGCGTCTTCCGGCGGCGCGACGTAGGTGGTGCCGCGGGAAAGGATTTCCATTTCTTCGTCAATCCAGTGCAGCCGGTTGCCGGCCGTCATTTGTTCTTTAAGATGACGGTAGATTTTGAGCAGGTGGGTGACGTCGCCGGCGGCGTATTCCAGCTGATGTTCATCAAGCGGCCGAAGCTGCCAGTTGGACAAACGGTCGGTCTTGTCCAGTTCGATGCCCAGTACCGCTTTAACCAGCCGTTCGTAACTGATGCTTTCGCCAAAACCGCAGACCATTGCCGCCACCTGAGTGTCAAACAGCGGCTGCGGGATAATGCCCGACAGTTCGAAAATGATCTCGACGTCCTGCCGGCAGGAGTGAAACACTTTGGTTACGTCCCGGTTTTGCATCAGCGCAAAGAAGCTTTGCAGATCGATGCCTTCCGCCAGCGGGTCGATGATGGCGGTTTCTTCCTCCGAGGCGACCTGGATCAGGCAAAGCAGCGGAAAATAGGTTTTTTCGCGGATAAATTCCAGGTCTACGGTAATGTACGGGTGTTTGGCCAGCCTTTGACAGAGCAGGCCGAGATCTTGAGTGTTGTCGATTGTCTGCATGGTTTGATTCCGTTGTTGGTTTTGACTGAAAAGCTTAACAGTACATGATTAATATTGTTTTAATAAATTATTTTGTTTTTTTATTGATTTTGTTTCGTTTTGGCCTAATATAGGCCGCATGCTAACCAAAATTTGAGGTTTTTCAGATGAACGAATATCGTAATTTTACCTGCGGGCAGCTGCGTGCGGCGGATGCCGGCAAAAGAGTCAGACTGGCGGGCTGGGTGCACCGCAAACGCAATCTCGGCAATTTGTGTTTTGTGGATTTGCGCGACCATTACGGCATAACCCAGTGCGTGTTTGACAGCGCCTCGCCGCTGTTTGAGAAAATGCAGGGGATCCGGGTTGAATCGGTGATCGGCATTGACGGCGAAGCGGTGATCCGCGAAAATATTAACAAAAACATTCCGACCGGGGAAATCGAAATCAAAGTCGACGGGCTGAAGGTTTATTCCGAGGCCGAAGTGCTGCCGTTCCAGGTGGCGATCGAAGACGACGCGCCGGAAGAAATTCGTCTGAAATACCGTTTCCTCGATTTGCGCAAGGAGCGCATTCACAAAAACATTCTGCTGCGTTCGGCGGTGATTGAACGTTCCCGCCAGCTGATGCGCGAGCAGGGGTTTACCGAATATCAGACGCCGATTTTGACCGCTTCTTCGCCGGAAGGGGCGCGCGACTTTCTGGTGCCTTCGCGGCTTAATCCGGGTAAGTTTTATGCCCTGCCGCAGGCACCGCAGCAGTTTAAGCAGCTGCTGATGGTGTCGGGTTTTGACAAATATTTTCAGATTGCGCCGTGTTTTCGCGATGAGGATCCCCGCGCCGACCGGTCGCCGGGTGAATTCTATCAGATGGATATGGAGATGAGTTTTGCCACTCAGGACGACGTGTTTGCCGTGATTGAGCACACGCTCGGCACCATTTTCAACGAATTTGCCAACGGCAAAAAGGTTGACCAGGCGCCGTTTGTCCGCATTCCGTTCCGCGAAGCAATGATGAAATACGGTTCCGACAAGCCGGATCTGCGCAATCCGCTGGTGTTGCAGAATGCGACGGACTTTTTCGGCAACAGCGGTTTCGGCGTTTATGACAATCTGGCCAAAGAAGGCAAGACGGTGAAGGCGATGACGGTTGCCGGCATTGCCGACAAGCCGCGTTCTTTCTTTGACAAGCTTGATGCTTTTGCCAAGGAAGAAGGTATGGGCGGCATTGCCTATGTGGCTCTGGCCGCTGCCGGTGCCAAGGGAATTGCCCGCTTCTTCAATGAAGAAAAGATGAATGAACTGAAAGACAAGTTCGGCCTCAAAGAGGGTGACGCGGTTCTGTTTATGGCGGGCGCCGGCGTCAAATTTGACAAGTTCAGCGGGCGGCTGCGCAACAAGGTTGCGGAAGAGCTCGGACTGGTTGACGAAAATGCATTTAAAATGTGCTGGATCGTTGATTTTCCGTTTTATGAGGAAAACGAGGAAACCGGTGCGGTCGAGTTTTCGCACAATCCGTTTTCGATGCCGCAGGGGGGAATGGACGCGCTGCTTAACAAAAATCCGCTCGACATTCTCGCTTATCAGTACGACTTTGTCTGCAACGGGGTTGAACTGTTGTCCGGTGCGGTGCGCAACCATGAGCCGGAAATTATGTACAAGGCGTTTGAAATTGCCGGTTATGACAACAGCGTGGTCGACAACAAGTTCGGCGGCATGATCAGCGCATTCAAATTTGGAGCGCCGCCGCACGCCGGCTCGGCTTACGGTATGGATCGGCTGGTGATGCTGCTCTTGGACGAGCCGATCATCCGCGACGTGATTTTGTTCCCCTTGAACGGCAAGGCACAGGATCTGATGATGCAGGCGCCGAATTTCGTTACCGAGCAGCAGATGAAAGAACTGCACATCAAAACCGATTTGGAAGAGAAAAAATAATTTTCCGGACGGAGACGAAGGCGGCTGCGGCCGCCTTTGTTTTTTTGTATCCGGAACGGTGAAAAGGCAGGCGGAAAAAGGGCAGGGAGAAAAGAAAGAGAAAGTGAGGGAGGAAAGGGTTGGGAGAAAGGAAAGAGAAAATGAGGAAGAAAAACTTCGGCAGGCGCGTCGGCGGATGTGAAAAGGGAGAAAGGCGGAGGAAAGGTGAACGAGGGGGAGAGCGGAAAATGCAGCAGGAAGAAAGGAAAGAGAAAATGAGAGGGGAAAACTTAGGCAGATGTGTCGGCGGATGTGAAAGAGAAAAAAGGCGGAGAAGAGAGGAACGGGAGAAGGAGCGAAAAATGCAGCAGGAAGAAAAACGCTCAACTAAAAAGTGTTGACTTTTTATGAAGGTTGTGGTATAAATTATTTCCATAATGGGATGAGTATTTTTAAAAGCTCCGGCGGTGTGCCGGAGCTTTTTCTTTTTTCCGTTATAAAGCACAAAGACCGCCGCAGGTTGCGGCGGTCTTAGGATCAGAAAATTCTCGGTCGGGCCGGGTTTTTTTGTTTTAAAATCTGAAGAAGAAAGTTTTTTGAGGAGATGATAAATGAGTACCGAAACCAGAAAAATTTTGGAACAAATTTTTACCAGACAAATGCCGGTTAAAAGGAACAATCCGAAACCGGGGCAAAGCCCGTTTTATTATGTCGCTTTTCAATCCGATGACAACGATGAAGAGCCGATTGCCGCGGATGGGGCGGGCAACAGCGGTTTAGGCGAAAGTTCGGGAGACCGGACTTTTCTGCCGGCGGAAGCTGTGCGCGGATTTCTTCCCGCCGTTCCGTCGTTGACCGAACCAATGCCGGCAGGCGGCGCGCCGTTTGTCGCCGAACCGTATTTTTTGCAGGAAACAGGGCAGGATGAACGGGAAAAGGAACGTAAAGCTGCCGATGCGGCGTTGAAGGCGCTTTTAATAGGGGAAGAAGGCAATGTTCCCCATATGTACTTGGATACTGTCGGGGATGTTACTTATTGTGTCGGTCACAGGTCTGCATCGCCGGAAGAAGCAGCAAGGTGTCCGTGGTATAAAGAGGTAAGCGGCAGCGTGGAACGGGACAGGACGAATTTGGCTGACCGGGACAGGGTTTTTCAGACGCATCGGTATGTTCAAACGCTGCCGTACGGGCAAAATTACGGGGCAGGTACTTTTGAAGACAAAAGTGACCTGCGGCTGCCGCCGGATTACTGTCTCGATTTGCTGGAGCGGGATTTGGCGGAACGTCGGCGGAATCTGCAAAAAACTTTTCCCAATTATGACAAAATGAGTCCGTATCTGCAAAACAGTCTGCTGGAGGTGAACTTTAACATCGGCAACATATCGCCTGAAAAATGGCCGGGTTTGTACAAAGCGGCACAGGAAAAAGACGTGGAAAGTTTTTGTAAAAATCTGCACCGCAAAACCACGGACAGCAAAGGCAAGCCGATTGCCAACATGCCGAAGCGAAACGCCTGGAATCTGGAAAATTGTTTAAAAGGCCGTTTTTCCGATTAAACAGATGACAAGTTGATTATATTTGTTTACTATTATGTGCTATTATTACTTGTTTTGTCAGTTAAGGAGAAAATTTAATGCAAATGACAGGAGCGGCGGCAGCGCTTTTCTTGCTGATTTTGTCGGGTGCGGCGGAAGCGGGAGAGGCGGTTTCCGCGACGGGAAAAAAATTTGTTGACGAGAGGTTTTATCAGATTTTGGAACCGTTTTCGAAGATTTCATGGCTGACGATTTTGCGGCCGGAAAAGATTGTGCAGGACAGTCAAGCCGGAGCAGTCTACGAGTGGACGGATTGTCGCCTGCTGGAAAATCGGATCGGTTACGTGAAGCTTGAATGTCTTGATCCTTATTATGATAATAAAAGGCGCAGTGTTGTAGAATATACGATAGAAAGAGAAGGTTATGAAGAAGGAACGCTGATGGTAAGACGTGACTGGATGGGATCAGTGAGTTATTATACCATAAAAGATCCGGATTACGGCAAGGAAGCGGAACCGGCGGCAAAAGCGGACGAAGGAAACGGGGAAAGTGATATTCTGATTATCTGAAAGGCGTTTGCCTGTTTTCAGGCGACAGAGAGCTATAAAAGCTTTGCAAAACCGGGTCGGCATTTATGGTTTGACGAATGTCGTCGTGACGGTTGATCCATGAAAGGGTTTTTTCTGCCAGTTGTTTTTGAGGTTTTTCGGCGGCCCGTTTCAGATGCCAGCCGGCGTGATCATACAGGAAACGACAAAAATGGAGGGAGAGGGAAGGCAGCAGCTTTTTCTCTTTCAGGTAATCGTAAACCATGTCAAAAGCTTCAACAATGTCAAGCAGTTGCGTGGTTGCGGCGGAAACATGGGTGATTGAGGCCGCGTTATCGGTGCGGTAACAGTAAAGCGGGCGGTTAAGCAGGCAAATTTTTCCGGCGGATGTGATGGTTTTTATATGAAAGATTACGTCTTCAAAAACGAATCCTTCCGGAAATTCGATTTTGCGCTTGCGGATAAATCCGCGGCGGTAAAGTTTGCACCAGACGGCAACCCGGCTGAATATTTTTCCGCTGATTTGCTGATAGGTAAAGGCGTCGTTTTCGTTTTTTCCGTAATGTGCGGCGGGCAGGTTGGCGGTTTTAACGCCGTTGTCGGTGTACGGAGAGTAGCCGAAAAGGCAAATGTCCGCATCGTGGCGGGTAATTTGCCGGTATAATGACGACAAAGTTTCGGGGTGCAGCAAGTCGTCGCTGTCAACAAACAGAACATATTGTCCTTTGGCTTTTTTTAATCCGGCATTGCGGGCGGCGGAAAGGCCGCGGTTGTTCTGACAAATAAGGCGAATGCGCCGGTCTTTTGCGGCGTAACGGCTGAGAATTTCGTTACAGCCGTCGGTCGAGCCGTCGTTGACGCAGATGATTTCAAACGGTAAAAACGTTTGTTTGATCAGACTGTCCAAACATTGCGGGAGATATTTTTCCACGTTGTAAACCGGAACGATAACCGAAATCAGCGGTCGGAAAAACATTTGCATCCGGGAACGGAGAGAAATGGAAAAGCGAAAGCCGCAAAACGTGATTTTCCGGCCTTTTGGGGTATATTCAAGTGAGAAAAGTCTGATCATGACAATGCCGCATTAAAACGTTCGTTTTTTTGCGGCACGCCTTAGTGTCTGCTTTGTCCGGGCAAAATAAGGAATTGACTTTATTTTTCTTTTTGCCTAGCATGTAGAAAATTAACCAACGTTTATGTTAAAAAAATAACAGCCTTGCGGTTAAACAAACGGCGGAAAAATGTTGCGGAGAAAATAATTTCTTTAATTGTAAAAAAATGTTGTTGACATTTGTATGAAAATGCAATAGAACTGTCCCAGTTTCTGATGATTGCCCCATCGTCTAACGGCAGGACAGCGCACTCTGACTGCGTTAATCGTGGTTCGAATCCATGTGGGGCAGCCAAGCATAAAAAAGCACCCTTCAATGGGTGTTTTTTTATGCTTGATGTTATGGCTCTTGGATTTGAACCACGAGAAAAGTGGTTCGGCTACAAGCGAAAGGCCGGCATCAGCCGGCCGGTGCGCGAAGCGTATGAGCGTAGTGGAATGAGCCTTTGCATGCAAAGGTCGAAGACAATCCATGTGGAGCAGCCAATTTGTACAGGCTTGCGATTTTTGATCGCAAGCCTTTGTTTTTTCTTGTGTTTTTGCGGTTCGAATTGATGAGTTTTCGGGAGATTTTAAATTGCCCGTTTTTTCGCCGTAACCGTTGCCGGACAACGGTTCGGAGTTGGTGCCGTTAAGCCGAGGAAGGTTTGTGCGAAACGGCAGAAATCGGATGGAAAATTTTTCCCGGTTGATATTTTTAAAAAAAATGATATTATAAAATAGTAATATTTAAAAATTTTGCTTATGATTAAAACAATTATTGAAATCATCGTATTGATGGTTTGTGTCGCAGCACTTGGTGCTATGGTATATTGCCTGATAGGTTCCGTAAAGTTTTACAAGGAAGAAAAGCGTAAAAGAATAGAATCAGAAAGGGTTTTACGTTCGTGGGGACATGAACCGTCGTATGTTGTAAAGAAAAGAGAGAGGCGGGAAAAAATAAAAAGATTTTTTTCGCCGGTTTTCTTTATGAAGAAAAGACCTTCCGTTTAAGGGGGTCTTTTTTTATGCTTTAAACATTTGCATAAGCTGATGGTTTGCCGGTACGAGGCTTGAATGCGGGGGACGGGAGGAAAAACGGCAAGTGTTGTTTGCGTCGGCGGAGAGGAACTTGTGATGTCGACTTCGGTTGTACAGCGTATCGTTTGTTTTTTGATATTTCAGATGATTTTTGCGATCGCGGAAAGGTTTATTTAAAAGCGGGAAAAAGTGGTTACTTGGTTGGTTGAACAAATGTTGAAGGAGATTCTCATGAAAACAGGAAAAAACGTTTTGACGCTCGTTTTGGCTGCCGTCGGCGGTTTGGGCTGTGAATGTGCGTCCGCGTCCGAATTTTCGCAAACGATGACATTGAAAACGGATGCCGTTTTGTCGGTAAACGTTGGCCGACGTATGTTTAACCCATCACAAGGAGTATTTAAAATGTCTCAAAACAATACAACGGAATCAGCCGGTGCTTGGGAAGCGACCAAAGAAGGCACGGCCAAAGCTTGGGACAAGACCAAGGAAGTGAGCGGCAACGCCTGGGATGCAACCAAGGAAGGAACTGCCAAGGCAGGGAATGCGGTTGCCGAGAAGTCCGGCAACGCCTGGGATGCAACCAAGGAAGGAACTGCCAAGGCGGGAAATGCGGTTGCCGAGAAGTCCGGCGATGCCTGGGAAGCGACCAAAGAAGGAACTGCCAAGGCCTGGGACAAGACCAAGGAAGTGAGCGGCGATGCCTGGGAAGCGACCAAAGAAGGTACGGCCAAAGCCTGGGACAAGACTAAGGAAGTGAGCGGCAACGCCTGGGATGCAACCAAGGAAGGGACCGCCAAGGCGTGGGACAAGACCAAGGAAGCAGTTTCGGGAACAGCCGACTGACGGATTGTCCGGTTGTCTGTGCAATAAAACAAAACTCCGCGTTTGCGGAGTTTTGTATTTTTACACTTTAAACGCCTGCATAAGCAGGCAGATGTCAGACACATCAGCCCGGTTGCAGGGCTTCGGAGCCGGGCGTTTGAGCTTTAAAGCGGTTTAGACCGCCGGCGTCGGTCGGCGGGAGTTTATTTTAACTTGATCTGAGTTGTCGTGCAGTTGTCGTTGGAAACAGTGCCCATGAAAGCATTCATGTGAACCTGACATTTTTCGATGGTCAGGCCGTTGTTGCCGTCCGACGAAATGCCGGTAACAAAAGGGCCGGCGTTGGTGCAGGCGGCCAGCAGGGAGACCAGTACGGCCGTAAAGATTTTTTTCATTTTTACCTCTTTATGTAGTTAAACGGCTACATTATAGAGTAATAATATGTAATATAAACACTTAAATCTTTTTTTTCCCATTTTTTTGCAGAGGCAGTTGTTTGCAAAATGGCGGTAATGACCGGTTATGCCGCGCCGGGAAAACGCTCTGCGTTTGTCCTTTGCCGGAAGTTTGCGGAAGCTGTCGGCGCTGCGTTTGTTTTGCGTTTGCAAAATGCGGAAACCGGCAATGACGGTTAAAAGTCGAATTGCAGTCCGATGTTGATTTCCCATGGGAGGGTTACTTTGCCGCCGACCTGGGCGGCCGCTTCGACATATGCCGACCAGTCGTCTTTCAAAGCGGCATTGAGACCAAGGCCGAATTCGTAATGTACGGAGGACAGCTTTTCGGTGATTTTGTAATCCGCCACTTTGACCGCGATTTTTCCATCCCAGTCATAGACTAGATTGAAACGGCCGTACGCTTCGATCAGAGCATCGTTGTCGAGTTTGAAACCGCGGCCGGCGGCAACCCCCGCTTCGGTGCTCAGATAGTCGGCGTCGGAAGCGTTTATCAGTGTATTGAAACTGGTGCGGTAACGCAGGCCGTTGATCATCATGTAATCTGCTCCGACAGAAGGTTCTATGAACCAGCCTTCGGCGAAATCGAACCGGCGGCCGGCGAAAACAGAGGCCTGCCAGCTGTTGGTGTCGTATTTGCTGATGACACCGGTGCCGTCGGGCATGTGGCTGGTGATTTTCTGATCGTGCCAGAAATAGGAACCGACAATGTTGATGAAATATCGGTCGGCGGTGTTGAAAGCGGAATACAGTCCCAGACTGTAAGTGTTGCCGTTGCCTTTGCCGGAGCGGTCATATTTTTGCCGGGAGTCCGTATATCCGCCGTAAAATCCCAGACTGAGAATGTTGCCGCCGTTGCTCCAAACGTCGCGGTCATAACCGGTTTCCAAGCCGAAAACGTTAATACGGCTGCCGGTGTCGTCTTTGAATTTGAATTTGATGCGGCGGCCCAGGCTTTTGACCCATAATCCGTTTTTGGGAGAGGAAGAGCCGGGGGCGGTGCGGAGGTGGTTGTATACCGGACTGAGGTGAGTGTAGAAAAGCGAAGACAGGGAAGCAAACGTGTTTTTTGCGATCAGGGAAGTGTCTGTCAATTGTTCGGTGCGCACCAATACCCAGTTGCCGTTTTCTTCGCGGAGATTATAGTGAAAGGCGCCGATGTCAACGGCGTTGCCGACCAGGTAAAAACTGTCGTGCGCGCCGGCTGCCTCGTCTATGATTTTGAATTCGGAAGGCAGGCTGCTCTCCATGCTGTAGTCATGAATGACAAGGCCGAAACTGCCGTCTCCGTTCTCAATGTTGATATGGTCGGATTGGTTTTGGCTTAAGTTGCTGTTCAGATAAAAACGTCCCCGGCCGTTTAGATTTTTGATGTTCAGTGATGAAAAAGAAGAACCTCGGACGAAGTTGACGGTTGAGTTGTCGAGCGAGAGGTCAAAAATGGCATTGCTGCCGAGAATGTTCAGGGTTCCGCCGGAGAATTCGGTTTGTCCGCTCAAGTTGCCGCCGGCCTGTAAATAAACGATGCCGCCGTTTTGGATTTTGGTGTTGCGGGAAGTGCCGCCGGCATAAATCCATTGTATGCCTTTGTCGCGGATGACGGTGTCTTCGGCCGTGCCGCCGGATTCGATTCCCTGAAGGGCATAAGTGAAGATTTCTGTGTTTTTGGCGATGCCGCCGGCATGAATCCATTGAATGCCTTGTTGAAATACGGCCGTGCCGTCTGCGGTACCGTCGTTGTCGACGTTTTGCAAACCGTTGTAACCGATCAGTGTTCCGACGGCCCGGCCGCCGGCGGAAATTTGCTGCACACCGCCGTTCCAAACAGCGGTGCCGTCGGCCAGACCGCCGTTTTCTATGTTCTGAAGGCCGCTGTTTTCAACGGTGTTTTTTTGTGCGGTGCCGCCGTCGTTGATTTGCTGAATGCCGTTTTGGCCGATGAATGTTTGTTCCGCGAGTCCGCCGTTTTCAATTTCCTGAAAGCCGCCGTTGACGATCCGCGTGTTTTGTGCGGTGCCGCCGTTATAGATCGTCTGAATGCCGTTGCCGCTGAGAACGGCGTTCAGAACTTTGCCGCCGCTTTCCACGTTTTGTCGTCCGCCGGAAACGGTACTGCCGGTTTCCGTACCGTAAACATATTGGGTGCCGCCGCTGACGATGGTGTTGGCGGAAGACGCGTCGTCGTTGATTTCCATGGTGCCGCCGGTCAGCCTGGTGCCGTCGGCATGCCCGTTGCCGGCAATGATCAGCGTGGCGTCATCGGCGACGGAGGCGCCGTTTATCGAACCGAAGACGTCCAACAGGGCGGAACCGGAAGCAATGGTGTTTTCGGCTCGTCCGCCTTCGTTTATCTGCTGCGTGCCGTCTTTTATTACGGTGCCGGAAGCGACGCCGCCGCTGCGGATTTCCTGAATGCCGCCGTTGACGGTTGAATTTTTGTCCGTTCCGGAAATGTACTGGTGTCCGGAATTGAGAACCGTGCCGTCGGCGTTTGCCCCGGCTGAAACAAAGAAGCTGCCGCCGTTGACGGTTGTGTTCCAGGCGTAGCCGCCGGCGTTGACATCGATTGTTCCGTACGAATCGACGCTTGAAGAATAGGCCCGGCCGTTGATTTCCATTACGCCGTAATATTGGACGCCGGTATTGTAGGAAACGCCGCCTTTTAAAACTTCCTGTTTGCCGTAGGGGAAAATGTTGCTGTTGTGTGTTGTTCCCCCGTTCATAACCTGTTGAACGCCGGAAACGGTAAAGTTGTTTGCTTCGCCGAAGACCTTTTGGGTGACAATGGAATGGACGTCGCCGCCGTTGACGACGGTACCGGCCGGAATTTCGGCGGTAATGGCGCCGGCAGCGGCCGGCAGGACGGTGAAAAACAGCGTCAATGTATATTTTTTCATGACAGACCCCGATTTGCGACTGTTGTGCGGATATATGTCCAAAGATATAATTGCCGATGGGAAAAATTAAAGCCGTCGGCGGCCGGTTGTCTGATATGTTTGATTTTGCGGTTGCGTAATCGGAAATTTATGTTAGCCTGAAAACAATGACGTTTATTCTGTCGCTTATTTCTGAACGGAGAGCTTATGGCTGATTTTACGGTAATTGAATTATTGCTGCTGCAATTGTTTCTTATTTTTTTAAATGCGGTGTTTGCCTGTGCGGAGATCGCGGTCATTTCGGTAAACGAAAACAAGTTGAAAAAACTTTCCGAAGAGGGGAACAGAAAGGCAAAGCGCCTGCTGTCGCTGACGGTGCAGCCGGCGAAGTTTCTGGCTACCATTCAGGTCGGCATCACTTTGGCGGGGTTTCTCGGCAGCGCTTTTGCCGCCGACAATTTTTCGGATCGCATCGTCGACTGGCTGGTTGCTTCCGGTGTGACGATTTCTCCGGCCAAGCTCGACGTGATGGCGGTTATCGGAATTACGCTGGTTTTATCTTACGTGACGCTGATTTTAGGTGAGCTGGTGCCCAAAAGAATCGCAATGCAGAATGCGGAAAAGATCGGTTTGGCGATGTCGGGGCCGATTTATGCGGTGGCTAAGATGTTTGCCCCGCTGGTGTGGTTTCTGACGGTTTCGACCAACGCGGTGCTGAAGGTGCTGGGTATCAGTCAGGAAAGCCGGGACGAACGGGTGACCGAAGAGGAAATCCGAATCATGATTGACGCCGGCAGCAAGAGCGGCGTGATTGACGACATTGAGAAAAATCTGATTCATAACGTGTTTGAATTTGACGACAAGCTGGCGGAAGAGGTGATGACTCACCGTACCGAAGTGGCGTTTCTTGATGCCGACGACATGCCGGAAAAATGGGAACGGGAAATGATCAATACGCGTTATTCCGTTTATCCGGTTTTTCGCGGCAGCAGCGACAACGTGATCGGTTCGCTCAGCATCAAGGACTACTTCAAATTCAAAAACCGGGATAAAGAAGAAATTTTGAAACAGGCGTTGAAGCCGGTACAGTTTATACCCGAAACGCTGCATGTGGACGATTTGTTCAAGAGCATGCAGAAAAGCCGCAACCATTTTGCGGTGGTGGTTGACGAATACGGCGGCGTTGACGGCATCGTCACCATGAGTGACCTGTTGGAAGAACTGGTGGGCGATTTGGAAGACGACATGACCGCGCCGCCGAGTTGTCCGGATATTGAAAAGGTAAGCCGCAGCGTGTGGCGTATCAAAGGGGCGGCTTCCGTCGACGAAGTGAGCAAATGTCTGGGAGTTTTGCTGCCCGACGACGAATGCGACACTTTCGGCGGTTTTGTTTTGTCGCTGATGGGCAGTATTCCGGAAAACAAAACGAACGTGAAACTTGAATACGGAAACTTGAAGATCAAGGTTATCGGCGCCAAAGGTCACCGAATCGAAGATACGCTGGTACAGGTTGACGAGGGGAAAATGCCGGCAGAAAATTGAAACGCTGCAGAAAGAAAAAACTTGCCAAAAATTTTGTCATATGTTATATGCTGACATTACAGTTCATTATTTTAGCAACAATTAAAAATTTTTCAAAATGGCAACAAAAACATTTACCATTACGAATGCCAATGTGTCTAAGACCTTTGAATTTCGGATTAAGAAAGGCGAAATGCTGAGTTTTTCAAATCGGAGCATCAGCACCGACTTCAACGGTAAAAAGCAAAACAGTGTAAAAGGCATTTGGCGGACACCGACCGAAACCCTTGAGATTGTCAGCAAGATAGAGGGAAGCTGGCGTGTTCTCAACAAAAACGGCGATCGGCATTTCGTGCCGAAAAAGCCGGGCAAAGGTGAGGTGAAGGTTGTTCTCGTGTTTGAAGAAAAGGGAAATATCGGTTGACAAGCCGATAAGTGCGTAAAAAAGGAGTGCGGCGGTTGGTCGTATCTCCTTTTTTTATGGTTTGAACGTCTGCGTCAGCGGGCGGATGAAGATACGTAGGTTGGCCGTAAGGCCGGCGAAGTTTTTGAAACTGGCATTTGAGGTTTGAAACGGTTGAGGCTGCTGACGTCAGCCGGCAAGTGTTTATGGTAAAACGACGTGAAAAGAGAGCGGAAAGCGGCGGCAGGGAGAAGGAGAGAAGGAGAGAAGGAGAGAAGGAGAGAAGGAGAGAAGGAGAGAAGG
>ERZ824600.2906-NODE-2906-length-17214-cov-3.195466_pt1 | contig 17214 bp, 13 predicted proteins | sample MGYA00519933_ERZ824600 | MGnify/ENA primary metagenome ERZ824600 (study PRJEB31778, sample SAMEA3449178) | human gut metagenome | biome: human gut; feature: human-associated habitat; material: faeces | place: United Kingdom | collected 2010/2012 ... | reverse complement strand
TCATCCGGTCGTAGGAGAGCTCTTTTGCGACATCCTCCTTGAGTCCGCGGAGGATCCAGAAACCGGTCAGGTTCTTGAGGACGCGATAGGTATGCGCCACGCCGCCTTCGTTGGTGAAATTGAGTTCCGCCGCACGGGGCGTTGCCAGAGCCTTCGGCGATTCGATTCCGGTCAGACACCAGGTCCCGGAGGCGATGTACGCCCAGTTTTTCTCTCCGACCGCCGGAGCCGCCGCCACGCCGGACGCGGTATCGTGCGACCCGACCATGACGCAGGGAACCCCCTCCAACCCTTTCACGCCGGAGAAATCGCATGTTCCGATCCGCGTTCCGGGCTGGGTCAGCGGTTTGACGCAGCGCCGCGGCAGGCGGACCGCCTCCAGCAGTTCATCGGACCAGTCGGCCTTTGCGCAGTCGAGCAGCTGGGAGGTGCTGGCGATGGTGAATTCATTGGCAATCACGCCGGAGAGCCGATAGGCGATATAGTCCGGCACGAACAGGAAATGTTCCGCCCGGGCCGCATAGTCCGCATTGGCGCGGCTTTCCGCGTAGAGCTGGAAAAGCGTGTTGATGTTCATGATCTGAATGCCGGTCAGGCGCTGAAGGCGTTCCTTTCCGAACCGTTCCACGAATTCCGCATCCAGACCGACCGTTCTGGGATCGCGGTAACAGGCGGGATCGGCGAGGCGGTTTCCCTCTTTGTCGAGCAGCAGATAATCCACGCCCCAGGTGTCGACGGCCACGGCGTCGGGTTTCTGTTCGGCCGCGCCTTTGGCGAGTCCCGCCTTGATGTCGGTAATCAGGGCTTCGATGTCCCACCGGAGGACACCGTCCACCTCGCGGCTGTTGTTCGGGAAGCGGGCGATTTCCGTCAGATCGACCTTTCCCGCATCCGAAATGGTGCATCTCATGATTCTGCCGCTTCCGGCGCCGATGTCTATTGCCAGACAGTTGAACATACTCATTTTCTCCTTGGTTGCAAACCGTTCGATCCGTCTTTTCTTCCCGTACGATCCGTAGTATTATCCGACCGACGCCCCGCCGGGGAAATCGGGCGCGTCAATGGTCACCAGACGGAGATTTTCCCCATCCTTCGCCGCGAGCAGCATTCCGTACGACTCCACCCCGCGGATCTTTGCCGGCTTCAGATTCGCCACCACGACGATGGTCTTTCCGATCAGCTCCTCCGGCGTGTAGAAACGGGCGATGCCCGAAACAATCTGCCGCGTCTCATTTCCGAGCGAGATCTGCAGTTTCAGAAGTTTTTCCGCATCCGGCACCTTTTCCGCCTGAACGACCTTTGCGGTCTTCAGTTCGACTTTGGCAAAATCCGTGATAGAGATCACCCCTTCCGGCAGAACGGGTTCCTCGCGGACGGGACGGACTTTTTCAGCTTTCTTTTCCGCCTTCTTTTTCGGTTCGGGCGCCGCCTTCGTGCTCTCTTCGACGACGATCCGCGGGAAGAGGGCGTCGATATCCTGAATGGCGGTTCCCGGGTTCAGCACGCCGTGATTCTTCGCCTGATCGAACGAGAACTCCGTCGGCGCGCCGATGGTCCGGAGCAGAACGGTCATCTTTTCGGGCATCACCGGCAGCAGCAGCTGGGCGACGACCCGCAAAGTCTCCGCCGCCGAATACAGCACACTTGCAAGCCGTTCCGTTTTCCCCTCCTTGGCCAGGGTCCAGGGGGCGGTCGACTCCATGTAGCGGTTGGCCTTGCGGACGACGTCCATCACACATTCGATTCCCTTGTCGAGATGGAGATTCCGGACGGCGTGTTCCATGACATCGGCGGCGTCGGAGGCGGCCGCGAGCAGCTCCTTGTCCTCCTTTTCGAGGAGGGAGCCGGGAGCGGGGATTTTCCCGTCGAAGTAGCGGAGGATCAGTTTCACCACGCGGTTGAGCATGTTGCCGAGGTCGTTGGCCAGGTCGCTGTTGTAGCGTTTGATGAATCCCTCTTCGGAGAAGGAGGAGTCCTGCCCGAGGGTCATTTCGGAGAGCAGGAAGTAGCGGAAGGCGTCGACGCCGTACTTGTCGGCCATCTCCATCGGGTTGACGACGTTTCCGAGGGATTTGCTCATCTTGTCCCTTCCCACGAGCCACCATCCGTGCGCCAGAATGGTTTTCGGCGGTTCGAGTCCGATCGCCTTGAGCATGGTCGGCCAGTAGACCGTGTGCGTGGTCAGAATATCCTTTCCGATCAGATGATGCGCATTGCTCCAGTATTTCCGGCAGCGCTCCGGATCGCTCCCGTATCCGATTGCGGAAATATAGTTGATCAGCGCATCGAACCAGACGTAGCAGACATACTCCGGATCAAACGGCAGTTCGATTCCCCAGGAGAGCCGCGATTTCGGACGGGAGATGCAGAGATCCTCCAGCGGTTTCTTCAGGAATCCGAGCGTCTCATTGGCCCGGTACGCCGGAAGAATGAAATCCGGATGGCTTCTGATGTAGTCGATCAGCCACTGCTGATAGCGGCTCATGCGGAAGAAGTAGTTGGATTCGACGATCTCGTTGGTCGGCCGATGGCAGTCGGGACAGAGCGTTCCATCCACCAGATCCTTTTCCGTGAAGAACCGTTCGCACGGGACGCAGTAGCGCCCCTCGTATTCGGCCTTGTAGATCAGGTCGCGGTCGTAGAGGTCCTGGAGAATCTGACGGACCACCTTTTTATGCCGTTCCTGCGTGGTCCGGATGAAATCGTCGTTCCGGATTCCGAGTTTTTTCCAGAGCTCCTGAAAGCGGAGGACCGTGTTGTTGCAGTGTTCGATGGGGGAGAGATTGTGTTCCGCGGCGGCCTTCTGGACCTTCTGACCGTGTTCATCCGTTCCGGTGAGGAACCAGACGTCCTCGCCCATTCCGCGGTGGTATCCGGCAATCACGTCGCCGAGGATTGTGGTATAGGCGTGCCCGATATGGGGTTTGTCGTTCACATAGTAGATCGGTGTGGTCACATAAAACGATGACATGAGCGGCTCCTTCTTTTCCATAAAAAATAAATTCACCGAATTAATATAATGCAACTTGAGGAATATGCCAACCGGGTATACAGTAAAGAAGATCAAAAATAAGGAGATTTTATGAAAGAACCTGCAAAACACTCCGAACTTCCTCCCGAAATGACGTGGGATCTGTCGAAACTTTACCGTTCTGCGGACGAGTGGGAAAAAGACTTCCGGAAAATCGGCGGTCTTCTCCGCCGCTTTCAGAAATTCAAAGGGCATCTTGCGGATTCGCCGGCGACGCTGGCCGAGGCGTTCCGGGCGGAGGACGCCCTCTCGTTTCTTCTTGAGAAGCTCCACACCTTTGCCCATCTGCGCTCGGACGAGGACACCAGCCATTCCGAGAACCGCGGCCGGGTGGACCGCATCCTCTCCCGCTCCGCCGAAATCGAAGGGGAGACCGCCTGGTTCGAACCGGAAATCATACGGATCGACAAACAGAAATTCAAACAGTTCGCCGCCTCCCCCGAACTCCGGTTCTACAAACTGACGATGAAACGTCTGGAAGCCGGCCGGCGCCACACGCTTTCGGAAGCGGAGGAACGCGTGCTCGGGCTCTCCTCCGAAATCTTCGGGGGGCCCTACAAGACCTTTTCCGTGATGAACGACGCCGATCTTCTCTTTCCGGTCATCCGGGATGAAAAAGGCACCGAAACCCGTCTTACGCACGGCAACTACATCAAGTTTCTGGAATCGCGGGACCGCGAAGTCCGCCGTTCCGCCTTCAAAGGGATGTATTCCGTCTACGGCCAGTTCAAAAACACCTTTGCCTCCATTCTTGACACGGCGGTCAAATCCCATGTTGTCGATGCGCGGCTGCACCATTTCAGGACCGCGCGGGAGGCCTCTCTGTTCAGCGATGCGATTCCCGTGAAGGTCTACGAATCGCTGATCGACACCGTCCACGCCAACATCCGGCCTCTCTACGACTATTTCCAGCTCCGTGCGAAAACCCTCGGACTGCCGAAGCTGGATATGTACGACATTCACTGTTCCCTGGTTGCGGACGCGGTCCGGGAATACACCTGGCCGGAGGCCGTCGATCTGGTCCGGAGCGCGCTTCAGGTGCTCGGCAAACCCTACTGCGCCATTCTCGACAAGGCCTTCCGCGAACGCTGGATCGACATTCCCGAAGCGAAGGGCAAACGTTCCGGCGCCTACTCCAGCGGCTGTTACCGTTTTCCGCCCTATCTTCTTCTGAACTATTCCGGCACGCTGGACAGCGTCTTCACGCTGGCGCACGAGCTCGGGCACTCCCTGCACTCCTACTTCTCGGATCAGGCGAACGAGTATCACTATGCGGGATACAAGATCTTTGTTGCGGAGGTCGCCTCCACCACCAACGAGATTCTTCTTCAGCGCCACATGGTCGCCCGGGCCGCCGACCCGGCCATGAAAGCCTGTCTGCTGAACCACCTGATCGACACGATCCGCGGCACGCTCTTCCGCCAGACCATGTTCGCCGAATTCGAACGCGACATTCACGCGATGGCCGAACGGGGCGAACCGCTCACCGCCGACACGCTTTCCGACCACTACTTCAAACTGAACAGCTTCTACCACGGTCCCGCCGTGAACCCCGATGACGACATCCGTTACGAATGGGCCCGCATCCCCCACTTCCATTACGACTTCTATGTCTACAAGTACGCGACCGGCATCTCCGCCGCGCTCGCGCTCTCCCGGAAGATTCTTCAGGGCGACACCGAAGGCTACCTGCGCTTCCTCAAAGCCGGCGACTCCAAAGAGGTCATCGACATCATGAAGGACGCCGGTGTGGACTTCACCACTCCCGCCCCCGTGCAGGATGCCATGTCCATCTTTGCGGAACAGGTGAAAGAGCTCGAAACGTGTCTCCAGTGAACTTTTCCGCCCCGCTTGCCCTTCCCAGCGGCTTCACGCTCCCCTCGCGGGTCATCCTCTCTCCGATGGAGGGAGTGATGACTCCGCCGTTTGTCCGGGCGGCCAATCTTCTGAAGCTGACCGATCTGTGGCTGACTCCGTTTCTTTCCGTGACCGGAAGCGTCCCTTCGCCCTCCGTCCTGCGGAAACGTCTTCTTCCCTACACGGAGTCCGGACTCCCCGTGATCGTCCAGCTGATCGGACGGGATCCGGACGCGCTGACGGAGTGTGCCGTCTCCCTGGAACAGTCCGGGATCCGGGCGGTCAATCTGAACCTGGCCTGTCCGAGTCCGACCGTGACCGCGCACGGCGCGGGCGGCGCGCTGCTGCGCGATCCGGAACGGGTCCGTGCAATCGTCCGAACCGTCCGGAATGCGCTGAAGAGCACCACATCCCTCAGCGTCAAACTCCGCACGGGCTATTCGAATGTGGATCTGGCCCGTCTGATCGGCGCGGTGGAGGGAGCGGAGTTCATTCTGCTGCATCATCGGACCGTGCAGGAGAACTACCGGAGTGTCCCGGACGGATGGAAACGCCTGTCGGAAGCGGTCCGTCTGAGTCCCGTCCCGGTGTTCGGCAATGGCGACATCGCCTCACCGGACGACGCGGTCCGGATGGTCGGGCAGACCGGCTGTGCCGGAGTTGCCCTTGCGCGGGCCTTTCTGAAGAATCCGGGTCTTCTCAATGCGATTCGGAATCCGTCCACGAAATCCCTCACCCCTCTGCAGATGCTGGAGGAGATGGAGCGAGCCGGTTCTCCGCAGGGACCGCTGCGGGAATTTGCCCGCCGCGCCCTCCCCCCGGACGAGTTCCGCCGTTTTCTGAAACGCGATCTGGTGCGCGATCTGGAAACCTGAAAACGGAATCAGGCGACCTCCCGCCGCCGTTTGCCCAGAAGAAAGACATCCTGAATCTGATTCGGCGTTCTGGCCTTGCGCCAGCGGGATTCGAAGGAGCGTCCCTGAATGGTCTGAGCGATGGCGGCAAGTGCGCGCAGATGGAAGTTTCTCCGGTCCGGACTTCCGAACAGGAAGATCACCGCGCAGACCTTCTGGGCATCCGGGGAGAACTCCACCCCTTCGGCACATTTGACCAGCATCATGCGGAACTGGGACTGCCCTTCCACCGTCAGATGCGGAATCGCCACAAATTCATTGAGCACCGTGCTGGATTCGGACTCGCGGATCAGCAGTTTCTCATCCAGCTCCTTTGCCGGACACCCGACCAGGGGAGCCATCTTCTGCGAAACCAGATCAAACAGATCCGGCATGGTGATCGCATGATCGATCACCATCACGGAAGAGTTTTCGACCAGGCAGTCGAATTCATCCTGCACAATTCCATCGCGGCTTCGCAGAATCTCCCGCAGCTCCGTCTCGAGTCCGTTCATATTGATCCGGCAGTTGGAGATCCGCGCCACCAGATGCATCAGGGCCGACTCCAGCTGCACCTTCCGTCCGAACAGGAAGTAGAGAATCACCGCCGCAAGAATGATTCCGAATGCGATCTGCACGGCGCCGGTTCCCATCTCGATGATCAGCGCCAGGAATGCGACGACGCTGATCAGGGGCAGAAACGGATACAGCGGCGTCCGGAATATCGGCCGATAGTTCTGAATTCCGCTCTCGCGCAGGATAATCACGGAGATGTTGGTCAGAATGAACGAGAGCATAATCACCGTGGACGCCACCGTCACCAGCCGTTCGAGGTCGAGGAAAAGCGCCGCCACCATCACGCATCCGGTCAGCAGCAGCGAGGGAAGCGGCAGCTGTTTGCGCCCGTAGACACGGCTGAAGAAGGCGGGAATGAGCTTATCCCGGCTCAACGCGAACGGGAAGCGCGCCGCGGCCATGATGCCGGCATTGGCGGTGGTCACAAACGCCATCATGGCACCGAGCGTGATCAGCCAGAAGCCGGCGTTGCCGAGACGGGTCTTCAGCGCGGCGTCGGAGAGCGGCGTCAGCGATCCTGCCAGCTCCTCCGCCGGCATCACGCCCACCGTGACAATCAGTCCGCACACATAGATCGCCGTCACCGAAATAATCCCCCGGAGCATTCCCGCCGGGATGTTGCGCACCGGATTGCGCACCTCTTCCGACACGCTTGCGACATCCAGCAGTCCGCCGAATGCGACAAACACAAACGCCGCCAGCGCGATCACCTCGCTGAAGTGCGCCTCCCCGTTCGGGAAAAACGGCAGGAACCGATCCATCTGCATCTCGGGAATCCCGCTGACAATGAACACCCCCATGGCCGCCAGAAGAATAAACACCATGATGTCCTGCGCCCACGCCGCCGCATTGGTGCCGATCAGGTTCACCACGAGGAACAGCAGCGTCATCACCACGCCGCTGGGGATGCGCGGAATTCCCCACAGCTGGAACAGGAGCTCCGACATACCGAAAATCGCAAACGAACTTTTCAGTGCGATCGCCGACCAGTTCAGCAGTCCGGAGATGGTTCCGGCAAGCGGGCCGAGACTTCGTTCCGTATAGTAGTAAATTCCGCCCGCGAGCGGCATGGCCGTCGCCAGTTCGATTGTCGCCAGAGAGCCGATACAGGCGGCGATGCCGGCCAGCAGGTAGCCGAGGATCATCGCCGGACCCATCTTTTCAAACGCGACACCCGGCAGAATAAAGATTCCCGAACTGATCATGGCGCCGGTCGCAATGCAGAACACGTCCAGCAGACCGAGAGTTTTCAATAATTCCTTTTTCATGTTTCTCTCCTTCCGGCACACCTCTGTGCGCCGACTCCCGGTCAAACGACCCTCCATCCGCTTCGCCCCTCACCCCGAAGCAGACGGTTCACTCGATCCCGGGTCCGATTTTCAACTTCCAGAATTCTGCGAAACGACGGGGAATTTCCGTATTTTCCATCACGCCGTTAAACTTCTCCGCGCCCGGTCCGAATGCGAAGATTCCGACCGGCACACCGGTATGTTCCGTTGTTCCGTAATACAGATGCGGTGTCTTCGGATCCTCCCGGTTCGGCGCCGCGGCGACTCCCCCTGTCTCATGATCCGCCGTCACCACCACCAGGGTATCCCCGCTCTTCCGGGCGAACTCGAGCGCCTTTTGCAGCACAAAATCGGTCATCAGCACTCCGGCCACCGACTGATCCGGCTGATGGTGATGTCCACCCCAGTCCGGATTGGAGCACTCCACCATCAGGAAAAATCCTTCCGGATCGGCGTTCAGACGCCTCATCGCCGCGCCGGCCACGCGGGCCAGACACTCCGGATCGCGGATCGGAAACGAAACAAATCCGAACACCTTCCGATCCCCCTTCATCCGTTCCAGTTCCTTTTCCGTCGCGACTTGCGCATATCCTTTTTCCTTCAGTTCCGTGCAGAGATTTCGTCCATCGCTCCGTCGTCCCCCTGCGGAAGCGGGCAGAAACGGCTTGGCATGCTCATTTCCGATCAGCAGTTCAAATCCGCAAAGCACACTCTGTGCGGCGATATCCGTTTCCATGTTCCGGTTTTTCACATGCGCGTAAAATGCGGCCGGCGTGGCGCCGGTCAGCGAATCGGTGGTCAGAATGCCGACGGCGCGGCCGGAGCGGGCGGCGGCTTCCGCAATGGAGCGGCAGACGGTCCGGGAAGGCGTCATTCCAATCATCCGGTTGTCCGTTTTGATTCCGGACGAGAGCGCGGTTCCCGCCGCGGCGGAATCGGTCACATCCCGGTTTGCGGACGCGGTCCGGACGAGCCCGACCGCGGGAAGCTGTTCCATCAGCAGTCTGCCGGGACGGCCGTGGGCGTGAAGCGAAGCCAGGCGGAGAGCGCCGGGCCCCATTCCGTCTCCGATCACCAGAATAATATTCTTCGGGCGCGACGCGGCGGGTCTTGCTCCGAGCGTCACCGGATCGACCGGTTTCGGGGCCGGATAATTCTGCTTCAGTCGATACGTTCTCTTCTGCAACGTTCCCTTGTTCTTTTTCGGCGGAGAAGCCAACTCCGCGGAAAACACCGCTCCGCACAGCAGGCAGAGAAAAAGAACAATCGTTCCGTTCCAAAAATGGATCTTCATCTTGAGTCAGCTCCTTCCAGAAAAAATCCCGGTTCTGAAACGGCAATATATCCTTCCCGGCGGATTTGTCAAGCAGAAAAAGCAGACATCATTAAAAAACATTAAAGATTTAACTATATTATAAAAAAACTCATTTTTCCCCTTTCCGGAAAAAAGAAAACTCCGCATCTCTTTTTGTGAACAGGGAGAGATGCGGAGTCTGGATTCCGCGCGGAATCCGGATACGGTCTGTTCAGGACTGCGTATCGTCCGGCGCGGGAGCGGGGGCGGGAGCCGCGGCAGAAGAGGCGTCCCGATATTCGAGTGCGTTCATGTAAACGCGCGCCTTGTCCCGTTCCGAAAGCGATCCCCAGACGCGGAGCATGGCCACCGTAATCGGATCGCTGGAATCGCGTGCCCGGCACTCCAGAACGGAACAGCTCTGTTCCGGCGCGGAGGTCAATGCCACGATTGCGCGCCGGTTTCGCGGACTGATTTTTCCGCCTTTGTTCCAATTGGTCAGTGTGTTCTGAGTCACCCCCAGCTGGCGTGAAATCTGGGTCCATGAAAGATGGTTGTCTTCCATGTAATTTCTCAGAAGCTCAATCAGGTTCTTGTCGTTCGTACTCATGTTAACCAACCCTCCATAGTTGAGCAATTTAACACTCAAATCCTTACAAGTCAAGGACTTTTTAATTTTTTATTTGATTTTGTCCCTGACCTCCCAAAGCTCCTCACAACCTTTTCAAAGCTGAGAGGAACTTCTATTCAAATTCTCCAAAAGAAGGAGAAAGCATCCCAATCGTTCTTTCAATGAATATTGACAAAAAGAATCATTCCCATGTTCCATTTTCATGAAAATCCATACAGATTTCCCACCTGCTCCGACGCAGGAAATCATCGAAAAGCAGCGAGATCGGTCTTGTATTTCGAACCTTGCTGAGGTATAGTATCCGGATAACCGGGCCGGCGGACCGCGGGGAGAACGATCCATCCCGGACGGGAAGACTCCTCCTTCCGGCCGCCACAGAACAACACATCCTCCGCGGACCCGGGTTCCCCCGTCCGGATCCCGCGGATTCGACAGGAAAAACCTTCAAACGCAGGAAAGAGAACAATACCGTGATCACTCAACACCAAAAGGATGGAGAACGCTTTCTCGCCATTGAAACACCCCGCTGGAAATCGGAAATTCTTCTCTCGGTCGGCTCCGCCATGCTGGAGCTGATCGACCGGAAAACCGGATGGAACATTCTCCGTGAACCGCCCTCCATGGAGGCGCTGAAAAAACAGCCGGAAATCTACGGATTCCCCGTTCTGATTCCGCCGAACTGCATTTACAAGGGAAAATTCACCTGGCGCGGCCGGAACTATACTCTTCCGATCAACAACCGGTTCGGGAACCACATCCACGGCGTGGTTCTGCGCGCGGCGTGGGAGTTCCTGGATGCGGACGAAAAGGAGGACAAGACCGTTGTCCGCACCCATTATCTCTACGACGAGCGCAATGCGATGTTCGCCGGGTATCCCCATAAGATGGACGTGATTCTGACCTACACGTTCCTGCCGGACCGGGTTCTGCAGAAACTTTCCGTGAGGAACCTTGGAGAGACCGTCATGCCGTTTGCCGCGGGCTTTCACTCGTCGTTCCGCTTTCCGCTGGGCCCCCGGACGCCGGAAGCGTATCGGACAAGCTCGGTCCGGGTCACGGTGGACGACTTCTACTGGGAGTTCGACAAAACCGTCCGCTACACCCCGACCGGACGGAAGCTGCCATGGAACGGGTATGACACCTTCCGGAAGGGAAAGATCATCAACCGCCAGGCGGTCTCCCGCCAGTCTCCGCTGAAAGAGGATCTTCTGGACGGGAAACCGTTTCTGGGAGCGGTGCTGACGTTTCCGGAAGCGGGAGTCCGGATCGTCTACGAATTCGACCGGAAGTACCGCCAGACGGCGCTCTGGAACTGGGACGGCGACGAGGACTTCTTCTGCGCGGAACCGATGAGCTGGATCGCGGATTCCCCCAATCTTCCGCTTCCGGAGTCCGAGACAGGTCTGTATCCTCTGGAACCCGGCGAACTCTGGGAGGCGGAGAACACTCTGCGCGTGGAAGAACTCGAAAAAGGAGAATAGAACGATGGATGCCGAAAGAAAGGGACGGCTGTGGACGCTGTTCCGGGTGTTTTTCAAAATTTCCGCTGTCTCGGTCGGCGGAGGACTGACCATGCTTCCGCTGATGTCCCGGGAGTTTTCCGAGGAGCGCAAATGGATCACGGAAGAGGAGATGGTGGATGTGGTGGCGATTGTGCAGTCGGTGCCGGGCATCATCGCGGTGAACATGGCGATTCTGATCGGACAGAGAGCGGCGGGACTGCCGGGCGTGTTTGCGGCCTCCGTCGGCGTGGTGCTGCCGCCGGTGATCGTGATTCTCGCGATTGCGGCGCTGCTGTTCCAGCTGAGCGGAAATGAGACGATGGATCATATTTTTCTCGGTGTGCGTGCGGCGGTTTCGGCGCTGATACTCATTTCGGTCATCAAAATGAGCCGCTCGGTGCTGAAGGGACCGCTTCCGATCGCAATTGCGCTGATCGGATTCCTGCTTCTGGTGCTGTTTGATGTGGATGCGGTCGGGATGATCGTCGGAGCGGCGGTGGTCGGACTGGCAATGGGGGCGATACAGTCTCTGCGCCGGAACCGGGCTGCCGGAGGAGCGGCAAAATGAATCTTCTCCAGATGTATTTCCTGTTTGCGAAGATCGGACTTTTCACGTTCGGCGGAGGCTATGCGATGATTCCGCTCTTTCAGGTGGAGCTGGTCAACAACTGGCACTTCATGACAAACGAGGAGTTCGCGAACTTTGTGGCGCTGGCGCAGGTGACGCCCGGTCCGGTGGGACTGAACGCAGCAACGTATATCGGCTATCAGTGCGGGGCGCAGACGCTCGGAGGAATCGCCGGGGGAGCGCTGGGAGGAGTGGTGGGGACTCTCGGCGTGATGACGCCGTCGCTGATCGTGGTCACGCTGATCGCGTACTTCATGCAGATTTTCAAGGACAACCCCATTGTCAAAGCGCTTCTTTCGGGGATCCGTCCGGCGACGCTGGGACTGATCGCGGCGGCGGTGATCTTCTTTGCGGAAACCTCCGTCTTCCAGGCGCCGCTCCGGAATCTCTGGACGAAAGGAGAGCATTTCGGACTCTGCTGGCAGGGGTGCGTGATTTTTGCGGCGGTTCTTCTTCTGTCTCTGAAATGGAAGATCAGCCCGGTCTGGCTGCTGATCGGTTCGGCGGCGGTCGGCTGGCTTCTGTTCCTGATCTGACAGGACCCTCCCCCCTCGAACAGGGCGGAGAGGAAACGGGGAAAAAGAAAAACCCCCTCTCCGCCCCTCCTGCGGGAGCGCACGGCTCCCGATTTTCGGAAAAGGTCCTCTTCCCGGATTGAAAAATCAGACTTGAGGGTGTACATTTCCAGCATCAGAAAACCGGAAACATAAACTGGGAGATTCACTATGCAGCCATTACAGCGCAATCCGAAATTTCAGGGAAGAAAAGGCCCCGTCGTCCTCACGATCATGGACGGAGTCGGCATCGGGAAATACAAGGAGGGAGATGCCGTCCTGGACTCCCCCTCCCCGTTCCTGCATAAACTGATGAAAACCATTCCGTATACGGAACTGAAGGCCCACGGGACCGCGGTCGGACTGCCCTCCGACGCCGACATGGGCAACTCCGAGGTCGGACACAACGCCATGGGCGCGGGACGGGTCTTCGCTCAGGGAGCCAAACTGGTCTCCGAAGCCATCCGCTCCGGCAAGATGTTCCAGGGCGCCGCATGGAAAAAGGCGATCGAACAGGCGAAAAACGGCGGAACGCTCCACTTTATCGGACTCTTCTCCGACGGCAACGTCCACAGCCATATCGACCATCTGAAAGGGATGGTGAACGAGGCGGAGAAAGAGGGCGTCAAAAAAATCCGCTTCCACATCCTGCTTGACGGACGCGATGTGCCCGAGACCTCCGCGCTCGACTACATTCTTCCGTTCGAAGAGTATCTGAAGGAGATCAACGCCAGGGGATTCGACTACCGGATCGCCTCCGGCGGCGGACGCATGAACATCACAATGGACCGCTACGGCGCCAACTGGGACATGGTCCGCAAAGGGTGGGAAACCCATGTCGCAGGCAAAGGCCGCTACTTCAAATCCGCGCAGGAAGCCGTGGAGACCCTGCGGGCGGAAACCAAAGCCATCGACCAGGATCTTCCGCCGTTTGTCATTTCGGACGACGGAGTGACGCCGGTCGGCCCCGTGAAAGACGGCGACGCGGTCATCTACTTCAATTTCCGCGGCGACCGCGCCATCGAAATCAGCGAAGCCTTCGACGATCCGAACTTCGACAAATTTGAACGCATCCCGAATCCGAAAGTCTTCTACGCCGGAATGATGGAATATGACGGCGACCTGCACATCCCGAACAACTACCTCGTCAATCCGCCGGAGATCAACGACACGCTCGGCGAATACCTCTGCGGCAGCGGCATCCGCCAGTTTGCGATCAGCGAGACGCAGAAATACGGGCATGTCACCTACTTCTTCAACGGAAACCGCTCCGGCAAGTTCAGCGAAACGCTGGAGACCTATCAGGAGATTCCCTCCGACCGCATTCCGTTCGAACAGCGTCCGTGGATGCAGTGCGCGGAGATCACCGACGCGGTCATTGCCGCGATCGAATCGGGCAAATACGATTTCATCCGTCTGAACTACCCGAACGGCGACATGGTCGGCCATACGGGCAACTATCAGGCGGTCCAGGTTTCGATGGGCGCACTGGATCTCTGCCTCCAGCGACTCTGCGCGGCGGTGGAGAAGGCGGGCGGCATCATGGTCATCACCGCCGACCACGGCAACGCCGACGACATGTATGAACACGACAAAACCGGCGCCGTGAAACTCGACAAAAACGGAGAACCGCGCCGCAAGACCAGTCATTCGCTCAATCCGGTTCCCTGCATGGTCTTCGATCCGGAGTGGAAGGGAGAATACTCCAAGGAGCTCCGCAGCGGACTTGGCATCAGCTCCATCGCGGGCACCTGCGCCGAACTGCTCGGCTTCCTTCCGCCGGCGGAATACGACAAATCCGTGCTCAACTGGAACTGAGACTTCATGGACTCTCCCATTCTTCTGGTGGATTCCTACGCGCAGATCTATCGGGGGTACCATGCGGTGCGGTATCTTTCGACGCCGGACGGGGTCCCGACCAACGCGGTATTCGCGATGGCGAAATTTCTGCTCAAACTGCATCGGGAGCACCCCTCCCGGTGCGGGGCGTTCGTGTTCGACAAAGGAAGACCGGTCTTCCGGATGGAACTGGCGCCGGACTACAAGGCGAACCGTCCGCCGATGCCGGAAGATCTCCGCACGCAACTTCCCGTGATCCGGGAACTGATCCGGGCATTCGGATGGAGTCTGGTGGAACACGACAACTGCGAGGCGGACGATCTGATCGCCTCCATCGCGGAGGCGTTTCCGGAAAACGAGATCCAGATCTTCTCCGGCGACAAGGACATCTCCCAGATCATCGACGGGCGTGTCATCATGCTGGTGCCGAATCCGTCCGGGGATGTCCTCCGCCGCGGCGTGGCGGAGGTCCGGGAGAAGTTCGGTGTCGAACCGGGACAGCTGGCCGACTACCTGGCCCTCGTCGGCGACGCGTCCGACAATATTCCCGGCGTGGAGGGAGTCGGGCCGAAAACCGCCGCCGCGCTGCTGAATCAGTTCGGCTCGGCGGAGCAGATGTTCTCTCATCTCGACGAAGTCAAGCGGGAGACTCTCCGCACCCGGCTGGCGGGAGAGAAAGAGCACTTCCAACGGAATCGGAAACTGGTTCTTCTGGACCGGAAACCGCCTGAGGGAACGCTCTGGAAGCTGGAAGACCTCCGCCGCACGGAGCCCGATTTCGACGCGATCCGGGACATTGCCGACCGGATGTCGCTCAAAAGCATCCGGAAGGAGATCGACAAACTCGCCGGGGAATCCGGGAAAACGGAAGAGGAGGACGCATCGCTCTTCTCCTTCCACGAGTCCCGGGAGCCGGAAGCCGGGAAAAATGCCGGCAAGGAAACCGGAACCATGACACAGATGGATCTTTTCGGATGACAGCAGAACTGATTCTCAAAGAAGGGCGGGAAAAATCGCTTCTCCGCCGCCATCCGTGGATCTTCTCCGGAGCGATTGCGGAAATCCGCGGGCACGTGGTCCGGGGATGCGACAGTGTCATACGGGATTCGAACGGACGCTTTCTGGCGACAGGGGCATACTCCCCGGAATCCCGTCTTGCCGCGCGCGTCTGGAGTTTTCAGGAGGGCGAAGCGATTGACGCCTCCTTTTTCGCCCGAAAATTCGAACAGGCGTATCGTCTGCGGAAAACCGTGTTCGGCGGTGCGCTTCCGGAGGCCTTCCGTCTGATCCATGCGGAATCCGACGGACTGCCCGGCGTGACGGTCGATCTCTATGGCGACTACGCGGTCTGCCAGCTGAGTTCCGCCGGAGCGGAGTTTCACCGGGCGGAGATCGCCGATGCCATTCTGCACTATGCCCGGGGAGTGTACGAGCGCTCCGACCTGGACACCCGTCTCAAGGAGGGTCTGGAACAGCGAACCGGTCCGCTCGCCGGAGCGGAGCTTCCCGAAACGATTGATTTTCTGGAAAACGGAGTCCGCTTCCGAATAAATCCGCGGACCGGTCACAAGACCGGCTTCTATCTGGATCAGCGGATCAGCCGGCGGACCGTTGCGGAAGCGGCGAAAGGAGCCAGACGCGTCCTGAACTGTTTCTGCTACACCGGGGGCTTCGGTCTTGCGGCGATTCACGGCGGGGCGGAGCATGTGCTGAATGTGGACTCTTCCGCAGCGGCGCTGGAACTGGCGCGCCGGAACGCGGAACTCAATGGAATTGAGCCGGAACGGTTTGAGACGCAGGAGGCGGATGTGTTTCAGTTTCTGCGGCGGTGCAGGGACTGCGGAAGGAGTTTTGATCTGATTGTGCTGGATCCGCCGAAGTTTGCGGAAAATGTTTCGCAGCTTCCGAAGGCGTCGCGGGCGTACAAGGACATCAATCTTCTGGCGCTGAAACTGCTGGAACCCGGCGGACGGCTGTTCACATTTTCGTGTTCCGGAGCGATGGAGGAGTCGCTGTTCGACAAGGTGGTGGATTCGGCGGCGTGCGACGCCCGTGCGGATTTCCGCATCACGGGGCGTCTCGGCCAGGGCCCGGATCATCCGGTGGCGGCCGCGTTTCCCGAAGGACGCTACCTGAAAGGGCTGACGGGAATCAAAGCGGGAACACTCTGAACGGATTTTCATCCTATTCAAATACAGGAAGACGATACAATGAAATTCATGGAAATGCTGGAAAACGCGTGGCGGACCTCGGGTTCGCTTGTCTGCGTGGGACTCGACCCGGACCTCCGGAAACTTCCGGAATGCCTCCGGGACCGGGAACACCCGATCTTCGAATTCAACAAGGCGCTGATCGACGCCACAGCCGACCTGGTCTGCTGCTACAAACCGCAGATCGCCTACTATTCGGGACAGTCGGCCGATGAGGATCTTCTTCTGACGATGCGCTATCTGAAAGAGAAGCACCCGTCCATTCCGGTGATTCTGGATGCGAAACGGGCGGATATCGGAGCGACCACCGGAATGTACGCGAAAGAGGCGTTCGAACGCTATCAGGCGGACGCCGTCACGGTGAATCCCTATATGGGCATGGATGCGCTGAAACCGTTCCTCGACCGGGCGGACAAGGGCGTTGTCGTACTCTGCCGCAACTCCAACGCGGGAGCCCGGGAGATTCAGGAGATCAAGACCGCCGAAGGAATCGAACTCTATAAACATGTGGCCGCTCTGATCGCCGGACCGTGGAACTACAACGGAAACACGCTGCTGGTGGCGGGAGCAACCTTCCCGGAGGAGCTGGGCGAGATCCGCCGGATCGTCGGAGACACACCGCTTCTGGTTCCGGGCATCGGCGCACAGGGAGGCGATCTGGAAAAGGTCATGAAAAACGGTCTGACCGCCCGGGGAACGGGCCTTGTGATCAACTCCTCGCGCGGGATCATCTATGCCTCGTCCGGCGACGACTTTGCGGAAGCGGCCCGCCAGGCAACCCTGACACTCCGTGATGCGATCAACCGCTGCCGTCCCTCATGAACAGCAGCGGAAAAAACGCGGCGATCATCGGGATCGGTCTTCTGGGCTCGTCGCTCGGGATGGCTCTGCGGAACAGCGGATACCGGAG
>ERZ824600.2905-NODE-2905-length-17214-cov-4.519378_pt1 | contig 17214 bp, 20 predicted proteins | sample MGYA00519933_ERZ824600 | MGnify/ENA primary metagenome ERZ824600 (study PRJEB31778, sample SAMEA3449178) | human gut metagenome | biome: human gut; feature: human-associated habitat; material: faeces | place: United Kingdom | collected 2010/2012 ... | reverse complement strand
AATTATTGTAGGTGATTACAATGAATAATAGATTAGAAGACTTAAGAGAATTAAGTGATTTTAATAAAAAAGAATTTGCAAAAATACTAGGAGTAAGTGATTCAATATATGCTAGATGGGAAAATGGTAAAGATTTTATACCAACAAAAAGATTGTATCAAATAGCACAATTTTATAAAATTAATATAGATTATATATTATGTTTAACAAATAAAAAAATAGATATTAAACAAAATAAAAATATTGATATAAATATTGTTTCTAAAAGAGTACAAGAAATAAGAAATGATAAAAATGAATCATTAAAAAAATTTGCTCAAAGACTTAATACTTCTGCATCTACATGGTATGCTTATGAAAAAGGAGAAGTATTAATATTGGGTGCATTTTTATTAGAACTATGTAAAAATTATAATTATTCAGCAGATTGGATATTAGGAAGAACTAGTCAAAAATATATTGACTAGTTTAAAAAAAAAAAGAGCTTTAAGCTCTTGAAACATATTTTCCATCTTTAGTTGAAATTAATATTGTTTCCCCTTCTTCAATAAATAGAGGAACTCTTACAGTATGACCAGTTTCTAAAACGGCATCTTTTTGGGCATTATTTGTTGTATTACCTTTTACAGCAGGTTCAGTTGATACTATTTTCATAGCAATTTTATCAGGTAAAATTAAACCTAATAATTCACCTTCATAAAATGTTAAATCAACTTCTAATCCTTCTTTTAAATAAATAGCGTCATCACCAATTTGATCAGCAGATAATTCTATTTGTTCAAAAGTTTGCATATTCATAAAATTATATTTGTTGCCATCATTATATAAAAATTGCATTGGGTGTTTTTCAATCATGGCTTTTTCTAATTTAATACTACTATTAAATGTTTTTTCAACAATTGCACCAGTTCTTAAATTTCTCAATTTTGTCTTCATAAAGGCAGCACCTTTACCAGGTTTAACATGTAAAAATTCAATTACTGAATAAATGTCACCTTCGAATAAAACTGTCATTCCAACTTTAATATCATTTACGTTTATCATAAGTCAACTCCCCTACTATTTGCTTTCTTTATGTACTGTGTTTGTTCTACATTTGTTACAGAATTTTTTTAATTCTAAACGATCTGTAGTATTTTTTTTGTTTTTAGAAACACGATAGTTTTCTGATTTACAAACACTACATTTAAGAGTAACTAATTCTCTAGCTTCACCTTTTTTAGCCATAATTTTCCCTCCCTTTAAAAGCGTCTACCATATTATAGCATTATTAAATGAAAATATCAAATAAAAATGCATAAAACATTAGAATTATAATAAATTTTTTTATAAATTACAATATTTTTGTAGTTTTTTTTTAATTAAATTTAAATGAATTGTTAAATACACAATTATAATTTTAACTTCTTAATTTATTTTACATCATACCAATTATCAGCATATTCAATATCAACCTTTAAAGGAACCTCTAATTTACATGCATTTTCCATTAAATCACTAACTATTTTCTTAACAATCTCAATTTCTTCATTTGGTACATCAAATATAAGTTCATCATGTACCTGAATAATCATTTTTGTTTTTAAATTTCTTTTAATAAATTCTTTATCAATATCAATCATAGCCTTTTTAATAATATCAGCACTAGTACCTTGAATTGGTGTATTAAGTGCGATTCTCTCACCCTGCATTCTAATCATATAATTAGTATTTTTAAGTTCATCAATTGTTCTTATACGACCAAATAAAGTCTTAACATATCCATTATTATAAGCTTCCTTTTTAATATTTTCCATATATTCCTTAACACCAGGATAAGTATTTAAATAGTTATCAATAAATACTTTTGCTTCTTTAGGTTTAATACCAACATTTTCTGATAAACCATAACCACTAATACCATATATAATTCCAAAATTAACTGCTTTCGCTATTCTTCGCATATCTTTAGTAACATCACTAATATCAACATTAAAAATATCAGCAGCTGTTTTTGTATGAATATCAATACCATTTTTAAAAGCTTCAATCATTGAATCAATAGATGCAATTGAACTAAGTATTCGAAGTTCAATTTGTGAATAATCACTACTTAATATAACAGAATTAGAAGAAGGTAAAAAAGCTTTCCTAATCATTTTACCATATTCATACCTTACTGGAATATTTTGAATATTAGGTTCAAGGGATGATAATCGACCAGTTCTAGCCGTAACCTGACTATAAATTGTATGTATTTTACCATCAGATGAAATTGAATTAATTAATCCTTCAATATAAGTTGAATACAATTTCGTAAGCATACGATATTCTATTATTTCATCAATAACAGGATGTGTACCTTTTAATTTTGTCAAAACATCATTAGCAGTGGAATAACCACTTTGATTTTTTTTACCATGAGTTAAACCTAATTCATCAAACAAAACTTCACCTAATTGTTTTGGCGAATTAATATTAAATTCATGACCAACTAAATTATAAATATTTAGTGCCACTAAATTAATTTTATCATTAATTTCTTTACCCATATTTTCTAAAATACTACTACTTACATAAATACCATTATATTCCATTTTACCAAGAACAATAGTAAGTGGCAATTCTATATTTTCATATAAATCAATTAGTTTCTTTTCATTTAATTCATTTAAAAATTTAGATTTCGTTTCATATAAAAATTTAGCTTTCAAACAAGCAAATTTAGGTATATCTTCTTCATTTTTATATAATTCATTTATTAAAGGTATATTATATCCCATATTATTCGCACTTACAGCAACATCATCTTTAGTATTATATTCAAGTAAATAAGAAGCAAGCATTGTATCAAATGGCAATTTTGTAAATTCGATATTTTTATTTTTTAAAGAAACATATAATCTTTTTAAATTATAAGTAACATCTATTTTATTTAATAATTCATGATTTTTAATTAAATTATCAAAACTCATATAGTAACCATTTGAACCATCATATATACCTACCCCAATTGGTTTAGTTTTAAAATAATTAAAATCTTTACATTCTAAATACAAAGAAATATTATCAGAATTTATAAGTGAAATATTATCTATTATTTGATAATTAAATACATCATCTTTTTTATTAGTTTTTTTTAAAAACGAATAAAACTCTAATTCACTATATAATTTATTTAATTCTTCAACATTAGGCCCATCATAATATGTATCTTCTAATTTTATATCTAAAGGAACCTCTTTATAAATAGTAGCAAGTTCATAGGAAAAATAAGCATTTTTTTTATCGTTTTCTAATTTTTCTTTAGTTTTCCCTTTTATTTTATCAATATTATTATATATTCCATCTAAAGTTTTATACTCTTGCAATAATTTTAAAGCACCCTTTTCACCAATACCCTTAACACCAGGTATATTATCCGAACTATCACCCATTAGAGCTTTTAAATCAATTATATTAATAGGTTTTATACCATAATCTCTTTCAAATGTTTCTTCATTATATCTAATTGAATCACCAGATTTCAATAATTTAACATCAACATCTTCATTTATTAACTGCAACAAATCTTTGTCACTACTTATAATAGTACCTTTTATATTTTCATTATCACAATAGGTAGAAAATGTTCCAATTATATCATCAGCTTCATAATTATCTATATCATACCATTTTAAACCCATTGCTGATATTACCTCTTTAGCAACAGGAAACTGTTTTTTTAATTCATCAGGTGTTTCAATTCTACCACCTTTATAATCGGTATATTTTTCATGTCTAAAAGTTTTACCACGATCAAATGCAACAATTACATAATTTGGTTTTTCCTCATCTAGTATTTTATTAATCATATTTACTAATCCATATATAGCATTAGTAGGAAAATTTTTAGAATTTTTCATAAAATTACCACTATAAGCTGTAGCATAGTAAGATCTAAATAATAAATTGTTTCCATCAATCATTATTAAACGTTTCATTTCACTCATCTCCTCTTATATTTTACCATATTTTTCTATATTTTACTATTGTACTTTCAATTTTTAAATGTTATAATTTACTTAAGGATGTGATTATTTTGAAAGTAGTAAAAAAAATTGTTTCTATTTTATTTACATTAATATTAATTGCATGGATAGGATTAATAGTTTTTGATTTTATCAGATGTGGTCAAAAAAGTAATGATGGTCAAACACAAAAACCACTTATTGTCATAAAAGAAACTAAATATGATTTTGATGATGGAACAGCAATCGAATATATGAGTTTAGGATATAAATATATCGAATATAATAGAAATTCTTTAAAAGCTTATGAATTTGGACCATTTTGGTTAAAAGTAAGAACTCAATAATTATTATAATTTAAAAGAAAGTCTAATTTGACTTTCTTTTTAGTAACACTTTTTTATATTTATTAAATCTATTTAATTCAATTAAAGCATTTTCTTTCGAATCACTAGCATGCATAACATTACAAGTAACATCTTCCTTATTACCATAAATATATCTGATAGTACCCTTTTCAGCTTTATTTGGATTAGTTGCACCCATTAAAGTACGAACCTTATTAATTGCGTCATCACCAAATACAGTCATTGAAATAATTGGTCCAGATAACATAAATTCTTGTAAATGAGGGAAAAAAGGTTTATCAACTAAATGAGCATAATGTTCTTTAATAAAATCATCATTTAAATTAACAATATGAACATCTTTAATAGATAGTCCTAAATCTAACATTCTTTCCATTACATTTTTAAATATTTTTTTTCTAAACCCATCAGGTTTAATCATTACAAATGTTTCTTCCATAAAATCCTTTCTAATTAACCTCTTTATATTCTTTACATACATTATCTAGAGCTTCAACAATAGCTTCTGTTTCTTCGTAAGTTTTGACCTTTATTCCAGAAGCATAAGCATGTCCTCCACCACCAAATAATTGAGCGGTAGTATTAATTACAGGTCCTCTTGATCTAATTGATACACGAATATTATTATTCACAGAATCAATTGAAAATAAAACCCAAACTAATATTTCATCAATATAGTTAAAATTATTAATCATATTTCCTGCTGTTGCAACATCAATATTATATTCATGCATTTTATCTTCAGTTATTAATAAATGTCCAACACCATTTTCTGTAACTTTCATATTTTCTGATATATAACCTTGAAATCTTAATTCTTTTAAAGGTCTAATATATAAATTATTATAAATTTTATCCATATCAATCTTTTGTTCTTTTAATAATCTAGATACTAAAGAAAATGTTTTTTCAGATGTATATGAATATAAAAATCTATTAGTATCTGCAACTAAACCAATATATAATTTTTCAGCAATTTCTTTATTAAATTTAAATGGTGTATTAAAAACTAATTCCATAACCATTTGTGATGCACTAGAGGCTTTATCATCAATCCATTCAATATCACAAAATTTTTCAACAAAAGGATGATGATCAATTTTAATTCGATATGCAAAATCTTTATAATTAGCACCATCAACTCTTTTAGAATCCGGTATATCTGTTACAATTAGTAATGCATTATCTAAATTATCTGGTATTTTATCTAAAGTACCTAAATACTTAAATTTATTCGCACTAGCTCCAACTGCATATACATTTTTATAAGGAAATTTATTTAATATAATATCTTTTAAAGCTAAACTACTAGCAAGAGCATCAGGATCTGGTCCTATATGTCTAGCAATTACGATCGTATTATATTTTTTTATAGTTTTATATATTTTTTTATAAATATTATTCATACAACACCTAACTTTTCTTCACATTCATATTATACTACAATTTCCAAAGAAAAAAAAGCACTTCTGTGCTTTTAACCGATTACTTTATTAAATGTATCTTTAACAATCATTATTTCTTCATTTGTAGGTAATACCATAACTGCTATTTTAGAATCACCATCAGATATAATACCTTCATGTAAATCTTTAAATCCAGCAATTTTATTATTTAGTTCTTCATCTAAAGTAACACCTAATACTTTTAATCTGTCCATAACCATTTTACGCATTGTAGAACCATTTTCTAAAACACCAGCTGTAAATACGATAGAATCAACTTTACCTTCTAATTCTAAATAATAATCAACAATATATTTTGCTATTCTATTAGCATACATATTTAAAGCAAGAATTGCATTGTCATTACCTTCTGATGCAAGTTTTTCAACATCACGACAATCAGCAGCTCCACATACTCCAAGAAAACCACTTTTTTTATTTAAATCATCTGTTACTTCATCAATTGATTTTCCTGATTCTTGCATAACATATTTTAAAATTGATGGATCAATCGCTCCTGATCTAGTTCCCATCATAAGACCATCAAGTGGCGTTAATCCCATTGTTGTATCATAACATTTACCATCTTTAACACAAGCTATAGAAGCTCCACTTCCTACATGACAAATAATTAAATTTACATTTTCTTTGCCTAATCTTTTTTTCATTTCTCCAGTTATATATTTATGACTAGTTCCATGAAAACCATATTTTCTTACACCATATTTTGTATACCATTCATAAGGTACTGGATAAATAAAGTTTTCTTTTGGCATAGTTTGATGAAAAGCAGTATCAAATACAGCAACATTTACAACACCTGGTAAAGCAGCTCTCATTGCGTTTATACCTGCTAAATTACCTGGATGATGAAGTGGACCTAATTTAGTTAAATCTTCAATATCTTTTACAACTTCATCTGTTATTACTACTGAATCAGAATATTTTTCTCCTCCATGTAATACTCTATGACCAACACCTTTAATTTCATCTAATGATGAAACTACTTTATTTTTTAGTAATTCATCAATTAAAACTTCTACAGCTTCCGTATGGTTTTTAAGGTATCTTTCACTTCTTATTTTTTCTCCATTAATTTTAACATTCCAAAAGCAATCTGGCATACCTATTTTTTCAATATAACCACTAATTAATGCTTTTTCTTCTGGCATTTCATATAATTGAAATTTTAATGACGAACTACCAGCATTTACACATAATATTTTCATTTTCTCACTCCTTGTTTATATAATACCACATTTTTATAAATTTTGTTCAAAAAATGTCACTATTTTTTTAACTTCTTCAATAGTTTTAGCTTTGCATACTTCCTCTTTTACTTCTTTAGAATTATTCTCACCTTTTAAATACCAAGATATATGACTTCTTATCTCTAAAAGTGCTGATTTTTCAGATTTATATTTTACAAGTAAATCTAAATGTTTTTTCATCATTTCTATTTTTTCATGTAGTTCTATTTTATTTGGTTCTTTATTATTTTCTAAATATTCAATAGTTTCTTTAATTAACCATGGATTACCTAATAATCCCCTTCCAATCATAATAGCATCGCAATTAGTTTCATCTAACATTCTTTTAGCATCATAGCAACTTTTTATGTCACCATTACCAATAACAGGAATACTAACATTTTCTTTTATTTTTTTTATTATATTCCAATCAGCTTTTCCACTATATCCTTGAGCTCTTGTTCTTGGATGAATCGTAATAGCACTCCCTCCAGCTTTTTCTATTATTCGTGCTATTTCAATAGCATTTATATTATCATTATCCCAACCACTTCTTATTTTTACTGTAACAGGAACATTTACTGCACTTTTTACTTTTCTTACTATTTCTTCTACTTTAGACGGATTTTTTAACAATCCACTTCCAGCATCAGAATGTAGAGCAACTTTAGGTACAGGACATCCCATATTTATATCTATGATATCTACTTTATGTAAGCTACATATTATTTGAGCTGCTTTAGCCATTACATCAGGATTTGATCCAAATATTTGAACACCTACTTTCATATTTAAATCATCAATACCATTTAACATAGCAAATGTTTTTTTATTATTTCTAATTATAGCTTCTGAACTAATTAATTCTGTAAATGCTAAATCACAACCCATTTGTTCAATTATTTTCATATATGACGGATTAGATATTCCCGCCATTGGTGCCATTACAACATTGTTTTTTATTTCAATATTATCAATTTTAAACATATTTAACCTCTTTGTTTTATAATTATAATATATTTTAACAAAAAATGCCACATAAGTGACATTTAAATTTTCAAATATTTTTTACTAGCTCTATAACTACCAATCATACCAACTAAAGCACCAACACCTAAAATAATTAAAGATGTATAGTATATAAATGGCATAGGTGCAACAAGTTTTAATATTGGTGAGAATAATTGACCATTAAGTTTATCATAAATTGATGAATAACCATATAAAGTAATAAATATAGGTATAATTGATCCAATTAATCCAATAATTAATCCTTCAAATATAAAAGGTATTTTAATATTTAAATTAGATGCACCAACTAATCTCATAATTTCTATTTCTTTTCTACGTGCTATAATTGCAATTTTAATAGTATTAGAAATTAAGAAAGCAGTTACTAAAATAAGTGCTACAACAATTATAATACTACCTTTTCTAATAGCATCAAAAATATTAACTAAATCTCTTATTGCTTCTTTTCCATATTGAACAAAATCTACTTCATCATAAACTTCTATTTTAGAAGCAACTTCATCAATTTTTTTTAAATCTTTTACTTTAACAATATAAGTAGAAGATAAAGGATTATTTTCATCAGTACGACCTTCTAATATATTGGCAAGTGCTGAATCAGCATCCATCATTTCCTTTAAAACATCTGTTTTAGATTTGTAAACACAACTAGTAACACCATCTATATCATTAATTTTATTTTTGACATTACTAATATCATCATTAGTAGCATCTTTTTTCAAAAAAACAACAATTGACATATCAGATTCTATTAACTTTGTAAAATTATTAACATTATAAGTTAAAACAATGGAAATTGCTACTACAATTAATGTTATAGTCGTACAAAGTATAGAAGCCATTGATAATGATAAATTTCTAAATACACCCTTGAAAGCATCTCTTATGTTACGCCCAAATATTCTAATGTACTGCATTTTTATATGTTCCTTCCTTATAATCTTTTAAAATTCTTCCTTCTTCTAAAAGAATAACTCTTTTTTTCATTTTTTCAACAATACCTGTATCATGTGTTACCATAATTACAGTAGTTCCTCTTTTATTAATTTCATCCAAAACATTCATTATTTCATAACTAGTATCTGGATCCAAATTACCAGTAGGTTCATCACATATTAAAATTTTAGGACCATTAACAATAGCTCGTGCAATAGCAGTTCTTTGTTGTTCACCACCGCTTATTTTTTCCGGATAACTTTTAGCTTTATTTTTAAGACCAACTAACTCTAGTGCTTTAATAGTCTTATCATGAATTTCATCTTTAGATAAACCTAGAACTTCTAAAGCAAAAGCTACATTTTCGTATACAGTTGCATGCGGTAATAATTTAAAATCTTGGAAAACTACACCAAGTTTTCTTCTTAATTTATAGACTTTACTATTTTTTAATCTAGCAACATCTATACCACCAACCATAATTTTACCACTAGTAGGTTTTTCTTCACGATATAACATTTTAATTAATGTACTTTTGCCACAACCAGTAGAACCTATAACAAAAACAAATTCTCCTTTTTCAATATCTAAACTTAAGTTATTAACAGCCATAACACCTGTTTTATATTTTTTATTAACATTTCTTATTTGTATTATATTCATTTTATCACCAACTCTTTAAATTATCATTTATAAAATTATCAATATCTCCATCTAACACTTTATCAACATTTGGATTTTCTGTATTCGTTCGATGATCTTTAACTAAAGTATAAGGACACATTACATAACTTCTTATTTGGGATCCAAAATTAATATCTTTTATTTCACCCTTTAAATTCTTCATTTCTTCATTTTTTTTATTACATTCAATTTTATATAATTTACTTTTTAAAACCTCAAAAGCTTCTTCTTTATTTTGAATTTGACTTCTTTGGTTTTGACATGTTACAACAATACCAGTTGGAAAATGCGTTATTCTAACAGCTGATGGTGTTGTATTAACGCCTTGTCCACCATGTCCAGATGCACAGTAACAATCTATTCTTATATCTGAATCTTTAATTTCGATATCTATATTACCACTTTCAATTAAAGGAACAACATCAATTGATGCAAATGATGTATGTCTTCTAGCTCCACTATCAAAAGGTGAGATTCGTACTAATCTATGAATACCTTTTTCACATTTTAAATATCCATAAGCATATAATCCATGAACAATCATTGTCATACTTTTGATACCAACTTCAAGACCTTCTTGTTCATCAATAATTTCATAAGTATAACCTTTTTTTTCACACCATCTCATATACATTCTTTTAAGCATATTGGCCCAATCACAAGCTTCTGTTCCTCCAGCTCCAGAATGTATTTCTAAAATTGCATCATTTTCATCATATTCTTTATTTAATAATAATTTAACTTCTAAATCATCTAATTTTTTTCTAATATCATCTATTTCAAGTTCTAATAATGATGCTGTTTCTACATCATTATTTTCTTTTATTTCATTTAATAATTCTAAATTACTTATTATTCTGTCTTTTAATTTATTTACATCATTTATAATATTTTTATTTGAATTTAATTCATTTATTATTTTAGTACTTTCTCTTCGATCATCCCAAAAACCATTTTCAAGTGTTTTAGACTCTAATTCTTTTATCTTTACATTTCTTTTTTCAAAGTCAAAGTAACCTCCATAATTCATTAATTTTTATACTAAAGTCATTATATATATTTAATAATTCACCTATTTCCATATACAACCCTCCTGTTATAATTATAACATATCAAGACCCCTTTTACAACCATGATATGTAAAACGAGTACCTATTGGCACTCATCTTTGTTTTTTATTTTAGAAAGTAATAATATTTTTTTAATTCCTTTTTCTTTTCTAGTATTTAATAAATTACTTTCAATTTTTAAATGATTTTCAATATATTGTACTAAACTATCTAAATTTTCATTGCTTGTACAAAATACTTTATCAAAATATGTACTATAAATATATGATAACAAGTTACCTTCTGAATCAATATATCCTACTAAAGTATCCTTAACATCATCACCAATACTTTTTTTAACAACAGCAACGGACATATTTAGATCATCATCATATTTAAAATTGCTAATTGAATCATATCTTGCCGATATTTCCTTATGATTTTCTAATAAAGCCATTTTACCATCAGCAAATGTAACAATGCTCTTTCTGTTACCAACATTTTTAAATTTTAAAATTGCACTTCCCATATCTATTTACCTCTATAATTTTGTGCTACCATTATCATATTTTCTGATAATTGGTTTATTCTTTCCATTATTCGTCTAGCCTTTAACTTGTCAACTCCACTTTTACTCGTACTTAAATGTTCTTCTAACATATTTATATCTAAATTAGATGTAAAAAATGTAGGTAATTTAGCTTCCATTCTTATATTTAAAATTGGACACAACACTTCATCTCTACCCCAATCAGTTAAATTTTCCGCACCAATATCATCTATTAATAAAAGTGGTGCCTTACTCACTGATTCAATTAAACTATTATATTCACTACTATTAAATGATCCTTTTAATTCACTTAAAAAATAAGGCCAAAAAACTATTACACTTTTTATATTTTTTTTAGCAAGTTCATTAAACATAGCTGAAATTAAATATGATTTACCAGAACCAAAATTACCATTTAAATATAGTCCTCTTCTTTTATTAGGATAATTTTTTATAAAATCATTTAACCATTTAATACATGCAAATCTATTTTTATCATCAGTATAAATATCTTTCATTTTAGCATTCTTTAAATATTCATTAGCACCTATTAATTTTACATTTGAACTATATTTATTTTCTTCTCGCATTTTTTTAAAATAAGCACATGCTTTATATCCAATTTCAATATGTCCATCTATATTAGAAGGTAAATAAGCATATCCTTTTACTTTATTTTTACATTCCATTAAATTTTTACATTTTTGACAATTAGAATATTCATTTGAACATTCTACCAAAACAGTTGTATATTTTTTTAATAAATCACTAGATAAATTTAACTCATTAACCATTTTAGAAAAATCAAGATTTTTTAAAGCATGATTATATTCTTCATCTAAATCAATAGAAGGACCATTTAATTTTTTAAAAAAATCATCATCTAATTTTAACATACTAACTAAACTCCTTTAATAAATCATCTATATTTTTTTGTTCTTCATCACTAGCACTTACAGACTCAATCTTTTGTTCAAACCAAGTAGGTTCTGATGAAACCCTAACTTTAGGCTTTCTTTTATTGTTCTCACTACGAGCAATTTTAATTGCATCCTCAACAGTCATAATTCTAGATCTTTTCCATTGTGACGCTATTGCATCTATATAATTCATATTTAGTTTATTATCGGTTGTTTTCAAAACAAAATCAAGTAGTACATTTATAACTCCTGGTGCTAAATCAATATCAACAGCTAAATGTTCTAATACTTTTAAATCTGTTTTAGATGGTTTTGTACCAATTTTAGAAGCTAAAAAATTATATGGACTAGTAGTTTCAAACATATATATTAATTGAGCCATTTTACTATTATCACCAAGCGGTTTTCTTAAGTATTCCGGTTGACACTTAAATATTATATTAGGTAACCTTCCACTATTTTGGAATGTATAATATTTTCTAGCATTTTCCCTTATTTTTTCCTTATCAATAGCATTTTTTTCATTCAAAGACTGTTTAATAACTTCACTCATTGTTTCTAAATTAAAATCATAAATAAACGCTAATTTCAATAATAATTCTCTAGTATTCTTATTAACGCTTCTTAAGTTAAACATTTCACTTGGAATTGAAGCTAAACATTCTTCTAAATCAAATCCTATATCAAATGCTAAATTATTTGTACTTCTTGCCCTTAAATCAAGTGTACTATAATCTTTAGGATTACTACTAACCATAAAAACATCAGAAAATGATGAAGTCACTTCTTTATATTCCTTTAAACTAACAGATGGTATTTTAAAGCTTTTTATAATAATTTCATATTCTTTTTTGCCTATATTACTTAATAATAATGTTGATAAAATAGGATTTGCAAAAAATTCATTAGGATACAAAGGAGAATATAATTCGTATATATATGAATTAATACTATCTTCTTTAACGTAAGTTCTAACTAACCCAATAGCTTCTAATTTTGCTTTGGCAAGTACAAATCCATCTATACTAAAACCTAACAAATTCATTAAATAATGATGTGTATATTCTTCACTTGTAAATACCATTTTATCTAATTCTGACCACAAATTAAAATATAAACTAACAGCATCTGATCCAATTATAGGCTGGTAAAGTCGCATTAATATTTTTCTATCTTGATCATTAAAAATTGTTTTATTAATAACAACAAATTTATCAGCTGGTAAAATTGTGCTTTTCATTCAAACCACCTAGAAATATATTACCACAATTCTAATTATAATAACAAGAAAAAAAGCAATTATTTGCTTTTTTCTCCATAATTAGAACCACCTACTGCAAAATATTCTAAATATATTTTATCATCAATTATTTCATAATGTGTAGTAGAATAAGTTTCTTCGTTTATTTCCTTGTACATTAACCAATCGTGATCAGTATAATAATTGTATATTCTTGTCATTTTCTCTGATGAAACAGTTAAAATTGTATCTTCAAAATAAAAAATGTAATTTCCCCTAGACATTTTCCATAATCCTTGAATTTTATTTTCATTTATACTTTTTCCATTACTTTTTTGAATATTTATTGTAACATAAGTTGTTATAAAACTTACAAAAATGGTTGCTAAAAAATATAATATTACTTTTTTCATATATTATCTATAACTCAACATTATGATATACATTTGCAACATCATCTACTTCATCAAATAAATTTAATGCTCTTTGGAAAAGTTCTAAATCTTCCCCAGATATTTTAATTTTTTCTTTTGGTAGATATGCAACTTCATCAATATCAAAAACTATATCTTTTTTATAATTACTAATTGCATCTTTAATTTTGTTGATATCATTAGGATTGCCATAAATAACAACTTCTTCACCATCATTTTCCATATCAATAAAAGGAACATCAGCATTTATTAAAGCTTCCATTGCCTCATCTAATGATAAATTCTTAAAACCTACAACTGACAAATTATCATACATATAAGCAACACTACCCATAGCACCCATTTTTAAATGACTTTTATTGATAACAGCTCTAACCTCACTAACACTTCTATTAACATTATCTGTTAAACATTCAACAAGCATAGTAGAACCAGCTGGACCAAATACTTCATAAGTCAAAACCTCATAATTTTCAGGTGATCCACTAGTAACTTTATCAATTGCTCTTTTAATAACATCACTTGGTACTTGTTCTTTTTTAGCCTTTTCTATTAGTCTTTTTAAACTAGGGTTTCCTTCTGGTGTAACCCCACCATTTTTAGCAGCTAAATATATTTCTTTAGCATACATTCCATATAGTTTTCCTCTTGCAGCTCCTGTTTTAGCTTTGGCAGCTGCTATATTTGGAAATCTTCCCATATTTTTTCCTCCTAAACATAAAAATCTTTAACTTTTTTTAATTCCAAACCTTTTTTATTCATTACTATTTTATAAAATGATCTCACGATATTATTGTCTTTATATTTAGGATAACATTCAACTTCGACAGTTGTATGATCATCATAACTAAATTTTATTTTGTCGCTAATCATTTCACCACATTTAACATATAAATCATAATCACCATTTTTTAAATCATATAATAAGGTATCATCATTTTTAATTTCACCTAATTTAATATCATTTAAAAATATTTCAAATGGTATATTCATATCAACTAATTTATTTAACCTTTTTATTCTAAGCATTTTTTGCACTCTTTTCTAAAGCTTCTTTAGCAGCTTCTTGTTCAGCTTTCTTTTTACTATTTCCAACACCAGTACCATATAATATTCCATCAATTCTAACTTCAACCTCAAAGGTACGATCATGTGCCGGTCCTTCTTCACGAACAATAATATATTCCAAACTTTTTTTATCAGTTTGTACTAATTCTTGCAATTTAGTTTTATAATCATGGAAAAATTCATAATTATTATTGATATATTTTATAATATTATCATTCAAATAATTACTTGTAAATTCTAATCCTTTATCCAAATACATTGCACCAATAAAAGCTTCAAATATATCAGCAACTATAGCTTTTCTATATTTACCACCATGTTCTTTTTCACCATGACCAAGTCTTAAATAATCATTCAAACCTAATTTAAGTGAATACTCATACAAAGCATCTTCACAAACATAACTTGATCGAAGTTTTGTCATTGTTCCTTCTTCATAATTAGTTTTTTTGTACAAGTATTCACTCATAATAAGTTCTAAAACAGCATCTCCTAAATATTCAAGTCTTTCATAACTGTTAACATTCTTTTCATTTGCATAAGAAGTATGGGTAAATGCTTCAAGATATAAATTTTCATTTTTAGTTATAATTCCTAATTTTTCAAACATCCTCTCACCTCTTCATATATATTGTACACGATTTTTTATTACTTTACAATTACCATTTACTTTTTTTATCCAAAATGATACAATATTTTTGGTGATTATATGAAAAAAATAATAATTTTTTTAATTATTTTATGTACTTTAACAGGATGTCTTAAAAGAGATACAATGGAAGGAATTGAAATATATACAACCGTTTATCCACTTGAATATATAACGAATAGATTGTATGGCAATAATAGTACCGTTAAAAGTATTTATCCAAATGGAATTGATCCATTTACATATCCAAGTTTAACTGAAAAACAATTATCTGACTATAGTGCCGCTAGTCTATATATATTTAATGGTCTAACATCAGAAAAAGATTATGTTGTACCACTATTCAATAATAATAAAAACTTAAAAATTATAAATGCTTCTTTAAGTATGAAAACAAGCTATGGAAATGAAGAATTATGGCTTGATCCTTCTAATTTTTTACAATTAACCCAAAATATTAGAAATGGTTTCGAAGAATATATTAGTAATTATTACTTACTTGAAGAAATAAAACAAAATTATGAAAGTTTAAAACTTGAAGTTTCTAAATTAGATGCCAATTTAACAGTAATAGGAACTAATGCCGATTTTAATACAATTGTTGTAACAGATGATTTATTCCTTTTCTTAAAAAAATATAATATTAATGTTTTATCATTGGATAAAGACAATTTAACAAATAAAACATTAAATGATGTAAAATCATTAATGAGCGAAGAAAAAATAAGCTACATATTTGCCCGTAAAGATGAAGAATTAAGTGATGAAGTAAAAGCTTTAGTAGAAGAATATAATATAGAAGTAGTATATATACATACACTTTCTAACTTAACTAATGAAGAAAAAGAAAATGGCTCAACATATTTAACAATAATGAATGAAAATATTGAAAAATTAAAAAATGAGTTATATAATTAATTTTTATTGACATATAAAAAAAATTAATGTAAAATTATAAATGTGGTCTTGGAGTAGTACTCAAGAGGCTGAAGAGGCGCCCCTGCTAAGGGTGTAGACCGGGCAACTGGTGCGAGGGTTCAAATCCCTCCTGCTCCGCCATTTATTTTATAAAGCATATAATGGATTAAACCATTATTTTTTTATTAAAAAAACTATTCATAAGAATAGTCATTAAAAATATAAAAATGAAATAATTAAATATACAAACAATAACATAACAATTATATAATAATTGTTTATTTTTTTGCCTTTAAAATAACCTAACATTGAACCAAAATAAGTAATATATATTAAAGGCATACTTATTAAATTAGTATTAAAAACAATATAAGGAATAAATAAGCATATAAAATAAAAAACAAATACAGGATTAAATATTAAAGCTAAAATAAACGAAACAACTAAAAATATTGTATAAATTACTTGAATTTACATATATAGGTATAATAGAAATAAAATTCATTTTTTTAAATAAAAATATATACATAAACATTAAAGCATACAAAATTATACTTGTAAAATCAATTTTTTCTAGTTTTTTATTTTTATAAATGCCAATAATTAAACATAATATTGAAACTATTCCATCTAAATATTTAATATTTAATATTGAAGATAATATTAATAATACAACCATTAC
>ERZ824600.2897-NODE-2897-length-17247-cov-7.432585_pt1 | contig 17247 bp, 17 predicted proteins | sample MGYA00519933_ERZ824600 | MGnify/ENA primary metagenome ERZ824600 (study PRJEB31778, sample SAMEA3449178) | human gut metagenome | biome: human gut; feature: human-associated habitat; material: faeces | place: United Kingdom | collected 2010/2012 ... | reverse complement strand
TGGGGAAGAAAACCGCCGCTGTTCCGAACCGCTGTCTTTATATAGGCCGCGGAGAGGATACTGCAAATTTGTTGCAGCTTAATCGCGCGCAATAAAAGAGCGGCTTGCCGCCCCGTGGGGAAGAAAACCGCCGCTGTTCCGAACCGCTGTCTTTATATAGGCCGCGGAGAGGATACTGCAAATTTGTTGCAGCTTAATCGCGCGCAATAAAAGAGCGGCTTGCCGCCCCGTGGGGAAGAAAACCGCCGCTGTTCCGAACCGCTGTCTTTATATAGGCCGCGGAGAAGATACTGCAAATTTGCTGCAGCTCAATCGCGCGCAATAAAAGAGCGGCTTGCCGCCCCATGGGGAAGAAAACCGCCGTTGTTCCGAACCGCTGTCTTTATATAGGTCGCGGAGAGGATACTGCAAATTTGTTGCAGCTCAATCGCGCGCAATAAAATAACCGTATTTTTTGCTTTTGGTAAAGAGGAAGACAAGGGATATGAGAAAGGCAAATATTTCCGCAACGGTGTTCGACCACCAGATCCCGCTCACGCCGAAAAGCTTCGGGAGCAGGAGAACCGAGCCGAGCTGGAATACAAGCGCGCGCAGGAAGGAAACGGCGGCTGAAACGGCGCCGTTATTGAGCGCGGTGAAGAAGGAGGATATAAAGATGTTGAACCCTACGAGCAGGAAGCAGAAGGAGAAAATGCGGAACGCGTGTGAGGTTATGTCGAAAAGGGTTTGGTCGTAGCCGACGAATATCTTCGCAAGTACGCCGGCAAGCAGTGCTGCCGCGGCGGCAAGCACCACGCCGCTGCAGAGCGAGAGGGTGATGCTCTTGCGGAGCAGATTGTTGAGCTCCTTCTTGTTGCCCGCGCCGTAGTTGAAGGAAACGATCGGCGCAGCGCCGATGGAGTATCCGATGAATATCGCGACAAATATGAACTGGACGTACATCAGTACGCCGTATGCCGAAACGCCGTCCCCGCCCAGATATTCCAGCAGCCGGAAGTTGTAGACCATGCTGACAACGGAGGAGCTGATGTTGCTCATCAGCTCGGAGCTGCCGTTGGCGCACGCCTGCAATATGGGGCGCAGCTCAAGACGGGTGCGGGTGAGCTGCAGCAGGCTGTCGTTTTCGCGCAGGAAGTATATAAAGGGTATCAGCCCGCCGACACACTGGCTCAGCCCCGTGGCGACAGCCGCCCCGGCGACGCCCCAGCCGAACGCGCCGACAAAGAGCGCATCCAGCACCATATTCGTAACGCCTGCGGCAATGGTGACGGAAAAGCCCATTTTGGGCTTTTCGGCGGCGATAAGGAAGCTCTGGAATACGTTCTGGAGCATGAAGGTGACGGTGAACCCCGTGACTATCCTGCCGTAAAGCACGCAGTCATCCAGCATTTCGGGCGTTGCGCCGAAAAATTCCGCCACCGGGCGCATGAATATCACGCCGAGCGCGGAAAGCACGGCGCCCAGTATAAGCGTGAAGTATATTATCATGGAAAACAGCTTTTCGGCGCGTTCGCCTTCGCCTTCGCCCAGCGTTTTGGCAACAAGCGCGGTGCCGCCCGTGCCGACCATGAAGCCCATCCCGCCCAGCACCATTACGAACGGCATGATAAGGTTCACCGCGGCAAACGCCGTCTTCCCCACAAAGTTGGAAACGAAAAACCCGTCCACGACGCCGTAGATCGAGGTGAATACCATCATGCCGATCGAGGGCAGTACAAAGCGTATCAGCCGTTCGTATGTGAAATGATCGGATATCCGAATGTTGTTTTTTGCCATTGTAAAAGCCTTTCCGCCGCACGCTTTTCGAAAAAATAAAGGGCATTCCCTTTTCCCGGGAAAGCCGTAAAACAAATGCACCGCAGGGCGCAGTGCTTACTATATCACGGATTATACGTCGTGTCAAGCCGCGCTGGCGATTTTTGTTGAAAAGCAGTGACAAAATCACTTTTTTGTGGTACAATAAAATAAAAGCGGCATTTGCGGCGGGGTATGCGCTCCGTACACGCGCCGCGGAAAGAGTAAAACAGCCATGAAAAGACGCGATCATATAAACAACCGGTTTTATACCGCGATCGGCGCCGCCGCCTGCGCGCTTTGCATACTTGCCGCCGGCTGCGGCGAAGCGGCGGATGTTTCGGGGTCCTCCTCGCCCGATGCCGCCGTGTCCGCGGCTTCGGAAGGCTCCCGCACGGCGGATATTTCCTCGCGTGCCGCGCCGGAAACCTCGCCCGTGCCGGGCGTGTCCTCCGAACCGGGGGAAAGCCCCGCGCCGGAGGAATCCTCCGAACCGGGGGAAAGCTCCGCGCCGGAGGAATCCTCCGAACCGGATCCGTTCCCGATCCCGGAACCCACGCCGATGCTGGACGGCATAACCGAGGAGCAGTACGCGCGTATCGCGGCGCTGCCCAATAATCCGCACGGGCACGGCTGGCTCGGCGCGGAAAAGCAGCAGCCCTATTATTCGCAGTTCGGCGCGATAACGGTGGAGGATGCGAACCTGCCCGCCGTGTACCTCACCTTCGATGAGGGCTACGAAAACGGCTACACCGCAAAAATACTGGATGTATTGAAGGAAAAGAATGTCCGCGCGACCTTCTTTATAACGCTTGCTTACCTTAATTCCAGCCCGGAGCTGGTGCAGCGAATGATAGACGAGGGCCACACCGTCGGCAACCATACGGCGTTCCACCCCTCCATGCCGAAGGTCAAGCTGGAACGTGCGTACAGGGAGGTAAAGCAGCTCCACGATGCGGTTCTTTCCCGCTTCGGCTACGAAATGAAATACTTCCGGTTCCCGATGGGCGAATCGAGCGACAGAACGCTCGCGCTCGTGCAGGAAATGGGCTATACCTCGGTGTTCTGGAGCTTTGCTTATATGGATTGGGATCCGGAAAAGCAGCCGGAGCCGGCTGCCTCGCGCCAAAAGATCGTTTCCTATGCGAAGCCCGGCACGGTCTACCTGCTTCATGCCGTTTCAAAGACAAATGCCGAAGTACTCGGCGACGTAATAGACGATATCCGTGCCTCCGGGCTTGCCGTTACCACCTTCGGCGCGGAATACATCCCCGAACCCGAGCCTGAGCCTGAACCGGAACCCGAACCGGATCCCGGAGAAAGCTCCGCGCCGGAGGAATCCTCCGAACCGGATGAAAGCTCCGAACCTGCGCCGGAGGAATCCTCCGAACCGGATGAAAGCCCGGCGGAATAGAATGCAAAAAAGCGCTGCCCGTTTTGTGCGGGCGGCGCTTTCGTTTTTTTGTATGCCCTTATGCTGCCTTTTTGTTGGAAACAAGTATAAAACCGTTTCCGCTCGGCTCAACGGTCAATACGCCGTCAAACAGCTTTGTGTCTTCGTCATACGCCGTATAGCGGATGGCAAAGCGGCTGCCGTCGGCGGTGTGGCCGGTGTATTCGTAATAGGTCATATCCCCGCCGCCCGCGGCTCCGGCGTGCGAAGCGATAATCTGTTTTTTTGCCGCGTCGTAATGCAGCGTCGCGGCTATATAATGGCGGTTGTCAAGCGCGGAGCAATCGATCGTTATCCCGAGAACTTCCTTTACCTTTGCGTTGAAGTCGGCTTCGGAGCAGGTCGCGGTGAAGGTGCCGTCGTTGTGCCAATCGAAGGTGAAGAAATCAAACTGGCGGGCCCAGGAATAAATATTCACCGGGTCGATATCCTTCACGCCGTCAAACAGCCCGAGCGGGCAGGCGTAACCGGTGTATGTCTTGAAAAGCTCTGTCGGGTCCTTCTTTTCGGTCGCACGCGTTTCCTTTTCGCCGCAGGCGCATTCGCGCGTTTCAACGCCGGCTTCGGTGTAGGTGGCTTCCTTTGTCTGCTTCCATTCGCCGAACTCGTGCGTGTGTGCTTCCGCCGCGGAGGAGGATTCTTCTTCGGAGGATTCACCCGCTGCCGCGGAGGATTCACCCGCTGCCGCAGAGGATTCACCCGCTGCCGCAGAGGATTCACCCGCTGCCGCGGAGGATTCACCCGCCGCCGGGGAGGATTCCTGCTTTTCGCCGCCGCAGGCAAAAAGCGATAACGCAAGTGTCAGCAGAAGTATGATCGCTGAAATTTTCTTCATTTCCGGAATTCCTTTCAAAAAACCTTTTCGGTCGTTTTCCACGGTATTATACAGCGGGAAGGAACAAAGTTCAAGATTTTTTGCGTTATTCGGCGCTTTTTCCCCGAAAAACGCCGAAGGTTTTCGCGAAAAATACCTTATATTTTTGCAGCACCGTATGCTCCACCGAGAGACGGGCAGTAAGGGATAAGCTAAGGGATAAGCTCTCGATAAAATGCCGCGTGCAACGGCATTTTATATATGGAAAAAGAGACCGCATGACTGTATTATAGCAAAATCCGGTGCATTTTTCAATCAAATTTCATTGTTTCCCGACAAATTAAGCGTTATATCCGAAGCCTTGCTTTGAATCTGCTTGATGTTGTTCCTGCTTTGTGGTATAATCATATTGAAAGAGTATATGTATCTTCAAAAGGAAGGTCGGGCGAAACGGCAAATAAAACTTCGATCGGATTTTTTGAGAATATCCCTGTCCGCGCCGTTTGGGATGAGGAGAGCGCCAAATGGTGGTTTTGCGCTACGGACATTGCCGAAGCGCTGACAAAATCGAAAAACCCGAGAAAATATTGGAATACAATCGAAACGAGAAAACCTCAGTTGTCCTCAATTTGCAGACAACTGAAATTGAAAGCAAAAGACGGCAAGCTTTACAATACCGAAGCATTGTCGAAAAACATGTTGAAATGGATGCTGCGCACCCCTTTATGGAGGGCAACGGACGCAGCACTCGAATATGGCTTGATTTGATTCTCAAAAAGAATCTGAAAAGGTGCGTTGATCGGAGTCGGATCGATAAATCGGACTATCCTGAAGCCATGCGCGAAAGCGTAGATTCTCCGGATAAAATCATGCAGCTCCTCAAAAACGCCCTGACCGACGATATCAATAACCGCGAAATCATTATGAAAGGCATAGATTATTCGTATTACTACGAAACGGAAGAATAAGGATTTATTTATGGCAACAAATAATGCCGACATCGGCTTTGAAAAACAGATACGGGACGCCGCGTGCGTGCTGCGCGGAAATATGGATGCATCCGAGTACAAAAACGTTGTACCGGGTCTGATTTTCCTCAAATACATCTCCGACTGCTTTGAGGAAAAACACCGCGAACCGATCGAGGAAGGCGACGGCTTTGAGGAGGATATCGACGGGTACACCTCCGAGGGTATGTTTTTCGTTCCGCAGGGCGCAGATCTTTTGCAAGAGAAGGTTATTTAAGTACCCGGAGGAAAGCAATGATCGAAAAGATACTTATTCGCGGAGCGAAGGTACACAACCTCAAAAATATTGACGTGGATATTCCGCTCGGGAAAATTGTCGGCATTGCGGGCGTTTCCGGCTCCGGCAAGTCCTCCCTTGCGTTGGGCGTGCTGTATGCGGAGGGTTCACGCCGATACCTCGAAGCGCTCTCCGCCTACACCCGCCGCCGCATGACGCAAGCATCCAAAGCTGCCGTGGATGAAGTTTTGTATGTTCCCGCTGCGCTGGCGCTTCACCAACGACCCGGAGTGCCGGGCATCCGCAGCACCTTCGGTACGGGAACCGAGCTGTTGAACAGCCTGCGGCTGATGTACTCCCGCCTTGCAAGCCACCGCTGCCCGAACGGTCATTATCTGAAACCGTCTTTGGCTGTCGCCGCAGGAAAAGAGCTCATTTGTCCGGAGTGCGGCGCTCATTTTTACGCACCGTCCGCCGAGGAACTGGCGTTCAACTCCCAAGGTGCCTGTCAAAAGTGCGGCGGCACCGGCAGCGTGCGGACAGTAGATATCGAAAGCCTTGTGCCGGATGACACACTCAGTATTGACGGGGGCGCGGTCGCCCCGTGGAACAGCCTGATGTGGTCGCTGATGACGGATGTCTGCCGCGAAATGGGCGTGCGTACCGATGTGCCGTTCCGTGAGCTGACCGCGGAAGAAAAGGAGATCGTCTACCACGGTCCGGCGGAGAAAAAGCATATTTTTTACCACGCAAAGGGTTCGAATCAGGCAGGAGAACTGGATTTCACCTATTACAACGCCGTCTACACCGTTGAAAACGCCCTCGCCAAGGTCAGGGACGAAAAGGGCATGAAGCGCGTAGAGAAATTTCTGAAAGAAGATGTCTGCCCGGATTGCCGCGGTACCCGCCTTTCCGATGCCGCCCGCGCCCCGAAGCTGCGGGGGGTCTCTTTGGATAAAGCCTGCACGATGACGCTTTCCGGGCTTGCGGAATGGGTGCGGGGCGTTCCCGGCAGCCTGCCGGGGGAAATGCGCCCGATGGCGGAAAGCATCTGCGAGGCGTTCCAAAGCACCGCCAAGCGGCTGACGGATTTGGGGCTGGGGTATCTCACGCTTGACCGTTCCGCCGCCACGCTCTCCACCGGCGAGCGCCAGCGGATGCAGCTTGCACGCGCCGTCCGCAACCGCACGACAGGCGTTTTGTATGTGCTGGATGAGCCGTCCATCGGTCTGCACCCGGCAAACATTGTGGGGCTGACCGGCGTGATGCACGATCTGGTATCCGACGGTAATACCGTCATTCTGGTCGATCACGATACGCAGATTTTGAAGGAAGCCGACTGGATCGTGGAAATGGGGCCGGAGGCAGGTGCAAAAGGCGGCTATGTTATCGCCCAAGGGGCAATCCCGACCATTGAAGCAAATCCGGCTTCGCAGATCGCGCCGTTCCTTAAAGGCTGCGGCGAAACGAACCCGGGAAGCCGCATCCCGAAGGAGGAGCTTTTCGCAAAGGGAAGGATTCATCTGTCTACCGCTCAGATCCATACCGTCAAACCGTTGGAGGCAGATATTCCGAAAGGCCGGCTTACCGTCGTCACCGGCGTTTCCGGCTCCGGAAAAACGACAATGGTGCTGGAAAGTCTTGTCCCGGCGCTGGAAGCCGGTATTGCAGGCACGGCACTTCCGCCGCACATCCGCGAAATCCGCGCCGATGGCATCGCGCACGTTAAGCTCATTGACGCCACACCCATCGGGATCAATGTCCGTTCGACGGTCGCCACCTACGCGGGCGTTCACGATGAGCTGCGAAAGCTGTATGCAAAATCCGCAGATGCAAAGGAAAAGGGCTGTAAGGCAAGCGATTTTTCCTACAACACCGGCTCGCTTCGCTGCTCCGGCTGCGACGGAACGGGCGTTGTCAGCCTGGATGTTCAATTTCTGCCGGATGTAGATATTCCCTGCCCGGATTGCCGCGGCTCCCGCTATGCAAAAGAGGCATATGATATAAAGCTCACGAATAAGGCGGGCGAAAGCTTATCCCTGCCGGAGCTGATGGATATGGATGTTAATTCCGCTATTGACTTCTGCGGGGATATGAAAACCGTCAGCCAGCGGCTGGGCGTTCTGAAACGGCTTGGGCTGGGGTATCTCACGCTCGGCGAGGAAACACCCGGGCTTTCCGGCGGGGAAGCGCAGCGTTTGAAGCTGGCAAGCGAGATCGGCAAAACACAGGAGGATTCTGTTTTTGTTTTCGATGAACCGTCCATCGGTCTGCACCCGCTGGATGTCCGGGTATTGCTCGGCGTTTTCCGGGCGCTTATCGCAAGCGGAGCGACGGTGATAGTCATCGAGCATGACCTTGATGTCATCCGCAGTGCCGATTATGTGATCGACATGGGCCCGGGCGGCGGGGATGCCGGCGGGCGGATCGTGGCGTGCGGAACACCGCAGGAGATAAAGAATAACGGCATGAGTATCACCGGCAGATACCTGTGACAAGCCGTTTTTTGCCGTCTGCGCGCTTTTTGCCTGCCGAATCCGACACAAAACGCGATCCGTATAGCAAACGAATACGCGCCCAAGGGTACCTCAAAGGTAGCCGCGCTGTTACCGCCGGACCGCGCGGCTGCTGTTCCTGCTCAATGTCCCGATGGGCGGAAAGATCCTGCTGATGGTGCTGACACCGATCCCGGAACGTTACGGAGTTGCGCCCGGGGACAGGGAATATATGATAACATTCTTTATCAGCGGCCTGATGGCGATCATCAACGAGTGGCTGAAGGGCGATTGCGCAGACGATATCGGGCATATTATTTCGGTCATGCAGCGCTGCATTCCGGAAAGCCGGCAATAATCTCACGCAATAAAAGCCCCGGCGGGCGCAGAGCCTGCCGGGGCGTGTTTTTTGCTCAACGTCGGTCGAATTCGGGGTTGAAGGCGTAAAAGTTTTTGTGGTCGAGATTGTCGCGCACAACGCGCAGCGCATCGCCGAAGCGCTGGTAGTGTACTATCTCGCGCTCACGCAGGAAGCGTATCGGGTCGGCAACATCGCGGTCGTCGCAGAACCGCAGTATGTTGTCGTATGTGACTCTCGCCTTCTGCTCTGCCGCAAGGTCTTCGTTCAGGTCGGCAATGGCGTCGCCGGTGGATTGGAAGGTGCTTGCGGAAAAAGGCGTTCCGCTTGCCGCAATGGGGTACAGCCCCGTTGTGTGGTCGACAAAGTAATCCGAAAATCCGCCGTCCTTTATCTCCTGCTCGGTCAGCCCCTTTGTGAGCTGGTAAACTATAGCACAGATCATTTCCATGTGCGCCAGCTCCTCCGTGCCGACATCCGTCAAGATACCGACGACTTCGCCGTAGGGCATGGTATAGCGCTGCGAAAGATAGCGCAGCGAAGCGCCGAGCTCGCCGTTCGGCCCGCCGTACTGCGTTATTATCAGCTTGGCAAGCGCCGGGTTCGGGTTTTTGATGTTTACCGGGTACTGAAGCTTTTTATCATAGGTCCACATATTTATTCCTCCGTGTTCTGCCACGGCCACGGGGAGCGCACCCAGCCCCAGCCGGCGTTTTCGGTCTGTGCGTTTGCGGTCAGAGCGCCGTACAGCCGCTCGTATTCCGCGGTGTATCCGTTCAGCGCCTCCACCGCGCGGCGGTGGTATTCAAGCGCTTTTTTGTTTTCCGGGTGTCCGTCCAGATAAAGCACGCATTCGTGCGCGGCAAAAGCCGATCTCTGGATGTTTCTCATAAGAGCTTCTTTTTTTCTATCTGCCATTCCGCACGTCCTTTCCGCCGTAAAACGGCAGGTCGAGCGCCTTGAAGAGCGTTCCGCGGTCGAGCGCGGTCTCCTCGTCATAAAGCCCTTCGAATCGCTGGTAGGGAACATAAGCCATCGCGAGAGAAGCGTTTTCCGGGAAGCTCGGCTCGGTGTCGGTTCTCGGCTCGTCTGCAATGCCTTCCGGCATTTCGCCGTTTTCGCTCAGTGCGAGTATTTCTTCGGGGAGCATTTCGTGTTTCTCCTTGTTTTCAGTAGTATCCGGGGGCAGCTCCTGCGCCCCCCCGCTGTCAGTATATGAGCCATCGTCGGTATTTCGGGACAAAATTTTGTTTGATTCGGCAGGTTGCATCGGCGACGCTTTTGTGGTAGAATGTAAAAAATCGATCGTTTCGGAGGGAAATAACGAATTATGGATTCCAATATTCGCCCCGAAAGCATGGCGCGCATAAACACGCCGGAGCTTGCAAGGGAATTTATCGCACAGAAAACACAGGAGCTTAAGGATTTTATCGGCAGCCGCAAGGTGCTGCTCGCGCTTTCCGGCGGGGTGGATTCCTCCGTCGTCGCCGCACTGCTCATAAAAGCGGTCGGCAAGCAGCTCACCTGCGTTCACGTCAACCACGGTCTGCTCCGCAAGGGCGAACCGGAACAGGTTATCCGCGTGTTCCGCGATCAGATGGATGCAAATCTTATATATGTCGATGCCGCAGACCGCTTTCTGGACAAGCTTGCCGGCGTGGACGATCCCGAACAAAAGCGCAGGATAATCGGCAGGGAATTTATCGAGGTCTTTGCGGAGGAAGCAAAGAAGCTCGACGGCGTTTCGCTGCTCGCACAGGGCACGATCTACCCGGATATACTCGAAAGCCACGGCGTAAAGGCGCACCACAACGTGGGAGGTCTGCCGGAGGAGCTTTCCTTTGAGCTTGTCGAACCCGTCAAGCTGCTTTATAAGGACGAGGTACGCGCTGTCGGGCGTGAGCTCGGTCTGCCCGAAACCATGGTCGACCGCCAGCCCTTCCCCGGCCCCGGGCTGGGTGTACGCTGTGTCGGCGCCATCACGCGCGACAGGCTCGAAGCGGTGCGCGAATCGGATGCGATCCTGCGCGAGGAATTTGCGCTTGCGGGCCTTGCCGGCAAGGTGTGGCAGTATTTCACCATCGTGCCGGATTTCCGTACCACCGGCATCAAGGACGGCAAACGTACCTACGAATGGCCGGTCGTTATCCGTGCGGTGAATTCCGTTGATGCGACAGCCGCCACGGTGGAGGAGATCCCCTACCCGACACTCCACCGCATAACCGACCGTATCCTTGCCGAGGTAAAGGGTGTCAGCCGCGTGCTTTACGACCTTTCCCCCAAGCCCGTCGCCACTATCGAGTGGGAATAAAACGAAGTACCGTAAAAACCCAGTAAACAGCACCGCAAAGTGCTTTACACCAACCTGCTCACAAGCGGTAAGCTGAACAGTTATCTTGCGGATATTGACAAGCAGGCTGAAGATATGTTTCTTCGGCTGGTAGAGCAGATAGCAAATCGTGAGGGCGTGACCGAACAGCTAAAGGCGGAAAATCAGATAGAGTGGGTTGGCAGGATGAATAACATCCGCAGTAGAGCGGTGGAGATTGTAAATGCAGAACTGATTTACAGTTAAGCCGGAGCGGCGGCGAGGAAAACCTTGCCGCCGTTTTTATGTATATGACCGAAAAATCAAAGATTTATGGTATAATTCTAAAAGAGTTATTTTTTTAAGACCATCGCCTCAAAAAACGTACTTAATAGGTGAAAGCGCTTTTAGGTCAAATGAGGGAGGTGAACAACATGGATGATCTGAGAATCATAGAACTCTACTTTAATAGAGATGAACAGGCGATCAAGGAGACGGATACAAAGTACGGAAAACTCTGCCACAGTATTGCCTATAACATTCTAAATAATCACGAAGATTCTGAGGAATGCGTTAATGATACTTATGTGAGTGTGTGGAACACCATTCCGCCTACAAGACCGCACAATTTCATGTCCTTTATCTGCAAGATTGCACGAAATCTCTCTTTGAAGCGACTGGAGTTTATGAAGCGAAAGAAACGGTCGGCGGAAATCATTTTATCCTTGGATGAGCTTGCGGCAGTATTGCCGGATGAACGATATGCTCCCGATGTGAGCGACGAGGATGTAGGTAAGCTGATCAGTAAGTTTCTTCGCAGTCAGGAGGAATATGTCAGGAATGTTTTCATCCGCAAGTATTTCTATTTCGATTCTATAAGGGAGATTGCAAAGCGCTATTCTTTTACTGAGAGTAAGGTCAAAAATATGTTGTTCTACACCCGAAACAAGCTAAAAGATTACTTGATTAAGGAGGGCGTTGAAATATGAAAACACCGAGAATCGCAAATGCCATCGGGCAAATTGATGACGATCTTGTCGCCGACGCAGCTAAGTGCAAGAAGAAAAATAAGAAACATTGGTTAAAATGGGGTTCCTTGGCAGCATGCTTTGCAGTGCTTGTAATTGCAGGGGCAGCAATCCTCCCATCGCTATTTCGGGAAAATGTAACACCGGAGGGAACCGACGGCAGATACAAGGACTTTTCTATCCAAGCCAGCGAATCTGCAATTGTATGGCCATGGGAGTATCAGACTGTATATGAAAAATATAGGAATGTCGAAATTGACGGTATTGAGTATCATGGAAAAGGCCGTGCGGTATCAGAAGCATGGATTGGCGAGAGAATTGGCAACTACACTGTGGTTGGATATGATGAAGTCAATAATGGAAAAAAATATTCTGCCGAGTTTGAAGCATATGCACTGAAGGATATTGCTCAAAGTCAGTTTATAGCCGTAAAGATGGAGGACAGTTATTATGTCTTTCAGAATGACGAGTATGCTCCTCCGAACACCCTTGGTGAGCTTATGGATGTCGTAAATCTGTCCGAGGTCGTGGAGCTTCAGCGCTTTTCCGAAGGAGACAATAGTCCTGATAGCAAACATTTTGCATTGAGCAGTGACGATTATGTGTGGGAAGTTCTGTCCGAATGTAGGAACGCCCCTTTCGTTGAAGATCAAACATGGACGGTTGGTGACAGAAGTTACCTCAGTTTTACGATTACTTCCGAAGCACTTGGTGTTTACAAAGTTGCTCTGTATGTGACGGAAGACGGCTATCTGTGGACAAACGCATTTAATTGGCAGTATCTATTCAACATCGGCGAGGATGCTGCAAGCAGGATTATCCATTATGCGAAAGAGAATTCCACTGAAGTAGAGTATGAACCGTACAGAAACTCGGTAGCCGGTACAATCATTAAGATTACGGAAGAATATATCTTGGTGGATGATTCTATCCTGTGCAAGAATCCGGCGGACGGTATCACCTACAAGGTTCTGCTAAATGACCTTCGTATCTCCCGTTATGTAGATTATGGAATTGTCAAGGTTGGTGATACCGTGCAAATTTCCTATGAAGGCGAAATTGATGAAACCAGTGGTAACACCATTGCAGGTGCAATTTCGGCATTTAAGGCAACAATCTCCGATGGAGATGTATTAATTCCTGAATGAACCACCTATGCCCTGTAAGACTTCAAAATCTTGCAGGGTGTTTCTCTGTCTTAAAATGTATGTAATCCCGCAAGGCAGGGGTACTGCCCTGCGGTGTTGTTTTCGGCATTAAAGCTATCTTTCTCTGTCGTGGGATTTTCGCTTTGGCTGGCTTCTCTGTCTGCCCTCTGCCTGTAGCCGCCTGAGCTGGTCACGAATACTTTTCTTTTCGGGCGGTGTAAGCCTTTCTTTTTCGGCTGGTCTGCGGTTCTCCCTGACCTCCCGCTCCCATGCGGCAAGGTCACGGTTGTACTGCTCCACAACAGCCTCCGCCTTGCGGTAGGTTGCCATGAACGCCTGCACATCGGGATAACCGTCCTCTTTCAGAACATCGGGTAGTTTATCCAGCTTTTCAGCGATTTCCTTTTCTGTCCGCTGTATCTGCTCTGTGAGCGCCTTGCGCTCCTTACCTTTGAAAATCCCCTTTGTGTCGGCGAGCTGCTGTTTCAGCTTCGGAAGTACCGTATCCTGCAAATGCCGGATTTCTTTCGCCTTATCCTGCGCCTTTATCATCAGCTTTTGCATGGTGCGGAACTCTGCCATATCTATCTCAAGGACAGGCTTCGGCGGCATATCGTGTTCACGGATTAGGTTTTGCAGGAAGTCCTTTGCCTTGCTGACGATACTGCGGAACAGACCCGGCAGCCAGCCCTTGCTTTTGATAGACTGGCTCGCCTTTTCGTGTATCTCTGTCTGCTTGACTTCTAAAATCTTTGCTTCGGAGATACCTGATAATAACGCCATATCCGCTGTCCTGTTCCATTCCTGCCTTGCGGCATTGTCGGCGTTGATTTCGTCCTCTTTGGGATTGTTCTTGCCGATTTTCTTGGTCGGCAGATAGACGCTGTTTTTATCAAATACCCTTAAGTGCTGCTCAGGATCAGAGATATGGCGGTTGATAAGTTCCGTATACACTTCCTTTATCTCTCGGAGAAAAGGCTCTCCCTTAAAGCGTGTATCTTTGGCAGTAAACAGATGGCTTTCGTATACCTCGCCTTTTTTGATGACGGTACAGCCTTTCCGTATCTGCCCGTCCTCCCCCGTGATTTCCTTTTTGGTGCGGACACGCTTTCCAGTCTCATCAAAGAATACGCTGCGGGAAGCAATCTTCACATCAGGTTCGGGGAGCAGTTTCCTCTCGCTGAAAATCAGATGGATATGATAATTCGTCTTGCGCTTGTTGTGGTGGAGGGCGGACACGCACTCCACACCGTACCGCCTGCGGAACTCCTCTGTAAAGTCCGTGAGTACCTGCTGCGGTTCATATTGCGTATAGACTTCGGGCAAGGCGATAATCAGTTCCCTTGCTTCGATACATTTGCCCTCTGTGCCGCTGCGCTGAAACTCCTGCTGGCTTTCCCTTGCAAGATTGCTCCAAAAGGTACTGTCGGCGGTGCGGTAGGTGGCATAGAGGTTTTCCTGCCTTGCATGGCTTGTAATATATGATATTCGCCCTTTGACATTGGGCAGCTTTGACATCTGGATAAAACTGTGTCTCGGCATACATCATCTCCGTTTTCTGTTGTCAAGGTGCGTCCTTTTTTGCAACCGTTTACGGTTGCGGCTGTCACTGCGGCAACGGTGACAGCCCCGTATCATACGCTGCAGGCGGTTGATACGGAAGCCCCCTGCAAGGGCGAAATACCCGGAGTACAAATCGAAGATTTGTGCGAGGGGTGTATTTCGCTCTCAAACGCCGAGGGCTTAGGGTTACTTCCCGAAAAAGAATGGATGGTCATTCCACTCTGCGGACATCATCGGGTTTCAGAAGATTTCTTCCCTGATTGACCGTCAGAAACCGTTCCAGCGTGTCCCTGCGGATAATGGTCTTGCACCCCACTTTGAGGACGGGCAGCTTTCCCCATTCCACCAGCTTCCGCATGGTGTTCCTGCCGATACCCGTACATTCTGCGGCTTCCTCTATGGTAAGTCCCATTTTGACTGCGTTCATTCTATCAACCTCCTTTTTAGAATACTCATTTTGCAACTACTGTTTTATCATTATACTTATTCTGTCATCTCTTGCCAACCTATTTTGCAACCATTCATAATTTATTTACAATTTTTATCGAGATAATGGTTGCAAAATAAGTATCGGCGTGTTATACTGATACCAGTCAGGAGGTGAACACCTTGAAAAAAGAAACCACATTCACCGCAAAACAGGTCGGTGGGCGGATTAAGGAACGCCGCACAGAGTTAAACATTACCATGCCGGAACTCGGCAGGCGTGTGGGCGTGAACAAATCCACCATTCAGCGGTACGAAGCGGACGGGGTTGATCCGAAGCGCACAATGGTTATCAACGGTCTTGCGGAAGCGTTGCTCACAACTCCCGAATGGCTGACAGGTCTTTCCGATGATAAGGAATATGACACCTATACTCTCTGCCAGCGGGATATTGAGGAACACATCAAGAAGTATCTGGACACAGTTTCCCATACAGTAAAGGGCGAACCGCACCAGCAGCTTCTCACGACATTTCTCGGCAAGATGGTTGACCTGTATACGGTTATGACCTGCTACTTTGCTGACGCTATGGAGGAAGTTGACCGTGTGGCGGAGGACAAAGGGCTGAAAGAGTCTCTTGGACGGTACGCCATAGAGTCCGGGGCAATCATGGAGCAGGTATACCGCAAGAAGATGGAAGTGCCGATTGAGGATATGAAACGGTTTTTAGACGGGATTTTACATATCCACGATGAGGGGCGCACAAAAATGTCGATGGGCGCACTTTTCGGGATAGTGGAGGAAGCCGAAAAAAGGCTATCCGAAAAAGAAAATTCCGTGGCACCTTGACAAGTAAAGACGCCAGTTGACTTCCACTGGCGGAAGTGACACAATTACTTTACGCACACCATATGTCACAGTCCCGATTGCCACGGATAGAAAGGAGTTTTTTATCTATGGCAAAAGGTTCTGTAAGAAAGAAAGGCAAAAAGTGGTACGGACGCTTTTATATTGAAGATGAAAGCGGCAGAAAAGTGCAGAAAGAGTTTGCAGGCACAGAGAGCAAGGCGGAAACAGAAGCCATGCTCCGCAAAGCGATAGCGGACTACGAGGAAAAGCAGTTTGTCGGGAAAGCGGAAAACATCACAGTAGGCGATATGCTGGATATGTGGGTAGAGGAAGAACTGAAACCCGGCAACTTAAGCAACGGGACGGTCATGTCCTATCAGGGAACGGTCAACCGTATCAAGCAATATCCCATTGGCAAACGCAAGCTGAAAACCGTGACCGCCGACCATTTGCAGGCGTTCATTGATTTTCTGAGCTACGGTGGGACAAACCCGGACGGGACAACTTCAAAGCCCATGAGCAAAGGATATATGCTCCTGTTCTCGGCGGTGCTGCAAAATTCCTTCCGCTTTGCGGTTTTCCCGAAAAAACTGATTACCTTTAACCCTATGCAGTATGTGAAGCTGAGGGGCAGAAAGCAGGAAACGGATATTTTCTCGAACAGTGAGGAAGATACTTCCAGTATTCCTACTATCACGCATGAGCAGTTCCAAAAGCTGGAGGAATTTCTCAAGACAAAAGATAATCCCGCTTTGCTGCCTGTGCAGATAGCGTACTACACGGGGCTTCGTATCGGGGAAGTATGCGGCTTGACTTGGCAGGATATTAACCTTGAGGAGCAATATCTCACGGTACGCCGCAGTATGCGCTATAACGGAACAAGGCACACAACCGAAGTGGGAACGACAAAGCGGAGCAAAGTCCGCACCGTTGATTTCTGCGACACGTTGGCGGCAATCCTGCGGGCGGCAAGAACAGAACAGCGCAAAAACCGTTTCCGCTACGGGGAGCTTTATCACCTGAACTACTACAAAGAAGTAAAGGAAAAAGGGCGCACCTATTATGAGATTTACAGCCGGCAAAGGACAGAGGAAGTCCCGGAGGACTATAAGGAAATCTCCTTTGTCTGCCTGAGAGCAGACGGGGCGTATGAAGCGCCGAGTACGGTAGGGATTATGTGCAGGGCGGCAAAGAAGAAAGTGAAAGGGCTTGAAGATTTCCATTTTCACACGCTCCGTCACACCTACACAAGCAATCTGCTGTCCGGCGGCGCAAAGCCGAAAGATGTGCAGGAACTTCTCGGACACTCTGATGTCAGTACCACAATGAACATCTACGCTCACTCTACAAGGGAAGCGAAGCGTACTTCCGCAAGGCTGCTGGATAAGGTGGTCGGCGGGGAATAAAAAATTGCCCTTGTTTCGGCTCGTAAGGGCAAAAACAAGGGCAAACAGATAAGGTTTGAATGAAAAACAGGCGTGAAGCCTTGAAAAATCAATGGTTTTTGAGGATTAGATAGTTAAACCATAATTTATTATTACCCCAATATTAAAAATAGAACCTATTTATCAAAAGTTGGTATATAGTCAAAAAAGCACTCGTCAAAAGACGAGTGCTTTTTAATGTTTTTTTGGAGCGGATGACGGGGCTCGAACCCGCTACCTCCACCTTGGCAAGGTGGCGCTCTACCAGATGAGCTACATCCGCATTTTTGGTGCCTCCGGACGGAATCGAACCATCGACACGGGGATTTTCAGTCCCCTGCT
>ERZ824600.2895-NODE-2895-length-17254-cov-3.483691_pt1 | contig 17254 bp, 15 predicted proteins | sample MGYA00519933_ERZ824600 | MGnify/ENA primary metagenome ERZ824600 (study PRJEB31778, sample SAMEA3449178) | human gut metagenome | biome: human gut; feature: human-associated habitat; material: faeces | place: United Kingdom | collected 2010/2012 ... | reverse complement strand
GGACATGTTGAACATGGTCATATCCCCTTTCATCGGGAAGCCGTGACGGAAACCGCGCCATCCGGCAAACCAGGCTGCCTTTCCGGTCATCGGATCGACCAGATAGATCGGAATGAGCATGGCGGAGGTGGCCCGGGCGCGATAATAGAAGGATTCTCCGCGGGCGACCCGGTCGAGCTGTCCGGGGGCCTGATAGACATCCAGAATTTTCCGTGTTTCCGGTTCCATCATCAGATATCCGGTCAGCACGCCGAGATTCTGATCGCCCATGTGGGTTCCGCGCCATTCCGGATTTTTCGAACGGACGGTGACAAAGGTGTTGTACTCTTTGAGCAGTTCCTCCTCTCCGGAGAGGGGCTTCAGCGGAATCCGGTCGAGCAGGGATGGCGCCGTGATCCGGTAGCGCAGGAACTCTCCTTCCGTGTACCGGAACGGACCGAATTTGGTTATGACGGCCGCCGGGGCGAGGGTGGATTCCAGTTTCAGCGGGGAGTATCCCTCCAGCGCCTGACTGTACAGCGGCGGGAAGGGGGTGTAGGGCTTCGCCTTGTCGTCCAGACGGATTGCCCTGGTCATCCGGTTCCAGATGCGGACTTCGCCGTTGTCCACCGAGAAGAGCTCCTCCACTTCCAGAGGGAAATAACTCAGAAGACGGGTCATGGTGCGAATCTGACGGATCTCCTTTTCGGGCACTGTTTTCCAATCTTTCCCATAGGAGGCCGGCTGTGGAGCGGCTCCGTAAAGGGTGGCGGCCGCGACTTTCCCGATCTCCTTTTCCGCATCAATCTGCAGACCGTCCTTTGTGTTCCGGAAGGATTTCGGCAGAGTCTGGAACACCATCAGAACCGGCTGTTTCGGCGCGGGGTTGTCCCAGAGCAGGAGAAGGTATTTCGCGCTCATTTTTGCCGGATTGAGCCGGGCGGGATCCGAGATCAGAACGACTTTCCCATCCACTTCCGCCACCAGACGCGCCGGTGCGGAGGGATACAGCAGCGTGTTGTCGGAAACCGTAATGGAGGGTGCGTGGAAATCGAAGAGCACCCCGGGTGCCAGTCCACTCCACCAGACATCCGCCGACGCCTCTTTCCCGTTTTTCAGATTCCGGAAAAGACTGGTCCGCTCGGAATGGGTCCACGATCCCCCCTTCTGACGGAAGGCATACGGATGCATCCCGGTGATTTCAAAGGAGACGTTCCATTCGTTTTCCGATCCCGCATACGGCTGGAACTCTTTTTTCGGATCGGCAAAAAGCGTTGTGTTCCTGGCATTTGTGCAGAGAAGGGTGTGCCAGTTCCCCAGAAATCCGTAGACGCCCGTTGCATACAGACTGGCGCCCGGACGGATGACCGGAGTTTTCCCATCGGATTCAAACAGCGGCTTCAGAAATTCCGTTCTCTTGCGATCGGCCTCCTGTTCGAGAGTTGCGCAGCGGAGGAAATCTCCGGCGTTGTAGGCGGATTCCCATGCGGTGCGGATGGATTTCCAGCGGGCTTCCCATCTGCGGACGGGAGCCGGCTGTTTCCGGAGAGCGGCGATCTGTTTGAGAACGGGCAGTTCCCGGTCGAATTCGAGCAGACGCGCCCCCAGACGCATCCGTTCTTCCGCGATCTCCTTGTAATATCCGATGGCGGCTTCATACTGCGGCGAGAAAACATCCTTTGTTCCGGGATATTTTTTCTCCGCCGCGAGCATCTGGCGGATCTCCATTTCCGGAGAGGTCAGCAGACCGAAGCGTTTCAGCGCCTTTGCATTGTTTCTCCAGTCGTCCACCCGTGCACGGATTTCGTCCTGCAGACGCCGGATGCGTTTTTCCCGAAGCCACGGATAGAAATTCGGACTCAGGCTGTTTCCCGCGCTTCCCTGATAGAGTGCAATCAGAAAGGCATCGAACGCATCCGCTTCCCGGATTCCCTCCGCTTCCTTTTGGGAGGGAAAAGCGGTCCGCAGTTTCTTCCATTTTTGAAACATCTGATTGAACTCGAACGGATCGGGATTGCGCTTTGCGAAACAGAGGAATCCGAGGTCGATCTGTTCCGCACGCTGCTGAAGAATGGACTTCCCGATCTGCTTTTCCTCCGTTGCAATCTCTTCGAGAACGGTGACTTCGCGGATGCGGAGCGTTCCGGTGACTTCGCGAAGTCCGATGGTGAGCCATCCGTCAAAGTTTTCCGGAATGGTGACGACATTGGTCAGCGTTGTCCAGTCGAAGGTTCCCTTGAGATCCAAATTTTTCCCGAATTCGGTGGATTTCCCTCCGACCCGTCCCCAGAGGAAGAAGCGGACGCCCTGATAGGGACGCTTCTTCGCGGCGATGTTTTCTCCGCTGAGAACAACTTTGAAGGTCAGCTTTTCCCCCTGATAGGTCTTCATCCAGAGCCGCAGGGTGTGATTGTCCTTGTCGGAGGTGTTGACGAGCTGCATCACGCCGTCTTTTCCCGCTTTCCCGTCGGTTCTCCAGTCGGCTTTGGAGGGATAGAGAGTCTGCACTTCCGCATGCAGCGCCAGAACCGCACTCAGGGCAAGAAGAGAGAGAAGATATTTCATGTTGGAATCCTTTCTTTTTTCTGTTTATTTCCATGGAATAAAGTCGTCGTCCGTGATGTAATTTCCGGTCCATTTCATCGCCCGGGCCGAGCCGTCCTTGAACAGGGAGTTGATGACACCGGCATGGAGCGGCAGCCAGCGGTGCTGCGGAAAAGCGTTGTAGTTGCTCCAGGAGAGCGACTGCGCATCCCGTAAACGATATGTTCCGAAAACAAAACCATTGTTACCCGCTTTGCCCCAGGAGGTTTCTGCCATAATCATGGAGCCGTTCCGGATGTTTTTGAGCTTCACATTTCTTATGAAAGCGGATGTTTCCGACCAGCGGAGCCATCCGCCGCAGACATCTGTACGAATCGCCTGTCTTGCGGTTGGATGGTAGCTGGGGACCCATTTCGGATCTTCGGGAAGATCGGTGCTGATGACGGTTCCGTAAGTCATCTCCGGGCGGAGCGCCGGACAGAAGTAGACATTTCCCAATTTCCGGAATCCGATCATCTCATCATCCCAGGCTGTCGTGACCAGATCCTTTGTCTGCTGGAGGTAGAGATTGGTTTTTGCACACACGCCGTTGGTCTGATCCGAACCGCGGTGTGTGGGCATGTAATCGTCACTGTCTCCCAGATACGAGGCGATTCCCGTATAAATCTGCTTCATGTTTCCTAGACAGCTGATCGAGAGCCCTTTTTCCCGCGCGGACCTCAATGCCGGAAGAAGAAGCCCGGCAAGGATCGCAATAATCGCAATTACAACAAGAAGTTCAATGAGAGTAAAATTCTTTTTCATGTTTTCCAGTATTTCCCGTCTTTCTTTTTTTTCTGTTTTTTTCCTGTTTCCGGTTTTCTTTTTCCCGGCGGCGTGCTATCCTATAGAAGAGCTTTCTTTTTTAATTATACAATATTCTTTCAAAAAAGCAACGGGGCAAACGGGGTGTAAAATGGTAAATCGAAGTACTTTTTTTGGTAAAGACAAGGTTGTGCTCCGTTCGGTCGGAAAGGATTGGACCGACAAGCTGGGAGTCGGACTTCTCGACAAGACCAGTCCGAATCAGCGTGTCACCGGACCGGAATCGTTTCCGTTTTTTGCGTTCTGCCTGGTCCTCCGGGGAAGGGGAGAGTATGTGGATTGGGAGAGCGGAAAACATTATCCGCTTCATGAAAACACCTATTTTCTGCGGATTCCCGGAGTCGTCCACCAGATCCGGATTGATCTGGAAAGCCGCTGGCGGGAATGCTTCCTCTGCCTGGGATACAACGCCTATCCGTATTTCCGGGCATTCTGCGGAATCTCCCGGGAGACCCCGACCGGGAAGTTCTCGCCGGATGATGCCTGGGCCGAGCAGTATTTCAAACTGGAACAGGAGCTGGAACATTGTCCGGAATCCTGTCTTCTGGATCTTCTCCCGCTGCTGTTCGGCATGGTCTCCAAGGCGCTCCGGAAGACCGACCGCAACAGCGCCGAGATCGAACAGATCAAGGAGGCGTGCCGCTTTCTCAGTTCCGATTTCCGCGAAAAAAGGGAGATTCAGGAGTTCTGCCGGACCCATGGTTGGGGATACGAAAATTTCCGCAAGAAGTTTGCCGAAATCGTCGGAGTTTCTCCGAACCGCTACCGGATGAACCGGCGCCACGAGGCGGCGTGTGCCCTCCTGCTGCGGAAATCGCTGACGATCGGGGATATCGCGGCGGAACTCGGCTACTCCTCCCCGCATGAGTTCTCCGCAAAGTTCAAGCAGAGAACCGGAATGACTCCGACCCAGTTCCGCGACTCCAACACCTCTCTTCTCGAATGATCCCGTGTTCCCCAGTCTCTTATCCGGCGAAACGGAAAAAGAGCAGCAGAATGATTCCAAGCACGATCCGGTAGAAGCCGAACACTTTGAAATCCCTGCGGCGGATGTACTCCATGAAGAAGGCGATTACGCCGAGCGCGACCAGAAATGCCGTGACAAATCCGACTCCGGTTGCGATCCACTGATCGTGAGTCAGCGAGCTTCCGCCTTTGTAAAGACTGTAAAACGATGCGGCAAACATCGTCGGGATCGCCAGAAAGAAGGAGTATTCAACGGCGACTTCCCGGGAGGTCCCGAGAATCAGCGCCCCCAGAATCGTCGCCGCGGACCGCGACACGCCGGGAATCATCGCGAGGCACTGCGCGAATCCGACCGCCAGCGCTCTTCCGAATCCGAACGCATTCATATTCTCCACCCGGACCCTCCGTTTTCTCGATTCGATCCAGAGCAGAGCAATTCCACCCGCGATCAGTGCCGCCGCCACGGTCGGCGTATTGTAGAGCGCCCGCTGAATTTTCGATCCGAACAGTCCGCCGATCACAATCGCCGGAATCACTCCGACCGCCGCCTTGCACCAGAGACGCAGCGTCGATTGAAACACCGCCGCGTTCCGGAACGCCTCCAGCGGAAAAAGTTTCTTATGGAAATACACCAGAACCGCGAAAATCGATCCCAGCTGGATCACGACGAAAAACATCTCCTTGAACGCCGGTTCCAGATGGATGAACTCATCCGCGATAATCATGTGCCCCGTACTGCTGATCGGCAGGAACTCCGTGATTCCCTGAACGATCCCGAGAATCAGCGCCTGCAAATCCAGAATCCAATTCATGACAAAAACTCCGTGGCAAAGAAACAGAAGCGGGACTGCCGGAAAATGACCGGAAGTCCCGCGAAGGAAGAATGCGACAGGGGAGAATTCTTGTTCTTCCCCCCTCCGTCTCCTGTTCTGTTATTTGATTTTGTACCGGGGCTGCTTGTGTGCGAGGACTTTCAGGCGCATCGCATTCTGAGCGATGTATCCGGAAGCCATCGTCGGATCCTGCAGACCGTGATCGTCTTCAAACGTCGCCAGCGACTCATCGTAGAGGCTGTACGGCGAGCGGCGGCCTGTGACCATCACCGCGCCTTTGAACAGATTCACACGCACGTCTCCCGTGACAAACTCCTGCGATTTCGTGCAGAGCGCCTGAATCATCTCCCGTTCGGGAGCGAACCAGAATCCGTTGTAGCACAGTTCCGCGTATTTCGGCATCAGCATGTTTTTCAGGCCGATGCTTGCTCCGTCCAGACAGATGGATTCCAGATCGCGATGTGCTTCGAGCAGAATCGTTCCGGCCGGCGTATTGTAGACTCCGCGGGATTTCATCTGTGTGAAACGGGTTTCGACGATGTCGATGGTTCCGACTCCGTGATCGCATCCGATCTTGTTCAGCGTGCGCATCAGTTTGGCCGGAGACATCTTCTTTCCGTTGACCGCCACCGGGATGCCCTTTTTGAAGGAGATCACCACATCTTCCGGTTCATTCTTTGCCTGGGAGACCGGCTTGGTCATGACCCACATGTGCTCCAGATCGGGCGCGACCCACGGATCCTCCAGATCCTGCGACTCGAACGAGATGTGCAGCAGATTGCGGTCCATGGAGTAGGTCTTCTTGATGGAGGCCGTGATATTGAGTTTGTTTTTCTTGCAGTATTTCATCATGTCCTCGCGGCCTTTGAAGGGCCAGAGGTCGGGGCGGCGCCACGGAGCGAGAACCTTCAGCGAAGGATCCAGCGCATTGATGCTCAGTTCGAAGCGGACCTGATCGTTTCCGCGGAAGGTCGCGAAGTGCATGATGGTGTCAGCGCCTTCCTTGTGGGCGAGTTCCACAAGACCTTTGGCGATCGCGGGACGGGCCAGGGAGGTGCCGAGCAGATATTTCCCTTCGTACATAGCGTTCATCTGGAGCGCGGGGAAATAGAAGTCCCGGATGAACTCCTCCGCGATGTCGGCCAGGACGCATTTCTTTGCGCCGAGGGCGAGAGCTTTTTTCTCCAGTCCGGACGTTTCCTCTTCCATGCCCACGTCGGCGCAGTACGCGATGATGTCGGTCTTCGGGTACTGGTGCGCGAAGTAGTGAAGCGCGGTTGTGGTGTCGAGTCCGCCGGAGAAGGCGAGGATGATTTTCTTGTAGTTGAACTTGGCCGCTTCCATAAAAACACTCCTTTTTTATTGAGTCGGTTTTCTGTATTCGCGATAAGATAACATTCCGAATCCACTTTTTCAATCCGGATCCGACTTTTTTCTGTGCTTTTTCGGTTGACAGGAGATTCCGGAGCGGATGCGTCATGAAGGCGGATCCGAAAAACAGGAGGATGGGTATGGCGTTGAAAGCTCTTTTTCACGACATTGCCGACGTGCCGGAGAAGTTCCGTGAACTTTACTCCGAAACCTCGCCCGGGATCTGGAGTCTCACCGGCGTGGAGGGAATCAAAACCGAAGAGGAGTTCCGGACTCTGCGGGAGGCTCTGGAGCGGAAAAACGCCGATGCGGAGACGATCCGTGCGGCGTGCGAACGCAACAACATTTCACCCCGGGAATTCGAACAGTTCGCCGGAGAGTTCGCCGCGCTGAAAAAACAGCTGGCCGCGCGCGATTCCGAGTGCCGCAGCGAGAAGATCCGCAATGTCCTGCGGGAGACGGCATTGAAAATGGGAATCCGCCCGGAAGCTCTTCCCGATGTGCTGGCCCGGGCGGCGGTGTTTGAGTCCGGAGAGGAAAAACTGGTCCGCTCGCGCGACGAAAAATCCGATGGCCTTCCCGTCGCGGACTGGCTGGAAAAGCAGCTGAAGGATTCCCCGCACTGGCTGAGTCCCTCCCGTTCCGCGGGCGTGCGGCAGACCTCCTTCGCCCGTGTCCGTCCGCTTGGGAATGCGAGCATGGCCGAGCTGATCGCGGAATCCTGGAACAAACGCAAGTAAAAACAAAAGCATCTCATCAACGAAAGGAAATCATTGTATGGCAACGTCTCTTTACGAAATCGCTCTCGGACCGGAAAGAAGTCAGCTCGCGGTGGTGGACGCGATCACCTGCGAAGCGCCGATCCTGAAGAATCTTCCGATGGAACCCTCGTCCCACGGTCTCTGGAACGTCTATGAATCCATGAAGGATGTGACCGGCGGCGACATTGTGGATCTGGATTCTCCGCTCCCCTCCGTCGAAACCGAGTCGGAACTCCAGCAGACCGATCTTTCGATCATCGGCGGCGAAATGGAGGTCGGGGAGGACACCGCCCGCAAACTCGGCGGTCCGGCCGCCTACTTCGCCAAAAAGGCGACCCCCGTTCTCCGCAAGACCGGCATGTCCGCGGAACACAGCATCCTGTACGACGGGTTCCGCGCGTTCGCCCTGAAGAACGGAAACGTTCAGTCCGCGGGCGGCAGCGGCTCCCGGAACTACACGATCCTCTGCGTGCACTATGTCCCGGGCGAGATTACCGGCGTTTACGACCCCGCCGGTTTCGGCGACGGCAAAACCTTCGATCTGACCCCGATCGCCGGCGGAAATCTCTACAAGAACGCCGAGGGCCGCCTGGTCTACGGAATGCGTCTGAAAACCTATTTCGGACTCCAGCTGGCGAACCCGGACTATGTCAGCGCCATCGTCAACTGCGACATCGAATCCGACGACGCCTCCGCCCGGACCTTCCCCACCATGCGGCAGATGGACAAACTCCTGATCGACGCCCGCGCCGGACAGAACACCTTCATCTTCTGTCATCCGGCGGTCAAGGCGTATCTCGGAACCACCTGCAAACTGGAGCACATGAGCCTCGTTGTCGGCGACACCGGATTCTCCACGCAGATCGAGGCCTGGAACGGCGTGCCGATCGTCACCAGCTTCAACTTCGACAACGGCACGGAAACGGCCGTCTCCCTGTAACAACGCAATTCTTAAACAACGACACCTAAGAACAAGGAGTTTTTCATGAGTTTTTCCAAAACAATCTCTTCGGAACTTCGCGATTCGGAACCACTGTTCCTCTCCGTTCTTCCCAATACCTCGACCGTTGTCTCGGAGCCGTTCCTCTGCAACGGGACTCAGCTTGGTCTGGAGCTGGTCGGCCGGATGGAAAAAGGCGTGGAGGTGCCGGCGGAAAAAAATCTGACCGTCACTCTTCTTGCCTCCGATACGCTCGACGGCGAGTTCACGGAGTACGCCACGCTCTGCACCGTCAGCGGAAAAACGCTGGAGGACGGCGGCGAGCTCTTCCGCTTCGTCCCGGTTTCGACCCTTCCTTCCTGGAAGAAGATTTCTCTTGAGACGGATGCGGATCTTTCCGCCGGAACACTCTCGGTCGGACTGGTCCACAAGGCCTGAACTCAGAACTGCGGAGGCCCTCCGATCTCATACCGGAGGGCCTCCGCAAGATGGAAGATGATGAGGATTCTATGAGTTCAAAACTGCTGTATGCGTCTCCGGAAGAGGCGGACAGTCGGGCGGCCGGCCGGGAGGATGTCGCATTCTGGTCCGCGTTCTCTCAGGAGGAGAAGATCTCGTTCCTGATTCGTGCGGGAGAGATGCTGGATTCCTGCATGGTCTGGAATGGCGTTCCGTCCGTCGCCGGGCAGGAGCTCCGCTGGCCGCGCAGAGGGGTGCTGGATGCCGACGGAATGCCGCTTTCGGAAACGGTGATTCCGGAAGCGGTCAAGCACGCAGTCTGCGAGCAGGCGTTCTTCCTGAGCGATCCGGAGGTGCGGAAACTGCGCCGTTTCCGCCGGACCGGAATCAAGAGCGCTGCGATGGGCGGGTTGTCGCTTTCCGTCAATGCGGAAAATTCCGGGGAGAAAATCGCAACCGAGGCGCTGGACTGCATCCGCATGTTCGGCCATCTTCGGTCCGACTGCTCGGAAACGAAACAAGGCGGCACCGTCTGCGGAACTCTGCTCCGGGGATGAGAAAGAAGAAAAGCAATTCCCCCTTCGGGACCCGTCCGGCAAAATTCCCGGACGGGTCCCGATTGTTTTTCCTGCGGATTTTTTCCGGAATGCCTTTTGCATTTTGCGGAAAACGGTCCTATATTCCCAATGGTCAAACAGGAAAAGGGAGATGAGAAATATGGATGCAAAACGGAAAAAGAAAATCTGGAAAATTACAGCCTGGACAGTCGGCGTTCTGGTGGTGCTGATTCTGGCTGTGCTGCTGTCGCTGGGGGTGATTGTCAAATCGGCGATCACGACGATCGGACCAAAGGCTCTGGGGGCGCCGGTGACGGTCGGTTCCGTTTCCTTCAATGTCTTTTCCGGCGTGGTGGACATCCGCGATTTGTTTGTGGGAAATCCCGAGGGGTTCCAGAACGATCGCGCGCTGACGGTCAAACAGATGCGGATTGATGTGCAGCCGTCGTCCTTCTTCGGAAAGAAGCTGGTGGTGGAGGAATTCACGCTGACCGGGGTGGATGTCTATTTTGAAGTGTCGGCGTCAAAGCTGTCCAACAATCTCTCCCAGCTGAACGCCAACATCGCGGAGTTCAGCGGCTCTGCGGAGAAAGCGGAGGCGGAACCCGAGGAGGGAGAACAAGAGGCCGCTCCGAAGGAGAAGGAGGATCTCCGTCTGCAGGTGAATGATCTGAATCTGACCTCCATTTTCGTAAACGTGGTGGCGTCCGCTCCCGGACTGCCGGTGACCAACGCGCCGATTCCGATCGTCCCGATCGAACTCGATGCGCTCGGACAGGATGAGGAGGGAATCACCGCTCTGAATCTCACGGCCGTGATTCTGAACAAACTCACGCTCGGCGTCCTGAGCGCGGTCGGAGAGGCGTTCCCGTCCATGAAGGATATCACGGATGCGGGAGCCAATGTCCTCAACACCGTGGACGGTCTCGTCCGGGATTTCGGAAATCTGCTGAAGGCCGGCAAGAAAAAATAAGTCTCTTTCTGCGGATGCGTTCCGCAGCCCCGGCACAACGTCTGCCTGTTTCCTCCGGAATCCTTTGATCGGAAACCGGAGGAAAGAAAAAATACCTGATTTACCCTTGTCCGCTCATGGATTCGGAAAGAGCTTTTTTCCGTAAGTTTCCCGCATCCGCATGGCTCCCCGGAAAACCGGAATGGAGAACAGAGTCAGTGTTCCGAACAGCGCAAGATAGGAGTTCCGGCCGTAGACAAGGATGCCGTCGAGCCGTTCCGGCGGGAAGAGGTCCATCAGAAAACCGGTCAGATTGCCGAACACCGCGACGGAGAGATAAAAGCTGAAGTTCATGAAGCTGACGGCCGCGCCGACATCGCTTTCCGCATTGGTCTCCCGCAGAAGCGGGATCGTGATCGATGACAGACTCGCCGTCAGCGAAAGCACGCACAGCAGCCCCGCAATTGCCGGCGTTCGCACGTCCAGCGCAATCAGCACTGTCAGACACCCGAACACGCCCGGACACACCACTCCGGCCAGACGGCAGAAAATCCTCCGCCGATTCCCAGCCATCCGGCTGACCAGCGCGAATAAAACTCCGGAACACGCGGAAATGGTCCCCGTCAGAGACAGAATCCACGCCGCAGATTCCGAGCGCATGGAACAGAAATCCTCCAGAAACTTTTTCCCGATCACGGTCTGAATCACATAGTACAGTCCGAAATTCAATCCGCTGAACAAAAACAGTTCGCTGTTGTGACGCGATTTCAACACGTCCGCGAATTTCCGGAAGCTGACCGGAATCTCCCGGACCGGCGGCAGCCGCAGCGTCGATCCCACCAGAAGATAGAGCAGATAAAACCCGAGCGAACACAGACCGGTCAGAATCAGCATCCCCTTCAATCCGAACGCATCCACGCCCGCCACAAATGGCGCATTCGCCGCTATTCCGCCCGCATAACCGATCAGAATGACCAGCGAAAGAGCGATTCCGTACTCCCGGTTGAACACATGGATCGTCTCCCGGATCAGACTCAGATACAGTGCGCTCGCTCCCAGCCCCGTCAGCATCCGGCTTCCGTACAGCAGAATCAGCGAGCGCGAGAACGGAAACAGCAGCGACCCCGCACAGAACAGAAACGCTCCCGCCATGATGACCCGTCTTCCCCCGTAACGGTCCACCAGAAGACCGATGAACAGCTGGTTCAGCGCATAGACATACATGAACGCCGATCCCAGTCCCGTGACATACGGCGCCGAAATCCGCAGCTCCTCCTGCAGAAGCGAGAAGACCGATCCGGGAATCGCCACTCTCTGGACATTGGCAAAGAAATAGAGCATCGTCCCGCAGAACAGCAGCAGAAGAAGGCGGTATCTGCGGGCGATCGGAAAACCGGATCCGTTCATTCGGAATCCCGGACGGTCAGAACGACTTTGCCGATGTTTTCTCCGCGTTCGAGAAGTGCGTGCGCCTGCTCCGCCTCCCGGATTGGAAACACGCGGCAGATGACCGGTCGGATTTTCCCGCGTTCGATCTCCGGCCAGATCCGGTTCTCCAGTCCGCGCAGAATCCGTCCTTTCATCTCCGTGCTCCGGCTGCGGAGCGTGCTGCCGATCAGCCGGAGTCCACGTTTGAGAATCGGACGGAGCGCCAGCTCTGTCCGTTCCCCGCCGAGTGTGGACAGAAGAATCCAGCGCCCCCCGACAGCCATTTTCTCAAGATGTTCCCCCAGTCCGCTGCCGCCGACACAGTCGAGCGCCACATCGACCGGATGCGTATCCAGAATTTTCCCGAGATCCTCCGTTTTCCGGTTGACCGCAAGATCCGCGCCAAGCGCCCGAACCGCCTCCGCTTTTTCCGGAGAACCCACCGTGGTGATCACGCTGGCGCCAAGCGCTTTTGCCGTCTGGATCGAGGCGATTCCCAGTCCGCTGGCTCCCGCCTGAATGAACACCGTCTCGCCCGCCTGAAGATCCGCTTCCAGAACCAGATTCAGATACGCGGTTGCAAAGGTCTCCGGCAGGGAGGCCCCTTCGATCATGCTCAGATTCGCGGGAAGCGGCAGGACCATCTCTTCCGGAACTGCGATCTTTTCCGCATATCCGCCTCCGCCGAGCAGGGCGCAGACATGGTCTCCGGCTTTCCAGCGACTCTTTTCCGGCGCCTGAAGCACGATTCCCGCCGCTTCGAGTCCCATCCACTCCGGCCATCCCGGCGGCGGAGGATACTTTCCCGCTCTCTGAAGCAGGTCCGCCCGGTTCAGCGCGGCCGCATGAATCTCCAGCAGAACTTCCCCCTCCTTCGGAACGGGGTCGGGGACCTCCGTCCAGTGAAAGTTTCTCTTTTCATCCACGGTCATTGCATACATGTCTGTTCTCCTGAATAAAAGACCCGGCCCGCTCCGGCTGACTTCAGCAGCGAAAGCAGATTGCCGGAATAGAGTTTCTTCTGCTCCTCCGGATCCGGAAAGGCGTGACGCGAACGCAGAAGAAAGGCTTCCGGTTCGTAGACGGTGAAATCCGTGCCGAACAGAATCCGGTCCGGACCGAACGCGATGCGGGCGGATTCCATCGCATTGAAGCGCAGGCCGCCGGCAAAGCCGCTGACGTCGAGCAGAACATTCGGACACTCCGCCAGCGCGCGGAGATGCGGTACGTCGATATGCGAATTGACAATCCGCAGGGACGGAAGTCTCTTCGCCAGCCGGATCACACTCGGGGAGAAGTGCAGCTGGACGATCATTCCGTAGTCGCAGCAGAGTTCAAACAACCGGATCCATTCCGCGTTGTCGTAATCCCCCCGGCCGGCACGATAGTGCACCAGCTCGCCGACCCAGACAAGTCCCTTCTCCCGGAAGAGCGACAGCCATTTCTCCGACGTCTTCGGAAAGGCGGGATGAATGCTCGCTCCCGGATAGAAAAATTCCCGGTCGGACTCATAGATCTCCAGCGCTTCGGCATTCGCGTTCTCCAACTCCTCTTCCGTATCGCTCCAGACCCCTTCCCAGGTCGTGAACACTACTCCCCCGATCCCCGTCCGGCGGAGATAGGCGACGGCCGACGCCCGGTCCGGAAAATACGACAGAAACGCCTCTTCCTTCTCCTTCGCGTGGTTGGACGACGGCAGATGAACATGCGCATCCAGAATCATAAGCTCCTGCTTCTCCTCTCTCTCTTTTCCAGCGGATGAATCCGGTCGGCGAGCGGCAGCGGAATCACGCGCCCCGAAAGCTGGGAGGCGTAGACCCCGTTGATCATCTCCACAACGGTCCGCGCATTGTATGCGTCCGCTTCCGGCCGGCGGTCCTCCTCGATGGATTTCATCAGATCCCAGGCGGCAAAGCGGTTGTTGTCGGTGAAATATTTCAGATAGCCGAAATCGGGCGTTTCGGCGCCGGGGATCACCCGCGTTTCGACAAGGGGGACCTCCTCGTAGACGGCTTCATCCTCGGGCGGGAAGGGGGTGCGGCTCAGACGGAGCTTCCGGGCGTTGTCATACCGGACGCTGAGAATCCCCTCCGTTCCGACGACCGAGACTCCCATCCGGACCTGTTTCCGGAAGAGTCCTTTCCGGCTTTCGAAAATCCCCCGGACCCCGTGCGGGAAGCGGAACAGTGCAAACACATTGTCGCCCGCGACCGGTCCGAGCGGCTCTTTCGTGACGCTCCGGTCCTCTCTCCGCAGCGCCCGTCCCTCCACGGTCACCTCCGCGGAGACCGACTCCGGATTCCCGAACAGAAAGCAGCCGATGTCCAGAATATGGGTGCCGAGCACCACCATGTCTTCTCCGCCTCCGCGTTCGTCCTCCTTGCCTCTGCCGTAGAAGGTGAGGGGCGTTCCGATCGCGCCCTCCTCGATCATCCGCTTCATGGTCCGGAAGACCAGCGCATGGCGGGCCAGAAGGGCCACGGCGATTTTGACGTGATGCGCTTCGGCGATCCGGATCAGGTCGTCGGCCTCCTGAAGATCGTTGGTCATCGGTTTTTCGACGAGAACGTGGATGCCGCGTTCCGCCGCCGCGCGGATCTGCGCGTAGTGGTCGGTCGGAAGACGGGAGGCGAGGACGACGATGTCCAGATTCTCCCGGTCGAACATCTCCCGGTAATCCAGGTAGTGGCGTTTCGCGCGGACCGCATTCATGCGTTCGTCGATTTTCTCCGAGTTCGAATCGGCGAGGGCGGCGATTTCCACATTCGGAAGTCCGCGGAAGGCCAGATGGGTGTCGTGCCCGCCGAGATAGATTTTCTTCGTGTCGTAGATAATGCCGATTTTCCAGGGACGGTTCATGAGACAAAACTCCTTTCCCTTCACAGATTCCGGGCGGCCAGATACTCGTCCATCGCGGTGTTGACCGGCCAGACGGTATCGGCCGGACAGCGGGAAATCTCCAGTTTGAGTCCATCGTAGAGAGGCATCAGATCGGACTGCTTCATGCCGGTCGCGTTCAGAATTTTGGTGTTGTCCGTGACGCGGGTGAACAGACGGGCGTACTCCAGCTGCCAGCGGGGACCCCGATTGTCGGGATCGGAGGAGAGAAGACGAAGATAGTCCTCCTTGTCGACCCAGACGGCCTCCAGTCCGCAGAGATCGCGGTAGTATCCGGCAATCTCCTCCCAGGTGTGGTGTTCGGCGGTCGCGACGTTGAAATCCTCGCCGAGAGCATTCTCATTGAACAGCACTCCTGCAAGCATTTTCGCGACATCTCCTCCCCAGCTCAGGGTCGCCTCCTTCCGGCGCGCCTGCTCCGGAACGACAACCTTCTTCCCGGCGCGTGCGCGGCCGACGGTGTCCGGCGCCTCCAGCGTCACAAGCTGATACCGCATCCGCGAATAGGTGGTCGCCGGCCGGACAATCGTCCAGTTCCGGCGCGGGGAGGCGCGGAGGATGTTTTCGCCGCGTGCCTTGAAGATGCAGTAATCGTCGGAATTGCGCAGCAGTTCGTCGTGTGTGGAGTCGATCAGCCGGGGGGAGCTCTCCCGCACCGGATGTTCCAGATCATCGAAAACCCGGCAGCTGGAGAGGAAAATGTAGTGATCCGTCCCTGCCAGAATCTGCGGCAGATACCAGGAAAGTTCTCCGGTGCAGTAAGTCAGGAAGTCCACGATTCCATCGTATCCGTTCCCGAGAAGTTCCCGGTAGACTTTTTTCTCCTTCGCATTGGCCTGAATCCAGCGTACGCCGGGGAGGGCGGAATCCTGGTGGTCGAGCGACACCGCGTCGATCCGGTATTTCCCCTGTTCGGCCAGACGGGGCAGAAGGTACTGTCCCATCGCTCCGGAAGCACCGAGAACAAGAACTTTTTTCTGATGACTCATTGTTTCATCCTTTTCGTTTTGTATAATTTGAACTGAAAAAAACAGGAAAAATTTATCCTTCAGATCTTGTATCCGGCCGCGAGGAGAAGAGTTTCCTGCACGATCCGGTCGTGCGTGACCGGATAGGGATTCTCCTTTTCCCCACGGAGAATCTGCGCAAATTCGATCAGCTGATTGTCGTACCGTCCGTTCATGACGCCGACATCCACGATATGGGTTCCGGCTTCGAATTCCTCGTTCCCTTCCAGAAGGGTCAGACGCAGATGGAGCGGATCCAGACGATAGCGGTCCGCAGGGTGCTCCAGCGGGCAGATCTCGATGCTTCCTTTTGTGCCGCAGACGATCAGACGCCGATGCTTCATCCCGTCGACTTCCGTCACCCCGCTGCGCACCGTCGCGACCGCTCGGGGATATTCCAGAACCGCAAGTCCGGTGTCATAGAGATTATCGTTCCGCGTTTTGGTCAGATACGGTGTGACATGGAGCGGACGGCCGAGCAGAGTCACCACCAGGTCAATCAGATGTCCCGCAAAAATATAGACCGCTCCGCCGCCGAACTGCGCCAGCCACCGGCGGTATTTTTCATTGTTTCCGTCGTACCGGTTCATCACCGCGTGAATCTCAAAAATCTCCCCGAGCCACCCCTTCTTCACCGCCTCGAAACAGTACTGAATCGCCGGATTGCTGCGGTACATGTATCCCATCTGGATTGTCCGGTGCTTCCGGCGGAACTCGTTCAGAAGGGCACAGAACGGTTCCAGTTTCTCGCCGCCGGGCTTGTCCATGTGTATGGAAAGATCGTGATCGATGCATCTGCGCGCTGTTTCCAGAAGCTCAAAGCCGTCGGTCTCCACGGCAACGGCTTCCAGATTTTCCGTCCGGAAGAGTTCCTCCTCCGTCAGGCGGGGAATCCCCTGATAGGCCGCAAGGTTTCCTCGCTCCTCCCACCATTTTTCGTCGGGTTCCACGACGCCGACCACTTCATAAAGGTCGGAAAGACGCCGCAGAGCCGCCATTTTTTCGGAGGCGTGGTTGTGTCCGATTCCGATCTGTCCGATTCTGATTTTCCGCATCGCCGCAAGATCCTTCCTCTGAAATCGTTTTGAAATGTTCTTATTTCCAGTCGAAAATCACGCCCAGCAGATCGGGATTGCCGTTCGCCAGACGCGCAAACTGGCGGGGCGCTTCCGCCGGACGCGCAAGATCCGTGATCAGTCTCTCCGGACGGATCCGTCCCGCGGAAAAGAGGCGCAGCAGCAGCGCCATGTCTTCCCGCATGGTCCAATACCCCGGCCGTCTCTCATGCTGCGGACGGACCATGTTGTGCGCCCCGATAATCCAGATTCCCGGTCTGTGAACCTTGTTGTAGAAGTCGATTTCCCGGGTCGGAGTCCGGGAACATCCGGTCAGCGTCACTCTCCCGCATCGCGCGGTGAAGTCCAACGCCTGATTGAGCGCATCCGGATTGCCGGTCACCTCCACCACACAGTTGACTCCTTCCCCCCTCGTCCGATCCCGGATCTTCGCACAGAGCTCCGGATCGTCCGGAGAAAAGACCGCATCCGCCCCGAACTCCTCTGCCAGCTTCCGGCGCTTTTCATTGTAGTCAATGCCGATCAGCGGGAAAAGACCGTTGAGACTGGCACAGCGGACCGCAAACAGTCCGAGAAGTCCCAGTCCCATCACCGCCATGGATTCCCCGAATTCCGGCAT
>ERZ824600.2894-NODE-2894-length-17270-cov-13.066047_pt1 | contig 17270 bp, 17 predicted proteins | sample MGYA00519933_ERZ824600 | MGnify/ENA primary metagenome ERZ824600 (study PRJEB31778, sample SAMEA3449178) | human gut metagenome | biome: human gut; feature: human-associated habitat; material: faeces | place: United Kingdom | collected 2010/2012 ... | reverse complement strand
ATTAAGATTAATTTAACTGATTTTGATAAAAAGAATATATTTTCAAACAATAAAAGAAATGGTACTCCAAAAAAATACCCAACAATTTATCATTTAAGAAATGAATTAGTAAATAATCCTGAACAAAAAGATATTCGCTTAGTCTATCTGGCGCATCATCATATAATAAAATATAGAGGTAATTTCCTATATAATAATGATAATTTTAAAGTAAATGATATAAATATAGCTGATAAATTAAAAGAAGCGTTTGAATTAATAGATGATAAAGAATTATTCACACTTAATACAGAAAATGATTATAAAAATCTTGAATCAATAATACTAGGTAAATCTAAAAATGATGTTAATGTTAATTTAAAAAAGGAATTTAAAAATATTATAGATGATTCAAAAATAGCAGATGAATTAGTAAAACTTATAATAGGAAATAAGTTTAATGTTCTAACTATATTCGGTTTAGAAAAAGAAGAAGACTGTATTGAAAAAATAAGTTTCAATGGAAGTGAATATGATGATAACTATGATAAATTATCAAGTCAATTAAACGATAAAATTGAAATACTAGAAGAACTAAAAGAACTATATGATGCAATCTTTATCAAAAAAATGTTCAATAGTGAAAATGCTACTACAATATCAGCTTTAATGGTTGAAAAATATGATAAACATAAAAAAGATTTAAAAGAGTTAAAATCCTTATTAAAAGAAAATAAAAATGAATATAAAAGAATATTTAAATCAAGTGATAAAGAGAAATGTATTTATGAAAAATATGTGGACAATAATATCGAATATAATGATTTTAAAAATGAAATTAAGAAAGCATTAGAAAAAGTTACTAATCTTGATTTAGCAAACAAAATCTTAAAAGAATTAAATGATGAAACATATTTGCCCAGAATAACAAGTACTGATAATGGTAAATACCCATATCAATTTAATAAAGAAGAATTACGAAAAATCATTGAACACCAAAGTAAATATTATCCTTTTTTAAAAAATGAAGTAAATGGCATAAATAAACTTGAAAAAATACTTAGCTTTAGAATACCTTATTATATTGGACCATTGAATAATCGTACTAACAACAAAGATATAGAAAATCCAAATGCCTGGTTAATTAAGAAAGATGAAAATAAACCAATCAGCATATACAACTTTGACGAAGTTATTGATAAAGAACAAACAGCAGAAAAATTCATTGAAAGAATGATAAAAAACTGTACTTATATCAATAATGAAAAAGCAATGCCAATTAATTCTATATTTTATTCAAGATATAAAGTAATAAGTGAAATAAAACAAATAAGTGTTAAAGCAAATAATCAAATAATTAGATTTGATAAAGAACAAATAGAAAATATATATACGGATTTATTTTTAAAGCGCGAAAAAGTAAATAGAAAAGATTTAGAAAATTATTTAAGACAAGATTCATTCTTTAGAAGTATTGGTGATTTTGAAACAAGCGGTTTTCAAGGAAAAGATAGATTTGTAAGTTCTATGAAATCATATATAGACTTCTTTGGCGAAAATGGATTATTTAATAATACAGACTATGATCTAAATGATGCGGAAGACATTATAAAAGATGTTACAATATTTGAAGATAAAGAACTATTAAGAACAAGAATTGAAAGAAAATATCCTGAACTTAATTCATCTAGAATATGCAAACTAAAATATTCCGGATGGAGTTCATTATCAAAAAAACTTTTAGATGAAATATATTATATAAATCCTGAATCAAAAGAAAGAAAAAGCATAATGGACTTACTTTTAGAAACTAACGAAAACTTTATGCAAATATTAAATAATAAAAAATATCATTTTCAAGATGAAATAAATAAATTAAATGTAATAACTGAAAATGAAAAAATAAATTATGAATTAGTTAAAAATTTAGCAACTTCACCTAAGAACAAAAGAGGAATATATCAAGCATTAAAGATTGTTGAAGAAATAGTTGATTTTATGGGCTACGAACCAAAAAATATAGCAATTGAAATGGCTAGGGGAGATGAAGAGAAAAAAAGGACATCTTCTAGAAAAGACCAACTAAAAAGCATATATGATAATATTAAAGGGCAAGTTGAAAACTACAAAGAATTAAATAAAGAATTAAATGAGATACCCGATGATCAAATTACAGAAAAAGTATTTCTATATTTTATACAACTTGGTAAAAGTTTATATTCTGGTGAAAAATTAGATATAAATAGATTAAATGAATATGAAGTTGATCATATAATGCCACAATCTCTAATAAAAGATGATTCAATTGACAATAAGGCGTTAGTTTTAAAAGAAGAAAACCAAAAGAAAAGAGATTCATTGGTTTTACCAAAAGAATATTGTGATAAATGCACTAAATGGTGGACTCATTTAAGAAAATGCAATTTAATATCAGCTAAAAAAGAATTTGCCTTAACAAGAAAAGAGTATACAAAAGATCAAATAGAGGGCTTTATTAATAGACAATTAGTTGAAACAAGGCAAATAACCAAACATGTTGCAAATATATTAAATAATTTTTATAAAAAAACTAAAATTATATATTTACACGCTAATCTATCACATAATTATAGAGAAAAGTTTGAACTTTATAAATATAGAGATTTAAATGATTATCATCACGCACATGATGCTTATTTAGCAGTATGCCTTGGTATATATCAAGATAAATATATAAATAAAAATATAGATTTTAACGAATTAAAAGAATTAAGTAAACAATTATATAAAAATGAACAATACAAAGAATTAAAATATGGATATGTTATAAATAGTCTTGATAATAATATAAGAAATGTTAATATAAAAACAGGTGAAGTTTTTGATAATATTAATTTTAACAAAACAATAGAAAATACATTATATAGAAATGATATTATAATAAGCAAGAAAACCGAAATCAAAACCGGTGAGTTCTATAATCAAACCAAAAATTCAAAGGGTCTTGCAGGAGTAGAACTTAAAAAAGGATTAGATACTAAATTATATGGTTCATACACTAGTTTAAATCCATCTTATGCAGTTGTTGTTAAATATTATAAAGGTAATACAATAAATCAAAGAATGGTTGGTATTCCAATATTAATTGATACAAAATTAAATAGTGATCCATCAGTCATAGATAATTATGTAAAAAGTTTATTAAATATCAAAAAAGATGAATCAATTTCTTATGTTCTTGATCGTGAAAATAAAATCTTAAAAATACCATTTTTTACAAAAATGAAATGGAATGAGCAAATATGTTCATTAGTAGGCGCAACCGACAAAGTTGAAGTATGTAATGCCAAAGAGTTTAAAATAAATAAATTAAATCTAAAAAAATGGAAATATACCTTAAATATACTTTTAAATAAAAAGAAAAAGTCAAATACATTTGACTACAATAAATATGAAAATGATTTAAAAGAAATATTAAATTATATCTATGAAAAAGTAGAAAACGAATACAATCTTTATTTCAATCTGACTAGCGAATTAAAAGATATAATAGATGAATCATTAATTTCAATAGAATATGAAGAAAAAGCAATAATTGAATTATTGAAATTATTAAAATTTAATAGTCAGACTGCAAACTTTAAACACATAAATCATTCAACAGCTTTTGGACGAAAAGAAAAAAGAATAATTGACCACGCTACTTTAATAACACAATCTGTTACAGGCTTAAAAGAAAGAACATATGAGTTTTAGAACCGTTGTAATAACCAAACAATCTAAATTAAGTTATAAAAATAGATATCTATCTGTTAAAAGTGAATTAGAAGAAAACTATATTCATTTAAGTGAAATAGATACAATAATAGTAGATTCTATAGCTGTATCTATTTCCAGTTATCTATTAAAAGAACTTGCTGACAATAAAATAAATATTATATTTTGTGATGAAAAACATAATCCATTTGGTGAATTAAATAGCTTTTATTCAAGTCATAATACAAGCAAAAAAATACTTATTCAAACAAACTGGAATAATAAACAAAAAGATGAATTATGGTCGCAAATTGTAAAAAATAAAATTATAAATCAAGCATTACTATTAAATAAAATTAAATCAGAAAACTATGATTTACTAATGAGTTATGTAAATGAAGTTAGAGTAGGGGATAAAACCAATAGAGAAGCTCATTCAGCAAAAGTATATTTTAATTCATTATTTACAAAATCATTTATAAGAAATGCAAATGATAACATAAATGCAGCATTAAATTATGGATACAGTATATTATTATCTAACTTTAATAAAGAAATAATAAACAATGGTTACTTAACACAATTAGGTATACACCATAAAAGTGAATTTAATCAATTTAACTTAGCTTGTGATTTAATGGAACCATTTAGACCTATAATAGACAACTTTGTTTATTACAATCAAACAAGAGAGTTTGATTCAAAATATAAACTAGATTTAATTAATATTTTTAATAATAATTACAAATACTTAAGTAAAAATTATACATTAAAAGATATTATAAAAATGTATACTAAAAATACATTAGATTGCTTAAGTGATAATAAAAAATATAAGGATTTTACATTATATGAGGGATAGAGTAATGAGAACAATAGTATTTTTTGATTTGCCCAACATATATCATAAAGATAAAAGGAATTATCAATTATTTCATAAGTTTTTAATAAATGAAGGATATATAATGTTACAAGAATCAGTTTATTCTAAACTTGCACTCAATTTACAACAAGCAGAATTCAATGTAAACAAAATTAGAAAAAATGCTCCTAATAAAGGCTTAATACAAGTATTAAATATTACAGAAAAACAATATACAGAAATAGAATATATAATTGGTAAATCAAATAGCAATATTATAGATAATGAAGATAGGTTAGTTGTATTATGAGATTAAGTATAAAATATATAGATAATATTATTACATTTAATAATAACAGTATAAATTGTTTAGAAATAGAGAATAAAAGTTATTTCTATAAAATTGTAAATGATATAAATAATATATCTGTTGGTAATGTTATAGAAGATGTTATATTTACTGATGATGAATATAAAGAGTTAAACCTTTCTAATAAAATAAATATAATATTTGATTATTTTAATTTTGATTTTAATTCAAAAAAAATAATTTCAATAATCAATAAAAAGGTAAATGAAAATATATCTATTAATGATAAAGATGATTTATCTAAAATTTATAACAAAATTAGAAAAATATATTTGCCCATATTAAATGATATGGATTTAAATATAGATATAAATAATGATTTTGATTTAGATTTAATGATTAAATTACTTAATATTACAATAAAGTCAAAAGATAATTTATTAGATAATTTATTTCTTTTAATTGATATTGAAAAAGAATTAAATATTAATAAAATAATAGTATTTATCAATTTAAAACAATACTTAAATAAAAATGAACTTATTGAATTATATAAATATTTATTGTATAATAATGTTGTAGTACTTCTTATTGATTCACAATCTTATGGTATTTGTAATGAATACGAAAAGAAAATAATAATTGATGAAGAGTTAGAAGAATATAAAATATAACATAGATTTATCATTCAATAAACTAATTATTTCTATGGAATTAGGATGTAGATTAAAACTAATTTGAGGTTTTAGATCTATGTCATATTGAATGGTATTAAAACCTTTTGAAATAAAACAGATACACATTCTAAGTTTTAGATCTATGTCATATTGAATGGTATTAAAACAAGATATAAAAGATGATGTAAACACTTTGTGTTTTAGATCTATGTCATATTGAATGGTATTAAAACATAAGCGAAATGTTTATATTGCTTCAATGTGTTTTAGATCTATGTCATATTGAATGGTATTAAAACATTTCACAGAAAATTACTGATACAAGTTCTGTTTTAGATCTATGTCATATTGAATGGTATTAAAACGATTTGCGAGAGGTACACTCACAAGCACAAGTTTTAGATCTATGTCATATTGAATGGTATTAAAACTGAAGAAGTAGTTGAACTTACAAAAGTATTGTTTTAGATCTATGTCATATTGAATGGTATTAAAACATAATAATCTTGCATAGTTTTGTAGTCCTTGTTTTAGATCTATGTCATATTGAATGGTATTAAAACTTAAAAGGTCGTAATGGACTATTAGAATATGTTTTAGATCTATGTCATATTGAATGGTATTAAAACTGCAAAATTGTTTAAGAAAGGTAGTTTATTGTTTTAGATCTATGTCATATTGAATGGTATTAAAACGTAGCATATTTTCAATATTTCCTCGTTGATGTTTTAGATCTATGTCATATTGAATGGTATTAAAACATTTAATGAAATGAGGGTTCTAAATGAAATGTTTTAGATCTATGTCATATTGAATGGTATTAAAACTAGTGTTGATTATAATTATTATATCGATTTGTTTTAGATCTATGTCATATTGAATGGTATTAAAACCATTTTGGGATGAAATGAGTTTCTGCATACGTTTTAGATCTATGTCATATTGAATGGTATTAAAACTGAAATAAAGAGCATTTATGCGATTTTATGGTTTTAGATCTATGTCATATTGAATGGTATTAAAACTAACTAAATATGGAACTAATTCGGCAACAAGTTTTAGATCTATGTCATATTGAATGGTATTAAAACCTTGTGTTTCTCGCTTCTCCATCTCTTTCCGTTTTAGATCTATGTCATATTGAATGGTATTAAAACAAGAATATACATTTTCATTTTTGGTTGCAAGTTTTAGATCTATGTCATATTGAATGGTATTAAAACTCTTGAAATATGTTAAACATTGTTTTTCAAGTTTTAGATCTATGTCATATTGAATGGTATTAAAACTTCTAATACTATTATATACACCATATGAACGTTTTAGATCTATGTCATATTGAATGGTATTAAAACTAATAAATCTAAAATATAACCATTTATTTCGTTTTAGATCTATGTCATATTGAATGGTATTAAAACTAAGCCTAACGCAACTGGAACTATCATTATGTTTTAGATCTATGTCATATTGAATGGTATTAAAACAATACTTTCCTTAGATGATGCGTTACGTATGTTTTAGATCTATGTCATATTGAATGGTATTAAAACATAAATCTTGATATTAGAATTGGAATCTTGGTTTTAGATCTATGTCATATTGAATGGTATTAAAACTAATAAATCTAAAATATAACCATTTATTTCGTTTTAGATCTATGTCATATTGAATGGTATTAAAACTCAATCAAGAATGACAAATGTTCATTATGTGTTTTAGATCTATGTCATATTGAATGGTATTAAAACTCAAAGAAAAACAAGCCACTGGTACATATGGTTTTAGATCTATGCCATAATGGACAAAAGAACGACACAGATATAGTGATATTGATTAAAAAATAGTAACTTATCATACGAAAGGCTTGATTTTAGGCGAAAATTTGCCACCAATAAATAATCATTTTCATTATTGTAGAAGTACAATAACATATTTAACAAACATGTCAAGAGATAGAATAAATGAGTTGCTCCAAACGTTTGATGAAAAAATAGCAATTAATAAATGGTTAAGTAGTGATTTTTATTATATAAATCAAAAAATGTATATGAATCAAAAACTTACAAAAGACGAGAAAAAATTAGTTAAAGATTTATATAGAGGTCTAAATAAAGAACCATATTATATAGCTAAAAATGATGAATATATAATAAGAGTTATTGAAGTTGATGATAATACTATACAGGATATTATAAATACTCATCCACTTAATAAAATATATAAGTCTAAAGCTTTTGAATCATATTCTTTAAAAAACAATTATAATCCAAATGGAAATGTATTTTTTTATGTAAAAGGTAGCCAAAAAGCGAGAAATATGGTAAAATATAATCCAATGGAAAGAGAAGCAGAAGTTCTATATCAATATGGGACTAAGTTTATAACTAAAGATTATTATACTAACAATGGAAAACATTATTTCTTATTGGAGGAATTGTAATGGATAAAGAAAAATTATTTAAGGAACCTCGTTGGACAACGTATCAACCAGTACAAGTATTAAATGTTAAGGTGCAACCAACTGAAGATGACAAGAAAAAAATTGAAGAATTTAGAAAATTTATTGATAAAAAAATAGAAAATGAAAAAATGAAAGACACTAAATTAAAATAATGTCTTTTTGCTACTATTTTATAAGTAGCATAGAGTAGATATATATGTTCCGTTTGAAAACCAACCATATCTATTCTATGGTGCTGATAAGCACAAAAGTCGATTGAAAAATCGGCTTTTTTGGTGTAATTCACCGTAACGAATTATTTGGTTTAATCAACCATATAGTTTCATTCATAAAAAGTATCCGAAACCATTATAAACTAAAATGAAGTATAATAATTCTGATGAATGGAATTATTTAAAACAAAATTATATTTATGCAAAAACATAGATACAAAGCAATTCAAGACAAGAGACTTGATTCTAACATATCAGTTAGAGATTATAATGAACTTAACAAATAATCAAGAATCAATATTATATAAAATATAAATCACTTAACATTATTAACATTTACTTTACATATAATAGTAGAGTAGGGAATACGAATATTTTTTAGGAATATTCGTTTTTTATAATAAATAAACCGCCTATTCTTTTGAACTATTTTTTTAAAGTAAATAGGTGTAATAAAAAAAATCAACTAAAATACCAATTTAAATGCATATTAATTACAATAACAAAAAATAAATTAATAAATATATTAACAATAAAATCAATATTTAATAAAATAAAAATAATTTAAAAAAATAAAAATAATTTAAAAAAATTAATATTAGTTTATAATTACTTATTAAACAAAAAATAAAATTATTGATGAATCTAAAAAAAACAATAATCAAAAGAGAATCAAAACAAAAAGTAAATCAATTGATATTACATAGAATCATAAAATCAAATATATATTACATACTAATATATATGAATAATATAGTATTATAATAAAACCACATTATGTTAACTAGCATATTTTTATTTTGAATTAAGCCTTATAATTATTCATCTTTTTTAAATATATCTAACTTCCGATAATGTATGTTATGTTAACTTCTATAAATTGGAAAATAAAACTGTTATATTCCCTATTTATTTGTTAATAATAATATTGGGTGATTAAAAATGAAAAAAGCAGAAAAGAAAGCTAAACAAAATGCAAAAAATAATAGCAAAGCTTTAGATAATAACTGTAGATGCAATGATTGTAAATGTAATGATTGCAAATAAATTACCTAAAAAGACAGAACCATAATTGGTTCTGTTTATTCATGTGGATGACTATTATATTGTTCTCTTAAATGTTCATCAGATATATGAGTATATATTTGAGTTGTCTTAATCGATGAATGACCAAGCAATTCTTGTATAACTCTCAAATCCGCCCCATTATTGAGTAGGTGAGTTGCGAAGCTGTGTCTCAGTGTATGAGGTGAAACATCTTTATTAATCCCCTTCTCTTTTAATAAACTTTTTAAATTTTTAAACAATCCTTGCCTTGTTAATTTATTACCATGATTATTCAAAAACAAATAATCATTTTTTTTATTTTTAAGCATCTTATATCTGTATTCATTAATATAAATATTTAAAGCTGCAACAGCAACATTTCCAATAGGAATAATTCTTTCCTTTGAACCCTTACCAAATACCTTAACAATATCATTAGTTAAATCAATATCATATAATTTCAAATTAACAGTTTCACTAATTCTAAGACCACTAGCATACATTAGCTCTAATATAGCCTTATTTCTTGCAGAAAAGGCATCTACAGGCTTTATATCAAGCAATCTATCTACCTCTTCATATGAAAGAACAGAAGGCAGTTTACTACTTAATTTAGGCATATCAATATTATAAAATATATTTTCCCCTACTACCTTTTCAATAATTAAATAATTATAAAAGCTCTTTAAAACCGTTAAAGTATAAGAAACAGTCCTCGGACAATTAACCTTCCTTAAATCATTTAAAAATAAATTAATCTGTTTTTCAGTTATATATTTATAATCTATATCATTTTTATTAATAAAACTATCATACTTTTTTAAAGCATTTGCATATGAACTAATTGTATTCGCACTATATTTTTTTTCATACTCTAAATATTTCAAATAATTATTTATATATTCCATATCTATCACTAGTATTATTATATCATTTTTATAACAATTTGTATTTAAAAATGGAGCAAAATAATGTATAATTATTAAAGAAAGGTGATATTATGGAACCACTTGCAGTTAAAATGCGACCAAAGTGTTTAAATGAAGTTATAGGACAATCACACCTAATAGGAGAAGGAAAAATACTATCAAATATTGCAAAGAACAAAAGACTTTTTTCAATGATACTATATGGTAAACCAGGAATTGGTAAAACAACAATTGCATTAGCATTAGTAAATGAAATGGGCTTAAAATATAGAATGTTAAATGCTACAATTAACAATAAAAAAGATTTTGACATAGTAGCCGAAGAAGCCAAAATGTATGGCGGTATTGTTGTTTTAATGGATGAAATTCATAGACTAAATAAAGATAAACAAGATTTATTACTACCATACCTAGAAAATGGTCTAATCACATTGATAGGAATGACAACATCTAACCCATATCATTCAATTAATCCCGCAATAAGAAGTAGATGTCAAATATTTGAATTAAAAGAATTAACAAAAGAAGATATTGTAATCGGTCTAAAAAGAGCATGTCAAAATGAAGCATTAGAAAATATAAAAATAACAGATGATAATCTATTATATATAGCATCATTATCTGGCGGTGACCTAAGATTTGCATATAACATACTTGAAATGGCATATGTTGCAACCGATGATTATAATGTAACATTAGATGTAATAAAAAGCATCAATTCTAAAAAAGTAATTTTTAGTGATGCCAATGGTGATGGCCATTACGACCTATTAAGTGCCTTTCAAAAATCAATTAGAGGATCTGATGTAGATGCTGCACTTTATTATCTAGCACGTTTAATCGAAAGTGAAGACTATGATAGTATTTATAGAAGAATGACCGTAATAGCCTACGAAGACATAGGACTTGCTAATCCAATTATTGGTGTTAAAGTTGATGCTTGTATAAATGCTTGTGAAAGAATTGGCTTTCCAGAAGCTAGAATACCATTATCCGTTATGATAATAGATATGGCCTTAAGTCCTAAATCAAATAACGGTTACATGAGTTTAGATAAAGCAATAACCGCAATTGAAACAAGTGATACCGGTAATGTACCAAATCACATCAAAACATCATCACCAGATTATAAATATCCCCATGACTATCCAAATCATTTTGTAAAACAACAATACTTACCAGATAAAATTAAAAACGCAAAATTTTTTGAACCTAAAGTAAGTAGTAGATACGAAGCATCATTAGTTGAATACTATAAAAAAATAGAAGAATTAAAAAAATAATTCTTCTATAAATTAATTATAAATAATTCAAGTGCATTAACAGGAACAACCTTTCCTGTTTTTATATTTTCATCAAGTTCACCAATGTTAATCAAAGTATTTAATAGTTTATCTTTTGAGTACTTCTTAGCAGCTATACCAGCTAATTGTACAGGATAACTTTTCGTCTCAAGCTTATTTGCAATATCATTAACAGTAAAGCCTTTTTCACTAAGTACCTTTACTTGATACATTAATCTTATTTTAGATGCTATAACAATGAGTATTTTAATAGGTTCTTCTTTTTGATTAAGTAAACTAAAATACTCATTTAAAGCAAGATCTTTTTCTTTATTAATTATATGATCAATAAACTTAAAAAAATCAATTTCTTCATATTTATTAACCTCTAAAACATCTTCTTTTGTTATTTTCTTTGTATCATATTTATATGTTTTTAATTTTTCAATTTCATTTATCAAAACAGCAGTATTATCCCCTACTCTATCTATTAAAATATTAATACTTTCTTTATCAATTTTATAACCATCAAACCTATCTTTAATAATATCTAAATTATTTACTTTATTAAACTCATAAAAAATACCTTTATTTTTAAGTAATTTAGTTATTTTCTTAGTTTCCATCAATTTCTCACGATAATATTTAAACACTATAACCGTATTAGGATTAATATTATTAAGGTAATCTTCTAATACACTCGTATCAATATTAGGTTCACCTTCTTTAGCCATCGATAAAAAATAAGGATTATTTACGACAATATACTTTTTATCATCTAACAATGATATCATTGAAGCATCAAACAAAATATCTTTTAAATTATCAAATTCTAAATCATATGTTATAGGATTTTTTGTTAGTTCTTTTACCTTTTGATCAACTAAATATTCTTCTTTACCATATACTACATATATCATTATTTACTCCTTGTTTTTCATAATTTCTAGTATTTTTTCAAAATTATCATCATCTGCGATTTTATTTTTTTTAATTATTCCACATTTATCACATTTATATATTATTTTATATGTATCTTTACTTTTTTCAACATCAATCGGTCTTAATACACCTTTACATAAAGAAGCTCTATCACCAGGATTATTATCTAAATGTTTAGAACATAAACAATATTTACAATGATCACGAGCTGTATAATTTAATTTATCTACATTTTTTCCACATATTTCACATATAAATGATTCATCTATCATATTAAACTTCTTCATAACAAAATCAAAACTCCTAAAATGATTCTATATATACCAAATGGTATAAAATTATTATTTTTTATATATTTTAATAAAAACTTAATTACAAATATGGATGTTATAAAGGCTGATACAGTACCAAATATTAATGATAAAGCTTCACTTTCAGCAAATACAAATCCAAACTTAAATAGTTTAAGAAAACTTGCTCCAAACATTACTGGAACCGACATTAAAAATGTAAATTCTGTACTTTTTTCTCTTGATATTCCAAGTAAAAGAGCCGTTATAATAGTTATTCCCGATCTTGACGTTCCAGGAAATATAGCAGCTATTACCTGTGCCAAACCAATTATAAACGCTGATTTATAAGTTATTTCCTTATTACCAGGTTTATTATACTTTTCTACAACAATAAATAATATTCCAACTATTATAAGTGCAAAAGCAATTGATGTTTTATTATAAAAATACTTTTCAAATACTTCATCAAATAAAATGCCAACTATTGCTGATGGAATGCAAGATATAATTATCATTAACCATAATTTAATGCATTCCTTGTAATTCCTATTAAATGGCCATAATTTATTAAAATAAAGCAAAACTACTGCCATAATTGCGCCAAACTGAATTACAACCTCAAACAAACTCCAAAATTCACTTGTTACATTTAGAGGTAATAAACTCTTTAATAATATTAAATGTCCAGTTGAACTTATTGGTAACCATTCTGTTATACCTTCAAGCACTCCATATATAATTGTTTTCACTTAATCAGTCCTTTTCGAATATTTGCATCCACAATAATCTTGTCTATATAAATTATATTCTTTAGACAAAACAATAGACCTTTTATATCCTTCGTTTTTCTTAAAGTCTGATATTAAAAATTTTGAATTATATTTTTGTTCTAATTCTTTACCAATTTCATTAATAAAATTTGCATTTTTATGAGGACTTACACTCAAAGTAGTTCCAAAATATTCATATTTATCATCAGCAAGAGATGCCGTTTTTTCAATTCTAAGCTTATAACACTTGTAGCATCTACTTCCGCCTTCTCTTTCGCCTTCAAGTCCTTCTACTACCCTACTATATAAATCATTATCATATTGAACATCTAATATAGATATATTAGGATGAACATTCTTAATAAAATTAATTTGCTCTTCTTTTCTCTTTAAATATTCATTAATTGGTTCTATATTAGGATTATAATAAAGAACCGTTATTTTAAAATAAGATTCTAAATATTCAAGTACATATGAAGAACAAGGAGCGCAGCAAGAATGAAGGAGTAATGTTGGTTTATGATCTAAAGTACTGATTAACTTTTCTAGTTCCTTTTGATAATTCATAGTTCCTCCTATTTATAATATACAACAGTATTCATTATTTCATTTATATCTTTTTCATTTACAGAAACAAATGAAAATACATATATCGCTTCTTTATCTATTATAGCATATTCCTTAGCTTGATTATTAACTATATAATAATATTTTATATTATTAATTGTTTCTTCTTTATATTCTTCCGTGCCAATATATTTTAAATAATCTTCTAGTGTATTATTATTTAAAACATACTTATTTGTTTTAAATTCTTCTAAAGTTTTAGTATATTTTCCTTTTTCTGTTTCATTCCATTCATCAGTTAATCTAAAAGTAAATCTATTATCAAATATATAAGTTTCTGTTGGATGATTAACTACATCTACTTTATCATCACTAGGTTTTGGACTAGGCTTAACTGAACAATCTTTATATAAACACTTTATCTTGTCAAAATTAAAATATATTAATAATCCTAACAAAATTAATACTAAAGGAATAAATAATAAGAAATATTTTTTCTTTTTTCTAACCTTAACTTTGCCGACGTTTTCCCCAGTTAAGTTATTATCTAACTTTACTTCCTCACCATCTATTACATCAAGTTCCTTTTTTGAACCCTCAATTTCCATTTCTTCAGCATCATCAGCATAAGTTTCTTCTTCTTTTGGCATTTCCATTAAACTCTCAAGAGTTTCATTTTGTTCCGGAACATATTCTTTTCCAACTTCAAATCCACAGCCCAAACATACTTTTGAGCCTTCTTTTAGTTCAGTTCCACATCTTAAACATTTCATTTTAAATCACCTATTTACAAGATAAACCTTGACTTTCGAGAATCTTAATAACTTCACTCTTATTATTTCCAATATAACTTTTCAAATAATCATTTACCTCAACTTTATTTTTATAACACTTAACTTTATCACCTAAAGTCGCGCATACTTGGTTAGCAAGTGCTTCTTCTTCATATTCACTTACACTTGTTGCTTTTGTTAGTTTTTCGCCTTCAAAATAAAGTTCTACATTTGTTTTAAAAACATCACTTTTCTCTGTACATACAACATCTGGTTTCTTAGAACATCCAACCATTAATAAAACTACTAATACTAATATAACTTTTTTCACCTTTTATCCTCCTTAATTATTATATCATTTTTATCATTTACTTACAATTATAATTATTATTTTCTAAATACTCTATTAACTCATCCGTTTTTATAAAATCTCTATTTAAATAATCTTTATAATTATTATAAATCACTCTATTTTTATCACATTCAACACTTATATCAGTTAATTTCAAAAGTGTGCAATAATTAGTGCTTTCTTCCTCATTTTTAAATACTTTTTCAACTTCAATACTTTTAATACTATTTTTCTTTTCTTTTATTATTACATTTACCTCTTCATTTGAGCATTTTATTTGTTTTGAACAACCAACTAATAATAATATAAATATAAAATATCTTTTCTTCATTTTAATCACATATAAATTATATCTATTTTAAACAGATTTTACAAGTAGGTTTCTCTAAATTTTTTATATAGTTTTTTATTTTTTTCATATATTATATTTGTTTTAATATTATTTTCTTTTTTATAATCATATTCATCATATGACTCATTTAATTTTTTAAACATACATTTCATACATTCTTGCAAATTTCTTCTGTTAGCATAATAACTAATTAAATATGCTAAATCATCATTATCCATTTGATGAAAGTTTTTAGCATAATAATTTACTGGAATAAAATTATTATTGTTTGTTTTTAAAACACCTTCATAATAATTATATGAAATATTATTTGCAGTATCTAAATAATAGGTTTTATTATTATAATCAACCATTGTAATCATATGCCTTGGTTTATCATCACTACCATATTCTAAACAAAACAAATCGAATGCTTCATACCCTAAACATTTAAAAATATCCGTAGTAAACTGTGCAATATGTCTGCAAACACCATTTCCATTTATAACTTGATAAGAAGAAAATTCTAATCTTTCGCTTGTTACATTGATATTTTTAAAATTCTTCTTATATGATAAATGCCCTTTATTTAAAACATCATTCAAAAAGTGCATTATATCTTTTGGATCAGTTATATTTAATTCTTTAATACAAGAACATACATTATTTATTATCACATCATATAATCTTTTTCTTTCCTTTAATACACTCCTTAAATCAATATTCTTTAAATCCTTATTAATATTTTTTACCCCAGAATACAATGCATCAGTTTCCATTAGCATACAAATAGCAGCAACACTTCCAGATAACGTATCAAACCATAAACCATCGTTTATATAACACATACCATTTATAGCAGTTGTTAAACCTATTATATTTATGGCCGAAGCAAAAAAGGTTTCCAAATTATTGGCAATAAATCTTTTATTATGATAATCTCTTAAATCGCCATAATATTTCATAGAAATCACCTAGTTATATTATATCATTGTAAAGTTTGTTTGTAAAACTATTTATTTTTATTTGAGGGTGTGCTATAATTTTAATATTAGGAGGATAAGAATGGATAAAATATATGTTTTTGGTCATAAAAAACCTGATACTGACTCAGTTACAAGTGCAATTGCTTATTCTAAACTTAAAAATATGTTAGGGGTAAAATGTGAACCTAGAGTTTTAGGAGATATTAATAATGAAACAAAATATGTTTTAAAGCATTTTAAAATGGAACTTCCAAAATATTTAAACGATGTTAAGGTTCAAATTAAAGATTTAAACTACCGCAAAGGATGTTTTATTGATGCAAAAGAATCAATTTATGATGCATATAGATATATGATGTCAAGATTTATTAGTTCCGTTCCTGTTTCAGTTAACGGTTACTTTAATGGCGTTTTATCAATGAAAGATATAACAACTGATTATATTAATTGTAGTAAAAAAGAACTTGTATCAACCTATAATCATACCTTAAATGCTTTAGATGGTGAACAACTCTTAAAGTTTACTGATATGTTTTCATATAATATAGTCGCCCCATTTAAAGTAAGTGAAGCATTTTTAAAAGATACAGTTTTAGATGAAAATACTTGTTTAATAGTTGGTGATAGATTAAATATAATAGAAACAGCAATTAATAATAATGTTGGATTAATAATATTAACAGATAATTTAGAACTTAAAAATTCATTACTTGATTTAGCTAAAAAAAATAGAGTTAATATTATAAGAACATCTAAAG
>ERZ824600.2890-NODE-2890-length-17289-cov-3.296797_pt1 | contig 17289 bp, 14 predicted proteins | sample MGYA00519933_ERZ824600 | MGnify/ENA primary metagenome ERZ824600 (study PRJEB31778, sample SAMEA3449178) | human gut metagenome | biome: human gut; feature: human-associated habitat; material: faeces | place: United Kingdom | collected 2010/2012 ... | reverse complement strand
CTCGATGGAAAGGGCAGCGGCAGCTTCCGGAATGGCTGGGTCGGCTTCGGCGACGCGGTTGACTTCTATTACATCGACGCGGCGGCAGCCGGTTCGATGACGGTTTCGCTGAGCAATGTCACGGCCAAGCTGAAGGTGACGCTCTACAATTCCGCGGGCAAGACCCTCAAATCGAAAACGATTACAGGATCGCCCTCCGCGAAATACTCCACGGCGGACATCTTCGGGAAAGACATCCTCCTCAATGCCGGCCAGACCTACTACATTGCAGTGGAATCCGGCGACAAGGGAAAAGGGTATCAGAACTCGTCCTACAACATTCTTGTGAACGAGACCTATGCTCCCGCGTCCCGCGGCAACAACGACATCACCACCGCAATGCAGCTGACCGCCGGATCCACGCAGTCCGACTGGGTCGGCTACGGTGAACCCAGCGACTTCTACAAGATCTCTCTGACGGACGGCGGATATGTGGATCTCAACTTCAATTACAGCGGAAAAGTCACGCTCAAAATGACGACCAGCGAATCCAAATCGGTCTCCCTGCAGAAAACCGATTTCGGCTACTCGTCGAAGCAGTGGCTTGCCGCGGGCGATTATTTCCTTGAGATCCGCGCCTCCAGTCCGAACAGTGTCACGACCTGGTCGAACAGCTACAATCTTGCCTACTCCTCCCGGGCATAAGTCCGGCGGATCAGCAGGACAACTTCCAAAAGATAACGGAGCGAACCTCCGTTATCTTTTTTTTATGGATGGAAGACCGGAAAACGGGAAAGACCGGCAGAGGCAACGGTTCGGCAAAGAAGGATTCTCCGATATTGCGGAGCGCGTCGCCAAGGATGTTTCGTGCAAACCAGACAAACAGGAACACGGCGGAGGTTTTCAAACTCTACCTGGCTCCGCACCTGAAGCGGGAGGAGCGGGAGGAGCGGGAGAAGCAAGCGGTCGGGACGTGGAATCAACTGTTCCGCAGAGAAGGATCCAGCACATCGCGGAGCGCGTCGCCCAGGATGTTCAGCGCGAGCACGAGCACAAACAGGAACACGCTGGCGGTTCCGACCTCCCACCAGACACCGCGCCAGAGACGTTCCTGCCCGTCGGCGATCATCACCCCCCAGCTGGGTTCGAACTGCACCCCGAGTCCGAGATAGCTGACAATCACTTCCGTCATCACCGCGAAAGCGAACTGCATCGTGAAATAGATAATCACCAGATGCATCAGATTCGGCAGGACATGGCGGAAAATAATGCTGAACGCTCCCGCTCCGAGGGTGCGGGCGGCCTGCACATATTGCGCCTCGCGGATCCGCATGGCCTCCGCGCGGACGACCCGGCAGAGCGAAACCCACCCGGTCAGACCGATTCCGAGATAAACCGCCAGCATTCCCGGCTCCGTATGCAGCAGAGCCGCAAACGCATTGAACACACTCTGCATCGAGGGCAGCAGAAACCCCTTGGAAACCAGAAGAGCAAACGCCAGAATAAACAGAAGCGACGGCATGGACGCAAACGTGCTGTAAATCCACACGACAACATCATCCGCCGTTCCGCCGAAGTATCCGGCCAGAATCCCGAGAGTGACTCCGAACAGCGTTGCGATCAGCGATGCAATCACTCCGACCTTCACCGCGGTCCGGGTTGCAAACAGCGCGCGCAGAAACACATCCCGGCCGAGATAATCCGTTCCGCACCAGTGTTTCAGAGAAGGCGGACGATTGCATTCACTCTCCTCCCGCATCTGATAAACCGGCTCCACATTTTTCTGTCCGCAGTAGATCACATACCCTTCGGCGAACAGCGCGACGCCGAAATAGCACAAGGAGACGATCAGAGAAAGCAGCGCCAGTTTCCGGGCGCAAAGACGCCTCAACACCCCTGGCGAAGATGGAATTGCACCCGTTCCCGCGGTGTCACTGCTCATGCGCCTCCGCCTCTCTGCGGCGCCGCATGATATGGACCTGAAGCAGTGCGATTTCCGACGGAGTCACCCCGTCGATCCGTCCCGCCTGCGCCAGACTGGTCGGACGGGTGCGGATCAGTTTCATTCTGGATTCATTGCGCAATCCCTTGATGGACTCATAATCAAAATCCTCCGGGATCCTCCATGCCTCCAGCGAATGGAGTTTTTCCACCGCCTGCTCTTCGCGTTTGAGATACCCTTCATAATGGGAACGGATCGCAAGCTGACGCATCATTCTGCGGTGCAGCGGGTTGGAGCAGTCGATCCCGACAACTCTCGGATCGAAGGGCGCCTGGTTCGGATCAAAGGATCCGCGCAGATCCTTGAGCGAATCCCAGAGAGTGCGTCCGCCGGAGATTTTTTCCGCCTTGCATCGCGCCTCCGTCTGTTCGCAGAGTGCGGCATATTCGCGGAAGGAGCGGTATTTTTCCTCGGGCAGCAGCCCCAGGGCATGGGCCTTTTCGCAAAGCCGGAAATCCGCATTGTCCTGCCGGAGGGAGAGTCGGTGCTCGGCGCGGCTGGTGAACAGGCGATACGGTTCAACGATCTCTTTTGTCACAAGGTCATCGATCATCACTCCAAGATACGCTTCGTCACGTCCGAACTCCACGCCCTCGAGTCCGGCGGCGCGGCGGGCGGCATTGAGACCGGCAACCAGCCCCTGCCCCGCAGCCTCCTCGTATCCGCTGGTTCCGTTGATCTGCCCGGCCAGGAAAAGTCCCGGGAAGCGCTTCACCTCCAGCGTGCGGCCGAGTGCATCCGGATAGACAAAATCATATTCAATCGCATACGCATACCGTGCGATCTCCACCTGTTCCAGTCCGGGAATGGTCCGCAGCATCCGGATCTGAATTTCGGGGGGAAGGCTGGTTGAAATGCCGTTGATATAATATTCATCAGTATTCTCCCCTTCCGGTTCGATGTAGAGAAGGTGGCGCTCATGATGGGCAAAACGGACCACCTTGTCCTCAAAGGAGGGGCAGTAGCGTGCGCCGATCCCCTCAATGATTCCGCGGTACATCGGAGCCTTGTCCAGATTGTCGCGGACGATCTGCGCGGTCTTCTGATTGGAATAGACCAGATGGCAGGGCAGATTGCGCTGCGTCACACTCGGATGGACCGCATCAACCGGGAAGAACGAGAAGTGCTCCTCCACGTCATCGGAGAGCTGAACCCCCATCTGCGAGAAGTCGATGGACTTCCCCAGAATGCGCGGAGGAGTTCCGGTTTTCAGCCGCCCGACCCGGAGATTCAGCTGTTCACGGAGAGCGGAGGCGAGTTCCACGGAAGGCGGATCCCCTGCCCGTCCACCGGGCATGTTCCGAAGTCCGTAGTGCATTTTCCCGTTCAGGAACGTTCCTGTGGCAAGGACGACGGCGGAGGAGCGGATCTCCTCGCCGAGCTGCGTGATGATTCCGGCGACTCTGCCATTTTCCATGCGGAAAGAGCAGGCGGTCCCCTGGCGGATCTGGAGATTCTTCTGGAGTTCGATCTCGCGTTTCATCGCCTTCTGATAACAGACCTTGTCGCACTGGGCGCGGGGCGACCAGACCGCGGGACCTTTTCCGAGATTCAGGAGACGGAACTGGAGAGCCGCCGCATCCGTAACTCTCCCCATCGCGCCACCGAGCGCATCGATCTCGCGCACGACATGTCCTTTTGCGATTCCCCCGACCGCGGGATTGCAGCTCATCTGCGCGATATGGTCCAGATTGATCGCCAGCATCAGTGTGGACGCGCCGGTCCGCGCGGACGCAAGAGCGGCCTCGCATGCGGCATGTCCGCCGCCCACGACAACAACATCAAAAAATTCAGCACACAAAGCAAACTCTCCGATTATTCAACAGAATGGTACTATACACCCTCTTCCGAAGAAAAAAAAGAAAAAGTGTTGAAATTTTCCAAAATGACAGGTACATTATCAAAAATGATTGTGATCGAAAAAAAACGCGGGAAAACAGGGATTCCTCTCCCCTCCGCGACCTCTCACGGAAAACCGGAAAACAAAATCGGATTTATTGGAAATGGGACATTTTTTCAATCTGGCCTTTCAGTTTTTTGTTGTTCTGACCCCGTTTGCGCTTCTCTCCGCCTTTCTCGTCATGACTCAGGATCTTTCGGCGGCGGAACGGCGGAAGGTGGCGCTCCGGACCGGAATTGCCGTGATTATCATCTGCTTTGCATGGTTCTATTTCGGGAATTTCATTTTCATGCTGTTCGGAGTGAAGATTGATGCGTTCCGAATCGGCGGCGGAGTGATTCTGTTTCTCAATGCGCTCCAGATGGTGCGGGGGAACGGAAACGGAAACGGCAGCGCCAAAGTGGTGGAGGGCAAGGAGACCTCCCGGGATTACGACGATATTGCAGTGGTCCCGCTGGCGATTCCAATCACGGTCGGCCCCGGAACAACCGCGGCGCTGATCGTGATGGGAAATGAGACGGCGGACTGGCAAAAGATGCTGCTCAATCTCAGTTCGCTTCTTCTGGCGATTCTTGTTCTGACCACGATTCTTCTGCTGGGAACCCGTCTGGAACAGATGCTTTCCAAGAAAGGCATCACGATTGTCAGCAAAGTTTCCGGACTGTTTCTTTCCGCGATTGCCGCACAGATGATTTTTGAAGGGATCAAAAATATCCTTCTGAAATAGTCAGGTCAGATGGGAGAGACGTTCCCGGAAGGTGCTCAGATCGGGAGAGTTGAGATAGGGATTCACTTTTTTCTGATGACCGAGAGAATCGGCGGGGAGCTCCCCATAGTCGTGCCCGGGATAGACGATCAGGGAATCGGGAAGAGAACGGAGAAGGAGCATGGAACGGAACATGGGTTCGGGACGGCAGAAGCCGCATTCGCCGATGAAGAGCGTGTCTCCGGTGAAGAGAGATGAGTTGTCGGAGGAGCGGTAGCAGACGGAATCCTTTGTATGTCCCGGAGTTGCAATGACTTCGACGAATCCGTCACCGAGCGGAAGTCTTTCGCCGGGATGCAGGGGGTGGTCGCATGGAAAATCGGAGGAGTCGGCAATGCAGACCGGAGCAGGGAAAAATTGTTTCACCGACCGGATTCCGGAGACATGGTCGTGATGGGAGTGCGTCAGCAGGATGTATCTGGGCCGAAGCGTTCCGGGGATCGACTGGAAGATCCTCCGGATGTCTGCGGTATCGCCGCACGGATCGACGATCAGCGCCTCCTGTCCGCAGAGAAGCAGATAGGAAAAATTATGATCGAATCCTCCGACAGGAATCTGAAATACCCGAAATTTCATGCGGTGTTCTCCCCTTTTCCGGGGGGAAAATACTCCGAAAAAACAGGAAATCAACAAAAAAGCCGAAAAAACACGGAAAATATTTCAAAAAAGGATTTGACAGAAGGGATTATCACCTGTAAGTTTATGCGAGTTGAAAAGCTTGAAAAGGAACATATCATATAGCAACACTTAAGGAGTAAAAGATGGGAATTTTCAACAAGGTCGTCAACATTCTGGTACTGGTGTTTGCCATTGCGGGAGTCACATTCTCCTACCTCTTGTTCAACAAGAGAGAGCAGCTGGTGGCGGGATGGGAAGAAATGTCGAACAGCATCACCCAGACAGCGAAGGCCCTCGAACAAAATTCCGGTCTGAAACTGTCGGCCAAACTGAATGCCGACGCGCTGGGGCATCGGAACCCCGAGAACGCCGATCTTTCCGGACTGAAAAGAAGTCTGCCGGAACTTTCCAAAGCCGCGCAGCAGGTGACGACTCAGCGCAACTCCCTCGCGGAAGGACTGAACAAAACCGCCGCAATGCTTGAAGTGCGGAATATCCAGACTTCCGAACTCCAGAATGTCGGAACCTACGCGGAGAAGCAGAAAGTGCTGCTGGAAAATGCGCAGAAAGTTGCCGACCGGAACAATACCATCCTCCGGAACTATGTTGCCTCCGCCAACAAGGTGATCAGCACAAGCCTTCAGGCATTGAAATCCAATCCGAATGCGGTGTCGAACAACTTCAACCGCGCAATTGACGATCTGAAGAACCGGAAATCCGCCTACGAGAAAGCGCTTTCCGATATCGCCCGGGCGGTCGGGACCTCCGCACCGAACTATCGCGGCAACTATCAGGACGGCATCAAGAAACTGGTGGCGGCGGCGAACAAGATGAAAAACGACCTGAACAAGACCCGCAACGAACTCAATCAGGAACGCAACAAGACCCGCAATCTGACCAATCAGGTCAAAAGCAGAGACAACACCATCAAAGCACGGGACAACACGATCCGGAAACTGCAGGCGGAAATCACACGTCTTCGCCTGATCATCAATCCGGACGGCGGCCCGGTCGAGCCCGACGAGATGGCGCTCTATTCGAGAATCGAAGGACGGGTTGAAACCGTTGACAAACGCTGGGGCTTCGTGGTCATCAACCTGGGCGAAAAGATGCCGGTTGTCGAGAAGTTCAAGAAGGGTGACCGCACAAGATATATGCTCCTTGCTCCGGGATTCCCGCTGACCGTGGCCCGCAACCTGACCTCGGATAAACCGGAATTTGTGGCAAAGATCATTGTCACTCAGGTCGGCGACAACTATGCGATCGCCAATATCGACAAGAATACGGCTCAGTCCGCCGTGATGCCCGGAGACAGCGTCTACTTCACCAAAGAGGATATCACCGCTCTGCTGAAGCTCAAAGACGAACTCATCAAAAAAGCCGCGGCAAAAAAGAAATAACGAGGAGGGATTTCCACCATGTATTCATCCCTGGTCTTTACAATCACCTCAGCGCTCTCGCTGGTTCTGATCATTGCTGCGATCGTGTTTCAGGTTATGGAAATGCATGCCTATGGAATGCTTCCCTTCTGAATCCAGACGAACAGCCTGCAACAAGGAGTCTGCCGTATATGGCAGGCTCCTTTTCTTTCCGTGCATCCTGATTCTGCTGCTTCTGCTCTGCGGATGTGAATTTTTCTCGACGGAACAGGAACGGCGCGGAGTGAATCCGAAACCGTTCAACTCCCAGCCGGCGTGGGAAACCAATCCTTACAATTTCAGAAACTGAGAGATGGAAGAAAAGCCGCTCAACATCCGCCGGATCGCTCAGTTGTCTGGGTGTTCGCCATCGACGGTTTCGCGAGTTTTATCCGGACGGAACACATCGATCCGGATCAGTGAAGCAACGCGGCGGCGGATTCTGGAAGTCTGTCGGCAGCAGGATTATCACCCGAGCATCCATGCGGCCCGTTTTTTTTCCGGACGGGCGGGAGTGATCGGCTTTCTGGTTGCAGCGGAATCCATGCTGGACGACGACAATCTTTCCCGGTCGTTTTTTTCGGTCTGCCGGGAACTGTTCCGCTACAACTATCGAACCCTTCCGCTGCTGGGGAACCGTCCGTTCATCGAGACGGGGGATTATCTGAACATCTTCAAGCGCAACGAGATCGACGGTCTGATCATCTGGGGAGCGCAGGAGAAGCACACCTTTCTGCATGATCTGGCCGCATCGGGCTATCCGTTTCTTCTTCTGACCAACCGGGTCGGGAACTATCCGGCGGTGTACGCGGCGCAGCAGGAGGCGGTCCGACAGCTGACTTGCCGCTGTATCGGGAGAGGAGCGAAGCGCATTGCCGCGATCATGTCCCGCAACGGGGACAGCTACCGGGCACGTCTTGCCGGATTTCTGGAAGCGGCCGCCGATCATGAGCCGTATCTGGTCTACGGCGAGGAGCTGACTCTCTCCGATGCGCTGCCGCTGGCGGATGATGTGCTGGATCACGCACCGGATGCCGTGATCTGTGCCAATGATGAAACGGCGCTTGCTGTGGAAACCCGCTGTCTGGAACGGGGAATCCGCATTCCGGAGGATCTTGTTCTTGCGGGGGGAGACAATATCAAGCTCTCGCGTCACTGTCCGATTCCGCTGACCACGTTCGATCAGAAAGCGGCGGAGTGTGCCGCGGCAAGTGTGGAAATTCTGATCTCCCATCTGCAGAACGGCACGGCTCTGACTTCCCGGGAAATTCCGACCGAACTGATCTGGCGCGCAAGTCTTCCCGGCGGATCCCGCTGACCGGACGGACGCATCCCTTCTTAAGAGCGGAACCCTCTCCGCAACCCCTCGTAGACAGCGACGGCGACCGAATTGGCCAGATTCAGACTTCGATTGAAGTTTCCGGGCATCGGGATCGTATAAAACTGATCCGCATATCGTTCATGATACTCCGGGGCCAGTCCGTGACCCTCACTGCCGAAGACCAGGAAGGAGCCGGGTTCCATCGGGCAGTCCCAGAAGATTTTTTCTGCTTTTGTCGAGAAGAAGTAGAGCGGAGCATCGCCGGCCTCTTCGAGGAGGCTGTTCCAGTCCGGATGACGGCGGAAATCGACATGCTTCCAGTAATCCATTCCCGCACGGCGGAGATACTTGTCCTCCAGCGAAAAGGAGATCGGATCCACCAGATGCAGACGGCATTCGGTACAGCAGCAGATCCGGCCGATGTTTCCGGTGTTCTGCGGGATCTCCGGAGCAACCAGAACCACATGATAGAGAGGATCTTTCATCGTCTGTTCCCCCCTTTAAAGAATCCGTCCGACGGCGATTCCGCCCAGCACGGCCAGCAGTCCGAAAACGTTTTGGCCGAGCAGATTCCATGTCGCCTTTCCCCAGGAACCGGCGAGAGCCAGATTCATAGTCTCCAGCATCAGCGTGGAGAACGTTGTGAATGCGCCGAGGAAGCCGATCATCAGGACCGGAACCCAGGGTTCCAGAATCTGCAGTCTGTTCCGCACCACGGCGAACAGCAGACCGGCAAGAAATGCGCCGAGTCCGTTCACGACAAGGGTTCCGAGCGGGAGCCAGGCGGCACATCCAGCGACCAGTTTCAGACAGAAGAAGCGGCAGAGAGTCCCGACCGCTCCCGCCAGCGCAAGAAACAGAATCAGTTTCAGCGGATGCATGGCAGTGGAGCTCCCTTCATTCCGCTTTCAGATGATACAGGACGCTGACTGCGTTTCCGCGGAGATCTTCACTGGCATTGATTCCCGCGTTCATCAGCGTGGAGCCGTGCATGGCGAACGGACGGTCCTGCATCCGGTAGATGAGTCCGGGATCCAGACCGGGGATGCGGAGGCGGACAACCGGACTCTGGGCACAGGGGGAATCGCTGGATCGGACGGCGGTCATCAGGACCTCCTTTCGATCGGCGGAGACCCAGCACCAGGCGGAGACGTCGTCCAGACCGAAGTTTTCCGTGACGCGGTAGAAGGTTCCTTCCCGGATCAGGTCATTGAACTGATGGTAGCGGCCGATCTGTTCGCGGATCTGCTTCTGTTCGTCCTCTCCGAGCGCGGTGATGTCGAGTTCGTATCCGAAGGTTCCGGCGAGGGCGACATCGCCGCGAAGGCGGAACGAAACCGTCCGATGCGTCTGATGGTTCGGGCAGACCGACACATGCGCACCCATCGTGCTGGAGGGATAGAACAAAGAGGTGCCGAGCTGAATGGGGATCCGTTCCAGCGCATCGGTATCGTCGCTGCACCAGATCTGGGGAACATAGTAGAGCATTCCGGCGTCGAAGCGCCCTCCCCCGCCGGAGCACCCCTCGATCAGCAGGTTCGGGAACTCGTTCAGGAGCCGCTCGTGGAGTTCGTAGACGCCGAGCACATACCGATGCGCCACCTCCCCCTGCTGTTCCGCGGGAAGAGAAGCGGAATAGATCTCCGTCAGATTGCGGTTCATATCCCATTTGATGTATTCGATGTTGGCGGAGTGCAGAATTCCGGCGATCGTCTCGAACAGGTAATCAACGACCTCTTTGCGGGACATGTCCAGCACCATCTGGGAACGACCGAGGGAGCGGCGTTTCCCGGGCACGGAAAGCACCCACTCGGGATGCTTCCGGTAGAGGTCGCTGTCTTCCGAGATCATCTCCGGTTCGAACCAGAGTCCGAACTTCATGCCGAGGCGGTTGATCTTTTCCACCAGTTCCCCCAGATTGCCGAGTTTCCGGGTATTGACGAACCAGTCGCCGAGCGACGAGCGGTCATCGTTTCGTTTTCCGAACCATCCGTCGTCAAGAACGAGCATTTCGATTCCGAGAGAAGCGGCGCTTCTGGCAAGTTCATAGATTTTGCGGTCGTCGAACTCGAAGTAGGTCGCCTCCCAGTTGTTGACCAGGACCGGACGGCGGACATGTTTCCACGGGCTGCGGATCACATGCTCCATCAGAAACGAGTGGTACTGACGGGAGAGCCCGCCGAGTCCGTTTTCGGAAAAGACCAGCAGAGTTTCCGGCGAATGGAATTCCGCTCCCGGCTCCAGTCTCCAGCAGAACGTCTCGTCGTTGATTCCGATCATTGCGCGGAGGGCCTGATACTCATCCGACTCCACTTCGACGGCGTAACTTCCGCTGTACAGCAGCAGCATTCCGAAGACCTCTCCGGCGCGTTCGGAAGCGGAACGGGAGGCCAGAACGATTCCGGGATTGTACTGATGACCGGTCGATCCGCGAGCGCTTCGGAAGCCCTGCATTCCGGGGTGGACCGGGACGCGCACGGCATGACGCTCCCTCGCCCATTTTCCCTGAAGATAGACCATGTCATATTCGGAGGATTCGAAATCGAGCTGCGCGCTCATGAGTTTTTCGATCCGGACCGGCTCCGGACCGGGGTTGACGATGGTCACGGAGCGGGCGATCACATCGGAATGTTCAAAGACGCTGTACCGCAGGACGATCCGGACATCGGAAAAGGAATCCATCATGACCACATCCAGAGTTTCGCACTGCTTTTCCGGAGCGAACGATGCGGGGAGTCCGGGAAGCGGCGCCTTGCCCTTCCGGATGGTATGAGAGGAGTAGACGGTGGAAGTGACGGAGCTGCCGTTCTGTTTCTGAAGGCGGATGGCGGTGTTGTGGAAATCTCCGCTTCCGAAGGAGGAGATCTCGAGATTGGCGATATTGAGCGACTCGTTTGCAGTCAGAGACTCCGGATAGGGGGAGAAGGCGCGGTCGCGCCGCCGGGCAAACGAGGAGAGATCGTCCCCGGAGGCGATGGAGGCGCCGTAGTAGAGGTGGCGCAGTTCGCCGGAAGGACCGATCTGCATGACGTAGGAGGTATGTTCCGTATCCAGATGGAATGTTTTGTTTTTTTCGGAGAATGAAATTGGCATGATAGGCATCCTGATGGTTGATCGAACTGTTTTCTGGAAAGTGAGAGATAATATACACTCATTTGGGAGGAATTTCAAAGGAGGAGCGAAAAAGAAGCGGAGAAAGTTTTTTACATCTTTTTTGATTGGAAACGATCGAACATCTGTCAAGGTTTGATTCTCTTTTTTCTTTTTTTGACTTGAAAAGCGTGTTTTTTTACAGTATGTTATCTTTATTGAAGAAGATGAGGTTCGAAAGGACGGATCTCGCACATCCCGTCGGAGGAAGAAAATTCCGGAAGAAATATCGGGAGACGGGAACTTTTTTGACGGAGGAATGTCTTATGCCAGTAGCAGCAGACAAGAATGATGAAATCATCAGCGAAACCGCGCAGCTGATTCAGACGTTCAAGGCGGGGGACAAGATGGCATTCGACCGTCTGGTCACCTTGTATGCGCCGAAGCTCTACCGGACGGCATACGGGCTCTTGAGTTCGAAGCAGGACGCGGAAGAGGTTGTTCAGGATGCGTTTGTCCGGGCGTTCCGGGCGCTGGACAACTTTCGCGGAGATTCCAGTTTTGAAACTTGGATGCAGCGAATTGTCATCAATCTGTCGCGCAACAAGTTTCATTGGAACAGGCGGCGCGGAGAAGGTTTGATGACAAGTATTTCGGAAACGGTTGATGAAACCGGGGAAACAAAGGAGATCGCTCTCCCCGATGAGCGGTTGCGTCCGGATACGAGACTGGAAAACGAAGAGACGGAACGAAACGTTCTCAAAGGGTTGCAGGCTCTGCCGGAATCGCTGCGGGAAACGATGATCCTGCGGCATGTCAATGATATGCCGTATGAAAAAATTGCGGAGCAGTTGGAATGCAAAGTGGGAACAGTCAAATCGCGTCTTGCCCGCGGAAGGGAACTTCTGAAGACGTATCTCCTGAACCTCGACCGCTCCGCCCGGCCATGATTCCAGATCCGGCGGAATTCTGGTTGTGAAACAAAACAGTTGCAAGGAGCGAAATTATGGAATCCCCCATTCCGGAAAAAGAAAAATGTCCATCCTTCGAAACGCTTTCCGCGGTCTTTGACAGGGAATGTTCGGAGGAAACGGTGCTGAGCCATGTCCGGGAGTGTGAAATCTGTCAAAAAACCCTGAAGGAACTGGAAGGACTCGAACGGGCTTTGAAGCTCGCCCTCGAACGGGAAACGCCGGCGGATCTCTCCGAACGGATTCTTGCAGGGTTCCATGACAGGGAAAAAGCGCGGGAACGGAAATTCACGATTCATCCGGGAATACTGCATTTTGCCCGGGCAGCCGCCCTGATCGCCGTGCTGGCACTGGTCGGATACATGGTCTGGGATGACTATTCCACATCGTCGCAGCCGGTCACGCTGACTCCGAGAATCGCACAAAGCGCCGGAACCGCCGCAGAACTCGGGGCGCCAGACCGCCCGGATCCGCTGAAACGGGGAATGATCGATGCGACGGATCTCAGCACGGTCAGCTTTTCCAATTCTGCGGACACTCCGATTTATCCTTCCGGAGCGACAAGCAAAAATGCCGCTCTTCCGATTCCCGATGAGGTGGCACAGGTCTGGAGCGTACCGACAACAAGTTCGTCCGATTTCCGGGAAGACCTCCGCTCGCTGATTCAAAGCCTTGGAATTCCATCCGGCAGCTTCCGGACCGCAAACACGGAAAAAGGATTCAATGTCCGTTTCAAAGGGACCAAACTGCAAACGGTTAAATTTGTCAAGATCTGCAAAGCGCTCGGTTATTCCCTTCTTTCTCCGGTTCAGCCGCAGCCGGAACAGAATCGGTTTGCGGGAAAAGCAACGGATGTCATTGAATACAACGCGGACTTCGTAAGCCGGTAATCGGCGGACAAGTGCGACAGCAAAGCAAAGACCTCGAAACCTTCGGGTAAGAGGTCTTTTCTGTTTCAGGGGATTCCTGTTTGTTTCCGGATGAAGAAGAGGAAACAGGAGATCAAGAGAGATCAGAGGAAGAAATCCTCAAGATATTTTCCGCTGTCGGAATGTTTGCGGAGCTTTTCAAGAGTTTTGAGTTCGAGCTGGCGGACCCGTTCCCGGGTGACATTGAAGATGGCGCTGACCTCGGTCAGAGTTTTGCAGGGACCGCCATCCAGACCGTAGCGCATGGTAATCACCTGTTTTTCCCGTTCGGAGAGCTGATTGATGGCCTCGGCGAGCCGTTCCTTCATCATTTTTCTGGCGAGGGACTTCATGGGATCATCGGATTCCTTGTCGCTGAGGAAGTTCTCGATGGTGAAATCGGGATCGTCCGACGACTGCGGCGCCTGGAGGGAGATGCACTGAAGCGACATTTTCTTGATGGCGCTGATCCGTTCCTTCGGCATTTCCATGACCTGAGCGAGCTCTTCGATCGTCGGTTCATTTCCGTTGAGCTGAATAAAATTCTTCTCGGCGATGTTCATTTTCCGAATCGTTGCCAGCATGTGGATCGGCAGCCGGATCACGCGCGACTGAGCGGAGAGAGCCCTTGCAACCGCCTGACGCACCCACCAGGACGCATAGGTGCAGAAACGGTGCCCGAGCTTGTAATCGAACTTCTCCAGAGCCTTCATGAGCCCGAGATTTCCCTCCTGAATCAGATCGCCGAACGGCAGCCCCTTATGCTGATAATGCTTTGCGATATTGATCACCAGACGCAGATTGGTTTCGAGCATCCGCACCTTCCAGCGGTCGATTTCTCTTCGCAGTTCGCCCATTTTCCGGCTGAGGCGGATGATCTCCTCGATACTCATCAGCATGATGCGTTCGATTTCCGAAGCGGTCAGGCGGCCGGCGTTGTAATTTTCGAGATACCGATTTGCCACATCGCTCCATTCGAGGAGTTTTTCGAGTACGGCGGGATGGGTATTGAGAATTTCGAATCCTTTTTCCCGGAGGTGAGCGAACTTCGCCTTCGGCATTCCGGGGAAAGCGGCCCGCATCTCTGCAACGATGGACGAGATTCCGGACGCCCATTCCTGTCGTTTTCCGGGATCGTCGGGCAGCGGGACATTGTCCCGGGAGGACGGCGGGAAGATATCCGCAAGATCCTCCTCCGGATTGGCCAGCAGCTTCACATGCTCGTCGTAGACGAATGCAAACTGATAGATGCAGTGGCGGAGCTGGCAGACATTCCCGTCGATCTGCTCCCAGAGATCGAACTCCTCCTGGGGCGAGAGCTGCGGCATTTCCCCCATTTCGCGGAAATAGCTTCGCAGCGCATCCTGCTCCTCCTCCTGAGCGGCATGTTTCTTATCCAGCAGAGTTTTTTCCGATTCTTCCGGGATCCGGTCAAAATATTCGCGCACGGTTCGAGCTTCCCGTTGAGGAGGCGGGGGCATGACCGGAAAATCATTTTTCTCTGATTCTGACATGGGGGACTTCTCCGCGATCATTCTATAAGGTACTTCTTCCGTGCTGTTTTTTCAAGTGTTGTCAGGGGTAACAGACCTGTATTTTTGCAAAAAGTTCCTGTTTTGAATCTCTTAAGGTTCCGGCAGTTCCAGGATCGGACGGTTTGCGTCGGAGGCGTCCGCCGAGGCCCAGATTTTCTGAATTTGCAGATAGACCGGGTCGGAGGTATCCAGTCCTTCGTCGTGAACTTCGTTCTGGAACGCCTTCATGATGAGGACGGGGGTGATCCGCTCCGGCGGCAGCGCCACCTGGTATCCTTCGTACCGATCCTCGTAAATCACTTTGGAAAGGATATCCACCTGTGTCAGTTCATAGAGCATCAGGCGGGTTGTCCGTACGGGGATCTGGAGTTTTTCAGAGAGGGCGGTATCCGTGCAGGGCGGCTGTTCGGAATTGAAATTCGCCGCGCATTCCCTCACCAGTTTCAGCGCATAGACCAGCTTGCGCAGATTGCCGACGGATCCGTCTCCCGGCGTTCCTTCGTACGAGCTGACGTTCTGACAGGAAAACGCGACTTCCGCTCCGAACAGAATGAATGTCCAGCTCATCTGGAGCCAGATCAGGAACAGCGGGAGCGCAGCGAAACTTCCGTAGATCGCATTGTATTTTGCCACGTTGAACTGGGCTGCGATATAGAGGGTCTGAATGACATAGTAGAGCAGTCCGCCGAAGAATCCGCCGGCCAGAGCCGGAAGCACTTTCACCTTCGTGTTCGGGATAAAGATGTAGATGAAGGAAAACACCAGCCATGTCGCGACAAACGGAAGAGCGTGCGAGGAGAGGAACAGCAGATGGTTCATCGTGGCGGAAAGTCCCGGAATGGCGTCGACCATTCCGCTCAGACGCACGGTTGCATACACGGTCACTCCAGTCGACGCGATGATGATCAGCGGACAGAGCATCACAATGGAGAGGTAATCGCTGACCTTCCGGATCATCGTCCGTCCGGTTTTGATCCCCCAGATGTCGTTCAACGAGTTTTCGATCTGCATCATCAGACGGATGGTGATCACCAGCAGGGCGAAGGATCCGATTCCTGCGATCAGTCCGCCCCGGGTCTGCTCCAGGAGATTGGAGGAGAACATGATAATCCGCTCCGCGACCGCCTCCTGACCGACCATGGAGCGGCGGAGCCACGCTTCCAGACGGGTGTAAAGACCGAATCCCTTTGCAATGGCGAAAGCCAGCGCCGCAACCGGGATCAGAGCCAGAAGCGTATAATACGTCAGCGCGGACGCCCGGAGCATGCACTGATTCTTCAGAAAAAAGCGGACCGAAAGAATCGCAATACGCAGAATGGAAATCAGCGACCGGGTCATAAACGGATAATCCGCCAGACGGAGAGTCCAGATTCTCGTTTTAAAAAACTTCACCATACGATTTCCCTTCCCTGGATCGGAGTTGTTTTCTGTTTTTTGCAAGCGGTCTCTCCGGAAGAAGTCTTTCTCCGGACATCGGTAATATAGCATTCCCGCGCCGTTTTACAAAAATATTTCCTCCCGGGGGTTGATTTCGCCGGAAAAGATAGTATTTTCCCCGGAAAGCCGATCATTCCATTTCAGATAGAGGGAATCTTGTTCCATGTATAGACTTCTCTGGTCGAAATACCGAAACCGCAAGACGCTGGAAACCTACTGCAGCTTTTATGCGGCCTACCGCTGGAAACTGATTTTTGTCCTTGTGATCTTTCTGATCAAGGCCAGTCCCGCCTATATCATACCGGTGATCGCGGCGGACATCATCAACCTTCTCTCCGGCGATCCGCCGGGGAGCGGACGGCAGATTCTCAGACTGCTGATCTTCGGGGCGGTGGTGATTCTTCAGAACATCCCGACGCATATTCTTTATGCGAGAACCTTCAGCAGTGTCAGCCGGGCGGTGGAACGCAATCTCCGGGCGGCGCTCTGCACACGTCTTCAGCACCTGTCGATGCACTATCACACCTCGAACAAGATGGGTGTGCTTCAGACCAAGGTTCTGCGCGATGTGGAGAATGTGGAAACGCTCACCCGGATGCTCGTCGACAATCTGCCGAACATTACCATGACCATGACGGTGGCGATTGCGGTGACGGCGGTCCGGGCGCCGCTTTTCATTGTGTTTTATCTGATTCTTGTTCCGGTGGCGGTGGTGCTGTTTCTTCTGATCCGCAGGAGCATGGCGCAGCGCAACCGGGATTTCCGGGTCAGTGTGGAGGAAATGTCCGGCTATGTCGGCGAGATGCTCCGTCTGATTCCGCTGACCCGGGCGCATCATCTGGAGGAGCGGGAGCTCTCCCGGGCGGGGGAACGGTTTGAAAAAATCCGGGAGACCGGATTCCGTCTGGACAGTCTCAATGCGGTTTTCAATTCGGTGAACTGGTCGGTCATCATGGTGTTCAATCTGCTGACGCTCTGCTGTGCGGGATGGCTCTATCTGAAGGGGATTCTGAAAATCGGCATCGGGGATATCACGCTTCTGGCGGGATACTTCAACATCATCTCCGGCGCCGTCATGCAGCTGCTGAATGTGCTTCCGGCGATGACCAAGGGACTGGAATCGGTCCGTTCGATCGGGGAGGTTCTGGAGTGTCCCGACATTGAGCAGAACGAGGGAAAACAGGAGGTCACCTCCGTGCGCGGAGAGTTTGAATTCCGCGATGTCTCCTTCCGCTACGATCCGGAGGGGGCGTGGGCGCTCCGCCATTTCTCGCTGAAGGTGCAGACCGGGGAGACCATTGCGCTGGTGGGCGCTTCCGGCGCGGGCAAATCGACCGTCGCCCA
>ERZ824600.2889-NODE-2889-length-17293-cov-9.983931_pt1 | contig 17293 bp, 16 predicted proteins | sample MGYA00519933_ERZ824600 | MGnify/ENA primary metagenome ERZ824600 (study PRJEB31778, sample SAMEA3449178) | human gut metagenome | biome: human gut; feature: human-associated habitat; material: faeces | place: United Kingdom | collected 2010/2012 ... | reverse complement strand
CCACCAGCATCAGGTCGGCCAGCTCGTCGATGACCACCACCACGGTGGGCAGCTTTTTCACGTCCTCGTCCGTCTCGGACAGGGCGTTATAGCCCGCCAGGTCCTTGACGCCCTTTTCAGAGAACATCTTGTAGCGCTTCATCATCTCGAACACCGCCCATTGCAGGGCGCCGGCGGCCTTTTTGGGGTCGGTGACCACGGGGATGAGCAGGTGCGGGATACCGTTGTAGGGCGCCAGCTCCACCATCTTGGGGTCCACCATGATAAAACGGACCTCGTCCGGCGTGGACTTGTAGAGCAGGCTGACGATGAGGGAGTTGGTGCAGACGGATTTACCGGAGCCGGTGGTGCCGGCGATGAGTACATGGGGCAGACGGGCGATGTTGCCCACGATGTTGCTGCCGCCGATATCCCTGCCCACGGCAAAGGCCACCGGGGAGGGATGGTCGATGAACTCGCGGGATTCAATGACGTCGCGGATCCGCACGGCGGTGACGGTGCGGTTGGGGACCTCGATGCCCACGGCGGATATCTTGTTGGGCACCGGGGCGATGCGGACGCCGCTGGCACCCAGCGCCAGGGCGATATCGTCCTGGAGGTTCGTGATCTTACTGAGCTTGACGCCCTGGTCCAGGGTGAACTCATAGCGGGTGACGGAGGGGCCATGGATGACCTCGCCGGCGCGGGCATCCACGCCGAAGGAGCGCAGGGTGTCCGCCAGACGCTTGGAGTTGTTCCGCAGCTCGGCGCCCACCTCGGTGTAGTTGCCGCCGCGGTTCTGCTCCAGCAGGGTGATGGGCGGGTAGCGGTAGGTCTCCTCCCCCTGGGCCAGCTCCTGCTCGATGGCGTCGCTGACCTCCTGGGCGGCGCTCTCCACCTCCTGCTGCAGCTGGGCTTTTTTCTGCTTGTCGCTGAGGGGCTTCTTCGGGGCGGGGGACTCCGCCGGGGCGGCGGGCGGTGCAGGTTCGTCGCTGAGGGGCTGGGGCGCAGGGGCGGGGCCGCCCCGCAGCACCTGATCCGGCGTGCGGATATCGTCGCTGCGGCGGGGGAAGAAGGAGCTGGCGGGCGGAAGGACCGTGTCGTCGCGCTCGCTGTCCAGCGGGATGTCGATATTGGGGCGCCTGCGGCCCTTGGCAGGCTTTTTTGCCGGGGCGGGAGCGGCGGTGGGGGTGAAACCCTCCGGGAGGGCTTCGTCATCCGTGTCCTCGTCGTCACGGCGCAGGCTCTCGCCATAGCTGCGGACGCGCGCCGCGGCCTCCTGGGGCGTCAGGTGCAGGGCGCCCAGCAGGGCGGCCAGCAGCAGCACCACGAACACGATGATGGACACCACCTTGCTGACCAAAGCCTCGCAGCCCACGGCCAGGCCGCCGGAGAGCACACCGCCGCACTTGAGGGCCTGTCCGTCGGCCCAGAGGGTCTTGACGCTGTCCAGGCCGAGGGTGTAGGCTGTGCGGCACAGGGTCAGGTGGCACAGCACGCCCACCAGCAGGGGCAGCAGCGCCACGCAGGTGGTACGCAGGACGACGGGCCGGCCCCGATGGCCCAGCTGGATGACGGCGATGGCCGCCAGCACCGGGGCCGTCAGGTAATAGCCGTAGCCCAGCGCGCCCTTGAGCACCCTGGCGATCCACACCAGGAGGAGGGCGTCCACGTTGAAATAGCTCACCAGCACGCACAGCGCCAGCAGGGCGCAGACGATGCCGCCGGCCATACGCGCCGCGGCGTTATACGCCGGCGGAGGCGGCGGGGCAGGCGTTTTTTTGCGGCTGTTTCCTTTCTTTTGTGTCGATGCCATAGTCTATCTACCTCACTTGATGCCCTGCAGAACAAGGGTCAGCACGCCCGCCGCCCAGCAGTAGTAGGCGAAGGCGCCGAAACGGCCCTTGTCCGCGATATACTTCAGAAGCCGGATGCACAGATAGCCCGTCACGGCGGCCACGGCCACGCCTACCAGGTACATGGGCACCTCCGCGCCGACGATGCCGGCCTGCACCGCGTCCTTGATGGAGAGGATGTTGGCCCCCAGCACGGCGGGGATGCTCAGCAGGAAGGAAAAGCGCACGGCGAAGCGACGCTCATAGCCCACGAAGCACCCGGCGGTGATGGTCATGCCGGAACGGGAGACGCCGGGCAGCGTGGCCACCGCCTGCCCCACGCCCACCAGCAGAGCGTCCAGCCAGGTGGCGCTGCGCTCGGTCTTGCGGCCCCGGCGCACCCGGTCACACAGGAACAGCAGGAAGCCGGTGAAGATCAGCGCCGCGCCCACGAAATACATATTGTCGCCCAGGCCCTGCACTGTCTTGCGGATGGGCAGCACCGCAAACAGCGGCAGCGTACCGACAATGATCAGCAGGATGAGCCGGCGGGCGGGCGGCACCGGCGTGGGGGTGCTGCGGTGCGCCAGGTCACCGATGCCCCGGAAGAACTCCACCACCATGTCGCGGATGTCGCCCCAATAGGCGGCGAACACAGCAATGAGCGTGCCCAGGTGGAGCAGCACGTCGAAGAACTCCGGAACGCTCCCCGCTCCCTCCATATTCAGCAGGTTGCGGGCAATGGCCAGATGGCCGGAGCTGGAGATGGGCAGGAATTCCGCTATGCCCTGCACCAGTCCCAACAGGATCGCTTTCAGATAGGTCATGACACACCTCACGTCATTATACACTCCCGCAAAACGGGAATACTGTTCCAATATAGGAAGAGTATACCACATGGGGCAAAAAAATGCCACCACTTATTTCTTACCTGTCTGTCATCTTATTGTCACCCTGCACAAAGGATGCCGGTTATTTTTGCCATTCTGCCTGTTGTTGTTCCCCGTGCTTTTGTGGTATGATAAACTATGTATAATCAGAGGCAGGCGAAGGGAGTTTCCTCCGCGGAACATATACTTCAAAGGGGGACGGCTTCCGGAAACGGGGTCTTCCCCTGTCTGTTTCCCAGATCAGGAAAGGCGGTGAGTAAACTGTACCGTGAAAAAATAGACCAGCTGCAGGCGGCGGAGCAGCGGCTTCTGGAGCAGAAGGCTGAGGCCCAGCGCGCCGCCCGGGCGCTGGCCGAGCAGGCCCGCCGGGACGGCGACGGTTTGGTGCGTGAGGCACAGAACGCCGTGAAGGTGCTGGAGAACGAAGCCATGCAGCGGGCCGGTGAAGCCGGACAGGCGGCGGACGCCGCCCTGCAAAGCGACGCCGAGCGCACCTGCACAGCCATACGACAGCAGGCGGAGCAGCGCATGGACACGGCTGTCCGCGCCATCGTGGAAAAGGTGGTGAAGCGGTAAATGCCCATTGCAAAAATGAAGCGCCTGCAGGTGCTGGCGCTGGAGCGGGACCACGACGCGCTGCTGCGGCAGCTGGAGCGTATGGGCTGCGTGGAGATCAGTGAGCCGGACGCGCCGGATGCGCCGGAGAGCCTGCGGCGCTGCGACAGCGAGACGGCGGACTGCCTGGCCCGCCAGCGGCAGGTACAGACGGCGATCGACGCCCTGCGGCGGGCTGCGCCGCCCAAGAAAGCGCCGCTGCTGGCGCCCCGCCCCGCCATCGGCGAGGCGGAATACCTGAGCGAGACGGGGCTGGCCGACGGGCTGGCGCTGGCCCGCCAGGTCAACGAGGCGACGGGACAATTACAGCAGCTGACGGCGCTGGCCGCCCAGCTGGAGACCGACCGGATCACCCTGGGGCCCTGGCTGAGTCTGGACCTGCCCCTGGAGCTGACGGAGACACGCTGCTGCGACGTGACCCTGGGCGTACTGCCGCCCTTCGTCCCCTGGGACGAGCTGTGTGGGCAGGTACAAAACGAATATCCGGAGAGCGAGCTGCATCTGCTCTCTGCCGACCGGCAGCAGCAGTGCGTGCTGCTCATCACCCACAAGGCAGCGACGGCACCGGTGCTGGAGCTGCTGCGGGGCCGGGGCTTCGCAGCCTCACCCCTGAAGGGCCGCACCGGCACGCCGGAGGAAAACCTGCGGCGGGATGCGGACCGGCTGGCAGAGGTCAAGAGGCAGCAGGAGGCCCTGCGAAAGCAGCTGGATGAGCTGGCGGAACGGCTGCCGGAGCTGTATCTGTGCGCCGACCGGCTGGCCTCCCGCCTGCAGCGGGAGGAAAACCGCCGCAGACTGCTGACCGACGGGTGCATCGTGGCATTCGACGGCTGGGTGCCGGAGAAAAAGACGGCAAGGCTGACGGCGTATCTGGACACGGCGGACTGCGACTACACCCTGTCCGATCCCACGACGGAGCAGATACCGGAGGTGCCGGTGCTGCTGGAGGACAACGCGGTGGCGCGGTCCATGAACTGCATCACCGAGCAGTACTCCCTGCCGGCCTATGACGGCGTGGACCCCAACCCGGTGATGGCACCGTTCTTCATCCTGTTTTTCGGCATGATGATGGCGGACATCGGCTACGGGCTGCTGATGCTCCTCGGCTCATGGCTGTTCCTGAAGAAAAAACGGCCGGACGACCGCAGCTTTATGGAGATGATCTTCTGGTGCGGCGTGACCACCGTGGTCTTCGGCGCCATGACCGGCAGCTTCTTCGGCGACTTCCTGCCGCAGCTCTTCAAGTTCTTTGACCCGGAGAGCACCTTTGCCCTGCCGGCGCTGTTCTCACCCTTGGACGACACCATGGCCATCATGGTGGGCTCGCTGATCCTGGGCGCCTTGCAGGTGTTCACCGGCATGACCGTCAGCGTGGTGGAAAAATGCAAAAAGGGCTGCTTTATGGATGCCCTGTTTGACGAGATCACCTGGTGGATCATTCTGGCGGGCACGGGTCTTGCGGTGCTTGGCATCGGCAGTGTATCCGGCGTGCCGGTGGTGCTGATCGCGGGCGTTCTTATGCTGGTATACGGCGCGGGCCGGGGCAAAAAGGGCTTCGGCAAGGTGACGGGCTTCGTGGCGGCGGTGTACAACGGCGTGACGGGTTTCTTCAGCGATATCCTGTCCTACGTCCGGCTGATGGCGCTGATGCTGTCCGGCGCAGTGCTGGCCCAGGTGTTTAATATGCTGGGCGCCACCACCGGCAACGTGGTCACCTTCATCATCATCGCATTCGTCGGCAATATGCTGAACCTGGCGCTGAACCTGCTGGGCTGCTACGTCCACGATATGCGCCTGCAATTTCTGGAATTTTTCGGACGCTTCTACAAGGACGGCGGCAAGGCCTACCGTCCCCTGCGCGTCCGGGCCAAACACGTAGAGATCATTAAGGAGGATACTAAATCATGTTAGCTTTTCTTGAGTCTGTGGGCGGACTGGGTTTCGCCATCCTGGGCGCGGCGCTGACCGCCGGCCTGTGCTGCATCGGCTCCGCCAAGGGCACCGGTATGGTGGGTGAGGCCGCCGCCGGCTTGACCAGCGAGGACCCCGATAAGTCCACCAAGTGCCTGATCCTGCAGGTGCTGCCCGGCACCCAGGGCCTGTACGGCTTTGTGGCGCTGTTCCTGGTGCTGGGCCAGACCGGCCTGCTCAGCGGCAGCGTGCTGGATCTCTCCCTGACCCAGGGGCTGTCCTTCTTCGCCGCCTGCCTGCCCATCATGCTGGGCGGCTGGCTGAGCGCCATCTTCCAGGGCCGCGTGGCCGCCGCGTCCATCAACATCGTGGCCAAGCACCCGGAGGCCGCTACCAAGGGCATCATCTACTGCGGCATCGTGGAGTTCTACGCCATCCTGTCTCTGGTGGCGACCATTATGATCTCCCTGAACATCATGAAGTAAGGCGGGTGCGCCTATGAACGGTATCGACAAGATCATCGCGCGCATGGAGGCCGACACACAGGCCGAGTGCGCCGACATCGCCGCCCAGGCGGCGGCGGAGGCCGAGGCCATTCTGGCCCGGTACCGCGCCGAGGCGGACAAGCTGCTCCGCGAGGGCGAGGCCCGCTGCAAGGTGCTGGAGCGCGAGCAGGTGGAGCGCCTGGAGGGCGGCAGCCGTCTGGCCTGCCGCCAGCGGGTACTGGCGGAGAAGCAGCGGATGCTGGACGAGGCCTTTGCCCGCGCCGCCGACGCGCTGCTGAAGCTGCCGCGCCCGGAGTATATCGACCTGCTGGCATCGCTGGCCGCGGAAAACGGGCAGGGCGGCGAGGCGTTGGTGTTCTCCGCCGCCGACCGGGATACGGTGGGTCAGGCGGTGGTGGACGCCGCCAACGGCAAAAAGCCCGGCGCGGGCTTCACTCTGGCTGCCGACACCCGGGAGACGGGCGGCGGCGTGGTACTGCAGCGGGGCCGCATGGAGATCAACTGCGGCTTTGCCGAGCTGCTGCGCCGGGCACGGCAGGAGGACTCCTCCGCCGTGGCCGCCGTGCTGTTTGACTGAAAGGGGGCGTCCCTTTGACAAAACGGAGAAAGGACACGGACTATCTGTTCCTGTCCGCCCGCATACGCGCCATGGAGCGCCGGCTGCTGACGGCACAGCGGCTGGAGCAGCTGCTGACGGCACCCTCCGTCGAGGCGTGCGCCCAGCTGCTGAGCGAGTGGGGCTACGCGCCCGTACACGATGAGCCGTCCCTGCAGGCGGCGCTGAGCGCGCAGCGCGAGGCGGTGTTCGCCGACGTTTCCCGCTTTATGCCGGAGGCGGAGGTGCTGGACGTGTTCCGGCTGAAATACGACTACCACAACATCAAAACGCTGCTGAAAGCGCCGCAGGATGCGGAGCGTCTGCTGATCGACGCCGGGACCGTACCGGCAGAGACGATGCGGAAAAAGCACGCCGAAAACGGCAGCTGGGACTTTCTGCCCGCCGACATGGCCGCCGCGGCCGATGAGGCCCAGCGGGTGCTGGCCGAGACGGGCAGCGCCCGCAGCAGCGACTGCATCCTGGATCGGGCCTACTTCGCGCGGCTGGAAAAGCTGGCGGCGGACAGCCACATACCCTATTTGCAGGACTATGTCCGCGCCATGATCGATGCGGCAAACCTGCGCTCACTCATCCGCACCCAGCGGCTGGGGCTGGACGCCGGCTTCCTGCGGGAGGTGCTGTTCCCCGGCGGCAGCGTGACGCCGGAGGCGATCCGCGCCGGAAGCGGCAGCGGCGCTGCCGCGCTGTGGCGGGGCACGGCCTTCGCCCGGGAGGCGGAGCTGGGAGACGAGGCCGCCAAGGGCGGCAGCCTGACCGCCTTTGAAAAGGCCTGCGACGACGCGGTGCTCCGCGCCGCCGGCGCGGCACGCCGGGTACCCTTCGGCGTAGAGGTGGCGCTGGGCTATCTGGCGGCAAAGGAAGCGGAGTGGACGGCGGTGCGTACCGTGCTGTCCGGCCGGATGGCCGGTGTGCCGGCGGAGGCGCTCCGGGAAAGGCTGCGTGAGCAATATGTATAAGATCGCCGTTATTGGGGACCGGGACAGCGTGCTGGGCTTCCGTGCGCTGGGGCTGGACGTGTTCCCCACCGAGGATACAGACGCGGGGCGCAGAACGCTGCACCGCCTGGCGCAGGAGGACTACGCCGTCATCTATATCACCGAGCAGCTGGCGCAGCAGCTGACCGCCGAGATCGCCCGGTATAAAGACGCACCCCTGCCCGCCGTTATCCTCATCCCCGGCAAGACCGGTTCGCTGGGCATCGCCGGGGCCGCCCTGCACGACGCGGTGGAACGCGCCGTGGGCGCGGATATTTCCTGAAAGGAGCAAGAGAATGGGTAAGATCATCAAAGTCTCCGGCCCGCTGGTGGTGGCAGACGGCATGGCGGACGCCAACATGGCGGACGTGGTGCGCGTAGGCCCCCAGCAGCTGATCGGAGAGATCCTGAATATGACCGGCGACCGGGCCTCCATACAGGTGTATGAGGAGACGTCCGGTCTTGGTCCCGGCGCTGATGTGGTCACCACCGGCGCACCGCTGAGCGTGGAGCTGGGCCCCGGCCTGATCGAGAATATCTATGACGGCATCCAGCGTCCGCTGGAGGAGATCGTCCGCCGGGTGGGCAGCAACATCACCCGCGGCATTCAGGTGCCGCCGCTGGACCGTGACAGGCTGTGGGACTTTACCCCCACCGCCGCTGTGGGCGACACCGTGGCTGTGGGCGACATTCTGGGCACCGTGCCGGAGACGGAGTCCGTGCTGCACAAGATCATGGTGCCCAAGGGCGCCGAGGGCACGGTGGCGTGGCTGGCCGAGGCCGGACAGTACAACATCACCCAGCCCATCGCCCGGGTGAAGCTGGCCAACGGTGAGGTGCGTGAGCTGACCATGGTGCAGAAGTGGCCCGTCCGCGTGGGCCGCCCCTATAAAAAGAAATTCCCGCCGGTAAAGCCTTTGCAGTCCGGCCAGCGTGTCATCGACACCATGTTCCCCATCGCCAAGGGCGGCACCGCCGCCGTGCCCGGGCCCTTCGGCTCCGGCAAGACCGTGGTGCAGCACCAGCTGGCCAAGTGGGCCGACGTGGACATCGTGGTCTATATCGGCTGCGGCGAGCGCGGCAACGAGATGACCGACGTGCTGCGGGAGTTTCCGGAGCTGACCGACCCCCGCACCGGCGAGAGCCTGATGAAGCGTACAGTGCTGATCGCCAACACCTCGGATATGCCTGTGGCCGCCCGTGAGGCATCGGTCTACACCGGCATCACCATCGCGGAGTATTTCCGCGACATGGGCTACGATGTGGCCGTCATCGCCGACTCTACCTCCCGCTGGGCCGAGGCCCTGCGCGAGATGTCCGGCCGGTTGGAGGAGATGCCCGGCGAGGAGGGATATCCCGCCTATCTGGCCTCCCGTCTGGCGCAGTTCTATGAGCGCGCCGGCGTGGTGCAGTGCCTGGCCAGCGACGAGCGCACCGGCTCCCTGACCGCCGTGGGCGCGGTGTCGCCTCCCGGCGGCGACCTGAGTGAGCCTGTGGCACAGGCCACCATGCGTATCGTCAAGGTCTTCTGGTCGCTGGACGCCTCGCTGGCCTATCGCCGCCACTTCCCGGCCATCAACTGGCTGAACTCCTACTCCCTGTATCTGGACGCGGTGACGCCCTGGTTCAACGAGAACATGGGCGAGGACTTCATCCGGAACCGCAACCGCGCCATGCACCTTTTGCAGGAGGAGAACGAGCTGAACGAGATCGTCCAGCTGGTGGGCAAGGATTCCCTTTCCGCCCACGACCAGCTGACGCTGGAGATCGCCCGGATGCTGCGAGAAGACTTCCTGCAGCAGAATGCCTTTATGGACGTGGACTCCTACTCCAGCTTTGACCGGCAGATGCAGCTGCTGGGGCTGATCCTGCACTACGAGTCCCTGTGCCGCGGCGCTGTGGACAAGGCCGTGGCCCCATCCGCGCTGTACGCCATCCCCGCCCGGGAGAAGCTGGGCTGGGCCAAGTACGCCGCCGCAGAGGAATACGCCGCCAACTACGCCGCCGTCCGCGCTGATATGGAGCGCGAGATCGCCGAGCTGATCCGAAAGGCTGGTGAAGAGGAATGATGAAGGAATACCGTACCATCCACGAGGTGTCCGGTCCCCTGATGGTGGTGGACCATGTGGAGGGCGTCACCTATGACGAGCTGGCGGAGATCCAGCTGCACAGCGGCGAGGTCCGCCGCTGCAAGGTGCTGGAGGTCAACGGCGACCGCGCCGTGGTCCAGCTGTTCGACTCCTCCGCCGGCATCAACCTGCGGGATGCCACCATCCGCTTCCTGGGCCACCCCTTGCAGCTGGGCGTATCCGCCGATATGCTGGGGCGCGTGTTCAACGGCATGGGCGAGCCCATCGACGGCGGCCCCGCCCTGCTGGCGGAGGAATACCGGGACATCAACGGCCTGCCCATGAACCCGGCGGCCCGTGACTATCCCAACGAGTTCATTCAGACCGGCATCAGCACCATCGATGGACTGAACACGCTGGTCCGCGGCCAGAAGCTGCCCATTTTCTCCTGCTCCGGCCTGCCCCACGCCAATCTGGCGGCGCAGATCGCCCGACAGGCCAGGGTGCTGGACGACAGCTCCAACTTCGCCGTGGTGTTCGCCGCTATCGGCATCACCTTTGAGGAGTCGGAGTTCTTTGTGCGGGAGTTCCAGCGCACCGGCGCCATCGAGCGCACGGTGCTGTTCACCAACCTGGCCAACGACCCCGCCGTGGAGCGTATCGCCACGCCCCGTATGGCGCTGACCGCCGCGGAGTACCTGGCCTTTGAGAAGGATATGCACGTGCTGGTGATCCTGACGGATATCACCAACTACGCCGAGGCGCTGCGTGAGGTCTCCGCCGCCAAGAAGGAGGTCCCCGGACGCCGCGGCTATCCCGGCTATCTGTACACCGACCTGGCCAGTATGTACGAGCGCGCCGGCCGCAAGCTGGGGTGCAAGGGCTCCATCACCATGATCCCCATCCTGACCATGCCGGAGGACGACAAGACCCACCCCATCCCCGACCTGACCGGCTACATCACCGAGGGGCAGATCATTCTGAGCCGCGACCTGTACCGCAAGAACATCCTGCCGCCGGTGGACGTGCTGCCCTCTCTGTCCCGTCTGAAGGACAAGGGCGTGGGCGCCGGCAAGACCCGGGAGGATCACGCGCCCACCATGAACCAGCTGTTCGCCGCCTACGCCAGCGGTAAGGAGGCCAAGGAGCTGATGACCATTCTGGGCGAGGCTGCCCTGAGTCCCACGGACCTGCTGTACGCCAAGTTCGCCGACGAGTTCGAGAAGCGCTACGTCTCGCAGGGGTTCGACGAGAACCGCACCATAGAGCAAACACTGGACCTGGGCTGGGAGCTGCTGCGTATGCTGCCCCGCAGTGAGCTGAAGCGCATCAAGCCGGAGATGCTGAACAAGTATCTGCCGGTGAAGGAGTGAGCGCCATGGCGGGAAAGACTGTCAATCCCACCCGGATGGAGCTGACCCGGCTGAAGGGCCGGCTGAAGACCGCACGCCGGGGCCACAAGCTGCTGAAGGACAAGCGGGACGAGCTGATGAAGCAGTTTATGGACGTGGTGCGGCGCAACCGCGCACTCCGCGCCAAGGTGGAGCAGGGGCTGAAGGAGGCCAACGCCGCCTTCACCGTGGCCGCCGCCCTGATGGGGCCGGAGGTGCTGGAGGAGGCCCTGTCCTGCCCGCGGCGCAGCGTGTCGCTGGAGGTATCCACCCGGAACATCATGAGCGTCAACGTGCCGGTGTTCACCTTCCAGACCGACAGCGGCGACGACGCGCTGCTGCCCTACGGCTTCGCCCAGACCAGCGGCGAGCTGGACGCGGCGCTGGAGAAGATGCAGGCGGTATTCGCCGATATGCTGGAGCTGGCGCAGGTGGAAAAGACCATGCAGCTGCTGGCCCAGGATATCGAAAAGACCCGCCGGCGGGTCAACGCGCTGGAGTATGTGATGATCCCGGAGACGGAGCAGAACATCCGGTATATCACCATGAAGCTGGACGAGAACGAGCGCGGCAACACCACACGGCTGATGAAGGTCAAGGAGATGGTATTGCAGGACGCGCACCACTACCAGCCGTAATACGCACAAAAAAGCACCGCCTTCGGCGGTGCTTTTTGCTTGCCATGCCGTACTCCGTGTGCTATGATGGTAAAAACATGAAAAAGGGAGAGAATATCATGCGAAAGAGATGTGTTGCGCTGGTGCTGTGCCTGCTGGCGCTGGCGGCGCTGGCTGGGTGCGGCGAGAGCAGCGCCAAAACAGTGACCTCCAACGGTGTGGAATGTTACCGCGTGGACGGCGTGTGCTATCCGGCGGTATTCGGCGAACCGCAGCTGACCGGGGAGGAGATCACGGCGCTGTTGGACGGCGGGGACACCGCGGAGATGGCAGCGACTGTGAACACCGTGCCGGACGCGCTGCGGCTGCTGAAGGCACGGCAGCAGGACAGCGAGGATATCGACAGTCAGGACGTGGAGACCACGCTGCTGCGCGGCAGCAGCCAGCCCCGCGGCTGGGTGGATGCGCTGCTGTATCTGCTGGCAGGGGACTATGAGGAAAGCGGGCGCATCGATCTGCATTCCAGCAGCAATTATAGCGCCTATGCCGCCATAGCGCAGGACGGACTGTATTATGCATTTGACCCGTTTGAGATACGCGGCGACTGCTGGCTCGTCCTCTCCGGCGAGAACTATGTGAACGCGGATGCACAGAAGCTGGCGGATATGCTACGGACAGCGTGCGGCTTCAGTACGTCTGCCTACACGGCAAACGCGTACCCCGTTCTGAGCAAAGAGGAGCAGGAACAGCGGAAGGCCTTTGAACAGCGGGAGTACACTGACGAAGAGATACAGGCGCTTGCGGATGCGGGGATCTCCTTTGCGGAGGCCTGTGAAAAGATCTCCACGGTGGCCGACGCCGCGCAGTTTTTGGAAGCGCGGGGCTATAGCTTTGCTCCGGATGACGCCGGCACAGGGGCGGCGCTGCGGTATCAGCTGAACAGCGGTGCCTGCGTGGGTACGTCGGCGCTGTTCGGTGCGCTGTTGAACGGCGACTATGACGAGGTCGGTTACGTCTATGTATTCTGGCTGGAAAGCGAGCACGTTTTCAATTACGTCAAGCAGGACGGCGTATATTATGCCTGTGACTTTATCTATGGACCGGTGACGCAAAGCGGCACGGACGCACGCCGGAGCAGCATCCGCTACAGCGGGGAAAGCCTATCCGGGCTATTTGACGCATACGCACAGCAGGAGGGCAGCGACATCGGCAACGCAGTGGCCATCATGTACACCACGGCCTACTGCGGCGATCCCACCATGCCTGCCGTTTGGCTGCGGGATTCGGCGGACGGACATCAGTCCACGATCCATCTCAGTAAAGCGGAAAAAGACACCCAGCAGATACTGCTGCTGCGGGACGGATATACCTTCACCTTCTGAAAAATACGCCCGCCGGTGGTAATCCCGGCGGGCGTTCTCTTTTTGCTTATTGCTCGTTCCACTGTGCCAGGGCGCTGCGGGCGGCGGACTGCTCCGCCTCCTTCTTACTGCGACCGGTACCCTGGCCAAGCTCTTTGCCGTTCAGCGTCACCCGGAAGGTGAACTGCTTGGCGTGGTCGGGGCCAGAGGTGCCGGTCAGCTCATAGTGCAGCACCTGGCCGCTTCTGCGCTGGACCAGCTCCTGCAGCTCCGTCTTATAGTCCCGGCGGCGCTCCTCCACCACCTCCTCGCGTTCCTTGTCCAGCAGGACGCGGTGGATGAGGTCGCTGGCGGCGTCCATCCCGCCGTCCAGATATACGGCGGCAAACACGGACTCGGTGGCGTCGGCCAGTATGGAGGGCCGGCAGCGGCCGCCGCCCTGCTCCTCGCCCTTGCCCAGCAGCAGATAATTGCCCAGGTCCAGGGACTGGGCCACCTCATGCAGGCTCTCCTCACACACCAGGGCGGCACGGATGCGGGTCAGGTCGCCCTCCGGCAGCTCCGGGTGCTTCTTGAACAGATGCTCGGCGGACACAAAGCCCAGCACGGCATCGCCCAGGAATTCCAAGCGCTCGTTGCTGCGTATGCCCTCGCTGCGGTGCTCGTTGGCGTAGGAGCTGTGGTACAGGGCGGCACGGAGCAGCTCCGGGTCGCGGAAGGTGTAGCCCAGCTTTTTTTCCAGTTCTTCCATAGGAACCTCCTGAAAAAATACGGCCCTGCCGGGCCGTATTTTCTGTCGTTATAGTCGGATCAGCCCAGCTTGCTGTTGAGATAGCGGACGCAGTCGCCGACGGTCTTGAGGCCGGCCAGGTCTTCTTCGTCGATCTCGCCGATGTCAAACTCCTCTTCCATCGCCATGACCAATTCCACCAGATCCACAGAATCGGCACCCAGGTCGTCCACGAAAGAGCTGTCCATGCTGATCTCGTCGGCATCGATAGCGAACTGCTCGGCGATCAGATCCTGCATCGTCTTGAAGATCTCTTCCATAGTCAAGGGTATTCCTCCTTCTTTGCTTGTTATCTCCGAAAATAATACGGCAATCGTGTGACAGTGTCAATACCTTTTTGGTAAATTTATACGGTGGGAAGCTGCATTTTGTCTATGTGCGCCGCGATGGCCTCGGTAATACCGCTTTCGGCCACCTGAATGGCCTGCCCCACCGCGTTCTCGATGGCCTCGGCGTTGGAGCCGCCGTGGGCCTTGATGACCGGCCTGGAGATGCCGATGAAGGCCGTGCCGCCCACCTTGTTGGGGTCCAGCCGCGCTTTAAAGGCGTTCAGCCCCGGCATGACCAGCAGGGCGGCAAGCTTCGTCAGCAGGTTCTTTTTGAACATTCCCTTCAGGGCGCTGCCTGCGAAGGAGCCCACGCCCTCGATGGACTTGAGCATCACGTTGCCGGAGAAGCCGTCGGTAACGATCACGTCACAGCCGCCCTTGATGGCGTCCTTGGCCTCGATATTGCCGATGAAGTGCAGATCGCCCCGGGCGTCCGCCGCGCGCAGCAGGGCCAGGGTCTGCCTTTGCAGATCGGTGCCCTTGCTGTCCTCCGCGCCGATATTCAGCAGGCCCACGCGGGGCGTCGCCACCCCCAGCACCCGCTGGGCATAGAAATTGCCCAGATAGGCGAACTGGAGCAGATACTCCGGGGTACACTCAGCGTTGGCGCCGCAGTCGATAAGCACAGCGCTGCCGGTGGTGGTGGGGATGACCGGGGCCATGGCCGCACGGCGGATGCCGTGGATACGCTTGGTGATCAGCGTCGCACCGGTCAGCAGCGCACCGGTGGAGCCGGCGGACACCACGGCGTCGCCCTCTCCATCACGCAGCATGGTCAACGCCGTGCCCATGGAGGTATCCTTCTTCCGGCGGAACACGGTGGCGGGATCATCACACATCTCCACCGTCTCCGTGGTGGGATGGATGGCAACGCCGGCGGGCAGCTGCGCCGCACCGCACCGGGCCGCCGCGGCCCGGATGGCCGCCTCGTCGCCGGTGAGGACGATGTCGCAGCCGAAGCGGCTGTGGGCGCTGAGCGCGCCCCTGACGATCTCCAGCGGGGCGTTGTCGCCGCCCATAGCGTCGATGATGATCTTCACAGAGAGAGCACCTCCTCTTTCATGGTATCCAGAATGGCCAGCGACCGCTGGCTCAGCTCGGCATTTTTGTTGCGCTTGCCCTTGACCCGGTGGTCCAGCGGCGGGATAATGCCGAAGTTCACGTTCATGGGCTGGAAGTCCGCCACGCTCTCGTTGCTGACATACAGGCCCAGCGCGCCGATGGCGGTCTCACGGGGAAAGTCAATTGGCGTCTGCCCCTTCAGCCGGCGGGCAAGCTCCACCCCCGCCAAAAAGCCGCTGGCGCAGGACTCCACATAGCCCTCCACGCCGGTCATCTGACCGGCGAAGGCGATACGGGGGTCGCTTTTCAGCCGGTAGTACCGGTCCAGCAGCCGGGGCGAATCCAGATAGGTGTTGCGGTGCATGACGCCGTAGCGCAGGTACTGGGCGTCATGCAGGGCGGGGATCATGGAGAACACCCGCTTCTGCTCGCCCCATTTCAGGTGGGTCTGGAAGCCCACCAGATTATAGATGGTGCCGTCGGCGTTGTCCTTGCGCAGCTGCACCACCGCGTAGGGATCGCGGCCCGTTTTCGGATCAGGCAGTCCCTTGGGCTTTAAGGGCCCGAACCGTAGGGTATCCTCGCCCCGGCGGGCCATGACCTCCACTGGCATGCAGCCCTCGAACACATTCTTATCCTCGAAGCCGTGGACTTCCGCCTCCTCGGCGGCGGTCAGCGCCTGCCAGAAGGCCAGGTACTGCTCCTTGTCCATGGGGCAGTTGATGTAGTCCGGCGTACCCTTGTCATAGCGGCTGGCGAAGTAGGCGCTGGTCATATCCACGCTGTCAAAGGCCACCAACGGCGCGGCAGCGTCGAAGAAATGCAGGGTATCGGTGCTGCCGAACAGCGCCGCCAGCTTGTCCGCCAGCGCGTCGGAGGTCAGCGGGCCGGAGGCGATGACCACATCGCCCTCCGGAATGTCCGTCACTTCCTCCGCCACTACGGTAATATTGGGGTGATTACGGATGGCTTCCGTCACCATGGCGGCAAAGCCGTGGCGATCCACCGCCAGCGCACCGCCGGCAGGTACCGCCGTGGCGTCGGCGCACCGTAGGATCAGGCTGTCCAGCCGCCGCAGCTCCTCCTTGAGAAGTCCTACGGCGTTTTCCAGCCCTGCGCCCCGCAGAGAATTGGAGCAGCACAGCTCGGCAAAATCATCGGTCACGTGGGCGGGGGTGCGCTTGAGGGGCTTCATCTCCCGCAGCGTCACGGAAATGCCCCGCTGGGCCAGCTGCCACGCGCATTCGCTGCCGGCAAGGCCCGCGCCGATCACAGTTACATGGTTCATTCTCCGCCGCCTTTCTCCGCCGCCTTTTTGGCAGTAGTCTTTTTGGTGGTGGCCGCTTTCTTTGTGGTGGTTTTCTTCGCTGTGGCGGTCTTTTTCGCGGCGGTGGTCGTCGTCTTTTTTGCCGCCGTGGTCTTGGCCGTCGTCTTTTTGGCAGCAGACTTCTTGGCGGGCTTTTCCTCAGCCGCAGGCTCCGCCGCTGTCTCAGCGGTGGTCTCGCCGCCCTCAGCGGCAGCATCCTTCTTGCGGTGATAGCCCCGCTTGTCCTCCGGCAGGAAGTTGGCGCACTTCTCGTTGATGCAGAAGGGCTTGCTGAAGCCGCGGCCCGCCCGCTTGAACATGGTCTGGCCGCAGAGCGGGCAGTCCTCCTTGGTGGGCACGTCCCACGTCATGAAATCGCAGGTGCGGTCGCCTTTTTTGTTGTTGGCAAACTCGCAGCAGTAGTAGGTATACTGCTTGCCGGAGGTCTTGCTGGTGCCGCTGCGCTTCATGAGCCGTCCGCCGCACTTGGGGCAGCGGCCCGGCATCTCCACCACCAGCGGCATGGTGAAGTCGCACTCCGGCCAGCCGGGGCAGGCCAGGAAGCGGCCGAACCGTCCGGACTTGATCACCAGGTTCCGGCCGCACTGGGGGCAGATCTCCTCGGACACCTCGTCGGGCACTTTGATGCGCGTGCCCTCCAGGTCCTTTTCCGCAAAGTCCCGGACAGAATATACTTGCAGCGCAACTGGAAATTTCATCACACATTTCTCCTTTTGTTGGAAATGTAACCGTTTACACGCTCATTATACCCGATTGCCCCAGGATTGTCAACTTCCAATTATGCCAGACATTTCCGTGATTTTTTGTGCGATTCGCATAAACTTCCAAACAAAATCCCGCCGCAGCAGAACCCAAAAGGCTCCGCCGCAGCGGGATTCCGTCAAAAGAAGCGCCGGTTGTTCCCTCACCCCAGCCGGTGGATGCAGTGGGTGGGACACCCCTCCACGCAGGCCCCGCACTTGGTGCATTTTTCGTGGTCCACCGAAGCGTGGTTGTCCTTGACGTGGATAGCATCGTT
>ERZ824600.2888-NODE-2888-length-17295-cov-2.954582_pt1 | contig 17295 bp, 11 predicted proteins | sample MGYA00519933_ERZ824600 | MGnify/ENA primary metagenome ERZ824600 (study PRJEB31778, sample SAMEA3449178) | human gut metagenome | biome: human gut; feature: human-associated habitat; material: faeces | place: United Kingdom | collected 2010/2012 ... | reverse complement strand
ATTAAAAACTATACGTTCTTGCTTTCTTTACCGATTAAAACTCTGTCAGTATCGCTATTTCATACGACTCCGACGGCTGCTTTATGTTCCGCACTTCGAGTAGCGATACCCTGTATTTATTGCGTAATTTATTGATAATATTATTGGCAATCGTAATACTACTTCCCTTCGTCGCCGAATAATATATCGCGTCCGTCGTCCTCACCACTTCGGTTCCGAACGACTTAAACGTTGTGTTCCCGATATACCCGCCGCCTACCTTGTCTATCCGCCACATATAATATACGCCGCTGTGACGATGGTCGATCACGTTTTCATCTATCGTTCCCGTCGCGGTAAAATACAACGTTTTGTTGCTATATGTCGCGTTCAATATAACCGCAGGCAAAAGCGTATACTCTTTCCCCACATAGCCGTCAGTATCCTCAGGGCTATCTCCCTCAACCCTTACAATAGAGCCGTAATTAGAGATAATCGACTTATAGGCGTAGTTTTCAACTTTAATCGTGCATTTTGTCGCCGAGTCGATGTTAAAGCCGTTAGTATTGTTCGGAAGCGTTACGACGAGTATAAATCTCTCGCTTACCGCCGAATTTCTCGCCGCGAGCGTAAGAGCCGAACCGTCGTCCATAGAACCGAACCCGCTTAACGAAACGCTGCTTGAATCCGCCGAAAGAACGAGGCTACCCGCCCACTCGCTTACGCCGTCTTTCTGATAGAACAATCTCATCGACGTGTTTTTCGGCAAACTCAGAGCGAAATTAAACGCAAAGTCCGAAACCGTATCTTTCGAGCCGTAATTCACGCTGTAAGTTACGGTATATATTCCGTCGGTATAAAGAGCCGAACCGTCGTACCTCGGGTCGTCGCCCACGGCAAATTCGATATCGTCGGCGTAAACCTTTATATGTATATATCCGCTATTGTAGCCGTTTAAAGTCTCGGACGAAATGAAATATCCGTTTTCCTGACTTGCCGCCGAAAACGCCGAAGTAATTTCGGTATATGAACCGTCTTTTAACTTGATAAACGACTTATAGCGTGGTTTTCCTACCCATTCACTCGTAGTTCCGATAACGAAACCGAAACCGTTGTTTGCGTCGAGCGGTATTATTTCTCCGCCCTCCAACATCGAATGGGGCATCGACGAAGTAACAGTCGCGCCTTCGGGGGATTCGACGGTTACGTTATAAGTCCACCTCGCGTAAAATCTCATCGTGCCGCTGACTACCGAAGAAGCGTCCTTTTGCATATCCTCGAAAGATTTACCGTAAGCCGAAACGTCGCCCGCCTTACTTACCGTATAAAATCCTTTGAAATCGTAGCCGTATCTGTCGTTTATGAGTTTTTTAGTCCAGTCCTCGAAGCCGTCGGGATTTACCACAGAGAACTTCTCGCCTGCCGAAATGGTAGTCGTGAAATATTCGTTCACTCCGTAGTTCGATATGAAAACGAGCGAGTATATTTTGGCGTACGTTATCGAAAACGCAACCGAATCGCCGTTTGCCAACGCATAGTCTACGAGATCCGAGCCGGCGACAAAATTATACGAGTATTCGTAGTCGGGGTCCTCCGTATAGGGAATAAGGAAGTTATTCCCTCCGAAAGAGACCGATAGTCCGCTTTCGGTAAATTGCCCGATCGAAGTCACTCCGTTTATCGTAAGGGATATAGTCGGAGTAAGTCCGTAACCGAGTTGCGGCTGCGTACTGAATTTAAATTGGCAACTTTGCAACATTTTACGGTCGGTAGAACCCGTCGCGCCCGAGTAGGCGAACGAGAAATCCACTTCTTCTTTCGCCTCGACTATAACGGTAGTTTTAACCGTTCTTTTTAAGTCCTCGCAGGTGACGGTATACGAGCCGCCTGCCGAAACGGCTACCGTTCCGTTTTCGGTTACGCCCGTACCGCTGTAAATGGTCTCGACGACGTATGAACGCGGAGCGGGATATTTATATTTCAAAGTCGCGCCGAAACGAACCACGTCGCCCGCAGTGTAAATGTAATGAGTTACGCCGCTACTATCAACCCTCGTATCGAGCGGCGGCGTGCCGCTTTCGGGGGCGATTTCAATGCCCGTGAGCCTGTTCGGAACGAACTCTACTATCACGCCGTAAGTCGCCGAGCCGTAATCGCATTCCATTAAAATTATCGTGTTTTCGCGGACGTTATCGTTGGCTTGGAAGTAAACGGACTTTATTGCAGCCCCCTCTTCTCCGCCTTCGTAATTGTACCCGACGTTCGCTCTGCCGTTGAAGGACGAAACGTTGCACGCCGTGCCTTTTGCGGCGATAATGCTCGCTATTCTCGCCTCTTTTTCGGCTTGCGTCGTATTTTCGTCAAAGTAAGTCGCCTTGTCGACGACGGTCGTATTTATATCGTAAAACTTTACGTTTTGCGGCAGATATTCCGCGCCGACGGGCGTTGCGTTTACCTTCCCGACGGTGTCGGGATTGCCGAGGTGACGACGGAAATAGTAATAAGTCGTCGCGCTCGTTCCCGAGCCGCTTACGTAGGTTATATATGCGTCGGAATTACTCTCGGTCACGTCTTTTCCGTCATCCGTTTTCATCGAAATTCCGCTACCGCTTTCGCTCGCGCCGCCGACTGTTACGAGATAAGAACACAGCATATATTTCACGTTGTTTACCTCGCAGTAAAGGCTTATATACGAGATTCCTTTTTGCACGCCTCCTACGCTTAGTCCGCCGACCGTAGCGACGGTTGTATTATGGCTTTTAATCTCGATATTCGATTGCGAAGCGTCCACAGCTGAATAAACTTTGACAGAGCCGCCGACGTTTACCGAAGCGGTATTCTGATAACCCGAAGCGAGATATAAAGCCCTCGTGTTCGAGTCATTGGGATATGCATCGGCTGTTCCCGCAGTTTCGTAAACGAACAGATTTTTAGCCGCGCCCGAGTCGCCGGTGTTCGATATGCTGTCCGTTTTTGCGACTATTCCGTATTTTACCGAGGCGGCCACTGACGAACCCTGCGCGTTTAAAGAGGCGTTCGAATACGAATATTTTATAACGTCGGAGGCTTTTGACCTCGCCGCGATTCCTCCCGCGTAAGCGTAACTGTTTTCGGAAATCGCCTTGACGTCCGTATCTTTGACTACGCAATAACTTGCGTTTGAATTTTGCATAAGCCCGACTATTCCGCCGGCGTAAGCGTACGGGGCTATACTCGAAGCGGTTACTGCGGAGTTTTCCACTATTCCGTAAGACAGGTCGGTAGTTCCGCTCCACCACATACCGGCGACGATTCCGCCCGCGTAAGTGAGCATCGTGTTTTCGCCTACCGCGTCGATAACGCAGTTTTTAATTTTTATGTCCTTGATATATACGACCATGGGCGACGGATTTGCAAATACGCCTATCGCGCCGCCGACGTACAGGTCGTAGACGTCGCTGTAGTTCGGGACGTCGCAATACGCCTTCCCCGCAGCGTGTACGTTTTCTACCGTCGCGCCGTTTAATAAAGTGACGTTCGACGTAATTTTTTTTCTCCAGAGCGCGCCGATAAGTCCTCCGACGCTCGCCGTGTTCGGAGAGTTCGCGGAAGTGAAATACACTACCGAGTTTTCCGTTTTATTGCCCGTGAGGCTGACGCTCGTAAGTTTCGAGTCGATAACGAGTCCGAAAACGCCGCCGACGAAACCCTCCGTTTTAAGGTCGGCGTCTCCGCCCGAATTCTTGCCGTTCTGAGTGCCGCTTACGAAATATTCCGCGGCTTTGCCCGACGAGGACGAGTCGCTTTTGAATATAAGAGACAGATTGCTTATCTGCGAATATCCGAGAACGTAACCTATCGCGCCGCCCGCGCACACGTTGTTGCCGAGAGTTCCCGTACCGTTAATCGACGAGAAAGAATGGCAGGAGGCTTCGACCCTCGAATTTTCGTTATAATATACCGTAACGTTGTCGCTCGTTCCGCTTTGAGAACCGAATTTATCGTAATCTCCGATCGTAGTAGCCTCAGAGCCGTAGCCGAAAACTCTTCCCACGCAGCCGCCCGCGTTTATATCGCCGATAGCAGTCGACCCGACTTCTCTGTACGCGGTAATTCTGCCGCTTCCGATATAGAACACGGCGTTGTCGAACGAATAGCCGACGTTATATCTCGAAGCGTAGCCGCCGGCGCACACGTTGTAATATTTATTGTTGTACGAAGTCGAGGTCGCCGACTGAACGGCAGTTACCGTGTAATCGTATTCGGGCTTAACGATGCCGAGTTTCAGCAGAGTATCCGCGACGTTATGGATGTGAAAGGAGTTGTATCCGAACGCTCCGCCCGCATACGCGGGTCCCACGCCGTTCTGCGTCGCGGAAACGTCCACGCTGCAATTAAAAAAGTATTTCGTTTCTTCTGCGGGCAAAACGTTATGGACGATATATTCTGCGCTATGGCTGTAAATATATCCGACCGCGCCGCCTGCGAAAACCGCGCCCGAAGAATTTCCGTCCGCCGTACTCGCTTTTATCTCGAGCCTTCCTTCGCCGCTCGGACCGACTTCGCCGATTTGGCTTATATCCGATTTAACGAACGCGACGTTTGAAAATTCGATTTTCATATCGTCGCTCAGAGTCGAGCCTGTTTTTTTGCCGCGATTGACGATGCCGACTATTCCTCCCGCTACCGCCGCAGCCGAGGTTTCGGAAAAATCGTCGGGGTTTATATTCCCCTTATTCGCGCTGCCGCCGTTGTCTATAACCGCAGTAACCGAATAATTGTGTTCGGCGCAGACAACTACGTTTTTTATACTCATCGGACGAGGCGCGCTCACTTCCGCGTTTGCGTTTTCGCCGAGTTCGACAACTCCGACGAAACCGCCCGCTATCGCCGAACCCGAAACGTTGCCGAGAGCGTTCGCAAGTACTATCGATCGTTCGCCGTCGATAGTGACGCCGTCCACGCTCGCGTTTTGCAACACCCCTGCAAATCCGCCGACAATCACCCCTGCGTTATTGCCGTAAGTTACGCCCGATACGTCGTTAAACGTCCCGTTATAACGAACTGGACACCAAGACTCCACCGAGGAAGAACACAAACCGAAAATTCCGCCGATGTAGAGGTCTGCAAATTTCGTCTGCGCGCTTACGGAAACGGTCGATTCGACGTCGTCGAACACTATATTCTTGCCCGCCGTACCCGCAACGCCGCCCACGTTGACGTGGTCGGTATGGTTTATAGTTTCCGCATTTTCAATCGTGTTTATGCCGATAAATCCCTGCATTTTCACGTTTCTGATAAGACACGGACGAACGCCGTCGCCGTATGTGTAAGCGAAAAATCCGTAATCGGCGTAATGCGTGCTTCCCACGAGCGAAAACTCGCTGTCAACGTGACTCGTTCTGACTAAGTTGATAGTTGCGGTATAGCCGTCGAAGTCGAAACAACCGCTAAAAGGAAGTCCGCCGCGGAAGCCTAATCCGAAAAACTCCGACGAGTTTATGAATAAATTCGTGCCTAAACGGTAATACCCGTAACGAATTTCGTCTGCGGTCGTTTTAGCGTCCGCGCCTATCTGAGCGAGGTCTTCGGGGGTCGTACTCCCTCTCGCCAAAATTCTCGCGACGGCAAGCACGTCCGCCTCTTTCGATAAAACGTAGGGATTGCCGAAATATTTTCCGACGTCCTCGGCGTAAGGCTCTTCGGTCTCGACCGAAATTTCGACTTTGCCGCTGTCGGGAACGGTTATTTCCGCAACCGCCGAAGCGTAACTCTTCCCGTTTATCGTCATACTTTTAAAGAGTTTGCCCTCGTTTACCACCGTTACGGTTACGGTCGAACCGGCGTTTACCTCGTAGTTTTTGCCGTCTGCCGATTTTTTGACGTCCTTTCCGCCGACGTAAACTTTGACGTCGTCGCCTTCGGGAACGATTACGCTGACGTAAGTCGAATAGGTTTTATCCGTGCCGATAACAAGCGCGAGAACCGATATGCAGACGATCGTCACGATTAAAAGGGCTATTATAAATTTTTTTATCCTGCTTTTTTTCATTTTTTTCACACTCTTTCAAACACTACTTTGTCGTCGTTTACGCCCGACACCCTTTCTTCGCCCGGCGCCGTTTTGCCGTCGTCTATCGTCGCGGAAGCCTTAACCGAACAACCCCCTTGCGCGTAAAAATATAAATTCACGTCCGCGCCCGCGCGCACGGTGACCGTATACTTCTTCCCGTCAGCCGAGACCTTCACCGCATCTCCGTACGTCTCTTTGTACTTCGCGGTATCGAAAATTACGTTGCCACTAAGGGTAAACTCAACCTCCGCAAGATATGATTTGTCCGCGGCGGGAGTATCAGTCCCTCGGATAAACTCCGAAGCGGATTTCAGGTTGACTATCTCTCTCGTAAATCCGTTATAAACGTCGGACGACACGCCCACCGACAGTCTCGCCATGGTCGTGTTTACGGTAAATACCTGTAAGTCGATATACGGTTCGCTCGTCTGCAAGATTACGGAAAGTCTTTCCGTTCCCTCGCTCGGCATTGCCGACGCGGCGTTTGCTTTTCGCCGTATTTTCAGCAAAAGCGAACTCGTATTCCGTTGAGCCGAATGCAAAAGCGTCGCCTCGCTCGTATTTGTAAGCGGATTGTCGTTTTCGTCTACTATCGACACTTCATAGTTTCCGCTGTCTGCGTTTAAACCGTGTTGAACGCCCCATGCGTCCGTGACGTAAGTCCTGTTCAGTTCTTCGCTCGTAGGCGCGCGAAGCGAAAATCTCACGTCTCGTTTCGATACCTTATCCGCGTCGAAGTTGTTGACCGAAACTACGACGTAACCCGTATAACTTCCGTCCGCCTCCTTCCGAATTACCGCGGTTTGACCTTCGCCGTCGTGAGATAAAACAAAATCGGTGTAAACGCCCGTCAATTCCTTTCTGTCGGAAAGGACGAACTTCGACACCGATACGCACGCAAAAGCGACAAGTACGCAAAGAGCCGCAAAAAGTACTATAAACTTTTTACAAACGCTTTTTCGCATCTTGTCGCCTCCCCTATTACTTTTATATTAAACGTTTTAAATCCGCAACGATAGCCGATTAAAAACTTCCTCTGTATTGTTTTGGTTTTAAACGTTCTGAACCTGCTCGGCTACGACCTGCACGTCAATGAACACCTTCGCGCCCGCGTAGTTGTCTTTGTCCGAGTTTTGTTTCGGGAGTTTGAACTTCAAGTGGTACGAGTACTCTTTCGTCTCGTCGTCCGTTTTCATCTTAAATCCCGTTTTATTTACTATCGTGTTTCCGCTACTTTCTATCAAAAGACTTTGACCGTTGAAATCGACTTCCGTCCCCATATTTTCGGGCGGTCTGATATCCTTCGGGCTGTCCGCTTCCGAGCCGTGATATATACTTAAATAACCGCCGTCTTTTACTCCGTCGTCCGCTCCGTAAGTCGTCCAGCCGCCGAAATAATCGACCTGCCTGCCGACTCTGCCTGCCGAAATCGTTTCGAGCCTCACGGTTATGGATAACGTCACGTTCATCGCGACTTCGTTTATTCTGTTTTTATCCGCGCCCGAAATCGTGAAGTAATATTCTATCTCGTCTTCCGGCTCGACGTCGTAAATAGTGATTTCGTTCGCGGTTTTGTTGAACGATTGCGATACTCTGTTTTTTTGCGAATCGACGCGATATATCGAATCGACCCCGAGTTTCATAACCGCGTCGGCAACTTTGACTGAATTGATTTTATTTTCGTACTCCTTGTAAAATCTCGAGAAAGTAATCGTTCCGCCGATCGCGGATATCATCGCTATGAGAAGGAGTATCATAGATAATAAACCGACGCTTTTTCTTTTCTTTGCCACCGCTTACCTCCGTAATCTAATCGACGGAATCGGGAGTTATCGTCTCGGGCTGATCATCGTCGTCCTGCTCGGCCACCATGATAAGCGCGATTACAACCGCCCCGACCGCCAGCATGAACGCTATGCCTTGCCATGTTCTGAGCCATTCTATAATTATGCCGATTTTAGGTATGTGTCCCGTCATTTTGCCCGCTATCTGAGTTATGAATATCGGATCGGGATCTTCGCTTTCGTTCGCGTCTCCCTTAGCGTAATATTTTTCGCCCTCTATGCGGACTATTCTGTGCGTTACCGAAACGTTGTCCGCGGCGGGGAAATAGGTTATTACGTCTCCGACTTTGTAACTGTCGCTTTTTTCGATTATTATCGCGTCGCCCGCCTCTATCGAACCCGACATCGAGGGGGTTGCGATTATCAGAAGCGATTTTCCGAATATCGACGGTATCGCCGATTTTTTAACGTATTTGTCGTAAGCGAGCGTCGCTGCCGTAAATACCAGAAGGGCTATTATCGCTCCGAGGAGAACCTTGACCGCCACGGAAATTACCGCAAAGACGGATATTCTGTTTTTTCCTTTGGTTTCCATTTCTGCTCTCCTCGTTTTTGTTTTTTTAAGCCTCTTCGGTAGTGATTTCTATGTTTATATAGTATTTTTCGCCGAGAATTCCTATTAGCGTGTCTTTCTCGTCGTCGCCGTCGAATTCCCATTCCCATTCGAGAATTATCGCCCGAGCGTTTTTCTCTTTTATTATAAGACCGCTGACCTCGAATCCTTGGTCGTCCGTTTCCGTACGGTTTAATAACCGTCCTTCCGAATACGCCGAATATTTTATCGGAGGCAGCAATTCGTTGTTTTCGTAGTTTAAAGTAAACCTGATTTTACAATTCAAGTCCGCCGCATGGGGATTGTTTATCATAAACATATACGTTCCCTTGTCGCCCGGATTGATTTTTTCTTTTCCGAATACGTTCAGTTTTCCCGTCGCCCCCCACGCTCCGTCCGCGTCTACCACGGTGAAGTCGGGAATTATGGGCTTGTTCTTTTCGTATATGAACACGGAAAGCGAAGTTGCGGAAACCGCAAGCAGCAGGAGAAGTAAAATTATTACCAAAACGGAATTCTTCCTACCGCGACCCCGTTATCGTATAAATACCTTCCGTCCGTCGCAAACGCGCCAACCTCCTTGACTTTGCTGGATCTGACGCGTTTGCACGAGGCGAAACAAACATGATTTAAGTCGTACAGTTTATCCATACGCAAAAAGCACATCAATTTGCCGCTCTTTTTATCGACGACTTTTTTGCCGCCCGCAAGCGGTTTTACGGAACCTTTGACGGGTTCTTTTGTGAATTGCGTATCAGTCTGCATTTTACGACTCCGCACGGGTGCTACCCGTTTTTATTGATTATTCGTTACCTTTTAACTGAGTTACCGAAACCGAAAGGTTGAAATTGATTGTCGTGGAAGTACCCTCCGCCACTTTCGTGTAAGTGCCGTCGGTAGTAGTTGCGGGAGTATGTGCAATCGTTCCGAGGAAAGTGTCGAGCGCGTCGTTTCCGCTTTCAAAAGCCCAAGCCCATTCAAGGGTATAAGTTCCTGCGTGAGCGTAAGTTGCATTTGCTTCGACATCTGCACTGTAACCGTTCAATACAGTTGCAATTTGTGCAAGGGTAACGTTTTCAGCACCGGTTACAGCTGTACCATCCTTTTTAAGAGTCCATTTTACGGGAGCATATGTGCCATCCGCAACGTCCGTAGCCGTGTATTTAAGAACTACGTCGCTAGTTACGGCAAGGTTAATAGCAACCCTCGATCTAACTTCGGCAGAACCCGTGATAGAGAAAGTCATAGAGCCCTTAGTTCCGGGAGCAACAAGGTTAGAAGTTCCGTTTGCCGCTTTTACCGTAATTACCGAACCGGTCGCGCTGTTCGAGATACTCGTATTTGCAGTCGTGTCATACTTGTATTCGGTGCCGAATAAGTTGGTTGCATTTGCGTCGACGGTGAAGCCCCATTTTGCAACGCTTGCCGTGCCGTCAGCGGTTTTGCTGCTAATGTACTTGGACATCGTGTAGCCGCCGAAGCCGATTACCGCTACGAGCAGGAGTAAAAGCGCGATTACGAAAACCGACTTTTTGTTGCTGTTTTTCTGCGTGTTTTGTGTTTGTCTCATTTTGAGAACCTCCAAAAAATTTTTTTATTTCACAATTTAGACTCGTCACTTTCCCCCGTAAAACGAAAAAAGGTTGCAACATTTGCTTTTTATCCATAAAGACCTATCTTTATCGATATGAGCAGATAATTGCAACCGGGCGTACTTTTATATAAAGAAAACAAAAACCCGATTGCAAAAAGTATCTTATTCGATACGAATTGCAACCGGGCGTACTTTCTTAAAAAAAGTTCCTTGGCTTTGCGTCACCGCCTCACGACGGTTTTGCCGAATATTTATTTCGTTTTGCAGATAAGTTTCTCGCCTATTTGCGATGTCATTATATTGCGTAATTTGTCAATTGTCAACTGTTTAATTGTGAAAGTTTTGTGAAATGTTTCATTTATATAGAAAAGTCCACTACTGTCTGCTCCGCCGACACTTCGCCTCAGCAGCGAACGACCTCTCTCGGCTCTTCGAGCCACTCTCCCCAAAGGGGAAAGCAAGAAAAATTAGAAGGCTTCGCCTGACTTGGAATATTTACGCTTTTAAATAATTCCCGACTTATACTGCGTTATCCTTAAAAAACTCATATTTCACTTTTAATCTGTTTTTTGCAAAATAAAAATTGAAAAAAAACTAACTACTCTTGCTTTCCCCTCTGGGGAGAGTGGCTTTTGCAAGCGAAGCGAGTAAAAGACGAGAGAGGTCGTCCGCCACCGAGGCGAAGTGTCGCGAAGAGCCGAGAGGTCAAAAAATACAATTTAAGTCTGTCAACTTAAACAACCGTATCAAAAATAGTTGAAAAATTCTTAACTTAATAGTAAAATTAAATCGTTTATGAAACCGAAATACAATAGTAATTCACGATTAACGCCGAACGCTCAGTCGTTAAGAAAAAATATGACCGAACAAGAACGTAAACTATGGTACACGTTCTTGAAAGAATTACCCGTCAGATTCAGACGGCAACATGTAATAGGGAACTATATCGTAGATTTTTATTGTTCGGAAAAGCATCTCGCGATTGAAATTGACGGCTCGCAGCACTACATGGAAAAAGGTATAATTAAAGACGAAGAACGTACTGAATTTTTAACCGTTCGCGGAGTTCGGGTGTTAAGATACTCGAACGCAGATATAAACGAAAGATTTTCAGAGGTATGCGAAGACATTTACAATAAAGTCATAATTGAAAAAAACTAAAAACATGGGTTGTTTTGACCTCAATCGTCTTTTACTCTTTCACAGTGTTTTAGTTGTATCAATCGTTTTATTTTGACCTCTATCGTCTTGACTTCCATTTCATTCCGTCAATCCACTTTCCCCAGAGGGGAAAGCAAGAAAAGTTAGAAGGCTTCGCCTGCCTTGGAATATTTACACTTTAAAATAATTCCCGACTTATACTGCATTCTTCTTTAAAAACTCATATTTCACTTTTAATCCGTTTTTTGCAAAATAAAAGTTAAAAAAAACTAACTACTCTTACCTGCCCATAGGGGAAAGCAAGAAAAGTTAGAAGGCTTCGCCTGCCTTGGAATATTTACGCATTAAAATAATTCTAGACCTATTCTGTATTGTTCTTTAAAAACTCATATTTCACTTTTAATCTGTTTTTTTGCAAAATAAAAGTTGAAAAAACCACAATTCTTGCTTTCCCCTTTGGGGAGAGTGGATTTTACGAGCAAAGCGAGTAAAAGACGAGAGAGGTCACCCCCGCTGAGGCGAAGTGGCTTTTGCAGGCGAAGCGAGTAAAAGACGAGAGAGGTCTAAACGATATAGTATTTATAGTATCGCATAGAAATAATAAATACCCCCCCCTATAAGTCGTTTATTCGGTTATTCTCTATACTCAATAACAAAAAGAAAAGACTGCCGCAAACGCCGAAACGCTTGCAACAGCCTTTATTCATTATTATATATTATATAATTATTTGCTCTTCTTGTTCTCGATTACGATAGCGCCGATTTCGTTCAATAACTGCTCCGCTACGTCTTTGTCAACCTTAATCTTGATTTTGTCGATTTTCGACTGCGGTTTAAGTCCGCTCGCGCTTACCGTCAACATTTCGTATATAGGCGTTCTCGATCTGATTTCAAGTTCCGCCGCCGCGCCTTTCGTCAAAAGCGATACGATTAAAACAACTATTCCGCCGATAAGAGCGATTACCGACAAGCCCGACAATATCAGATACCACTTGGCTTCCGTAAACTGACTCCATACAAACCCGCCGATTGCTAAAAGTCCGCCGAGTATTATAAGCAATACCGCAAGTTTAATTCCGTGTTTGTAACTGTCAAAGTGAGTGGTTATGTAGTCCGCGTGATCGATAGGCATTTCGTTTCTCTGAAAAGACCTCGGTCCTTGCTCTTGCGCGATTATCCTTTTGTCCGTGACTATAACGCTATGTAAAACCTGATTTTTCTTAGATTTAACTACGGCGTAGTCGTATTCTCTTATGAGAGTTTCGTCCTTAGCCAAGTTCGCTTCCATTTTTTTCGTCCTCCATTTCGTTTTCGATTTTCGCCTGTGTGACTTCGTTCGCAAGGTCGAAAGCCATTCTCTTCGCTTCCGTTATATCTGCGGTGAAACAGTCCTCGTTTTTGTTCGTTATCTGAGTTATATGTCCCGCGCTCGTCGAAAGATTGAATATTCTGAACGGCGTTTCGGGATTGTCTTTCGTGTAAACCGTGATTCCGAACGCTATGTAACGTTTAGGAAGTACGATAAGCAAAATCGTCGTTATCGCGAATATGCCGCCGACCGAAAAGGCTATTATCATATCCCACGAATCGGGCAACACTTTCGGGAACGACGGGATAGCCGCCGTTAATATTCCGAAAACAAGGAACGCAAAGGCAAGTATTCCGAAAATCGCGATAAGCCACGGATTAAGATACCTCGCGTACTTGTAGTACGAATTAACGCACTCGATTCTGTCTACGGGTATTTCTGTATTTCTCTTTTCCGTTCTCCTCTTGCTGTCCGAGAACCTCATTTGCACAAGTCTTTTATTCGTAAGCAAAACGCTGTTTTCGACCGTCACGCAACTGTTTACCTTATCTCTGACGCGGTAAGTGTCGTAATCGAAACAATCGATAATTCTCTCGCCTTTCGCGAGAACCAGTCCGTGTTTTGCCTGATTTAAGCCGAAATCATACGTTTCAACTCTTTCGTCGGCGTTCATCCTGTATCCTCCCTGACTACTTTAACACTATTTTATGCGTATTGCTTTAAAAATAACGCGTTTTATGCGTTTTTCAAGGCGGCATACGACTACATAGTATATTATTATATTTATAGTATACTAAAACATATTCGGTTTGTCAATCACTTATCCGAAATATCCGAAATAATTTCAAAAAAAACGCTTAAAAAGTCTCCCCTTAAGCAAGGGGAGACTTAAACAAATCTGCGTTACGCTATGTTTTTCTTTATCACTTCGGGTTGCTTTTTGCCCGTCACCACGTCTTTGTCGATTACTATCTTCTCGACGCCTTCTTCCGACGGCACGTCGTACATACTGTCGAGCATCAGATTCTCAAATATAGTTCTGAGTCCTCTTGCTCCCGTTTTGAGCGCGATTGCCTTTTTCGCCACTTCCGATACCGCGTCGTCCGTCACCACGAGTTCCACCCCGTCTATTCCGACGAGTTTCTTGTACTGCTTCACTATCGCGTTTTTGGGTTCGGTCATTATCTTTACAAGGGCTGTTTCGTCCAAAGGCTGAAGCCCTACGACTATCGGCATTCTGCCGACAAATTCCGGTATAAGTCCGAATTTCGTCAAATCCTGCGGCTGAATTTCGTCGAGATACGCCGTCGGATTTTCGTCCGAAACTTTCAACTTGCCGGCAAAACCGAGCGAGGAATTGTCGAGCCTTTTGCCGATTATCTTATCGAGTCCGACAAACGCTCCGCCGCATATAAACAGTATATTCGTAGTGTCTATTCTGATAAAATCCTGCTGAGGGTGCTTTCTGCCGCCCTGCGGAGGAACGGAAGCGATAGTCGATTCGATTATCTTTAAAAGAGCCTGCTGAACGCCCTCGCCGCTGACGTCTCTCGTTATGGACACGTTCTCGCTCTTTCTCGCGATTTTGTCGATTTCGTCGATATATATAATGCCCCTTTGAGCCTTTTCCACGTCGTAATCGGCGTTCTGAATGAGTTTAAGCAAAATATTCTCGACGTCCTCGCCGACGTATCCCGCCTCGGTGAGAGTAGTCGCGTCCGCAACCGCGAACGGCACGTTGAGAATTTTGGCGAGCGTTCTCGCAAGCAAAGTCTTGCCGCAACCCGTAGGTCCTAAGAGTAAAACGTTGCTCTTTTCGACTTCTATATCGTCTTTCTCTTCTTTTTTTCTTAAATTAACCCTCTTATAATGGTTATAAACCGCAACCGAAAGAACCTTTTTCGCCTTGTCCTGCCCGACGATATACTTGTCGAGTTCGGCTTTGATTTCGTGCGGTTTTAAAAGGGTGAAATTCTCTTCTTTATTCTTTTTCTCTTCTCTTTCGAGTACGTCTTTGCAAATATCGACGCACTCGTCGCAAATATATACGCCGTCGGGACCCGCGATAAGTCTCTTCGCAAGTTCTCTGGGCTTTCCGCAAAAGGAACAACGGCGTTCGTCGTCCGTATGATTGTTTGCCATACTTGTTTCACCTCCCGTATTTGCTTTTGTTTCCTGTTTTATCTTTTCCGTTGTCTATCGTTTGTACTGCCGCCGCCGACCGGCGGTCGGCGGCGGCATACGGCGATTCTTTATTATCTGTTATAGAATATTTTATCGATAAGCCCGTAGCCTAAGGCGTCCTCGGCGGTAAGATAGTTATCTCTGTCGGTATCTTTTTCGATTTGTTCTATCGGCTTTCCCGTATTCGCGGCGAGTACCGAGTTGAGTTTTTTCTTCAACGCGAGAATATGCTCCGCCTGAATCTTTATATCGCTCGCCTGTCCCTGCGCGCCGCCCAAAGGCTGATGAATCATTATTTTGGACGACGGAAGTGCATAACGCTTACCCTTTTTGCCGCTCGAAAGCAAAAACGCCGCCATACTCGCCGCCATTCCGATACATATCGTCGATACGTCGCACTTGATAAAGTTCATAGTGTCGTAAATCGCAAGACCCGCGGTTACGCTTCCGCCGGGGCTGTTGATGTATATATCTATATCTTTCGTACTGTCTTTCGCCTCTAAGTAAAGAAGTTCGGCGACGACGGTGTTCGCAACAGCGTCGTTGATTTCGCCCGTAATGAATATTATACGCTCTTCTAAAAGTTTGGAATAAATGTCGTAGGAACGCTCGCCTCTGTCGGTCTGCTCCACGACCATAGGAATAAGTGACATATTTGCCTCCGTTCAGCCACAGGTAATTGAGATAAAACGGGGGTAATTATGCAATTACCCCCTTAGTTTTTGTTTTTCTAACAGTTCAATCCTCTAATGACTAAGCAATCGTATTGTTAAGCAATCGTATTGTTGTCTTTAAGGAATTTGAACAATTTGTCGATTACGATGCCGTTTTCGATATATCCGCGCTGTTTATCGCTGATAGTCTTAGCGTACTCGTCCGCGCTCTTTCCGACCGACTCCGCCTGCTCGGCGATCTTCGCGTCTACTTCCTCTTTCGTCGCTTCGATTTTTTCGTCCGTTAAAATCTTGTCGATAACGAGTTGGGTTTTAACGTGGTCTTTCGCGGCGTCTTTAAGTCCGTCTCTGTAAGATTCCATGGTCTGGTTGGTGTATTTGAGATAATCTTCAAATTTAAGACCCTGATACATAAGTCTGTAAGAAGCCTGCTGTACCATGTTGTCTATTTCTCTTTCCGTAAGACTGTCGGGGATTTCGACTTCGCTCTTTTCGGAAATAGCCTTGATGAGTTTATCTTCGATCTCTCTTTCCGCTCTCTGCGCGTTTGCTTTTTCGAGTTTCTCCTTAACCGACGCCTTGTAAGCCTCTACCGTTTCGCTTCCCGTCTTGTCTTTGACAAACTCGTCGGTAAGTTCGGGGAGTTTCTTCTCCTTAATCTCGTGAAGAGTTACGGTGAAAACAGCCTCTTTGCCTTTGAGTTCTTCCGCGCCGTAGTCGTCGGGGAATTTAACCGTTATATCTTTGGTGTCGCCGATATTCATTCCGACAACGCCTTCTTCGAATCCGGGAATAAACGTTCCGCTTCCCAAAACGAGAGTCTGCTTTTCAGCCGTTCCCCCGTCGAACTTAACGCCGTCTATCGCGCCGCTGTAATCTATTACGGTTGTATCTCCGTCCTTAGCCGCTCTTCCTTCGACGTTTTCTTCGGTAGAATGCTGCTCCAAAAGCCTGTTTACCTCGGAAGCGACGTCGTCGTCTTTAACATTATACTCAACTTTTTCAATCTTTATACCTTTATAATCGCCGAGTTTTACTTCGGGTTTAACGGGTACAACCGCCGTAAAGGTCAAGCCCTTTTCGTCGAGCGTGTCAATCGACACGTCGGGACGGTCGATGGGTTCTATCGAGGTTTCTTTTTCAAGAATATCGTAGTAATATTTCGCGAACGCGAGATTGATTCCCTCTTCGTAAAACGCGCCCTTGCCGTACTGCTGTTCGATTACGGACTTGGGGACGTGTCCCTTTCTGAATCCCGGAACCTGATACTTAAACTTCGTCTTTTCGTAAGCCTCGTCCTGCATTCCGCTCCATTCTTTCGCGGTAAGCGTTACGGTGAGTTTTACCGTACTTTTATCGCCTTTTTCGTAACTGTACTTCATTATTTATACTCCTTACAGATTGTTTCCGTCGTTAGCCTCAGGCGATTTCTCTTAAACCCGCCCGTGGCAATTCTGCGATTTTTGCCGTTTTTCGTCGCCAAAAATCGTCGCGTGGAACTATTCTAACATATTTTTCCCGATTTTGCAAATTATTCGGTCAATAAATTTTACTTTTATAATAAAATTATATATAATTATGGCATAGGAGGCCGACGGTTTCGGTCAATCGCGTTAAAAAAGGACGACAGGTTATGCCACAGGACGCATTTTCGATAAAACACACGGCGGCGGAATTGAACCGCATTTTAAGCGGCGCGAAAATCAACAGAGTTTCGCAACCCGACAAGGACGACGTATATCTTCTCACCTACTCGAAAACGGGAAGCCGCGTTCTCGTCCTTTCGTCAAACGCCGAAAACTGCCGCGTTTCGTTTATCTCGGAAGAAAAGCCCAACCCGAAAGTCGCACCCAACTTCTGTATGCTTCTACGCAAGCACCTCATCGGCGCGACGATTGAAAGCGTAACCGCGGTTGACTTTGAAAGAATCGTCGCCGTGTCTTTT
>ERZ824600.2887-NODE-2887-length-17304-cov-6.816975_pt1 | contig 17304 bp, 10 predicted proteins | sample MGYA00519933_ERZ824600 | MGnify/ENA primary metagenome ERZ824600 (study PRJEB31778, sample SAMEA3449178) | human gut metagenome | biome: human gut; feature: human-associated habitat; material: faeces | place: United Kingdom | collected 2010/2012 ... | reverse complement strand
AAGCCTACCTCACTTTTGAGCATGATGAGTTCACCATGAAGCCTACCCTGGATGAAAATGGCAGGCTTATCCCAAGACAGGATTACCGCATTTCCACCGCACACACGGGAAAAGAAGCACTTCCGATCATCACGTCCCAGTGCCCGGATCTGATTCTCCTCGACCTGGGGCTTCCAGACATGGACGGCATGGAGATCATCCGCCAGGTCCGCACCTGGTCCAGCGTCCCGATCATCGTCCTCTCCGCCCGCACGCAGGAACAGGAAAAGGTACGTGCGCTCGACCTCGGCGCGGATGATTACCTGACCAAGCCGATCGGCACCTCCGAGCTTCTCGCGCGCATCCGGACTGCCCTGCGCCACAGCAACCGCCTAAACACGGATTCTCCGCTTTATAAGCGCCCATTCCATGCAAGGGGACTGACGATCGATTTTGAAAAACATCTGGTATCGGTTGATGGAAAGGATGTCCATCTGACGCAGATCGAGTTTAAGATTATCTCCCTGCTGGCACAGAATTCCGGCAGGGTCATGACGTATGATACGATTATTTCGAATATCTGGGGGCCGTATGCGGACGATGATAACAGTATTCTGCGCGTGAATATGGCGCATATTCGAAGGAAACTGGAGCAGAATCCAGCAGAACCGCAGTATGTGTTTACAGAGATTGGGATTGGATATCGGATGATTGAGGATGAGATGCAGTAATAGATAGATTGATTGATTGTCGTGATGCGGAAAGAGGCGTCCGGGAACGCTGGCTCTACAGATTCCCGGACGCCACTTTCCTCTTGTTATGTTATGGATCGCTTTTACCTGCCAGCCTTTGCTTTGCTCGGCTGGCTTTTGATTGTCTATTTTTGTTTTTGTCTGTTTTTTTATTCTACTTCGCTTTCAATGACTCCATCGTATATTATACAGACATCCAGGTATTGGACAGCGTAGAGCTGGATAAGAATGGATTCTTGCCCAAGCGTGATTTATACACTTACCAGCTCAAGAACTATCTGGAGTACAATCTGAAGAAGCCGGACTATACTTGTATGATTTATTTCTCTGAAAACAGGAAAAAGTTGGAAAAAGAGGCTGTAAAGGTAAAAGGTAAGTATAAGAAGAGTAAGAATATGGTTTTGCAGGTGGTGAAGCCTGAAGCTTTCACATTTACAAAACCGCAGGAATAAGATTTCAAGTATGAAAACAAAACTATATCTTCTTTTTTTCTTCGTTTTCCCCTTGTTCATGTCGGCGTGTCGTGGTGATGACCCGATACCTGATCCTCCGGTTGATGGGAAACGTACTGTGCTGGTATATATGGCAGCGGATAATAGTATAAATCCATTGGCTAGCTTTACGGATGGGGATTTGGAGGAATTGAAAGCTGGGATGGCTTCAATTGATAATACATCTGATATGCATTTATTGGTGTATATAGATACGGGATTTCCTCGTTTGATTGAAATTGAAAATAAAGGTGGTACTGTTGTTGAAACAATAGTCAAAGAATACGAAGATAGAAATTCGTGCGGAGTCGCTGAGACGCAAGAGGTATTCAATGATGTGTTTGGGAATTCTTTATATAAAGCGGAAAGTTATGGTTTGATTTATTGGTCGCATGGGGAAGGATGGATACCTACTCCATTGCCTTCTACTCGCTGGATAGGAAATGATAAGACTGGAGGAGGGCATTATATGAATATTGAGGACTTGAAGTTAGTATTACAGAACGCTCCTCATTTTGATTTTATTATGTTTGATGCTTGCTTTATGCAGTCGGTGGAAGTCGCGTATGAGTTGCGTGATTGTTGCGATTACTATATTGGTTTCCCTGCTGAGAATCCAGGTCCTGGTGCTGCCTATGATAGAATGTTTCCATTTATATTTCAGAAAGGTGCAGCGGTAGAAATGGCTATTGGGACTTTTGCTGCTTATGATGAAATTTATACTGGAAAAATAGGAAGTAATAGCAATTGGACAATGGGCACTGCTATAGATGTGCTGAAATCTTCTGAGCTTGAGAACTTAGCTGCTGCTACAGCAAATGCTTTGTCGGGAGTGACAGCAGATAGAGAAGTTCTTCGGTCATCGGTCTTTGATTATGATCAGCGTAAAGTAGGATCGTCTTATTATGTAGGCTATTATGATTTCGTAGAAATGATGGAAAAACTCGTTGTGGATGAAGTTGCCTTGGATGAATGGAAGCAAGCATATGATGCAGCTTCTGTCTGTTGGAAAAAAACGCCGATGATTTATTCGATGTCTGTTGGTATGTTCTCCATGAAGCGGGCAAATGGGGTTAGCCATTATATACCTTCCACTGCCACTTCTGCTGCTGCTCAAGCTGCTAATGCCGCTTATCGTTCTACTTCATGGTATAGTGCTGTCGGTCTTGCTCGGCTTGGTTGGTAAGCTTATAAAAACTTGCATACTGAACGGATTATTATAGGTGTAAAAACTTGTAATAATCCGTTTTTTTTATGCCTATTCTTATTAAAAATGAGTCTTTTAATAATATTTTCCTTTGGAAATTATGTTTTATTGAAAATAATTATTTTCTTTGCATCGTCAAACTTAAAAAACGAAGAATTATGAAATATGTAATCATTGGCGGTGTAGCAGGTGGAGCCACGGCAGCCGCCCGACTGAGAAGAGTGGACGAAATGGCTGAAATCCTTTTATTGGAGAAAGGCCCTTACATCTCGTATGCTAATTGTGGTTTACCTTATTATATAGGTGGAGTGATAGCAGAGCGCGAGAAGCTGTTGGTACAGACACCCGAATCTTTCGGCAAGCGCTTTCGCATTGATGTGCGTGTGCAGAATGAAGTAATCGCCATCCATCCCAAAAACAAGACCGTTACCATACGCAATGTGGAAGGCAAGGAGTACGACGAAAGCTATGACAAACTTTTGCTTTCTCCCGGTGCCAACCCCGTGAAGCCCCCCTTGGAAGGCATTAATTCCGAAGGCATCTTCACGTTACGCAATGTAGAAGATACCGACCATATCAAGGCTTATATCTCGGACAAGCAGGTGAAACGCGCCGTGGTGGTAGGTGCCGGTTTCATCGGATTGGAAATGGCGGAGAACCTGCATCATGCCGGTGTTCATGTGTCTGTAGTCGAAATGGGTAATCAGGTGATGGCACCTATCGACTTCTCTATGGCGGCACCTATTCATCAGCATCTGTTGCAGAAAGGCGTCTCTCTCTATCTGGAAGAAGGAGTAACCCATTTCAAGCGTACGGACAACGGAATCACCGTATTCCTGAAAAGCGGAAAGGCCATTCCTGCCGATATGGTGTTACTCTCCATCGGTGTGCGTCCTGCCACTGCATTGGCGCAACAAGCCGGCTTGAAACTGGGCGAGATGGGCGGTATCTGGGTAGACGAACACTTGGAGACTTCCGAAAAAGACATCTATGCTGTGGGCGATGCCATCGAATATCCTCATCCGCTGACCGGAAAGCCCTGGCTCAATTATCTGGCAAATCCTGCCAACCGCCAGGGACGTATCGTTGCTGATAATATGGTGTTTGGCAATACTGTTTCCTACGAAGGAGCTATCGGCACCTCCATTGCCAAAGTATTCGACATGACGGTAGCCTCTACGGGCCTTGCAGCCAAACGCTTGAAGCAGTGGGGCATGGAATATCAAAGCTCGGTGACTCACTCGGCATCTCATGCCGGTTACTATCCGGATGCCCTACCTTTGACCTTGAAACTGACTTTCCATCCCAAAACCGGTAAACTCTATGGTGCGCAATGTATAGGTTACGAGGGAGTGGACAAGCGAATCGACCAGATAGCCGGACTCATCAAGCGGGGTGGCACAGTCTACGATTTGATGGAGATGGAGCACACGTATGCGCCTCCTTTCTCCTCGGCCAAAGACCCCATCGCTATTGGCGGCTATGTAGCATCGAACATTATCAGCGGTGCAATGCCCGTCATCTCTTGGCGCGAGCTGGTGGAAGAGAAGGATAAAGTGATGCTGATAGATACCCGTACGCCCGAGGAATTCTCTTTCGGCACCATTCCGGGAGCCGTCAATATTCCGTTGGACGAAATGCGCGAGCATTTGGCAGAGATACCTACAGACAAGCCGGTAGTGCTTTTCTGTGCTGTGGGTCTGCGCGGTTATCTGTCCCTGCGCATCCTGATGGGGCGCGGCTATCGCAATGTGCGCAATCTGATAGGTGGTTATAAGACCTACTCCACGGCAACAGCACCTCTGCCGTCTCCATCTGCTCCGGCAGGCGGCGGCTCTTCTTCTTCGGTAGAGGCTGCTACTGATGATGTTCCTGCGGATGCATCAGTGTCCAAGAAGGAAACGTTGAAGATAAATGCTTGCGGTTTGCAATGTCCGGGACCTATCATGCAGGTGAAAAAGGCGATGGATAGCATTGCTGTGGGCGAGCGTGTGGAGATTGTGGCAACCGATGCCGGTTTTGCACGCGATGCTTCTGCCTGGTGTGATACGACGGGAAATAAATTGATAGAGAAGCATGACGAGAAAGGACGCTATACGGTAGTCATCGAGAAAGGTGCTCCGGCTTGTACATCTGCTTCCAATGTTTCCGCAGCCGGGGGTAGGGGAAAGACGCTGATTCTGTTCAGTGACGACCTGGACAAAGCGCTGGCAACCTTCGTACTAGCAAACGGAGCAGCGGCAACGGGACAGAAAGTAACCATTTTCTTCACCTTCTGGGGACTGAACGTCTTGAAGAAAGTGCAGAAACCCAGTGTGCAGAAGGACTTCTTCGGCAAGATGTTCGGCATGATGCTGCCGTCCAGCTCTTTGAAACTGAAGTTGTCGCAGATGAATATGTTTGGCATGGGCAGCCGCATGATGCGCTTCTTGATGAAGCGCAAGGGAGTGGATTCTTTGGAGTCGTTGCGCTCGCAGGCATTGGCGCAGGGAGTGGAATTCATTGCTTGCCAGATGTCTATGGATATGATGGGCATCCAGCACGAAGAACTTCTGGATGAAGTAACCATCGGCGGCGTGGCTACCTATATGGAACGTGCGGACAAGGCAAATGTGAACTTATTTATATAGGAGGACAAGATATGGAGACTTTATGTAAAATCCGTGATGTTTATCGGGCTATTGCCGAGTTCGAGGTGCAGTTTACGCAGATGTATGATTTATCGCTGAATGAAGGAATGCTGTTGTGCACGCTGCTCAATACTCCTAAGCTTACCTCCAGTGAGATAGCCGAGGCACTGGGTTTGTCTGCCTCCAACACTTCAAAGGTCATTCGCTCTGTCGAGGGAAAGAAGCTCATTACCCGTCTGATAGGTAAGGAAGATAAGCGTCAGATGCGTTTTTCTCTTACGACAGAAGGCAAGAACCGGATTTCGGATATTAAGAATGCTACTTTCGAATTGTCGGAGTTGTTGCAGCAGGTAGTTAGCCTCGTATAGTTTTGTGTAAAAGCGAATTAATATCGTGTTTGCAGGAAGTTAATATCCTGCGGACACGATATTTGTTTTTTGTATGACACGTTGTTAACTTCTTGTGCGACATGTTGTTGGTATCGTGTATTGCACGCTATTAATTGTTTGTATCCTTTATGAATCGCCTATATACTCAGTCGTATTTCCGTAAAGGAACACAAGCTTGATACCAAAGAAATAAATTGAAACTTTCTATGTCAATTGCCTAATATTATTTTACTTTGCTGTCAAATAGTAAGCAATACAGCGATTGATATGCAGAAATTATTGTCTTTGCCGCCTAATCTGGTGTCGGCATTCTATGAACTGGAAAATGTGGACCGTACGGAATGGTTTTGTACTTCCGACCCGGTGGGAATGAAACTTGGCTCGGGTGGGGGAACTACCTGGCTCTTGAGAGAATGGCAGAAGGAACGGGATAGGAAGTATTTGGCGGAGGAGCGTATTCCAACAGAAAAGTGCATTCCAACAGAGAAAAGCCTTCCAGCAGAGAAGCGTATTCTGCTGCATGCCGGAGGACAAAGCCGTCGTTTACCGGGATATGCACCGTCGGGCAAGATATTGACCCCGATTCCGGTGTTTCGCTGGGCGCGTGGACAAAAACTGGGACAGAATTTATTATCCCTTCAACTCCCACTTTACGAAAAGATAATGGAGCGGGCTCCCGAAAGACTGCGTACGCTGATTGCCAGTGGTGACGTATATATCCGTGCGGAAAAGCCGCTTCAAGAGATTCCCGATGCAGATGTGGTGTGCTATGGACTGTGGGTAGACCCGTTGCTCGCCACACATCATGGTGTGTTTATCTCGGACCGGAATCAACCGGAATCCTTGGATTTCATGCTTCAGAAACCCTCTCTGGAAGAATTGGAAAACCTCTCCAAGACACATCTCTTTTTAATGGATATCGGCATCTGGCTATTGAGCGACCGGGCCGTTGACTTGCTGATGAAACGTTCGCAGAAGGCAGATGGGGCTTTGGACGTGGATACGCCATATTCCGACTTGAAATACTATGACTTGTATGCTGACTTTGGCTTGTCCTTAGGAAATCATCCCCGTATTGAGGATGAAGAGCTGAATAGCCTCTCCGTCGCCATATTGCCTTTGCCCGGAGGCGAATTCTACCATTATGGAACAAGCCGCGAACTGTTGTCTTCAACCGTCACCTTACAGAATAAGGTCTACGACCAGCGCCAGATTATGCACCGGAAGTTGAAGCCCAATCCGGCCATCTTTGTGCAGAATGCAGAAGTGCATCTCCCCCTTACTCCGAAGAACGACAGTCTTTGGATTGAAAATAGCTTTGTTGGGGCTTCTTGGCGGCTGGGGGCACGGCAGATTATCACGGGTGTTCCCAAGAATGACTGGAGGCTGACCATTCCAGACGGTATCTGCATTGATATAGTTCCGCTTGCCGACCAGCGCTGGGCAGTACGCCCCTATGGTTTTGACGATACTTTTAAGGGGGATATTCGGGATGAAAAGACACTGTTCCTTGGAATGTCGTTTTCGGAATGGCTGGCTGAACGGGAATTGTCGGTGGAAGACATCACCGGCAGAAAAGAGGACCTGCAGGCTGCTGCCATCTTCCCGGTTGTGGAAGATAAAGAGCAGATGGGGACAGTGCTTCGATGGATGGTTTCCGAACCGGGCTTGACGGAAGGAAAGGCTGTCTGGCTGGAAAGTCGTCGGTTGTCCGCCGACGAAATTTCAGCACAAGCCGACTTGCGTCTGCTGTATGCACAGCGGGAGAGCTTCTGCAAAGGAAACTGGGAAGTGCTGGCACGCAACCATGCAAAGAGTGTATTCTATCAACTCGACTTGATGGATGTGGCCGGTGAATTCCATAAATTCGGCATTGACAAGCCGGAAGTGTTGCCGACAGATGCCTCGCTGATGCAGCGTATCCATAACCGGATGCTGCGTGCACAGATTGAGAAGCTGGACGGAAGGGACTTCAAGGCAGATGAGCAGGCCGCATTCAACTTGTTGCGCGAAGGATTGCTGACTGATTTGTATGAACGCAAGAGCAGTCCTCGCCTGAATGTGTATAGTGACCAGATTGTATGGGGGCGTAGCCCCGTACGCATAGATATGGCGGGAGGATGGACGGACACTCCGCCTTACTCCTTGTTTGCCGGTGGGAGTGTGGTGAATATTGCCATTGAACTGAACGGGCAGCCGCCTTTACAAGTGTACATCAAACCTTGCGCGGAGCATCGCATCGTGTTGCGCTCCATTGATATGGGAGCCATGGAGGTGGTGAATACTTTTGAGGAATTGCAATCCTATTGCATGATAGGTTCCCCCTTTTCCATTCCCAAAGCAGCATTGGCGCTGGCCGGGTTTGTTCCGGCTTTTTCAGAAACGGCTTATCCTTCGCTGGAAAAACAACTGGAAGCCTTCGGCACAGGTATAGAGATTACATTGCTTTCTGCCATACCTGCAGGTTCCGGTCTGGGCACAAGCTCCATTTTGGCTTCTACTGTCTTGGGTTCATTGAGTGACTTTTGCGGACTGATGTGGGATAAGAACGAAATATGCCGCCGTACGCTTGCCCTGGAACAGTTGCTGACGACCGGTGGCGGTTGGCAAGACCAATACGGTGGGGTATTGCAAGGCATCAAACTGTTGCAGACGGAGGCTGGATTTGCCCAGCAGCCATTGGTACGCTGGTTGCCCGAGCATTTGTTTACCCATCCGGAATACCGCGATTGCCATCTGCTGTATTATACGGGCATTACGCGTACAGCCAAGGGCATCCTTGCAGAAATAGTACGCTCCATGTTCCTCAACTCTTCCCTGCACCTGGGGTTATTAGAAGAGATGAAAGCACATGCCTTGGATATGGCCGAAGCCATTCAACGGAATGACTTCAAGAGTTTCGGAACACTGGTAGGCAAGACATGGATGCAGAAGAAGGCACTGGACAGTGGAACAAATCCTCCTGCCGTAGAGGACATCATCTGTCAGATAAAAGACTATACCTTAGGATATAAACTGCCGGGAGCCGGTGGGGGAGGTTATCTGTATATGGTGGCTAAGGATCCGCAGGCAGCCCTGCGCATCCGTGAGACCTTGACGCTGAATGTACCGAATCCGAGAGCCAGGTTCGTAGAAATGTCACTCTCGGATAAGGGATTCCAGGTGTCGCGGAGCTGAAATTCATCATTCATGATGATACGGCCCCCCGTTCAGTATGGTCATCGCCCGGTAGAGTTGCTCCACAAAGATGAGGCGCACCATCTGATGGGAAAAGGTCATGCGTGAGAGGGACATCTTCTCGTGTGCCGCTTCGTACACTTTGGGGGAGAATCCGTAAGGGCCTCCGATAATAAATACCAGCCGTTTGTTCACGGTATTCATCTTGCGCTTCATATAGTCTGCAAACTCTATGGAGCGCATTTCTTTTCCACCTTCGTCCAGCAGTACGACCACATCTCCCGGCTGGAGAGCTTTCAATATCAGTTCCCCTTCCTTTTCCTTCTGCACTTCCATGGAGAGACTCTTGGTGTTTTTCAGTTCGGGGATGACTTCCATCTCGAATGAGAGATAACGCTTGGTACGTTGCACATAGTCGTTGATGGCTGTTATAAAGTGTTGTTCTACAGTTCGTCCTACAACGAGCAGAGTAGTTTTCATACTGGTTCTGTTTTGATTAGCGCACAAATTTAGCATTTTTTTATTGTATTTTGAGACAAATGCTTACCTTTGCCTATCATAAATACTTGTGAAAATGAAAAAACGGGTAATCTTTTTGTTGACCGGTCTCTTCATTTGGACGTCTGTGCTGCTGGCCCAGAATGTTCCCGAGGGAGTGATTGGAGCCTTCAAGGAAGGAAACTCTCAGGAGCTCAACAAGTATCTGGGTGACAAGGTCGATTTAATCATTCAGAATGAGTCGACCCACGCCGATAAGCGGACGGCAGAGGGCACAATGGCTGCTTTCTTCTCCAACCACAAGGTCGGCAGTTTTAATGTGAACCATCAGGGGAAGCGCGATGAGTCCGGTTTCGTCATCGGTACCTTGATGACCGCAAATGGAAACTTTCGGGTGAATTGTTTCTTCAGAAAAGTACAGAACAAATATGTCATACATCAAATAAGGATAGATAAAACAGATGAATAAGGAAGAAGAATTGATTGACAGGCTGATAGACCTGGCTTTCGCCGAAGATATAGGCGATGGAGACCATACAACCCTTTCGTGCATTCCTGCTACGGCAATGGGCAAATCCAAGCTTTTGATTAAAGAAGCCGGTATTCTTGCCGGTATCGAGGTTGCTAAAGAAGTGTTCCGTCGTTTCGACCCCACCATGAAAGTGGAAGTATTCATCAATGACGGCACTGAAGTGAAGCCGGGCGACGTGGCTATGGTTGTGGAAGGCAAGGTGCAGTCTTTGTTGCAGACCGAACGCCTGATGCTGAACATTATGCAGCGTATGAGCGGCATCGCTACCATGACCCATAAGTATGCCGAGAAGCTGAAAGGTACGAATACCCGTGTGCTCGATACCCGTAAGACGACTCCGGGCATGCGTATTCTGGAGAAGATGGCTGTGAAGATAGGTGGCGGCGTGAACCATCGAATCGGTCTGTTCGACATGATTCTGCTGAAAGACAATCATGTTGACTTCGCCGGCGGTATCGACAAGGCCATTACCCGTGCCAAGGAATATTGCAAGGAGAAGGGCAAGGACCTCAAGATAGAAATTGAAGTACGTAACTTCGACGAACTGCAACAGGTACTCGATTTGGGCGGTGTAGACCGTATCATGTTCGATAACTTTACACCCGAAGATACTCGTAAGGCTGTAGAAATAGTAGGTGGACGTTGCGAAACCGAATCTTCCGGAGGTATTACTTACGATACCATGTTACCTTATGCGCAGGCAGGAGTGGATTTCATTTCTTTCGGTGCGCTGACTCACTCCGTGAAGGGGCTGGATATGAGTTTCAAGGCTTGTTAATATTGGTATCATTTTATGACCTGTTGAACGAAGTAAAGAATCTGAATGTCAGTTCTTTATTTCGTTCAAAATAATAAATGGCAGGCCTTGTTTGCTCTAACAGTTTATATGTGTCCGCTATTTTTGTTTTTCTCCTTGAATTGTGAAGGTGTAACCCCTTTCATCTGTTTAAATGAAGTACTGAAATAGCGCGGATAAGAAAAACCTACTTCATAGGAAATCTCGCTAATGCTCAGATTGGTATTTGCTAAAAGGTATACAGAGCGTTCTATGCGTAGTCTGTTGATATATTCATTGACCCCTAATCCGGTAATTTGCTTTACTTTATTATATAAAGATGCACGGCTCATGGCCATGGTATCTGTCAGGTACTTGATAGATAGTTTTTCACTTGATAGATTCTCATTGATAATTTGATCCAGTTTTTTTATGAAATCTGCGTCAGCACTGCTGAGCGGAGTTGCTTCCATTGCTTGAGGATATGAAGTATCTGTTATTTCTTCCAAGTCTTTCTCTTTTGTATTTTCTTCTTTATTTCCCAGTACATTATAGAGGACGGTTTGGACAAAATCGCCCATTTCATCTCTCATTTCCTTCTTTTTCTTATGAAATACCCAAAGAGCTATTTTAATGGTAAAAAGAATAAATAAAAGAGTACATATCGAGAAAAACCAACTACTTTTATACCAGGGTGGAGTGATGACAATGTTGATTATGGGTACAGGAGTAGTGTATTCACCATCTTTGGTGCTGCTTGATACCCAGATTTTGTATTTACCTGGTGACAGGGAAGATAAAGAGAGTTCGGAGTCGAAACTTTCGACCGTTTGTTTTCCTCTGCCTGATATGGTATATCTGAGCAAGTTCTTTTGGAAGATATCTTCATTTTTTACACATATATGAATGGTCAATGAATTGTAGTTCCATGGAATATGAAGTGTCTGATTCTTCATTTGTTTCAGATAAGAACATCCGTTAAATTTAATATCTGCCAGACTTATCTGAGGTATTTGCGTTTCAGACTGAGGAATATTGGTATTGATTTTCACCAGCCCTTCCGCACCTCCCAAATAAACAAAATTGGGATTGGATAGTGTGTAGTGGGCAGCTAGTATGTCGTTAGGCAGAAATCCGTCAGAACTGTTCCACAATGTGAATTTCTTTTCTTTAATCAGATAAGAAAATAGTTTGTTGTGTGCACAAATCCATAATCTTCCTTTTTTGTCGCCAATGAGGAAAGATATTTTTTCAAAATAGTTGGTATGTATATGGTGGAATTTTTTGTGTATCATATCATAACATCCCAGACCTCGGTCCGTACCTATCCAAATAGTACTATCCTGATAGGCAAGAGCTGTAATTGTCTCCTCTGGGTCTATTTCACATAAAAGGCTGATACTGTCGTTTTCTTGAGGTACATAAAATATTTGATTGACACGTTTTAATAATGAGAAATGCTCATTGGAATAGACGAGACGCAATGCATCCGTATTTTTCAGATTGTTGGTGGGCATTAAAGAGAATTTTCCACTTAATGGATGGTATACCCATGGACGGTAACTGATAATGTAAATTTTATCATTGGCTACTTGATGGGCCAATGGAAGATAGCCATAGAAGCATTCTTTGTAATTTGTACCTTCATCAACAATGGTAAAGGGGCGGTAAGTGCCGGTTATTTTATTGAAAATAAATATACCCTTTGTGTAAAGAGATACCATCAACTCCTTTTCAGATATTTTGGCGATAGAGGCCACTTTGTCTCCGTAGGTCGAAGGAAAATGGGTAAACTGATCGGTGTGTGGATCATATAGATTAATACCTCCTCCATCTGTACCAATCCATAATTTGTCATCGTCATCTTCATATAAGGAAATGATAGACTTATCGCTTAAACCGTTGGAGTTGTTCAGGGCTACATCTTTATAAGTTCTTATATAGGTTTTCTTAATGTTAAAGATACCCCCTCGGACACTACCTGCCCATAAGTTCCCGTTTCTGTCCTCGTATAATAAGACAATAGAATTGACAGGCAAAGAGAAGTTGTCTCCAGCCACATGACACATTACTTTGATTTGGTCGGAGTTCATGTCAAGTACATTGATACCTCCTCCGTCTGTAGCAATCCATAATTGTCCTTTATGTTCGATGATGTCTAGCACATAGTTGTTGTTTAAAGAAGAAGTCTTTGATGTATAAGACTTTACTATCTTGCCATCTTGGTTGTAGCAATAAATCCCATTGCCGTAAAAAGAGGCATATACATACTTGTCTGATACCACATAGAGCGAAATCAGTAGATGATGGATATCTGATGTGAAACGGGTGAGCTGTTGCGTGCAACAATCATAGAGATAGATACCTTGTTCTTTGGTTCCTATCAGTATTTTATTTTTTTTCAACTGAACCATTTTTTGTATCCGATATTCGGATATATCCAAATTCTTCTTCTGGCAAATATAGATGCTGTCCATGGTCCGGCTTTTATAATTATAGCGGAAAATGATATTCTCACTTCCAAACAATATACCTCCTTCAATGCAGAGGGAAGAATAAATACAATTGTATCCAGTAGGCGTGAAATTATGATTATCGCTGTTATATAAAACCATCTCTTTGGAGGTGGCCACCCAGATGGTACCTAATGAATCTTCTACTATGTGATTGATGTAATTGTTAGGTAAGGATAGGGAATCACTTTCATGGTGAATGAAGGTTTTTAGTTGCTGCTGGAAATAATAGTTCAAGCCGCTCTGAGTACCTATCCATAGTCTTCCTTTCTGATCCATCGTAACGGAGGTAACAGAAGCTTGTGATAATCCTTGATTAGTGGAAAGTTGGGTGAAAGAGTAATTAAAGTCTTGTCCACTTGCAATTGACACCCCTCCCCATATAATATATAGTATAAGTAGAATTCGGTACATCTCTTTATGATTTTAGAACAAAATTAAACTTTTTTCCTGATAGAGAAAAGCTTCACAAATCTTTTTTTTAGATAAATAAGGAACTAATTTATATGATTTTTGATTTTTATCGTATTACTTTTTAAAATTTAGACGATAGTTGATTTGTTTTATACGCACACGGACCCCTCTTGAGGGGGGATATAGTTAATTTTGCTGCAAATCATCAAACTTAGTTTAACCTTAAATGATTTAAGAATTTTATGAGGAAAAAATTATTGCCATTAGGTAGGCTGTTCGAGTCTGCGTGGTACAATCCAATTTTGAAAGCTGTACCAATGAGTATGGGTATATTGATGTCGGGTAATGCCGGGTATGCAATTGCCGGAAATATGAGTGACAACGTAGTAATAGTACAGCAACAGACAATTAGTGTAACTGGTACAGTTATTGATGCGAGTGGAGAACCATTAGTCGGTGTAAACATTGTAGAGGCAGGAACCGTAAATGGGGTTATCTCCGATTTTGAAGGTAAGTTTACATTGAATGTGAAGCCCAATGCTACGTTGAAGATCTCTTATATCGGATATATTGCTCAAAATATATTGGTAAAAGGGCAAAAGAATTTGACTATAACCTTACAGGAAGATACTGAGACTTTGGATGAAGTGGTTGTGGTGGGTTATGGTACAGTACGTAAGGCTGACTTGGCAGGTTCGGTTTCCGTTTTGGATAGCAGGAATTTTAAGGACCAGCCCATTACTCAAGTAAGTGATGCGCTTCAAGGGCGTGTTGCAGGTGTGAATGTGGTCAGTGATGGTGTTCCGGGTGGTTCGGTAAAGATTCGCATTCGTGGTACCAATTCCATTAATAAAAGTAATGATCCCCTTTATGTCGTAGATGGTATGGTTCGTGAGTCGGGTCTTGAAGGTATAAATCCGGAAGATATTCAAAGTATGCAAATTCTGAAGGACGCTTCCTCCACTGCTATCTATGGTTCACGTGGCGCCAACGGTGTTGTTATCATTACAACCAAGAGTGGTGTGAAAGGGCAGACTAACATCACTTTTGACGCCTCGGTAGGAATCTCTCAGGCTACCAATCTTCCCAAGATGATGGATACCAAAACTTATGCCCAAGCACTTGTTGATTATGCGGGTATTAGTGCGAGTGAGGTTTCTGATTATTTGGATGGCAGTAATCCCGGTATTGATTGGACGGATCAGATGTTCCGTACAGGTGTGACTCAAAACTACAAGCTTGTCTTTTCAAAAGGCTCTGAAGGAACTCAAACGTATGTTTCCGCTAACTATATGGGTGATGAAGGTGTCATTGACAAAAATAGTTATGAACGTTATTCGGCTAAAGCCAACATTAAGATCTCTATGGCTAAATGGCTGGATGTTACTGTCGATTTAAACGCATCTCATGGTGTTGGTAAGGGTATTGGGGGATTGGAGATGTCAGGTTATAATCCCTTGTGGATAGCCTTTAATTCCTCTCCGACCATGACTATGACAGATAAAAATGGTTACTATAATTGGGACCCTTATGGTACGATTCAGGCTAATGCTTATGGTATAATCGCAGCCAGCGAAAGTGAGCGCCGTCGCGATGTGTTCAGCGGACATATTGATCTTAAATTCAATATTATCAAAGGCTTGACTTTTACAAGCAGCAATGGGGTTGATTATTATAATAATACTTCCTATAGCTTCACACCACAATCTGTAAACGGTGCAGGAAAGAATAGCATGGGTAACAGTAATTTACAGCGGATGTTGCTTCAGTCCTCAAATAACATCACCTATAATCATACCTGGAATGACAAACATTATTTGACCGTAACAGGGGTTTGGGAAGCAACAAAAAGTACGATTCGTAATATGGGGATTTCCGGTTCTTCACTTCAAGCTGAATCAGTAGGCTGGTGGGATGTGAAGAATGCTGTCACACGTGATGCAACCAACGGCTATTCGGATTGGGCATTGCTTTCAGGGGTAGGACGTGTTATCTATAATTACGATAATCGCTATATGCTGACTGGTACGTTTCGAGCCGATGGTTCCAGCCGTTTCACCAATGATAAGTGGGGGTATTTCCCTTCTGTAGCTGTTGCATGGACTGCTTCCAATGAATCGTTTATGGAAAGTACCCGTGACCTTATCAGTAATTTGAAGATACGTGCCAGTTATGGTGTTATAGGTAATCAGGATATTGATCCTTATTCAACTCTTGCAATCCTTAATACGACTACCACTTATTTCGGTAATTCTTCAGGAGTAACCGGTTATTGGGCCAATACGCTTGCAACTCCTGATATAAAATGGGAAAAGACAAAGCAGTTTGATGTGGGTTTCGACTTGGGCCTTTTTGATAATCGTATTGACTTGAGTGTGGATTATTTCAATAAAAAGACATCTGATGCACTTCTTTCAACCAAGTTGGCTGATTATTTGGGTGGAACTTCTTATTTGATTAATGCCGGTGAGGTTTCCAACCAAGGTTTTGATATTGCTCTTACTGCAAATATCGTTCAAAGCAAGGATTGGAGTTGGTCAACCACACTTAATGGTACTTACTTGAAAAATAAGGTAACAAAACTGACTGCTCAGGAACCCATTATTTATGGTGGTTCTTTCCAGTCCATTATCACTGATTGTACTATTATTAAGGAAGGTGAAGCGATCGGTACTTTCTTTGGTTATCGTTGGGCAGGAATAGACAATGAAGGATATGACACTTTTTATACTGCCAATGATGAAATAACACGTAATCCGTCTACAGATGATCGTGTTGTGCTCGGTAAAGCAAGTCCCGACTTTACACTGGGATGGAACAATTCGCTGCGTTATAAAAACTGGAGCTTGAATGCATTTTTCAATTCATCTTTCGGTGCCAAACGTTTGAACGCCCTCCGTTTTGCCATGAACTCTATGATTGGTAATTCACGAATGTTTACTGATGCGGATTTTTTGAAGGAAATAGGTAAGACGATGCCCGATCCCCGTGTTGAAAACAATCAATATCTGGGCAATTCGACCAAATGGGTGGAGAATGCAGATTATTTCCGTTGCGAGAATGTGACTTTAGCTTACGATTTTCCGAAAAGCATGACCAAAATAGCCGACCTGCGGCTCAGTTTCAGTATTCAGAATCTCTTCACTATTTCCAGTTACAAGGGATCCAATCCTGCTGGTTACTCTTTTTCAAGTGACTATGGTGATCGTGCAAATGGTATTGATACGGGTACTTATCCTACTCCTAGAACTTTTACTTTTGGTGTACGTATGAACTTCTAAATGATTGACAATTATGAAAAATAAAATAGTATTAGGCTGCTTTATTGCAGCATCTATGTTGGCAATGCCTTCTTGCAGTGATTTTCTGACTGAAAACCCGAAAGGAAAATTAACCCCTGAAAATTTCTTTTCCAATCAAAACGAACTGGATATGAGTGTTTATGCCCTATATGCCAAAGTACAGGCATCCCAATGTAACTCTAATCCGATGATTGTGCAATGCCAGGGAGATGACGTAACCTCAACTACGGGATCAAACAAGGGTGCTTATCTTTCTGCAGATGCCTTTGAATCTCCTTCTGACACAAAAGGTCTTGAAGGAACTTGGAGTCGTTTTTATACGATCATCAAGGCAGCAAATTTAATTATTGATAATGCTGGAAAGGCTGTGACTTCTCAAGAGGAAATCAATATTGCTCTTGGTCAGGGTTACTACTGGCGTGCATTCGCTTATTTTAATTTGGTGCGTGTTTTTGGTCCGTTGCCTATGAATCTTCATAATTTGCCAGACAACAATTTGACACCTCTATCGACGGTTGCAGAAGTATATGAGCAAATCGTGTCAGACTTGAACGCTGCCGAAGCCTGTAACCTGCCGGCTAAATATACGGAAGCTAACCGTTCCATTGAAGGACAGAATATTTACGTTTCAGATCAGACAGTAAA
>ERZ824600.2885-NODE-2885-length-17306-cov-5.892876_pt1 | contig 17306 bp, 18 predicted proteins | sample MGYA00519933_ERZ824600 | MGnify/ENA primary metagenome ERZ824600 (study PRJEB31778, sample SAMEA3449178) | human gut metagenome | biome: human gut; feature: human-associated habitat; material: faeces | place: United Kingdom | collected 2010/2012 ... | reverse complement strand
ATCGTGCCTCAGCTTTGCTCGAAGTTCTTCCACTCTCGCAAGCTTTCGTATTATACCACCTCCCTCTCCTCTTGTCAATACCCTTTCTTAAAGTTTTTTGGGGTTTTTTCGGTTTTTTGCAGTTTTTTGATTATTGGGTGTTTTGCGGGATGTTTTACATTTCAAATTATAAATTTGTTAATTAGCTATTCTATTTTTGATATAGCTGTTTTCGCGGGGGAGAAACCATCTCAAACCTCCCCCGCCCCCCCACTTCCTTGGCTGGCGCAGCTTCAAAAATGCCCTCACTTTAGAGCCGCAAGCAAGAACTTCCCGTGAAAAGCTTACATTTTACATTATTGGTGAAAACTTCCCCGCGAAATTTTTGTCACGGGATCGCATCGATAAAATCCGCTGCGCAGCCGACGAGCGGAACCCTGCCGTTCTCGTCCTTCTTCGCCATTGCTCCGTGCGGCACATCGCCGAGGTTTACAAAATCGACTTTTGAATCGTACCCGAAGGTTTTCAGCGCCGTACAAAGCAGCATATTCTGCTCGCGGCGGTTCTTCAGATCCATATCCGAGGTCACGATAAGCAACGGCGCTCCGTGCGGACCGATATGGTAGAGTGCGCTTGTCTGATCCACCACGATTGCGCGTTTATCCATACCGTCGCACTCAAGCACTGACATATGCTTGGTAGGCTGACCGCTCATAAGCAGATATCCGGTTATTTTGTCCGCATCGATCCCCTGCACCGCGAGATATTTTTTATCGAAGCACAGCATCATTGAAATATATGCTCCGGCGCTGTATCCGGCTATGAATATGCGTTTGGGGCTTCCGTATTCTGCGCTGTACCGCTCGGTTGCCGCGCGCACCGCCTCTGCCGCGTCGTTTATAAAAGTCGGATACATTACGTCGGGTATCAGGCGGTAATCCGGGCAGGCGACCGCAACGCTCCCGTGCGCCGCGCCGCGCTCCCGAAGCTCTCTTATCAGCGCGCCCGGGAATGCCTGTTTATCCTTACAGCCCTTTTTCAGGCTGCCGCCGTAAAAATATATTACAAGTGTCTGCGGTGCTTCGGTGTCTGTCCCCTCTTCGGCAGGCAGATAGAGGTCGTAGCAGTTGCGTGTTTCGCGCTCCTCGGTGTACGGAATATTTCTGATTATTTTTATTCCGTCGGCAAATTCGACCGCGGCATTTTCTTTGCTTTCGGGTCTGATTTCGGATATGCTTTCAGGTTTGCTTTCGTTTTTCATTATTTCGTTTTTCATTATTTCGGTTTCCGTTTGTTCCATTTTTATTTTTCTGATTTTATTGAATTTGTTTCGATTGCTTTCGTCGGCGGTATTTTGTCAGCGGGTCTCAAGAAATTTTTCGACCTCGTCGGCGGTCGGTATTGACGGTGACGCTCCCGCGCGGCTGACCGTGATAGCTCCGACTGCGTTGGCATATCTGACTGCGCGTTCCATGTCACCCGTGCGCAGGAATTCAAGGGTCAGAGCGGCTGTGAAAGCGTCGCCTGCCGCCGTCGTATCGACGACCTCGGTTTTGAACGGGTGGAACAGCTTACCTGCCGTCTCGCCGCGGCGGAGAAGGTATGCGCCCCTGCCGCCGAGCTTTATGACGTAATATTCCGCCCTGACCTTGCTTTCGAGTATCTTTGCGACCTCAAGGCAGGCGGTCTCGCTGTCGGGGGCTTTACCGGCAAATATCTCCGCTTCGGTCTCGTTGGGTGAGAACACGCAAAGTCCGTCAAGCTTTTCGAGCGGAAACTTTTCGTCTGCGGGACCTGCGTCGAGTATTGCGGGTATCCCGAGTGCGTGTGCCTTTCCGGCAGTATATATAACTATCTCGGAAGGGATTTCAAGCTGCATGAACACGGCGTCGGGCCGGCATTCGAATGCCCTGTCGACGTCGTCGCTGGTCAGCGCGTGATTTGCGCCAGGATAGACGATTATGCGGTTCATTCCGTCGGCTTCGACGAGTATTGCGGCAAGTCCTGTTGCGTTATCGCGGTCTATGACTGTTTTCGATGTATCGATACCGGCGGCGTCGTAGACTTTTTTAAGTGCCGCACCGTTGGCGTCGTCGCCGAGGCGTGTACAGAAGGTACAGTCTGCGCCGAGGCGTCTGAACGCCATAGCCGAGTTTGCGCCCTTGCCGCCGGGGACGTATCGGTAGGTACCGTTATCTATGACGGTTTGTCCTGCTGCGGGGACGGCGTGCATATTCATGACAAAATCCATATTTGCCGAACTGATTACGAGGATTTTCATTTTTATGACCATTGCTTCTGCATCCGCAAAAGCGTCCTTTCGTTTTTCTCTGTTATACTGTAAAATTGTAAAGTTATTTTGCTGATTATATTATAAAATAAACGGAAGAAAAAATCAACAGTTTTGAGAGAGAGAAGTTATGGGATCGGGGGATTTTTGGTATTTGAGGGTGGGGCGGCTTTTGTTGTAGCGGTATGCGGGGATAGTTAAATTTTTCTGATGACCCATTTCGTTTTTTGCGCGGAGCCGGATTGTTGCCTTCTCCTGCGGGTAGCGAAGCGGCGCGAGGGCAATGAATTCCGAGCGGGACCGAGCCGCAGCGAGACAGGGGGACCGCGTAAGCGGTGGATGAGGTGTTGCAAAAACTTCCCACAAACAAATAGACAGTGGCACTAATGATGTTCGCACTGAATTTCGCGGCTGGTCAATTTCCACAAATTTTATCTTTCCAAACAAAAAGTCTTTCAAATATATTGACTTATACTTTGCTATGTGTTAATATGTTAAAGAAGAATATTTAAAATAATTAAAATTGCAAATGACCGTAATTCCTTGAGCTCCGGATATTATATCAACGCACATCGAATCGTTTTATTTGAAATTTTAAATTCTTTATTTTTTCTTCGCAAAACATTTTTATACTTCAAGGAGGATTCGTTATGGAATCAAAATTTGACGGCGGCGTTCTCGGAATGCTCGGTATGTCACTTCTCAGCGCACTTCTTTGCGGAATTACTTTCGGTATCGCAACTCCGTGGGTAATCTGTATGTACATGAGATGGTTCACCGGTCATACCACGATCAGCGGCAAAAAGCTTGTATTTGACGGCGACGGAACAGCCCTGTTCGGAAAATACATAATCTGGTTTCTTCTGACCATAGTAACCTTCGGTATCTACGGACTTTGGGTATCCGTAAAACTCGTAAAATGGGTAGTTGCTCATACTCATACAGTTGAGAATTGAGTCATAAAATTTCCCCATAATCCAATAGCAAAATCATTTTCCCACCCCCGACGCACTTGCTTTCCGTACAAAGCCAAGCCGCAAGTCGGGGGCTTTATTGTTAAGCCGCAACTTCTTGACATTTAACAAAAAACACAGTATAATACATATACAGCTTATGAAAACACAACAAAATAAACAGTTACCAACACCGGGCAAAAATTGATTCCCGCAGGATTCCGACAGAAAGTCAATAGAAATTCATCAGAATAAGGAGACTATCAAAATGAAAAAATTCCGGACGGCAACCATAATTATTCTGACAACAGCAGTGCTGATCTTAACCGCAGCAGTATTATTATTGATCAGTTTGGAAGTTATCGACGCGGCGGTTCCGCCGACGTGTACGGAGACCGGACTTACCGAGGGCAGGCACAGCTTTCTCGGCGGCAAGGTGACTAAAAAGCAACAGCCCGTAGAGGCGACAGAGCGTTTGAAGGCTGGTATCGGGCGTCAAATTCGGACGCGGTCATCCGTTGTACGGACGGCGATATAGTCGGATGGTGCAAATAAGGCGCTTTATTTCGTTAGACCCGCCAAAAAAAACGGCATATGCCTGACCACAGTAAAGCAATGAAATTTTTAACTTTCCGACATCAGAGCTATTGGTTATCTTTGCCGACGGAGGGTTGAACGGTCTGCCGGAGACCAAAGCTTTTGCCTGCTATATTCCAAAAGCTTCGCACTGATAAACAGAGCGGCGGTGTTAATAAACTCATAAGAAGTTTTTTAACACCGCCGTTTTTCGGCGTTTGATTATCCGAAATTATTATCGGCTATTCACTTTTTCTCAGCGTTTGCCTTTGCGATCGCGCCCTTCTGCGCATCGGAAAGTGTGCCGATGTGCGCATCGTTGTACTTCTCGTTTACTGCGACAAGATGTACACGCTTCTGCGTAGCAAACGTAACCGTTGTGAATCCGTTTGTAAAGACTTCTTCACCGCCATACGGCGCAAAGCTCATGGTGTAATTGTTCTTTGAACTGCTCTCTCCGTTTTTCAGTCTGAAGGAATAAAGCGGATCATAACATCCGAAGTCCACAACCGCCCAGCTGATGATCTCGGGCATATCCGAAAAATCCTTGTCGTAGTAATAAAAATCCTTGCGGTCGCATTCGGAGTAGTAAGTTTCGTCGTCGCTGCGGCGCAACGGGAATCTTTCGGACGGCTTCATAACGATGTACTCTCCGGTTCCGGAATTTTTGATGTTGAAATTTTTGTCTCTTTCCGAGTTGCCGTCAAATACAAACACCTTGACATCATCTGAGATCTTCCAGAAGCTTCTGAAATCTTCAACCGTTGCATGAATTACGTGAGAGTCCGAGTTGTAGGACCAGACCACAAAAGTCTCGCCGGGCTTAATAACGCCTCCGCTGTATCCCGGGTTGACCGGGCGTGCTATATTCGTTCCGTTCCAGTATTTGTCGTATTCGCCCCACGGTGCGTCGGTCCAGTCGCTTCCGGGAAGGATCGGCGTGTATTCCTGCACCGAACGCTCAAACCATGTCGAAACGTTTGTCGCACCGCTGCCCTGATATCCTATCATGTAATCAAAAATATTGATGTCTCCGACCGAGTTGTTGTACATCTCAAAGCATTCAAACGGATCCGACGTTGCTTTTGACTTGTATGCCGCCAATGAAGACTCTCCGCCGTACTGATCGGCTGATATTTCCGTGATAATAAGCTCCGGACGGTCGTTGTTGTTTACAAGAACATCAACCTTTGCAGCCGAAGCGCGGACAACATTGGTTTTTGTCTTTTCAAACGCCGCTTTCTGTGCGTCATCAAGCTGTCCGACCGCCGATGCGGCGTAATCGTTTATCTTTTCGATGTGCATACGCTTGTTTGATGCAAACGATGCCGATGTGTATCCGTTTTGAGCTTTTGCCGATTCGGTAGCGGGAAGATAGCTTATCGTCCAGTTCGTTTTCGCCTCGGCTCCGTTGCTTTTGAGCTGAGATGCCAAAGGCTCGCTGCCGAAGTCGACAACCGCCCAGGATATCACCTCGTCAAGCGTCTCGTAAGTTGCGTCAAGGTAAGGGTGATGTGAGTTGTCGCGTTCAACATCATATTTTTTGTCAAACGAACGGCGCTGCGGGAATCTCTCCGACTGATGCATGATAAGATATGTACCCGTCGCATTGTTTTTAAGCTTGAAATTGTTCGACCCGTCAACGTCGTTGCCGTCAACAATGAATACCTTCACTCCGTCCGGAATGCTCCAGAAGCTGCGGAATTGCTCGAATGTGCAGTTTATGCGGTGAGATGCCGACGAATAGACCCATACAACGAACGATTCGCCCGGCTTTATTTTGCCGTCCTCACGAGCGGGGTTGACCGGACGCTTAACGTCCGACTTTTTCCAATAGGTGTCATATGCGGTGTATGCCGCGTCCGACCAGTCGGCACCCGGCAGAAGCGGGGTGTAGCACTGTATTGACCGCTCAAAGAAATCGGGACTCTTTGCGGGAGACGCCCCCTGATAGCCTATCATATAGTCATATACGTTAAGCTCGCGGTCTGAGTTGTTGTACAGGGAAATAAATTCAAAAACATCCGAATTCGGATTGTTGCCCGCATTTTCATTGTACTTCGGGTTGATGTTTTTTGCGTTGTCCTTTGAACCGTATTGGTCAACGCCGATCTGAGTTATAAGCAGCTCGGGATATTCACCCGTGCCGCTGCCCGTTGCCGTTACGGTAAACGGCACGGCGCTTAACAGCATCAATATAGATAAAACCGTTGATATTATCTTTTTTTTCATTTTACACACGCTCCTCATGATATTTCAGCATCGCTCAGTCTTTATAGATAGAGCGGACCCACTTGCCGTCCTTAAAATCATATCTGATAATACGCGCAGTGGAGTTTTCGCGAACGCTTTTTGTAGGCTGACCGTCGATAAATACTATCGCCGCGCCGTTATCCATGGCAAAGCCGAGCTTGTATTTCGGATTTTTTTCCTTTATGATGGCAGAATCAAACTCTGCCCATTTGTCGCTGCTCGCGAAATGGGGACCGTAATAAATGTTGATAAGGTCAAGTCCGGGGAAGAATTTGTATATCGAATCGGGTAACGAGTAATAGTCGTTCCAGCCCATATAGGTCCAGCACATACCGCCCGCACTGCCTCCGCAGCATACGACTCCGCGGTTGTATGCCTCGGTAAGATACTCGTCTACTTTATATTTCTTCCATACCATATCCATGTACTCGCTCTGACCTCCTCCGACGCAGATTATGTCGGCGTTGACAATCTTATCGTGCAGCTCCTGAGGATCGTACAGCTTGGTTACAAGCGTTATGGCTTCGATGTTATTGGTATATCTGCGGAATGTATTGGTGTATGCCTCAACATTGCTGACAGTATCCTTTCCTGCCGTACAAAGCAGGACAACTCTCGGATTCTTCTTTCCCGAAAGCCTGACTATTTCGGAATATATTTTGGTTGACGCACCGCCGCCGGCGATAACAGCCTTTTTGACAACGGGTTCGATCGGCTCGGGTTTTTCGGAGGTTGCGGAGCCCGACGCCGCGTCCGTTTCCGTTTCCGTGGAAGAGTCTGATGCTGCGGAGGTATCCGGCTCGCCCGTGGTGTCCGATGTGTCAGAGGCACGCGGTGTGTCCGGAGCGCCGGTTGTGTCCGATGCTTTCGTATCATTCGGTGTGACTGCATCCTTACAAGCGGTAAGGAACAAGCAGAGACAAACGGCAATTACGGCAAGAATTGCGGCGGTAAGTCTGAATGAATTTTTCATAAATAATGCGTTTCCTTTCTGTCTGCACTATTGATCTGTATTTTCCGCGTTGCCGCCCGCCTCTGCGGACGGCGTGACCGTGGTGAAATTGTTTTTCCAGGTTGATAACACAACGTTGCTTCTGGTAAGAGAAACCCCAGGTGCGCATTTTATATCGTTAAGCACACTTTGAAGTGATGAACTGCTTTTGGTAACTATTTTAAGGAAGAAATCATAATCCCCCGTAATGTAGTGTACCTCGGATATCTCGGGGTGCTCCTGCATATGCTTTATAAATTCGTCGTTGTATTTCGGATGCTCAACTCTCACATATGTAAAAGCAGTAATGTCCATTCCTACCTTTTCATAGTCGATCACAGTGGTGTATTGCTTGATAACTCCGGTGCTTTCAAGTTTTCTTATCCGTTCAAGCGTTGAAGTTTCGGAAAGGTGAACTTCCTTTGCTATATGTGTAACCTTTGTCCTTGCATTCTGCTTAAGTATTGCAAGTATCTTTTCGTCGATGCTGTCCATATGTAATACCTCGTTGGTATATTGCGGATATTACTCCGCTTTGGATTTTTTCTTTCCCGTAACAATGACTGTAATCATGGTCATAATCGCCAGAACAGCTGCAATGATATAAACAGGCGTGCCGTCACCGGTAGCGGGAGCTGTGGGGGTGACCGGGGTGGTGCCGCTTTCGTTTGTATATTTACCGTTTACAAGTTTTACCGATTTCTGAGATTTGTCCGTGGTGGGAGCCGCGTTGGTTCCGATAGTCTGGAAGAAAAACTCACCGCCGAGAAGCGTATTCATATCATATGCGAGCTTACCGGATTTGACATCATCCGCCGTAAGATTTGCGGCAGCGTCGACATATGCACCGGCTTCGTATTTTTCGGTATCGGCACAGCCGTCAATGTAGAAGTTGCCGGAAATATTGCCTTCATCCATCGCTCTGGCAAGCTTGCACCAGAAAAATACGCAGGATTTCATTGAGGTGTCGGTGGTCTTGATTTTGCCTGTAACAAAGCAGTTCTTTATTTCTGCGGCAGAGGTTCCGTTGAAGTAGCCTATAAGACCGCTTGCCTCGCATCCGCCCGTAACATTTCCGGTGTTGTAGCAACCTTTCAGCTTGGGCGCGTGCTTGTCGTTGCCGTATACATATGCAACTATGCCGGCAGCCGTATCCTTGTCGGTCGTGATGTTGCCATCGTTACCGCAAAGCTCAAAGATATAATCGCCTGATTCGATTTTATTGTTGCCGCAGGCACCGATGATACCGCCTGCCTGCTTGAGCGCGTGAATATCCGCAAAGTTAACGCAGTTTTTTACTGTCGTAATCTGTGACAAGCCGCCGCATATACCGCCGGCTTTATATTTGGTGCTGTCAACCGCACCGTAGTTAAGGCAGCCGTCAAAGTTTACAATGCCTTCGCTCTCTCCGGCAATACCGCCTGTTGCCCACTTTCCGTTGGCATTTTCAATTTTACCGTAGTTTTTGCAGTCAAAAAAGTCAACCGAGGAGCTTCCGCCGAGACGTGCAACGATACCCGCTGCACATTTTCCGGACGTGTTTTTAATATCGGAGTAGTTCGTGCAGTTTCTGATCGTTCCCGAATTACCGCCCGAAACATAGCTTACGATACCGCCGGAGCTGTCGCCGGTATCGGCAACGGTAGCCGCACCGTCTTTTACACCGTTTGTGCAGTTTTCGATAATAAATTCTTTTACGGGCCATGCGAAAACGCCGCCGAGAGTGTCGCCGCCCTCAATAACGCCGGTGTTCAGGCAGCCGCGAACCTCGGTCTTTGCTTCGGCTCTGCCGATAACGCCGCCCGCAACATAACCGACTATTTTTCCGGTGTTAGTGCAGTCCGTGATAACTGCGGTGTCATCTCCCGCATTGATCAGCGCGACAACACCCGCCGCTCTCTTTGTTTTGCTTGCGTCACCGATAACATCGGCTCTGTTGATGATTTTTTCAAATTTTGCGCCCGCAACCGCATTGCAGGCAAGCGCGGCAAGTATTTGGGCTGAAGTATTTTCAACCTTGCCTTCGATAACAAGGTCTTTTACGGTTCCTTTTACGTTTTCAAAAACGGGAACCGAGATTGTCAGCTTGTGTCCTTTGCCGTCAAGAGTGCCGGCAAATGTGCCTATGTATGTTGCGTCAATGGTAATGTCGGCAGTAAGATAATAGCTGCCGGTCTGATCCATTGCGGCAAATGACGCCGCGTCCGCAATCGGAAGAGGCTCTGCTTCATCATCCTTTGCGAACACCGTAATAGGTGCCACGGCAGCAAGTCCGATGATAATAAGTAGCGTCAAGAGAATTGAAATTTGCTTTTTCATGTTTGTACCCTATCCTTTCTGTACGTTACACAAGTAACGGATGATGCACAGCAGTCTGCCGCGCAACGATGATAAAAAAATAAAATAAATATTCCGGTGGGTACGACAGGCGTCGGTACTCACCGGAAGTCATTATAGCATACTGCAGGTATAAATGCAATATTTTTCTGAATTTGCACAAAAAAACGAATTTTTTAAGGGAAAATACCGTTAATTTATCAGAAAATTTGGATTTTGCCTCAAATATGACGTAACAATAGAGAAATATATGGATGCGGTACGTACAAATGACATGCGGAACACACAGAAATTAACAGTCAAAATGACGTCGGCACAAGCTTGCTGCCGACGTCGGTATAACTATATTGCACAAGACAGCCGACGTTTATATCCGCCATTCCGGCATGGAATCGCCGGGCATACAGACGCCGCCCGCGAAAACACCGCTTCGCGCGAAATCTTCAGCCCCCTCGGGCAAGCTTTTTGTAGCTGACGGCAAAGCATATGATCTCCGCGATTGCCGTGATGGTCCAGGAAAAGATGTACAGCAGATAAAGGGACGGAATTGTGTGGAAATACGCGAACACGGTATAGATCCACGCCACACGGAACACGCAGGAGCCCATGATCACAATAACAGTAGGCACAAAGCTCTTGCCGATACCGCGGCAGGCTGCGATCGTGCAGTCCATAAAAGCGCTGACGGCATAGGAAAAACACATGATCCGCGTGCGCTGAAGCCCCGCTTCGATGACCGCCTCGTCATTGGCAAACAGTGACAGAAACTCCCTGCCGAACAGAAACAGCGCACCGCCAAGCACCGCACCGACCGTAAAGGAGTACACAATGCCGATAAAATAGCTTTTTAATACGCGGCTCCGCTTTCCGGCTCCCAGATTTTGCCCCATAAAGGTTGAGCAGGCGGTGTAGAATGCCGCCATGACATTATAGATGATGGAATCGGCATTGGCTGCGGCAGAATTTCCTTCGACCATGACCGAGTCAAACGAGTTGACAGCCCCCTGGATAAAGAGATTGGCAACGGCGAAAATGGCATTCTGAAGCCCCGCCGGAATACCGAGCCCGAGAATATGCTTTCCCTCGGTGCCGTTCAGTCCGCCCTTCAGATCACGGATGCGAAAGGCGCAGTCGTCCTTCTGACGAGCCATATGTATCAGAATAAGCCCGGCGGACACATACTGCGTGATTATACTTGCGAGCGCAACGCCGTCCTCAGCCATTCCGCAGATAATGACGAAGAACAGATTGAAAAGCACATTCAGAATTCCGGCAATCATGAGATATGCAAGCGGGCGCTTGGTGTCGCCGTTTGCACTGAGCACGCCGTTGCCGAAGTTAAAAATTCCGAGAGCGGGCATGCCGAGCGCGTAGATGCGAAAATAAAGCACGGCTCCCTCTATGAGATCGTCCTTTGTGTTGAGCAGCTCAAGCATGAACCGCGCCGACAAAAGACACAGCACGGTTATTACACAGCCGGTCGCAAGACAGATCACAAACGAGGTGCGTATGGAAGCGGACACACGTTCTTTATCGCGCGCGCCGAGATGCCGTGCGACACAGACATTGACGGCGCTTCCCATTCCGATAAGAAAGCCGGTGAACAGAGACACGAGGATTGTGGTCGAGCCGACCGCTCCCAAGGCTTCTTTGCTTGAAAATTTGCCGACGACAGCCACGTCCGCCATGTTGAACAGTACCTGCAAAAGCTGGGACAGCATAAGCGGAATACTGAAAAATAACATATTTTTCCAAAGAGATCCGTCGGTCATTTTGTTCCCGCCCGACGCTCTCCCGATCTTTAAGGATTTGATTGACATATTGGATACCCTCCGAAACACAGATACCGCGACACGCGGATATCCTCCGCCGATATATGGCGCTTGTATTTTATCATGGACGGTATACATTTTCAACAGCTAAAATGTTAATTATCTTGCCGCGGCATATTGGTATATTCCGCCGAGCGACAGAAAAGCCATCTGACCCTTTGAGATCAGATGACTGAGGTATTATGGAACAAATTAAAAAGCTTAAAGCCGTATATCACTGCCTTACAATTGCGAGGTAATCATCATCAGAAATTCCTGCCGGTATAGAACATGTGTATTCTTTGATAATCAAATTTTCTTTTGAATATTTATCTTTCAGAGTTGATTTCAAATAGTCTGTAAACAAATCTGAAAACCATCCGATGCAGGCTTCAGAATCATTATAGCATGGTGTTCCAAATGACAGACCTAAGCAATTGTCGGGGGCAGCACTCCACTTCTCTCGATAAAGGATAAAAACCTGTGCATGAGTTTGATGCAACTCATCTGACAGATATTCCATAAAGTATGATTTGCATGGAATTCCTTTTCTTTTACAATAAAGTTTTATGAATTCGGCTATATCCCAACACCAACCGCAATTGTTTTTAACAATCGTCTCAGGCGATGAAAAAGAATAATCATTAACCGTGAAATCAACATCGGCAGCAAGATGAATCTTCCCATGTTTATCACAATAACCGTATCTCAAAGAACTGACATATTCAAAAAAACGCTCTGATTCAAGATTTAAGATATCTTCAAGAGACATCATACGAACTCACCTCCGCATTCAATATATATTATATCACTAACAAGCGTTATTTCAACAGCTATCATACATAAGCCCCGCCGACAGTCAGCGCGTTTCCGCTCGTGCCTATCCATGTCCCAAGCTCCTTGGCGGCATAACGCAATGCCGGGTCGTTGCCCTCGTTTGCGCCGAGATAAACAGTTATGTTCATAATATTTAACTCCTTTCGCTGTCCGCCTGACCGACTATTCCAATACCTCGCGTATATAATATGCCCGCACCGTGCCCTCGGTGATAAGCACAGATTCCTGGCGGAAGAATGCGCACAAATCCCCCGCAATATCGTTTACAACGGCTTTTTCAACGTCAATAAGCGTAAGGACAAGCGTCGTCTCTTTGGCATATTCTCCGTTTTCATAAATATATCCGCCCTCCTGTATGCTGAAGGAGAAGGGCACCTTGTATGAATAGCATACGTTGCGAAGCACTTTTATGTATTTTTCGTTTTCAAACAGCTGCGTGTTCGCAACCGGGTCATTCAGTCCTATATATATCTTTGACTCGACCATTTCGCCCTCCGTTATCTGTTGTACGTTATCGGTTATATGTACCTGCGCGGGTATTCAGAAAATATTATATCACAGGAAGTACCGTTTTTCAACCATAAAGCTCCGGATTTTTTGGCGGAAAGGGAACACCGCCTGTGTCGTTTTTCGCCGTCTGACCCGGCGGCAGACTGTTGACATTTTCCGCCGGAACGGGTATAATATAAACAGATATTTATTTCCGATGCCGCGCTGTGACTGCAAGCGGCAGAAAAAACAGAACGGACGGTGATTGTATGAACGAAACGGATTATTCCGTCGCCTTTGCGGAAAACGAAAAGCAAGCCAATCTTTATGTCGCGCGATGTATGCGCGTGCTTGCGGCTGTGATTGCCGTGATCTGGCTTCTGAACGTCGTCGGGGTGTTCATTGTCCCCAAGACCATTATGGCGGTCGCCGGAATCGGCGGAGTCTCGCTCATGCTCCTGCCGAGCCTTCTTTTGAAGCTAATAAATCAGAATTCACCGCGCCTTAAGCTTTACATTATGCTTTGCTGCATATTGGGCATTACTCTTTTGTCAGCCGCACTGCCGAGCCACGCCATTCTTGCATGGGCTGTTCCGGTGGTCCTCGGCTGCCATTATTATTCCAAGCGCTTCTCCTACGGTCTCCTTGCGGTCTCCGTTGTGTGCATGGCTGCGTCTCTCCTGTTTGGCACCTATTTCGGGGAATGGGACAGCAACCTGCTCAAGGCGCTTGAAACCGACGGTCCGCGCACGGTCACGGGCGATACCGTCCGCCGCGTCGTCCTGTTCTATATCCTGCCCCGCTCGCTGATACTCTGCGGCGTGACTATCATATGCTCAACGCTGGCAGACCGTACCCGCAAGCTGTTGGAGCGGCAGATAAAGGACAGCGCGGACAAACAGCAGATAGCCTCGGAATTAAGTGTGGCTACACACATACAGACCTCAATGCTTCCGCGAATCTTTCCCGCCTTCCCCGCGCAGAAGGAATTCGATATCTACGCCATGACAAACCCTGCCAAGGAGGTGGGCGGAGATTTTTACGATTTCTTCCTTGTCGATGACGATCATTTGGCAGTGGTGGTTGCGGACGTGTCCGGAAAGGGAATTCCGGCGGCGCTGTTCATGGTCATAGCCAAAACGCTTATCAAGGATCACGCACAGCGCGGCACATCGCCGGATGTTGTGTTTACGGAGGTCAACCGCCTGCTTTGCGAGGCGAACGACGAGGGAATGTTCGTGACCGCCTGGTTGGGCGTGCTTGAATTGTCCACGGGTCACCTTTCCTATGTCAACGCAGGACATAACCCGCCGCTCTTGCGGCGCGCCGGGGGCGGATATGATTATCTGCGCACCCGCAGCGGCTTTGTGCTGGCAGGCGTGGAGGAGACCCGCTACCGTTCATGCAGTCTGGAGCTGGCACCGGGAGACGCACTGTTCTTATATACCGACGGCGTCACCGAGGCGACCGACGCGGAAAAACAGCTTTACGGTGAGGAGCGGCTTGCCGCCGCCCTCAATTCGCATAAAGACTATGCGCCGAAGGAGCTTTTGTCTGCGGTCAGGGACGACGTGGAGGCGTTCGTCGGACAGGCGCCGCAGTTTGACGATATCACCGTGCTGAGCCTTTGCTATTACGGTCAGACACAGGGGATCTGAGCCTGCGGTCAAAGCAAATAACAGAATCGGATAATAAGCCTTCGGGGCTGTCGCGAAAATTTTTCGCGACAGCCCCGGTTTTGGCTTCTTTGTATGTATTATAAAAACGGAAAAACGAAAAAACAGAAAAAATCAAAAAGCGAAAATATCCGAATCCATGTTATTGAACCGGTTTGCGTGTTTTCGGGGCGCTTCCCGGTCACGCATTTATTCCTCGGACGCCCAGATTTTCAGAACGCCGAAGGCAATGAGCGCCCCTATAACTATCCCGATAAAATTGCAGATCAGATCGTCCACATCAAAGTTTCTTCCGGAAAATATCTGCACGCTCTCGCAGAAAAGGGGTATCGCCGCGGCGAGCAATATCATCTTTTTTAGGTTTTTTATCCCCGTGATCAGCGGAATAAAAAAACCGAGCGGTATAAACATAAGGATGTTGCCGATAAGCATAGTCAACCCCCAGCGCCCTATCGAAATCCCGCCGCGGAGCCATTTTATGATCGAGGGGACAAGACTTATGTTGCCGATGCGGAATATGCCCTCGAGCCCATACCACCACCCGAGAAAAATGCCGTCGTAAACAAACAGCCAGAAATTCGCCGGCAGTATGACAAGGCTGACAAGCCCGGTCAGATAGCAAACGAATATACACCGCAAAAGCTCGGTCAGGGGGCTGACCCGGGCTCCTCTTTTTTTCAGAATACATATCCGTATCGCAAGGAAGCATATACCCGCAAGACAGGCTATCGGAAGCACCTGGAGAAAGTACCCCAAAACCGAGCCCGAGCCCATAAGCCTTCTGATCTTTCCGAACACGGATATCACCTCCTCAAATCCGATCCGTCGTTTATTGATTATAGATTACTTTTCCCGTAACGGAAACGAAGTGTAGTTTCCAATTATAATTTTCAAGGCTGACAAGCTCGCCGTCTCTGCCGAGCAGCTTTCCGACCGTTACATCGGTAAGCCCGAGATAGTCGGTCTCAAATTTCGCATCACCTGCGGCATTGCAGCCGATCCTCATCATGTAGCTTTGATAGTCCTCTTCCTTTTGACCGTCGGTATAATAAATAACTTCAAATGTAAATACAACGTCCTCGTACAGCGCATAATCGAGAACGCCTTCGATGTCATAGCAAAGCCGACCTTTTCCGTCCGCGTTCAGATCATTCATATCGCAGCTGACGGCAAAGTATTTCCAATAATTGTTTTCATTCAGCTCAACAACCGTTCGCGTGGTCTGTTCTTTTACGTCACCGTTGCCCGACGGCTGACAGCCTGTAAGCAAAAACGCAGTCAATACGATACCGCACGCCAAAAATAACGTAAAGCTTTTTTTCATAAATACCTCCAAAATCTAATCTGCCTGTGTATTATTATACCATAAAAGCGTCACTTTTTCAATTGGCTTTGCGCATATTTGCCGGTAGTGTAGCATTGCGCTTACTGTTTCGCATTCTGATCTTCCTTGCCTTGCTCTGACAACATTTTTTCGATTTGCATTTGCTTGTTAAGAATCATGTTGACCTTATCATAAAGATCTTCTATCATAATTTCGGTTTTCAGGTTGACTTTATAGTCGTTTTCCGCGCGGCGGCGATCCTTTTCCTCCTGTCTGTTCTGACTCATCATAATAAGCGGTGCTTGGATTGCCGCTACGCAGGAAAGTACCAGGTTGAGCAGGACGAACGGATATGGATCAAATGCTTTTGCCGCAAGAATCGTATTTATTACCATCCATATTATCAATACACCGGCAAATGAAAATATAAACGCCCAGCTTCCGGCAAATTTCGCAATGCTATCTGCCGCACGTTGACCGAATGTATATTTTTCTTTCTCTTTTTCCGGACTGATGGAAATTTTACTGTCCGCCAAAAGATTCAGCACTTCCTCATCTGTCATATCATGACGAATGTCCTTAAGAACCTCGCGCAACAGCTTTCTGTTTTCTTTCATAATCGTTATTCTCCTTTGTAAAAATATTTATCACGTACTGTACCGGTGCATATAAAAATTCAATCCCGGGCGGCGTTTTTTGGCATCCGGAAATTTACCGGCGTGTCATGTTTTTCTTAAACTTTGCTACATATGCCTCTTTCAGCTCTTGCTCGCTTATGCCTGCCGGCTTCAGGGCAGATAGTTTCCCGCTTGTCCTTATACTTTTCCTGCAAGGTCTGCTGCATTGTAAGCATATCTTTTATCGTAAAATCACCCATAGCTACCTCCTGCAATTTCCGATCTGAAGATCTTCAGATCTTTAGATCTATTTTCGATATTTTATTATACCATAAATTTCCCGTTTTTCAATACTTCTTTACATACAAATAAGCCAAACGCTCGGTCCCGCAGCGTTTGGCTATGTATGGGGTTTGGTTGGACAAACAGTAATTTGTCATATTATTACTTTCTACACGAAATCAGGAAAGCAAACTCAATTTCATGAATCATGTCTATTTTCATTGAGGTTTTTGAGATCAAAGAAACAATATTGTCTACCGTATCAGGGTAAACCCGAAGTTTTCTGACGCCCATGTCAATATATTCGCTTTGGTTTTTATCAATTGATAAGCAGAATTTTCCTGCGTTATTAAGAAGCGAGTCTACTTTTTCAATAACTTTTTGCTTATTTTCAAAATGCATCATTGTCAAAGAGGAGTATATAACATCATAGGTACAAGCAAACGGATATCGCAAAAAATCAGCACATAAATAATCAATATTGCTATAGGCTCTTAAATTTATTTTTGCTTTTTCGATTGTTTTGGGAGAGATATCAATTCCGGTAAGTCTGAAACAACTTGGAGCTACTTTTTTTGCAATCCTTCCGGTACCGATGCCTATTTCGAGAACAGTTTTTTTCTTGTCGAGAGTCATAGAATCTATAAACTCCTGCCCGTCCCACTTGTCCATATACTCTTGTAAAACAGGCGGATCGCAAAAGGCATCGTTGCCTTCATCAATCAGCAAATCATAGTGCTTAGCCACATTCATTATTCTTTCTCCCTAAATTCCGATTTGTTGATAACTTATTATATCATAAATCTTCCCGTTTTTCAATCACGCAAACAGCGGGAAGGAGGAATTCGAACCCAGTTTTCCCTCGCCGCGCTTCGCTTGGCTCGGTAAAAC
>ERZ824600.2878-NODE-2878-length-17321-cov-7.451002_pt1 | contig 17321 bp, 20 predicted proteins | sample MGYA00519933_ERZ824600 | MGnify/ENA primary metagenome ERZ824600 (study PRJEB31778, sample SAMEA3449178) | human gut metagenome | biome: human gut; feature: human-associated habitat; material: faeces | place: United Kingdom | collected 2010/2012 ... | reverse complement strand
TTCACGGAGATGCCAAGCGCGCCGCGCTGCGCGCTATCACACCGCCCGGATTTGCACAGGCCTTTTTCCGGGCTAATCAATAGGGGGACAACCATGAATAATCAGCAGATTTGCCCGCGCAAGCGGTGCATATGGGCGCGGTTCGACGGCAGCCGGACGATCTGTACAATGCCGGCATGCCGTGAACCATACCGCCGGGCGGTGGCGGAAGAGGCCATACAGCAGGAACGGGTGGCGGCAGAGCTGGCGCGCGCCGATCGGAGAAAGTGGGAGCGAGAGCACAGAAGGGAGGCGTAAGACAAAACATGCCAAACGAGCGCGATTTGAATTTGAAAAAATATAGCATCGGTAAATACGAATACAGAGAACTGCGAAATTTTTGCTTGCAATATCCTGAGAAGAAAAAACGTCTGGTTGAACTAAGATCGCCGTATCAAAGTCCACAGATAAACGATATGCCTCATGGGTCGTTTGTCGGAGATCAAACCGGACGAAGCGCAGAAAGGGCAGCGGCTTTATCCGACTATTGCGATTTGATAGAGAAAACCGCCAAGGAGGCGGGTGCGGATATCTATCAAAGCCTACTGGTAAATGTAACAAATGAACATATGCCCTGGGAGATACTGGCTCCGCCTTGCGGTAGGAGACAATTCTATGATGCGCGACGAAAGTTTTTCTATTTGCTATATTTGAAAAAGGGTCACACAAAGGACGTACTTCCGTGATATTATGATATTGTAGAAATCTACACAAAGGCGCTGCGGGAAACCGTGGCGCTTTCTTTGTGCCGGCACAGCGAGTCCGGCGGGTGGGTTATGGAGGAAACATACAATGAGCAGGCTTCGTTCCTGTCCTGTTTGCGGGCGGGTTCACCCCGCAGGCGGGTGCATGCAGCCAAAGAGAACCAAAGAAAGCACGGAGCACACCAGGCTGCGTACCTGCCGCCGGTGGGATAAGACACGCAAAGCCGTCAATGAACGAGACCGGCACCTGTGTCGTGTTTGTCTGAATCTGGGAAGGCTGCAGTGCGAAGATTTGGAAACGCACCACATCGTACCGCTTGCGGAGGACCCGGATAAGGCTTACGACGAGGACAATCTGATTACTTTGTGCGTCCGGCATCACAAGGCGGCGGATCGCGGCGAGATAGATCGCGGAGAGCTGTTACGCCTGGCGCGGGAACCGCTTTGACCCCCCGGAGGGGGCAGGGGCGGAAAAGCAAAGGCCGCGGATACCACGGCGCCCCACAAAAAAAGGATGATTTTTCAAAATGGATTTTCGGAAGGAGGAGACTATATGGCCAGACCGGCAAAATCGGTTAAAGTAAAAACCGGCGCTCTGGCAAGCGAAGAGGAAATGCTGCGCAACGGCGTCGAAGAACGGCTGCGCGGCGCTCCGGCCGAGCCGGAAGCACCGGCTTACTTGACCGATGACCAAAAAAGCATTTTTCGATTTATTGTCGCTGAATTACGGGACAGCGAAATACTCGGGCGGCTGGATGTATATGTCCTTGAATGCACGGCTGTGGCGATTTCCCGTATACGGCAGATCAACGATATGGTAAACCGGGATTCCTCGCTGCTTTCCGATACATCGCTGCAAAGCGCCCGCGCAAAATACCAAAACGATATTTGGCGGGGGGCAAACGAGCTTTGTCTTTCCCCACAGGCAAGGGCGAAAATCGGCTCGCTGGCCGCGCAGGCAGCTAAACAGAAGGAGGATCCTCTGCTGAAGGTCCTGATGGAAGATGATTAAGCGGACACGGGCATATCGATACGCCAAGTGGTGCCTTGATGACGATAACCACAAGGTGGGCCGGTATGTGAAAAAGCAGGCGGCGGCATGGCTGCGCATCGCTGACGGCGAACATCCCACGGCATTCGTCAGCGAAAAAGCGATCCGCAAAATCGAGAGCCTTCTGGCATTGATGATTCATCCGGATTTACTTTGCCCGATGGCAGAAGGGCTTGAAGAGTATGCCTGGTTTCTGATCGTTGCCGTCTTTTGCACCCGGCAGCGCGAGGACAACCGGCGCTTTTATACCACGGCACTGCTGGAAATTTCGCGTAAGAATTTCAAGACGTTTAATTCGGCGGTAATATTCCTCATCGGCATGCTGACTGAGCCGCGATTTTCGCGGTTCTTTTCGGTGGCGCCGGATTACAAGCTGTCTTCCGAGCTGCGGCTGGCGGTGCGGAAGATCATCAAGGTGTCTCCTTTGCTGGCTGACCGTTTCAAGATCAACCGGGATATGATTACCTGCCTGCTCAATGACATTGAGTATACGCCGCTGGCCTATTCCAACGATGGCATGGACGGCAGGCTTGCCAACATCTTCCTTGCGGACGAAGCCGGCGCGCTGGACAGCTACCCGGTTGATGCCATGCGTTCCTCGCAGATCACCATCCGCAACAAGCTGGGCATCATTATCTCCACCCAGTATCCCAACGACAACAATGTGATGATCGACGAGGTGGATATTGCCAAAAAGGTGCTGGACGGCCTGCTTCCGGAAAAGGAAGATGTGTTTGCGCTCCTGTACGAGCCGGACAGCGAGCTGGTCAAGGAATGGGAGACAAACGATCTGGTGCTGTATCAGGCAAATCCGGTTGCGGTCGGCAATGCCGAAATATTCCGCTCGCTGCAGGATCTGCGCATGATGGCGATCCTGTATGAAAACAAACGCGAGAATTTCCTGTGCAAGCACTGCAACATCCTGTATAAAGGGCTTGGCGTGGAAGGCTTTGTTGACATCCAGAAGGTGCAGAAATGCCGCCGGGAGGAAGCGGCGGGATTCTGGAAAGGACGCCGGGTATGGCTGGGACTTGACCTGTCACAGACCGATGATAACACCGCCGTCGCGATGGTCACGGAGGAAAACGGCGTCTTTTATGCCAAGGCCTGGGGATTTCTTCCCGGCGAACGGGTGGATCTCAAATCCAACCGCGAGGGCGTGGACTACCGCCGGCTGATCGGCAGCGGATGCTGCTTTGCCTGCGGGGAGGATGTCGTGGATTACGGCTTTGTGGAAAGCTTTATTCTGGGGCTTCCGGACAAATACGGCGTAGAGATCGTGCAGGTTGGCTATGATCGCTACAACGCCATTTCCACGGTGCAGAAGCTGGAGGCCGGCGGGATGGAATGCGTGGAGATCAAGCAGCATTCGTCCGTGCTTCACCCGCCGACAAAGCTGCTCAAGGAAAGCATCCTTGGCGGGCATTTTGTCTATGATGACAACCGGCTGCTGGAGATCAATTTCCAGAATGCCCGGTGCACGGAAGACACAAACCTGAATCAATACGTCAACAAGAAAAAATCCGCCGGCAAGGTGGATATGGTGGTCGCGCTGATCAACGCCTTATATATGGCGCAGCAGGAGCTGCTGTATGGTCAGTTTGATTTCGTCGTACAGACTTGAGGAGGACAGCATGGGGATTTTCAGACGCAGGGCAGAGGTGCGTGCCGATGCCGGAGAGGTGCAATTTGAAGACACGCTGCTGAAGGCACTGCTGGGCGGCGGTCCGGTTACCCGCGAAACTGCCCTTCAGGTGCCGACCATCAGCGGCGGCATCGACCTGATCGCCAACCTTGTTGCCAGCACGCCGGTAAAGCTGTACCGCGACAAGGGCGGCAAGGCCGAGGAGGTGCGCGATGATCCGCGGATCGCTCTGCTGAATGACGAAACCGGGGACACCCTCAACGCTAACGAATTCTGGCGGGCGATCACGCGGGATTATTACCTGGGCAAAGGCGGATACGCCTACATAAACAAAGAAAAGGGCCGCATCAAAAGCCTGCATTATGTCGATGAGGCGCAGATAGCCATACAGAAAAACAACGACCCGATTTTCAAGGACTACACCCTGATGGTGAACGGCCGGGAATACCTGCCGTTTGAGTTCCTGAAGATTCTGCGCAATACCCGGGATGGCGCGCAGGGCGTGCCGATCACCGAGGAAAACAGCAAGCTGATTGAAACGGCATACCAGACCCTTTGCTTTGAGGGCTATCTGGTCAAAAAGGGCGGGAACAAAAAAGGGTTCCTGAAGTCCGAGAAACCGCTGACCGATGAAGCGCTCAAATCCCTGCGAGAGGCTTACGCAAGGCTGTACAGCAATAACGGGGACAACATGATGGTGCTCAACAAGGGGATCGAGTTTCAGGAAACCAGCAACACCTCCGCTGAAATGCAGCTCAATGAGAACAAGCTGACCAACGCGCAGGAATTTGCCAAGATGTTTCATATTTCCACCGACGTTATGGCGGGAAAAGGAACCGAAAACGATATTTCCAGCCTTGCGAGGCTGGCCGCCATCCCGCTGATGACTGCCATTCAGTGCGCGCTCAATAAGGATTTTCTGCTGGAAGCGGAAAAAGGGACGCTGTACTGGGCGTTCGATACAAAGGAGCTGCTCAAGGGCGACATGAAGGAACGCTTTGACGCCTATAAGACCGCGCTCGACGCCAACTTTATGCAGATCGATGAGGTGCGTTACGCGGAGGATCTGGAACCGCTGGGGCTGTCCTGGGTGAAGCTCGGGCTGCAGGATGTGCTGTATGACCCGAAGACCAGACGGATTTATACGCCGAACACCAACCGGACCAGCGTAATGGGGGAAAACACTCCGGAGGAACCCTTGCCGGCGGAGACGGATGATGCTATACTGGAATCACGGGCAAACCCCCATCACGATCCGAAGAACGGACGGTTTACCTCAAAGGGCGGCGGCACCGCAGGAGGGAAGGCTGGCAAAACCAAGTATGCGCCCTCGCCGCAACGGAATAAGTCTGGTGTGCAGATGAAACCAAAAGCTTACGCCAAGCTGTGCGGTGCATTCAGGACAAAGTATCCGGAGGCGAAGCCGGAGGATGGCGAGAAAACATTTATCGATGGAAAATATCGGTATTCAGCTACTGCGGCCGATAACGGTGGTATTGTAGTTCATCGCCGTGCAAAGCTGCGATAGGAGGAAAAAATATGGTTCCGGAAAATGATGCGTTTGTCCAGAAAATGAAAAAAAGGTTTCGTGCTTATTTGCAAAGCGATGACCCAGAGACGGTTGGAGAAATCGAGATGTTTATTCACGGATCGCAGCAGTATGAAATTGAAGAGGAGGCCGAGGCCTTTGTCGAAAGCCATCCTCATGCAACCGCCCGCGAATTATTTGAGTTTTTCAACGTAACGGCGCCGGAAGGACTTGCCCCTGGAGACGACGGCGCTGATTTACTGGAAGATTGACGGTACAATAACGATAAGCAGGATGCACAAGGGACGATGCCAAGCGCCATATGGCGCCGGGCACCGTCCTTTTTCATGCCCATTTGAAAGGTGGTGACAGGAATGAATATCGAAATACGTGCAGACGGTGCGCACATTACCGGATATGTCAACGTGACCGAGAAAAAAAGCCGGCCGGTGATCACCCCGCACGGCAAGGTCATCGAGGAAATTGAACCGAGAGCCTTTGAGCAGGCCATCAGCCGTGCGGCCAACATAACGGTTACGGTTGACCACGACGACAGCCGTGTCTACGCCAGCACGGAGGAAGGCACCCTGAAGCTGTACGAGGACACTATCGGGCTGCATGCGGATGTGCTGATCACCGACGAGGCGCTGATCTCTCTGGCCAAACGGGGGAAGATCAAGGGCTGGTCGTTCGGCATGTACAACGTGCAGGACGAGCTGGAGGCGCGGGCGGATGCGCTCCCGCTGCGGCACATCAAATCCCTTGATCTGGATCACGTGACGCTGGTGGTCAATAAAAACCCGGTATATTCCGCCACATCCGTCGAAATCCGGGCGGATACAGAGATCGATATGGAAGTCAGGACAACCGAACAGCCCCCGCAAATTACGGAGGTCGAGCCCAAACAGCCCGACACTCCGTTTTTTGATAACTCGGCATACCGGCGCCGGGTGGAAGCCATTAAAAAATAATTTTGGAGGAACGAGAAAATGACGAATCTGAAAGCCCTTATGGAAAAGCGTGCGGAGCTGCAGCAGCATATGGACGCGCTGGTCAGCACCGCCGACACCGAAACCCGCGCCATGACCGACGAGGAAACGGCGCAGTTCGACGCCGCGGAAAAAGAAATCCGGGCGATTGACGAGACGGTCGAGCGGGAGGAGCGCGCCCGTCGTACCGAACGGAAGCCGATTCCTGCCGACGCGGAGAACCGCGCGGCCGAGGAGGAACGCGCTTTTGCGGATTATGTTATGGGCAAGGTCTCCGAGCTGCGTGCCGGCGAGCAGAACGTGGACATGACCAACAACGGCGCGATCATCCCCACCACCATCGCGAACCGCATCATCAAGGCGGTGAAGGACCGCTGCCCGATTCTGGCGGGCGCCACCGTATACAACGTCAAAGGCAAGCTGAAGGTGCCGGTGTGGGGCAAGGCCAACACCACCCATGATATCGCGGTGGGCTACCAGACCGAGTTCACCGAGATTACGGCGGATTCCGGCAAATTCACTTCGGTGGATCTGGACGGCTATCTGGCCGGCGCGCTGACCCTGATCGGCCGCAGCGTGGAAAACAACGGTTCTTTTTCGGTGGTCGACTTCATCGTCAGCCAGATGGCCGAGGAGATCGCCTCCTTCCTGGAAAAGGAACTGCTCAACGGCACCTCCGGCAAGGCGACCGGCGCACTGTCCACCACCACCAGCGTGACGGCTGCCGCGGCTGCGGCGATTACCGCCGACGAACTGATCGACCTGCAGGCTAAGGTAAAACAGGTCTATCAGAACGGCGCATGCTGGACCATGCATCCGGATACTTTCACGGCGATCAAGAAGCTCAAGGACGCCAACAACCGTTATCTGCTGCAGGACGACGTGACCGGCGAATTCCCGTATCGCCTGCTGGGCAAGCCGGTTTATCTGTCCGACAACATGCCGGTTATGGCGGCGAGCGCCAAGGCGGTGCTCTACGGCAATTACAGCGGCCTGTCGGTCAACATGCGGGAGAATATCTCTATTGAGGTCTTGCGGGAAAAATACTCGACTATGCATGCCTTGGGCGTTGTCGCATGGTTTGAATTCGACAGTAAGGTGACAGATAATCAGAAGCTTGCAGTATTGACGATGAAATCAGCTTAAAACTTAGACTATGGGGGACGATATTTAATCATCCCCCATAGTCCATTTAAGTTTTGTTCCATCTTCAAGCTGTCCGCAGTAGTTCCGCTTTCCATGACAGGCGAGGCTTAATGATCCTTGGCTTTTAATTCCATACTTCGTCATGGCATCTTTCATGTAGTAGAACTTTTCGCCGGTTGTGATACAGATGACAGATTTTCTTTTGGACTGATTCAATTTTTCAAGATTTCCGGGTGGCATCGGATGTCCATGTTTTCCTTTTTTAGAAGCGCTGATTTTCATTTTAGTTTCTTCTGAATGGTGCCGCTCATACATGTATTTTTTGTTTTTTGGTTTAGAAAAGCGTCGTCGTTGGGAAAGGCTTTGGCGCAAACGGGTACTTTCAGGAACATCTTTTCCGGGGTTTCCACCATTCTCATAATTATACCCGAATCGTTCATCTGTACTTTTGAAATGGCTTATCCAATATCGCTCTTTGCTGTCCAATTCCTCACTGGAGTATGCAATATCAAATCGCTCATCAATTACAAAATTGTCAAATCCGTATTTTTCTATTGCAGACATAAGATGACGATTGTAGGAACGGCCGTTTCGTATGCAGTTTTTGTAATAACGGTATACTCGTTCAATACCTTTTCCGCCGGCATCATATCTTCGGTGAAAAGAACTGCGAGTTTGTCCTATATAAACTTTTCCATCGATCAAAGAAGTGATTTTATAAATCACTCCATATTCCGCTTGTGACGACATTATAGCATTCACCTCAAAACAATGTTGCATAGTTTTCGTAAGTATCATAACACAAATAGGATAAATTCACAACATCAATAATTATAAGGAGAAACTCGTAATGAAAATTCAGGCCATGTGCTGCTTTGTCGGCAGCATCTGCATGGTGAAGGGTGAGGTGCGGGAGGTCAGCGATGAGCTGGCCTCCGACCTCATTGCCGCCGGATATGCGCAGGAAATGGAAAAGCCCGGAAAGACACCCTCAAAAAAGGCGGTGAAGCAGGGTGACCATCAATGAAGTGACCGTTGAACAGGTCAAACAGTATGCAATCATCGACCACAGCGAGGACGATGCTATGATCCATGACATCCTGATGCCGGCGGCAAAGGCGCACATCACGGAATACACCGGATTGACCGGGGAGGATCTGGATAAACACGAAAGCCTTACGCTGGCGTATATCGCCCTGTGCGCGTTTTTGTACGACAACCGGTCGATGAACATACTCAACGAAAAGCAGAATGCCGTGGTGCAGAGCTTTCTGGATGCGCACCGCATCAATCTGCTGTGAGGTGGCGGCATGGTGACAGGAATTAACCTGACCCCCGGAGAACTGCGCACGCGCATCCGCGTGCAGCGCTGCGTCCGCAGCCGTCCAGACGGCGAAATCGAGGAAACCGAAAGCTGGATCGATCTCGGAAACGATACCGGGGAGGATCCGCCGCGCTATAAGCGCTGCCAGTGGATCGGCGTGCACGGCGCCGAGGCTTGGACTGACGACGCGCTGATGGGTACACAGCAGGCTGCTGTCCGGCTGCGGTTTGATCCGGGAATATCCCCGTCCTGCCGCGTACTGCTCGGCAATGAGGTTTGGGAGATTGTGAGCGTGGACGACGTGCGGCAGGCACATGAATGGATGGAGCTCAGGCTGATCCGGAAGGAGGCGGGATGATGCAGGATATCCGAAATCTGGTACAGCTGACACTGGACAGGGCGTTTGCCCGCCAGATTCCCGTGGTTGCCGAGGAGCTGGTAACCGACAAAATGCCGGAGGAATATATCGCGTATTCGGTGGTGAGCAGCACCTATTCCGCTTACGCCAACAACCGGCCCATTCAGCGCCGGGACAGCGTGGATGTCGACTGGCACGGCAGCCGTCTGTCCAAAAAGGACGCCCGTATGGCGGCCGTGGAAACGGCGATGCGGGCGGCGGGGTTTCTGGTGGAATCGCTGCCGTATGATCTTGGCCGCGACCCGGTAAGCCGGCGGTATGGCGCCACGATGGAATTTGTGCTGTATCGGACGGTGTAGCGCATGAAGACGACGCCGGAAAATTTTTCTTCGGTTGTTTTTGCCGATATTCAGCAAATTGTCGATGAAGAAAGCGGCCGTGCCGAGGCCTTTGTCGGGCAGATGGCGGACAGTGCCAGAAGGCGGGTAATCGACAAAAGCCCGGAGCACGCGGTGCCCTATGCAACGGGCAAGCGCCGCCCCGGCCGCTATAAACGCGGATGGATTGTGAAAAGGGAAATCAAAAACGGTTACCGCCAGTTTATCGTGACCAACAAAAACGATCCCACCCTCACACATATTCTGGAATTCGGCACCGCGCAGCGGACAACAAAGGCGGGGCAAAACCGCGGCTGTGTAAAAAAACATCCGCATATTCGCGCAGCGTATGATGAAACGGTCGCCGAGTATGCACAAAAAAAGATATAGGAGGACAACTCAATGGGACAGGCAAAAGGTTATCACGGCGCAGACAGCGCCAAATACAAGATGTCCGGCAGTGAGGGCGCGGTTACGGCTATGCCGTATCTCAAAAGCGTATCGCTCGACCGGCAGATCAATTCCACCTCTCAGTACGCCAACAACCGGCAGATTATCAAGGTGTCCACCGATAACGGATACACCGGCAATCTGGGCACTACGGCGCGGGATACCGAACTGGAAAAGTCACTCGGTATGATTATGCCGCTGTCCGGCGGTACCGGCGTGGTTTCCCGTACCGGCGGCAAGCGGCTGGAAGGGTTCTACTACGAATACAAGGAAACCGACGACGACGGGGACAAGGTCATCAAGGTGTGGCTGCTCAATGTGGAGCTGACCGAGCCTTCCCTCAACAATTCCACCGACACCGACAGTGTGGAGTTCGGCGAATACGTTTACCCCATCACCGTATACGGCGCCCGCGTGAAGGACAGCGCCGGCACAGCCGATTATGTCGACGACCGCGGCAACAAGCTGGATTGCTTCATGGTTATATCCGCGCCCGGCGATGCGGGATACGACGACTTCGGCACCACCGTTCCGGTCCCGAAAGCACCGGCGGCGTGAGAATTTTGCAGACCGGCGCCCGTCGCACATACGGCGGGCGCCTTTTTGCAGACGGGAGATTCCTATGACACTGAAAATCGGAAGAAAAAAATACCCACTGAACACGGCGATGATTTCGCTGCTGCGCTACCGTAAGGAGTTTCACAGCAGCTTTTTTCGGGAGTCTTCCGACGGCGCCGCGGCAGCGCTCGCAGCGGTGCGGCTGGTGTGGGCCAGTATCGAAGGGGATAAGCCGGATTTTCCGGATTTTCTGGATGCTGCCGCAGCCGCATCGGGCTTTCTTGAGCAGGCGCTGGCCGTGCAGCAGGCCGTGTTATACACCGACGCCGTTTTCACCGAAGCGAACGCCCCTTCAGCCGGTGATGACGATCTGGATGAGCTTACGGTGCTGGCTCTCATGGCGTCGTCCGGGCTGGATTATACCCTGGTGTATGATCTCCCGGTTTTTGCCGTTATTGACGTAATCAAGAAATACAATCATCTGCGCACCGGTGTCTCGGAAAAGCCGGCAAATGCTTTCTGTTTCCGGAAAATGGACGGCGCGCAGGTGCGGGAACTGTACGGGAGGTGACGGCATGGCCAGCAGAAAATCCTATGAATTATGGTTTTCGGTCAACGGCAAGGACGTCGCCGCTCAGATGCAGCAGATCGACAAGAGCCTGCGCGAAACGGGATCTGAATACAAACTGCTGAAAACCAACCTGGAAAATGGCTTCAGCACCGAGAAATGGTCCCGTGCCAAAACCATCCTCACGCAGGCGATCAGCGATGCCGAGAAGAAAGCCGCCATGCTTGCCGAACGCCTGCGCGAGTTGGAATCCTCCGGCGAATACGGCGACGATACCGCGGAGGTCATCCGGCAGCTCAACCGGGAAATCACCGCGACCGAAAACGAGGCGCAGCGGGCACGCGACCGGCTGAAGGAAATCGACGAGCTGCGGATGAATCAAATCAAAAGCACGCTCAGTCAGGTTTCCGCGGCGCTGGATTCGGTGGGCAAAAAGCTGACGCTTGGCGTAACCGCTCCGCTTGTCGCTGCTGGTGCGGCGTCGTTCAAAATGGCCGCGGATATGGACGAATCGATCAACAAGGTCGATGTCGCCTTTGGTGACGCTGCGGACAGTGTGCATGCGTTTTCCAACGAAACGCTGACCACTTATGGCATCGCCAAATCGACCGCGCTGGATATGGCCGGCTATTTCGGGGATATGGCCACCTCAATGGGCTTCAGCCGGGAGCAGGCGGCGGAGATGTCCAAGCAGCTGGTCGGCCTTGCTGGCGATCTGGCCTCGTTTAAAAACATTTCGCTGTCCGAAGCGCAGACCGCGCTCGCTGCTATTTTCACCGGAGAAACGGAAAGCCTCAAGCAGCTCGGCATCGTGATGACCGAGACAAACCTGGAAGCCTATGCGATGGCACAGGGCATCGAAACTTCCACCAAGTCGATGGATCAGGCGCAGAAAACGGCGCTGCGGATGCAGTATGTGCTGGAGAACACCAAAAATGCGCAGGGGGATTTCGCCCGTACTTCCGACAGCTCATCCAACCAGCTGCGGATCCTGACCGAATCGCTCAAGGAGCTGGCGGCTATTGCCGGGCAGGAGCTCATCCCGATCATTACCCCGATTATTCAAAAGCTCAACAGCATTATTCAGAGCATCGGGAAACTGGATGACGGAACGAAGGAAATCATCACAAAGGTTGCCGTATTTGCCGCTTCCTTTGGTCCGCTGCTGTCGGTGTCCGGAAAAATGGTAAGTGTTATTACGGCGATGATCACGGCCTATAAAGCACTGAAAGCCGCACAGGCGGCTGCAACCGCCGGGCAGACGGCGCTCAATGCGGCTATGTCGGCAAATGCAGCCGGTGCGATTGCCGCTTTGGTGGGCGTTGTTATTTCGGCTTTGGGCAGCCTGGCGATTACTTCCGCGCTGACATCCGAAAGCGTCGAATCCCTTTCGGATGCGGTTGACAGCGTCAATCAGAGTTATCGCGATTTTGTCGATCAGAGTGAGGAAAGTGTCCGCGAACAGGAAGCGGAACTGTCGGTTGTTGAACGGCTTCTGCCGCGGTATGAAGAACTGAACGGCAAGGTCGATAAAACGGCAGCGGAGAAAAAGGAACTCGCCGGAATCGTGGAGAAGATCAACGAAGCGCTGCCGGGTTCCATCGAACTGATTGACAAAGAAACGGCGTTATACAAGGGCAGCACAGAAGAGATCAATAAAAATATCGAGGCCAGAAAAAACGAGATCAAAGCCATCGCGGCGAAAGAGCAGGCACAGAAAGCGGCCAGCGCGCAGCTTTCCTTGCTGGATAAATCCGGTTTTACGTCTGTCGAAGAGGCCGAAAAAGAGCTGGAAAGGCTGAAAAGCGAATACGGCGATATCCCCGATATGCCTTTTGATGACTTTTTTATGGCATTGACATCGAATGAAGTGCCTCTGAAACAGAATAAGGCGCAGATGGAAGCACTGGAGAATCTGATCGCCTCCTACAATGAGTATGAATCCAAGATAAGCAGTTGGCTGTCAGACGGTGGATCATTTACCAGCACCGAATCCACCAGCGGTTCCTATCTGGATGACATTCTTTCCGGAAGTTCGGGCAAAACACCGGCTGAGAAGGCGCTTGAGCAATACCAGACCGCGCGCAAAAAACTCGAGCACCAGCTGGCGATGGACGAAATTACCGAAGCGGCGTTTTATTCCCGGCTGGAGACGATCAGCGCGCAGTATCTGGCGGGTTACACCGAGCTGGAGGATGAACGCAACCGGGTACAGGAAGAGGCCTACCAGTACCGCAAAAAGCTGAATGAGCAAATGCTCAAAGACGCGGAGGAGGCCAGAAAGAAAGAGCTATCCAACCTCAAGGAATTCACCGACACGGTGATTTCGCTCGCGGAGGAGGAAGCCAACGCCAAAATCGCCGCAATCGACGCGGAGCTGGCCGCCCGGGAGAAGCTGGAGGCGGCACAGAAAAAGGAACTGCAGCTCCAGCAGGCCAAGGCAAAGCTGGTCTTTACGCGGGACGAAGACAGCCGGGAGAGCCTCCAGCGTGAGATTGCCCGCCTGCAAAGTGAGATTGACAAGCAGAACGCACAGGCACAGGCGGATGCACAAAAGGCGGCTATCCAGCAGCAGATTGATGCGCTGAAAGCTTCCACGGCGGCGACCATTGCCGGCTATCAAAATCAGCTGATGCCGGAATCGGTCAATCCGTATGTTTCGCAGCTCGCGCCGAACATCACGGTGAATGCATCCGGCCTGTCCGTTGCTCAGGCACAGCAGCTGATCGATCGTGCCCTGCAAAAGCTATTATACGGGATGTGATAGATGTGCACAGCTTGATATGGGAATGCAACGGGATCCGGCTGGAATTCTCCAACGAGGCGGATGCCAGGATTTTTGCTGACCTGGACAATGTCGTTTCCAACGCTTCAGGTGTGTTCGACCGCCGGTCAGCGCCGGGTGTTGACGGTACAAGAACCTATGCTGCTGCATTGTCCGGTGCACAGATCGCCCTTGAAGGGACTGTGCTCGCTTACAATATGGGCTCACGCAGCCGGTCTGTCGACAGGGTGCTGAGTGAATACCGCAGACAGCTCTGCGACGCCTTTAACCCCCGGTTTACCGGTAAGCTTATCAAGACCACCGAGACAGGACGTTTTTTTCTGTATGCCCGTGCGGTATCCACACCGGGTTTCGGAATCATTTCCGGAGGTACTCTGCCGTTCAGCGTTGACCTGTATGCGGATGACCCTTACTGGCACAGCGACGAGATGGCGGAAATTCAGCTGGGCGTTTCAGCCGCCTATCAGACCTTCCCGGCCGAAATTTCCGGGGAAATGGGGGATGTGCTGTCGATTCAGACCTATATCCCCAACCAGAGCAAAAACGAGATTTACCCGGTGGTGCGGTTCTGGCCCTGTGCGAATACCCAAATCCTGCGGAATGTGACCACCGGCAAAAAGCTGGTGTTGAACACGCGCATTACCGACGGGTTTTATGTGGATGTCGATACAGATCCGGCGGAGAACACCGTTACCCTGTGGCGGAAAACGGAACAGGGCTACGAGGAAATCGACAACGTGACCTACTGGCTGACGCTGGACAGCACCCCGGATTTTTATTTACAGCCGGGTGAGAATCTGCTTCGGGTGGATAACGCCGTGGCGGGGGCATATCCGTCGGTGACGCTGCTCTGGTACGAACGGGAACTGGGGGTGTAACGGATGGAAGTGCGTCTTTATGAATTTTACAAATCCACCATTTTTCGCCGTATCGGCATCACGTATCTCGCCACCGGCCATTATACCGAATCCAAATACGGCGTGGGCGAGTTTGAGCTTTCTATACCGATGGAAGCGGCTTTTGCCGTCGAATTTTATACCGATCGGCTGGTGCTGATTGACCGGCGCTACTGGGGCGTGATTACCGGCAGGCGGCTGGATAGCGGCAGCGAGAACACCATAACCGTCAAGGGAAGAGAACTGAAGGACTGGCTGTCCCGCCGGCAGATCGTACCCGACAACCAGATTGCCGACAATGCCCCGATGGGCTATGACAGCGCGGAAGGCTGGACGGAAAGCATCCTGAAGCATTATGTGGACAGCCATGCGGTAAACCCCCGGAATCCCGCAAGGCGGTTTCCTATGCTGCATGTCGCACCGGATCTGCACCGGGGGACGGAGAATGATGCTTACTATGCACGGTTTGTCAGCCTGATGGATACGTTGGAGATCGTCGGAAAGCGGGCAAACCTCGGCACCCGTATCACCGGGGATGAACAGACCGGTGTGTTTACCTTCGACGTGTACGGCCGGACAGACCGCACGGCAAACCAGACGGCGAACAAGCCGCTGCTGCTGGATGTGGGGCGGCATAATCTGGATGCGTCCTCATATGCGGAGGAATATGGCCAGTCCGGCAATGTGTTTTACTGTTCCCGATCCGGCGACGAGTTCGAGTGGGAAACGCTGACACAGACGTATTTTTCTACAAATGACGAGCCGCAATGGTTTACCCGGCGGGAAAAGTCCCTGTCCATATCGGTGTATGAGGACGGGAATCAGTATGAGGAGTTGGAGAAAAACGCCCGCAAGGAGATGGTGAAATACCGTGCCGCACAGGAGCTTACCTGTACGGTTTCCCGCAGTCTGGTTTACGGCACCGATTACCGGCTGGGTGACGTCGCGACGGTGCGGAACAGTGAAGCGGGGATTCTGGCCGATATGGAAATCATCACCGTCGATACGGTCGTCACTGCGGATTCTACCAGTTACACGGTCGGTTTTGGGGAACAGCAACTGACGACGCTCGAGCAGATACGGAGGGACAGCAAATGACGGAAAAGGGATACCCTTGGGACAGCTATCAGGAGGACAAGCGGGAATACGGGGCGCAGGATCTGGCGAATGCGTTTTCCGCCATAGTGAAAAACGGGGTGGTTCATCCGGAAACGGGCTTTCTGGTGGAGCCGCTGAGCGGAAATACCGTACGTGTTGGTGCGGGCACGGCCTGGATAAACGGGCATATGATTACTATACTGGGTTACGAGGACATCGAAATCCCGTATGAGCCGTACTACCCGAGCCAAGGGCCTGAATATGGACGCTTGATCCTGCGTTGTCGGGAAGAGACGGAATATCGGGATTTTCAGATCGCTTTTAAAATGCCATTATCGGGTGGAATTCCTCCTGCTGTGGAACAAAATGAACTGTCTCTGGCACTGATTCGCGTAAACCGAGGCGTTCCGGAAATCGAATCCCATCAAATTATACAAGATAATTGTGCCGCATCTGTCATCCATGCAGATGTTATCGACGGTACATCAACGGATATTGAAGGGCTTATTAAAGGCGCCGACGGGAGCATTTCTAAAGCCATCCCCGGCACGGATTATATGCCGGCAACGGGAGGGGCTTTTAAAGGAGAAATCACCTATAACAATAGTCCGTTCCAGACGCTGAAGCGATGGAAACAGGGCGCGTGGATTGTAGAGCAATACCAGGATGGATATACGCGCGCGCTGTATTCGGTAAATTTGGGTACTGCATCGTTTAATCGAGTTATTCCTGAAAAAATCACCAGTGAAGTTAGTTATTCCTGCCGCACACAGGTTTATACAAATGATGCTTATGGATTTAGCTGTGACGTACCTGTAAAGTTTTCAGACCCCATATTCCGTCTGTGGGGCGTATCAAACAGTTCCGAAACCCAAGTGTATGCATTACCATCGTTACAGACCAGTTACTATCGCCAAAACAGCCAGGGGAATGATCAATTTGTACAATCAAAATGGGCGGTAATTGCTTGGGACGGCGTTTCTACCTCATGGGACATAGGAGGGAATATATTCTCTTTTACCGCCCATTTGGAAATTGAGGGGTATTTGCGATGAACACAATCAACATCACGATCGAAAACACCGTCATGCATCCGGACAGTGTCGTCGCAGGTTATGCCGGAGATAACCTGACAACCACGCTGTCAATCGAATTGCCGGACAGCTGGCGCGGCTATTCCTATCGTCTCCTGTTTAAGACCTCTATGCAGGATTACAATGACGCCTATATTACCGACACGATCCAGCCGGAGGGCGGGCATATCCTGTTTCCGCTTCCGTCGGCCGTGATGGTCGAAGGCAAGCTGCAGGTACAGGCGCGTGCGGAAAAAGACAGCGGGGAGATCGCTCATGCTGCCGTGATGTCGCTTGATGTGCTGCATTCAATCGGCACAAGCGCATCCGGCGACTTTCCGCCGAGTTATGTCGGACTGATGGACAACGCCCTGAATCATCTTTTAAGCCTTGGGGCCTGGTATCCGCCCAAAATTGTGGATGGTTACTGGTGGGCTTACGATGCCACGGCGGACGACTATGCAAATACCGGTGTAAACGCACAGGGGTTGAACAGCGTTACGGAAGAAACGGAAACGGCCTTGACTGGTATCCTCAAGGGTAACGGCGAAACGGTTGTACAAGCTGTTGCCGGAACGGATTATGCAATACCCGAACAAGTGAATGCAAAACAAAACACGATCACTGCTCAGGGTATTCTTAAGGGCGACGGAAGCGGCGGGGTCAGCACTGCCGCCGCAGGCACCGACTATGCGACGCCGGCGCAGCTCGAGGGCAAGCTGGACAAGACCG